>Ga0315273_10000604_pt1 | contig 38424 bp, 3 predicted proteins | sample YL17G02_0_MG_FD_205753 | JGI IMG/M metagenome (GOLD analysis project Ga0315273, IMG submission 205753) | Sediment microbial communities from Yellowstone Lake, YNP, Wyoming, USA - YL17G02_0 | ecosystem: Environmental > Aquatic > Freshwater > Lake > Sediment | place: USA: Wyoming | collected...
GAAGCCTTAGGAAAGATAGGCGATAAGCGGGCAGTTGCACCCGTAACCGAAGCTTTAAAGGATGAAAGTTTTGAGGTTCGTTTAGAAGCAGCCAATGCCTTAGTAAAGATAGGCGTACCAGCAGCTAGAGTTTTAGCCAAAATTTTAAGAGATAAAAGACCTTTGGGCGACCGGTTAAAAGATACGGCAGTGACTCGTTGCAGAGAGAGGGTTTTAGTAAAGACAGTTGACAAACTAGCAGCCGCACCTTTAATCGAGGCTTTAAAGAATGAAGATTCGTTGATTCGTTTTTATGCAACCCACGCTTTAGCAGTTGAACCTCTCGAGAAATTAGAAGCTTCAAAGCAAGATGAAGGCACCAAGCGTAAAGACGGAGGATATGTAGTGGGAGAAAGGTCTTTGCCTGCTGATATAGCCATGCAGCAGATAAATGAATTTGTAGATGCAGTTAAAAAAGGAAAATATCAGAAAGGCGCGCTGGTTGAGATCCCGGCAAATATTGAAATCATCCTTGTCGGAGATCTTCGCGTGAAAATCGATAACTTAAAGAAGATACTCAATCACAATGACAATCTGCTTAAGATCAGAGAAGGTAAGGCCGTATTAGTCATCATAGGCGATGCAGTGCATAACGAAGATTTTAGACAAGATGTGACTTCATCTGTATTAATCATGCAGTTTATCATGGAATTAAAGATACAGAATCCGGATTCCGTATATTATGTGTTAGGCAATCATGATTATATATCGGGTATCATTAACCACCAGCAGATAAAGTATAAGCTTGAACTCATCAGTCGTTATCAAGAAGGGTATGTTATTAAATATCGAGAGTTTATAAAGTCAAGCCCGATATTGGCTATTGGGGAGGGAGTCGTAGCAACTCATGCTGGTCCGATTCTCGGAGCGGATTTAGAGAAAATACGCATGGCAAAAGTTGAAAATGAAATGGATGAGATTGTCTCACAGGCGATATCCGGAAGATGGAATAGGTCGTATAGCGAAGAACATGTGCGGAAATTCCTGCGTTTGATACACAAAGAGGATGCTTGTTTTGTTGTCGCGCATTCTCCTCAAGACCGAGATGGATGGCATTGGGAGCTTATGGGTGGAAAACATCATATAATCTTTGCCGCCCATTTGATAGTAGGCTATGCAACAGCTAAGGGCAAAGCTGTTGAGTTCCACGAGGTCACTTCATCTTCGTATAATTTGAAGTTAGAAAGAAAATCTGTCAGTCCGCAAGAAGACGGCGGCAGTAAGGATTTACTTTTCAAGGAGCTGGGATCATTGGTTAATTATCTCAAGGTAACATGGTATATGTGGAGATTAAGCAGTTCAAAATGGCGTGTCCGCGAACACGCAGCAGAGGCATTAGGCAAGATTGGAGATGGTCGCGCAGTAGAACCATTGATCAAAGCGCTGGGAGATTCTGAGAAGCGTGTTCGTATTGAAGCAGCTAAGGCACTAGGTGAGATTGGAGACAATCGCGCAGTAGAGCCAATGATTAAAGCACTGGGAGATTCTAAGTGGTATGTTCGCAGTGAAGCAGCTAAGGTATTAGAAAAGTTAGGGGTATTGACATTGGAATTAAAGGTAAAGCGGTATCTTAATGATTTGGGAGATTCTGAGCCGCCGTTTGCTCGTAGTGAAGCAGCTAAAGCATTAGGTGAGATTGGAGATAGCCGCGCAGTAGAACCATTGATCAAAGCGCTGGGAGATTCTGAGAAGCGTGTTCGTATTGAAGCAGCTAAAGCATTAGGTAAGATTGGAGACAATCGCGCAGTAGAGCCATTATTTAAAGCACTGGGAGATTCTGAGGAAGATGTGCGTAGTAGAGCAGCCGAGGCATTAGGGCAGATAGGTGGGCAGGCAGTAGAGCCTCTGATTAAAGCGCTGGGAGATTCTAAACAAGATGTTCGTAGTCAAGCAGCTGTAGCTTTAGGGAAAACCGGAAACGCAAGAGCAGTAGAACCGTTGATCAAGGCATTGAGTGATGAAGATGTGCGCTATAGCGCAGCTGGGGCATTAGAAAACATAGGTGAACAGGCAGTAGAGCCATTGATCAAAGCGTTGGGAGATTCCGGGGAGCGTGTTCGTAGAATGGTAGCTGAAGCATTAGGTGAGATTGGAGACCCTCGTGCAGTAGTGCCATTGATCAAAGCGCTGGGTGATTCTGTTTGGGATGTCCGTTATGAAGCAGCTGGGGCATTAGGTGAGATTGGAGACAATCGCGCAGTAGAACCGTTGATCAAAGCGCTGGGTGATTTTGAGAAGCGTGTTCGTAGTAAAGCAGCTTATGCATTAGGTAAGATTGTAGACGATCGTGCAGTAGAGCCATTGATCAAGGCATTGAATGATGAAGATGTGCGCTATAGTGCAGCTTATGCATTAGTTGAGTTTAGAGACCCTCGCGCAGTAGAGCCATTGGTTGAAGTGTTGGAAGGTTTTAATTGGTATCGTTGTAGAATGGCAGCTGAGGCCTTAGGTAAGATTGGAGGCAATCGTGCAATAGAATCATTGATTAAAGCGCTGGGAGCTCATGATTGGGAAGTTCGTTATAGTGTAGTTTCGGCATTAGAAAAAATAAGTGAGCAGGCAGCAGGTCAATTGATTAAAGAGCCGGGAGATCCTGATTGGGATTTTTATAGTAGAACAATTAAGGTATTAGTAAGAATAGGTAAACATTCATTTGAGCCATTGATCAAAGCGCATGGAGACTGTGATCCGATTGTTTATAGAATTACGACTAGGGCATTAGGTAAGATTGGAGACCCTCGTGCAGTAGAGCCGTTGATCGAAGCATTGGGAGATTCCGCGTGGGATGTTCGTAGTATAGCGGCTGAGGCATTAGGCATGACAGGAGACAATCGCGCAGTCGAGCCATTGATTAAAGCGTTGAAAGATTCTAATAAAGATGTCCGTAGGGAAGCGGCTGAGGTATTAGTAAGAATAGGTGAACAGGCAGTAGAACCATTGATCAAAGCGCTGGGAGATCCTGAGTCGCGTGTTCGCAGTGAAGCAGCTGGGGCATTAGGTGAGATTGGAGATAATCGTGCAGTAGAGCCATTGATCAAAGCACTGGAAGATTCTGATTGGGATGTGCGCTACAGCGCAACCTGGGCATTAGGGGAGATTCGAGACAATCTTGCAGTAAAGCCATTGATTAAAGCACTGCTGGGAGATTCTAAGGAAGATGTGCGTTGGAAAGCAGCTGAAGCATTAGGTGAGATTCGAGACAATCTTGCAGTAGAGCCGTTGATCAGAGCGCTGGGAGATTCCGGGGAGCGTGTTCGTATTGAAGCAGCTAAAGCATTAGGTAAGATCGGAGACAAGCGTGCAGTCAAACCATTGATTAAAGCGTTGAAAGATCCTGCTAGGTATGTTCGATTGAGTGCGTTGGATGCATTAGTAAAAATAGGTGAGCAGGCAGTAGAACCGTTAAAAAAGGCATTGGATGAACAAGATGAACTAGGGCGCCGCTACTGGATAATGGCAGCAATTAATGAAATAGAAGCTTCGAAGAAAAAAGAAAGCCTCGAGCGCAAAGACGGCGGCAGAATTGAAATCTCAAAGTTAATTGAGCAGGCAAATACTAAGTTAGAACAATTTAACCTTGACCGCAGCAAAAAGACTGAAATAGCAAAGTATTTTGACTCAATAAAATCCGAGGCGTTAGATTATGAAGATAAAGATATCTCAAGAAGAGTCCAGATCATCGCCATGCAGGCATTAAGCGTCATGTTCTGGATAGAACAGCATGTTGCGGGAGCCGAGAAAATAAGGCTTTCCGCTGATGAATCTGCAATAGTGAGGCATCCGAACAAAGATAAGTACCCGCTTCCCGGATACCTTGACAGCAAGACTTTACCGGTTGAAGTAGCTGAAAAAGAATCCTCACGGGGATTTTTCTTCCGTGGATACGAAGGGATCGAGATACTTGGGGAGACTCCGGATAAACAGGCTGTGTTTAGTCCAGAAATATTCAAGGCGCAAAAAGATAGGATAGTGATGTACATAATGAACCACGGGTTTGTTGCTGTTCCTTCAGCGATTATCACCTATACCGGAAGCGAAGAAGGCCAGGTTAGTACTTTTCATGACACAGCATTTCTGCGCGACACGATTCCCGGCTCTATGCTGGCTACCTCCACGGGCATTGGGCGTTTCCAGAACACATCTTTAAACATAAAGTATATAACGAGTGGAAGGGGGATACAGGTTAACGTGTTCTACGACAATCAAGGAAAAGTCAAAAAGATTCTTGCGCAGTTCATCGGGATAGGTATTTGGACAGTAGCGTTGCCCGGATATGTTGACTATGTCATTAACTTAGGCGGATTGCGTTTTAACGATTTTTCAGTGAATCTCAAAAAAGAAACTGCGTCCAAAATCAATCCCCATTTCAACTTTAATCTGGCTGGACAAATCGAAACCTTGCTTAAGGGGGTTGCCAAAGCTCCTTTCTCGGCGGTTAAAACAGGTAATAACTTTTATCTTCAGAAAAATCTCCAACAAAATTACGTCTCTATCGATATCAAATGGATACAAGGTCCTGCTCCATTAGGCGAAAGTTTAGTATCTCTTTATCAGGGCCTCAATCCGGGAAAATTATCAGATTGTGCGAGGACAATAGAAAAAACTATCCATAACGTTTTGAAAGAAGTTCGTCAGCCAGAGATCATCGTAGAGAAACCCCGGACATCCAGGGTAGAGGATAAACAGGGACAAAGAAAAGTAATATTTAATGAACTAATGCGGCAGGCTTTGCAAAGTGGCAGGCGATTACAAGAAGCTCCGCCAAGCCAGTCTCCGATAATTAACCCGAGACCCTTTAATATAACTTTGCAAATCGCATATGAGGCATGTAAAAGATTTGGCACCTTGAAACCTGAATACAGGACGGTAGTTTTGGGAATGTGCATGGAAATCTTGCAGAAACCAATCACCTTCTCTAATAGAGCTGATAAAAAAATGGCGATTGAAATATCAGGAAACCTGGATTGGGGAGAACGTAAGCCGAAGGCAATTGAGGTGTTAAAAAACCATTTACAAGATCTCGAACTTGGCCACGCAGCAGCAAAAGCCATTGGGAGAATTCAAGGAGTTAATCAATCTGAGCATCAAGACGGCGGTGAACAAATTGATGACGAGGAAATGAAATTCAGGATCGATAAGCTCAACGAAGCAGAGCGGAACAAGAATTATTGCCGTATCTTATGGGGAACTACACCAGACGATAGGAAATACAGCATTGAATTCTTTGGCAACCTCGGGGATGGCAGGGCAGTTGACGTGCTTATAAAATATTTAAAATATGACAACGGTATCGCATACAATCCTTGCGTTTCTATTCGCGTTGCTTCAGCCAAATCTTTAGGTCAGATAAAAGATCCAAAGGCTGTAGTCCCGCTTATTGAGGCTTTGAAAGACGAAGAGTGGAAAGTGCGCAAAGAGGCAGCGCTGGCCTTAGGGGAAATAGGTGATGTAAGGGCAATCCAGCCTTTGACAGAAGCGCTGAAGGATCCTGATTCTTGGGTTGTCAGCGCTGCAGCAGAAGCACTTGAGAAGATCCTGAATAGATCTAAACCCACCGACGGTGGCTATACAGTATTATTATTTGCTTATGGGACATTAAAAGAAGGCCATCGCAATCATGCGTTGCTCGGAAATGCAAGATTGATCGTAAAAGATGCCGTGGCCGAAGGATTTACTTTATATGTATATAACCCGATTGTCGGAGGAGGCTATCCTATCGCTGTCAAAAATGAAAGTGAATTGATCCGCGGAGAGGTTTATGAGGTCGATTCGCAGACGTTTAGAGATGTAGAGTGGTTAGAAAAAAGCGCAGGATACGAATTGATCCGGGCCAATGACTTCGTCCTGTTTTACTTCCCGAAAGATGAATTCGAGCGTTTCAAGTTGGAGAGGCGCCATATGAAAGGGTCTCTGGAATGGGTCGGCCAGGAGTGGTTGAAACAATACGAAAAAGACGGTGGTTCACTTTTTGAAGGGATTTTTAGGAAAGAAAAACCGGAAGAAAAAACATATGTGTTGGGAGAAAGGCCTTTGCCTGCTGATATAGCCATGCAGCAGATAAATGAATTTGTAGATGCAGTCAAAAAAGGAAAATATCAAAAAGGCGCGCTGGTTGAGATCCCCGAAGAGATTGCAATAGTCCTTGTCGGAGATCTTCATGTGAAAATTGACAACTTAAAGAAGATACTCAATCATAATGACAATCTGCGCAAGATACAAGAAGGTAAGGCCGTATTAGTCATCTTAGGCGATGCCGTGCATAACGAAGATCAACTTAAGGAGATGGCTTCGTCAGTATCAATCATGCAGTTTATCATGGAATTAAAAATACGCAATCCCCATAACGTATATTATGTGCTTGGAAATCATGACTATTTATCAGACAGATTTACAAAAGACGGAGTGAACCAGCAGAAAGAGTATAGGCTTGAGCTTCTTAAGCTTTATAAAAATGAGTATGTTGCCAAATACAAGGAATTCATTGCAGCAAGCCCCTTGATGGTTATCGGAGATATCATTGTTGCTGACCATGCAGGCCCGATCTTACATGCCGGTCGTGAGCAAATACGCAATGTAAAAGTCGAAAATGACGAAGAGAATATCGTTGCCCAGGCAATATTCGGCTTATGGAATAGGACCTATTTTGAGAAAGACGTACGGGAATTCCTGCACTTGTTGAATAAAGACGACGCCTATTTTATTGTAGCTCATTTTCCTCAAGACAAAAACGGCTGGCACTGGGAGTTTATGGGAGGAAAACATCACATAATCTTTGCCGCCCATTGGCGGGTGGGCTATGCACTAGCACAGGCTAAAACGCTTGGGTTCCATGAAGCCACAGCAGCTTCGCCTGATTTAATCTTTGAAAGAAAAGACGCAAGCAAAGACGGCGGAAAGATATTGAGGATACGCGAGGCGGGACCTACCGTGGCAGGTAAACCCGCCTCCACCTCAATTTTTGACGGAGGCAGTATATACCGGGAATTTATAGCAGACGGCGGCATCAGGGCCGGACCAGGATCAGAAACCGCTCTTTCCGAAACAAACACCGCATTAAATCTCACCCAAAATCACATCATGCTCGCCGACGGCGGAAACTTATTTACGTCGAAGACAATGACAGCGCAGGCTAAAAAATACGAAGTTATTAATCCTTGCGTGGCTAAATCATTCCTGACCTTAGCAAAGTCCTTCGGGGCATTAGAGCTTTACCTTGCTCATCTTAGCGAGTCAGGCTACTACGGCGGTCCAATTGAGGCTGCTTCGCTGACAAAGCAGGGAATAAGGTGGAACTTGTCTGAGGAGGAGATCTTTAGAGTTTTAAGACGGAATAAATTCAAGGAAATGACGCTTGAATTTTTCAAAGAAAGTATGGTAATGTTGCAAGGCAAGGCGGATGAAGAAGTGATACTCGGTATCCTTACACAGCATTTCGAAAACGAATATTGCCGCCGCGTTTTACCAGTTTTATTCGCCTTTTTTGAAAAACCACTGAAAGCAAATCCGGTAGACGAAACGAAAAAACCCGATGGCGGCAGTAAAGATAAAGTAAAAGTTTTATGTTTGGGCGATTCCATTACGAGGGGGTATCCTACTGAACAGCATCCTTTTGGCTACAGGGCATATTTACAGAAATTAATAGGTGTCGAGAAGTACGAATTTGTCGGTCCTTTCAGCGATCCTTCCAGCCATCCAGTCTACTCAGTCAAACATGGCGGTGTAAACGGCGAGTCAACTGCCAGCCTCCTGACACGGATCGCCAGGAATTTTGAAGAATATATAGAAATGCTGGGCAATGCCAGTTCGATCATCTTACTGCATATCGGCACTAATGAATGCTGGCCGCCGGATATCGATGAAGAAGACATGCCTCTTTCTGAGGCAGTTTCTAATATTAAAGAGATTATCAGGATCTTCGATGAATACGACCCTGACATAGAGTTGTATGTTGCATTAATAATCCCCAGTCCCCACAACGCATTTAATCAAAGGGTTTCTTCGTTTAATATCTCCTTAAAAGAAATGCTTGAGACTTACCGGCTTGAAAAGAGAAATCTTTTTGCGGTCGATATGAATACCGGATTCAGAAATAATCCCGACTGGATAAAGGAATACATGGCAGATATAGCTCATCCTAAAGATAAAGGTTATGCTGCAATGGCTGGAATCTGGTATGAGGAGATCAGGAAAAACGAAAAAGACGGCGGCAAGAGAATGTCTATGAACAAAGGAGCCGCATATTTTATAAAAATAGTCCGAGAAAAAATTACATATAATCATCCTGATCCTGTCATCGTGTTTATTGACGGTAGTTCTGGAGTAGGCAAGACATTCTTCTCCGAACGCATCTGTCCTTATGGTAGCTCAGTGATTTTGCACGCCGACGATTACATTGTAAAAGAATCCGGCGGATTTTTCTTAAGGCATGATTATGAGGTAATTGCCTGGGTAGTGCGATCTATAATCAGAAAGGCAAAGGCAAAGGTCATTATCCTTGAGGGATTCGATATTTTGAAAACAGATGTGGCCGCAGATATCAAAGTAAAGATCGTGGCAGACAGGTCTACCCGCAGAAAAAACATTGACGATAACCCCAGAAAATGCGGCTCTATGATCAATACCATCAGGACGCCGGATAAACTTTATGACCTCGTGCTTGAGAACAGCATTGATAACAGGCTCGCCACGGAATTGACAATCGAGCTGTTCGGCGACTCTAAAAAAGGCCTCAGGCGGCCACGCTCGGACGGCGGGGAAAAACAAGATGATGATGCCCGGCATCCATATCGAGTAAACAATATTCCCCCGAATATCCTGAAAGTAAATCTTTGGAGTAGGCTAAAAAGGATGTGGGGAGCTGTTGATCCTGAAGGGCTTGAAGAAGGCGATAGCTTCAGCCAAACAATGGCTCAGAGCAAGGAAGCGCTGCTAAGCTCTATTGACAGACAAATACGCGGCCCGCTGTATTATCCCGCAGCGCGCTTTGATACAGATGCGATCTGCGATTTATTGACTGTTTTTCCGCAGATTAATAAAGTCATATTGGCCGATCCTGACTACAGTAAATTTTTCGCCCCGAACGAATTAAAAAGCCTGAAGATCCACTTGGCAACTTTTATAAAGATAACTCCCGGCAGCGAGCCCTCTTATCTTGCGGATTTCAATGAAGAGAAATATTTTGAGTGGAATATCGAAGAGCCCCGTATTCATGGCAGGCAGGACAGAGGAGGGTATATACACACTGCTATCCGTGTTGCTCCGGACCGCGTGGTCTGTTTTAAGCTATATCCTCTGTTAGAAGAAGAAATCGGCTGGGGAGAGATCGGATGGACGGGCGGAAATTTGATAGAAGAAGAAAAACCCTGGGTAGTTGTCATCCACAATCCAGGATTTTCATCTTCTCTGACGCGGAACAGCGGTTTTTGGGCGCGGCAGATATCAGCAATTCATCAGGCAGGTTACCTGTTTGTAGAGCCATGGGGTTTACGCCGGCATATCCCTCTGCCTGAAAAACTTGTCGGATTACGCAGTTTAAATCAGGAACCGCTGGCGCTGCGGACTAACTTGATATGGCGGGTTTATCAAAAGATAGAAGAGAAAAAATACAGTGATATCTTTTATATCTTTGAAAAAACAAAGCCAAAGAGCCTCAAGGAGGAAGAATCCTTGGACGGAAGCGGGCTCGCAGACGGCGGCAAGCGCCAAAAAGCTGCAAAAAGAAAGCCGGCATATGCCGATCACGAGGCTTTGCTCAAAGGCTTGGAGGGGTTAAAGACATATAAGGAACTTCTTTCCTTGCTGCGACAGCAGGGATTCCGGATCGATATGGAATATCTGCGTTCAGACAGGATACTTATCCAGGTCTTTAGAGACCATCCTGAATTCATCGGGTTTATGAGGATAATATATAAAGGCCAGGATATTGAAAATGAAACAGTCTTAAAGGCGATCGACTCGCTGCGCAATACCTATCGCGTCCATGAGCAGTTCATAAAAGATTATCCCGGGTTTGCCGACATGAGTTATTCGACATTCGTGTCATGGATCGTATACAAGCATCCTCATGTATATGCCTACTGGAGCCAGCGAGGAGGGCTTAAATCGCGCACCCCATCAAAGCGAAGGTATACCGATGAGGACGAGCCGCTTTCAAAAGAGATGGAAATGATCATGTATAACACTCTGATGGGATTCAAGCTTAAAAATCTGGTGGTCACTAACCGCGAAGTAAAACAGGCGCTTGAGAAAAAACACATGTTCCGCGGCATTAAGACGGTCAAGATCTGGACAAGAAAGGTAATTTCGATTTATCCCGATGACCTTGAAGGAGTGATCAGGACAAGGGGCGAGATCCGCAGGATAGTGGTAGATAAAGTCGAATTGCCAGCTTTGCCCGCAGGAAAGATCAGCAGAAAAAAGAAGTTTATCCCTGTGCAGAACATTGTGTTGCCATTGTTGGCCAAGGCTGAAGAAGAGGGGGTCCGTATCCAGAATCGGATTATCATGGATGCCGTAAAAAACTCAGGCCTGAGCATTACCAACACCACTCTCAGGAAATACATTGATGCGATACTGGAAGCTAATCCTCAATATAAGAAAGTAGTGAAATTCCACGACCTTCTTATTGATTGGGATGCGGTGCGCTCATACTTGATAGAAACAAAGAGCTTCAGAAAGACATTCGAATATTTTTCTCAAGACTTGCCTGAATTAAGCGCGCTTGGTTTCTTCCTTATGCTGGCGATAGACCCCAGGTTTGACGCTATTATCCAGGGGGTTCCGGATCCCGATGCCCAGGGATTTGTTTTTAAGACCGAACCGTGGGTTTTACTAGCGGATGAGGAATTCGTATCTGCCTTTAAAAAGCTGAGCGACTTTCAGAAAAATGTCCTTAGCATGGTCATGGAAACAAAGGATTATGACCTGGCAGCGCAGCGCCTGGAAATCGGTTTTGATTCCCTCAGGGCAGAGCTTCAGAGAGAAATATTTTCTAAGGACGGGATTTTCAAGAGATATATCCACAAAGGGCGCAAGGGAAAGCCGCACAAGTTCGAGGATCTTCCTGGAATATTAGTCCGGATCATGGATAAACTGCTGGCTGAACACCGGATGCATACAACGTCCCGGCTTCGCTCCATTCTTTTGCAGGAGGAAAAGCTTTCGATCTCAGAACCGCAACTGGCCTTTTACCTGGAAAAAATTTTCCTGTCTCATCCTGAGCTAAGGATCGTCAGGGAAGAAAGGAACAAGGTCATTGACTGGTACTGGGTAGAGCTGTGGCTAAAGGAGACAAAAAGCCTTACTACGACATACGAAAACATAAAACAATTTTTCCCCGGGCTTGCCTATACCGCGTTTTACCTTTTTCTTCAAAGTAACAAAGATCTTAAAGAACTCCTGGCCTCGATCCCGGTGACTTCTGACCAACGCGCTATAGCCGGCCTTGATCTGGAAGGTTTATTGAAAAACGAGGCGTTTATTGCCGAATGGGAACAGCTTTCAGATCACCTGAAGAATCTGGTGGCGCTCGTCCTTGAGACAAAAGACATCAATGCCGCAGCGAGTATCCTGGGTATCGGCTGGAACGGGCTATATTCCCAGCTTTCGCCGCTTAAGATGAGAAATTTCCCGGTCATCAACAGCATGATCCGTGATTTTCTGATTTCGGAAAAGAAGAAAGACAGGGAGACTGTCCGAGAAAAAACCGGTCCTTGGACTTCACCGGAAACAAACACTTATGATTATCCGGATCTTTTAAAAGGAACCCGTTCTTTGCCGGTTGCCTTTGATAAATTATCCGTAAAATATCGCCATTTGAGCATATTGACGTTTTGCCTGAAGGTTTATACCTCCCCGGAAACAGAGGATCTCCTGTCAGGTCTTGAGCCTTTTGAAAAGGACAGATTTGAATCTATGATCGAGCCGGAAACTTTATTAGCGGATAAAGAATTCCTGAAAGAATGGTCTTCTCTGGATGAAGTAGCCCGCAATCCCGTCTTGATGATATTAGAAACAGGCAGCATCAGCAATGCCGCTCAACGCTTAGGTATGGCTGAGAATTCAATGAGGGGATTGTTGACACAGAAAGTAAGTTGGAAACAGTATCCGGTCATCCGCAGGTATATCAGAGAAAATACGAGTGCATTTATCCAACACGACCGCAGACTATATCCGGTTTTGCGTAAATTAAAGGAAGAGCATGGCAGGTTGATTTACCGCGAGATCAGGGAGCATCTTAAAGCCGCTTCCATAGAATTAAGCGGCGGAAATTTTAAACGGTTGGTCAAGGAAATAATAAAGCGGCATCCTGACCTTCGGGGCCTGGTAGCGGAAAAACTAAAGCCGCTGGATATGCTGAAAGTGCGCGAATTTTATCTTAAGGCCAAAAGCTTCGAAGATACATATAAAAAGCTCAAGGAAGAAAGGCTTTATCTGAACAGGCTTGTATTATATTTAATGATGTGCACGAATGAAGAATTTCAGCCCGTATGGCAGGCCTTACAGCAGGAAAACATCGCTTTTGGGATAGATGCTGAGAAAGCGCTGGCTAATGCCGCATTTATATCTGAATGGAAAAGCTTGAGCGTAACAGAACAGAATGTCATAGCAGCAGCGCTGGAAGGAGCTTCCCGAAAGCAGATCGCAAAAGAAACAGGCTTATCGTTAACGAGAGTTAATTTTGTTCTGGCCCCGCATAATTTAAAGGAATTGCCGAACATCGTAGCTTTGCTTAAGGAACAGTCAAAGACCCAGATAAGTAAACACAGGCGCGGTGTACGGCAGCGCAGGTTCATTGACTGGGATAAGGTGGAAAGACTTATCGCTGCTGATTCAAGCTTCAAAAAAATACATGAAGCACTGAAAGTCAGCTCAAAATACATCGATGTGTTGGGGTTATATGTTCTTTTGTACCGCCGGAAGGAATTCAGAGATAAGTTACTCGCCCTGCCTGCTCCTGAGAGCGAAGGAATAAAATTCGGCATCAACCCCACCATGTTGTTTACGGACAGCAAATTCATGGAAAACCTGGATTTATTAACTGAAAAGGAGATCTTATTCGTATGCGCTGTGCTTGACAGCGGCAGTTTTCAGGCAGCTGCGCGCAGATTGAAGGTAAACGGACCAGGAATGGTCAGAGGTTTTATAGAACAATACATACGCAAAAGGTCGGCTTACATAGCTGATTATATTGGCGCTCATGCGAGCTACTATGCCCGGCCGCTTTCCGAAGAACAGACAGAAGCGATCAGAAAAATACTCTCCAGGTTTGAAGAGCAAGGCAAAACAGCCACCATAGCGCAGGTGGAGGAAGAACTTGCTAAGGTAAACATTTCCTTGCCTTCTGCCCGTGAATTGATCTTCTTGATCAAGCAGGAGAAAAAGAAATCCTCCCGCCTTGCCAATGTGGTGCAATCGCCGGGCTCAAAGGTTAATTGGCAGGCCGCAGAGGAGTTTTTCCTGAAAACACAAAGTTTCGAAGAAACATTTCAACTGATGGATAAGGAATATCCGCAGATGAGCAGGTTAGCATTTTATCTGGAGGCGCATCTTAAACCTGAATTAAGCGCTGTTGCCGGTTCTATTGCTGCGGAGAAAAAACAGTTTAGCTTTGTGCTTGATCCGGAAGAATTGCTGGCGGATGAGACTTTTACAACTGCATGGAACAGCATGGACGGGTTCTTTAAAAACATGGTCGGAGCCTGCCTGGAAGAGGAGGGCATTAAAGAAGCAGCCCAAAAGATCGGGATGAGAAAAGGATCCTTGAGCGAGAAACTTACCAACCATATATATAACCAGTATCCAGTGATCAAGAAATATATGAGGATGCGTCATCGGGATGTTTTGAGAAAATATGCTGCAGCCGAAAAGCCTCTTTATGAATTCCTGTTTCAGAAGAAAGATTCAGCGGATAGGCTGACATTCAAGCAGGTAAGATCAGCTTTGCAGGGACAAGGCATATACCTGCAGCCGAAAACAGTGGTGAAATATACCCGCAGGCTGCTTAAAGAGTATCCGGAACTCGGTTACGAGATCAGAGGCAAGATAAGTTATCTGGCAATAAAGGGCAGAGTAATAAAACAGGAACTTCCTTTGCTGCGCAGCAAGGCAGGAAAGGCCCTTCTTGATTTTATCGAGTCCAATCCTGAAGAAGCCAGCCTACTTTTGGATGTCGCGCACATGTTGCCCGGACTTGCTGAGTTGCTGGCTGATATAAGGCAAAAAGGGTTACTCGATTCCCGACTGCAGAGAAAACAGACAAAACAGGCGCGGGATGAACTGATAATGAAGGCAGTGGAGCTGGCAGGGTATGATCCGGAGCGTTCCGTGGAAGAATTGGCCGGTCAGGGAATAAATATGAGCATCAAGGTTTTAAGCCATAAAGTGCATGAGCTTATGGATAGTTTCGAGGCCTTTGGCATTCAAATGCAGCAACATTGGACAGAATGGGAAGTCGGGCTGAAAAAGATCAAAGATAGGGCCTACAAAGCCAAATACGCCAGGACGCAAGAGGCGACAATAGAAAAATATCTCCCGGAGTTTAGGGCTAATAATTATAATCCGGACCTTACAGCTTCAGCAATGAGAGCAAAAGGCATGAAAACCAATGCCCGCGCGGTTGTGGTTTTCGTGGAGTGGTACAAGAAAAGAAGCGAAGAGTTCCGCATTGAAATGCAGGAGCATGACCAACAGTGGCAGGAATGGAAGAAATCTTCAAAAGCGCAATGGAAAGGGACTTACAATAAGAAAAGAGGCGCCTCCAGGAACGCAGATAAAGAGGCTAAACAGGCTGCGATACGGGAGCAAAACTATGACTTGGATAAGGCGGCAGAGGTTCTAAGAGCGGATCTTCCATTGCCTGCCTTTTTCATCAAAACAACTATTCTCGGCTTGAAGCAATTGATCGGCAAGTGGGTTAGGGAGGACAAAAAATACAGGCAGGAGATCCAGCAGCATAAGCCTGAATGGGTGCAGCAGCCTCAGGTAAAATCAGTGAAAAGTAAAGTTAGCACTTCTAAGAAAGTCAAAAAAGCAAGACCGACAAAGTCTGAGGGATTGGAAATAATAAAACAGATTATTCAGGAAGCTGGATTTGATTTTCAGAAGGCATTCGGGATAATTGCGGAACGCGGATTAAGTTTGACTGAGTGGAGATTAAAGGTCATGGCCGGCAGAATCGCAGCGCAGGATGAAGATTTTGCCCGCGGATTAAAGGAACATTCGGTAAGCTGGCCTTCTAAGGCATCGAAAAAGGAAAAAAGAGACCAGGTCCTTCTTTTGGCTGTAAAAGAAAGTGGATATAGTTTGGAAAAGGCAGTAGAGCTGGCAATAGCAAAGGGGGTCGATATTAGTATCCAGGGAATACGCAACTGGGCAACCAGGTACAGTAAAAAGAATGCTGCGTTTGCTTCTAAGCTCTCAGCAAATAAAGAAAAATGGCCGGCTCGGTTGGATCATGTCAGCGTAACCGGCAAGTACCAGGATCACAGAGAGGCAATAATAAGGATCGTGCGGGAAGCAGGATTTCAGCCTGACCAGGCTCTTTTGAAGGCGCAGGAAAGTAAAATACCGATCAGAAGCATAAAGCTCATGCGTACTTTGGTTACCCATATCGCAAAAAGTGATGCTGAGTTCGCTAAAGAAATAGAAGAACACAGGGATTTCTGGAAGCCGTTGCATGTGGGCTCTAAGGCACGCAAAGCAGAGGATAAAATAAAATTTCTCAATGAAGAGGACCGGACATTACACCGACTTATTATATTCGCCGAAGCAATGCGGCTGCTCAAGTTTATCAGCGCAACTCCTTTTCCGGACACAGGCAGGCAAAGGGTCAATCTGGTCTTGAGGGGTTTTGTCACGCCAGTGACTTTGCTAAAGCATCTGTTCGAACAGGAGCTTATACAGATTGTTGAAGGGATGATTGTGATAACTGAACATGGGAAGGAAGGGCTTAAGAGATATGTGGAGGAGATCCAGCTGCCTGTGGCTGCCGAACAGGCTGCTATTTCAGAAAGCGAAGAAGAAATCCTACAGGCCAGAGTCGTTGGCAACATCCAGGCTATCCTTGAGGTGAGTTTTAAAACAGGGATCCCTGTCAGCGATGAGGCAGTGTATCTGGTATTAAAGGAATCAGGCGTCAATTCCGATCCTGCGCAGGTCCTCCGGAACATGGGTAAGATCGTTCGTCAGCAGCCCCAGCTAAGGCAGTCAGTGAGGATCACCATGAAAGAAGAGATGGTAAAGCAGTGCATGAGGCAAGCGCAATATTATTTTGCTGACGCATTTCTGATGTTGAAAGAACAAGGTTTGCCCTGGAGCGAGTATAGATTACGATGTGAATTAAGGAAGTTGCGCAGCCAGGATGCGGAATTTAACAAAGAGATCAGCGCGCACCGCTCGCAGCTTAAGATGCCGCAAAGCGCCATAGGAGACCTTGAGGAGCGTAATGCCTTTATTATCAAAACTGTTCGGGAATCAGGGTATAATCCGGAGCGGACGCTTGAGTCAGTCCTGGCAAAAGGTATTAAGACCAATGTAATGGGGCTTAAGAAGATCGTTACTATGATCGGTAAAAAAGACAAAGTCTTTCAGGAAGAAATGCTAACGCACGATAAAGAATGGAATTGGGTAGAATATCAAGCTGCCAATGCATACTCGAAAAAGCAGCATTCCCTTAAACAGCAGAAAAGAAATGAGGCCTTGAAACAATTACTAAGGGAGTCAAATTATGATATGGCTGTCGCTTCCAGGAAGGCAGTGGAACAAAAGATTGAGAAGCATGAGCACATCTTTTACAGGTCGATCCGTTTACTGGCCGGCAAGGATCCTGAATTCAGCAGGGAGCTTGAAACGCACAATGTTAATGCCAATTGGCCCGGTAAGTTAAGACTGTACGCGCGATTTAAAGAGATCATCCGCGAATCTGGATATGACAGGTTAGCTGCTGAGGCAAAGGCAATAGAGGAAAAGCTGATTAAGGATGCACAGGGTTTTGGACAGGTCTTACGCAAGGTCAGCGCAGATGACCCGGATTTCTCGAAGGAATTGATAGAACACAACTGGCAGAAAAAGATCGCATACTCAAAAAGAATAAAGAATGAGCAATTGCACGCCAGACTTAAAGAGATCATCCGCGAATCCGGATATGACAGATTGGCTGCCGAGGCAAAAGCAATAGAGGAAAAGCTGAGAAAGACAGCGACCGGTTTTGGTCAGCTCTTACACAAGGCCAGAGCAGACGATCCTGATTTCATGAAAGAACTGGAAGAACACAACTGGCAGAAAAAGGTTGCTTACAAGAAAAAGTCCGACAGTGAACAGCTGCATACCCGATTGAAAGAAATCATACGGGATAGCAAATATGACAGGTTAGCTGCCGAGACAAAAGCCATTGAGGAAAAGTTGACAAAGACCTCGCACGGTTTTGGTCAGCTCTCACATAAGGCTGGCGTAAATGACTCGGAATTCCTGAAGGAATTAAGAGAACATAACTGGGAGAAAAAGACCGCATACTCACAAAGGATAAAGAATGAACAATTGCACGCCAGGTTTAAAGAGATTATCAGGCAAAGCGGTTATGATAGAAAGATCTCCGAAGAAAAAGCTATAGGCGAAAAACTGGTTGAGAACAGTCGCGGTTTCAGCCAGCTGCTGCGTCAGGCCGGGGCAAAGGATACGGATTTCTTGCAGGAATTGATCGGGAATAATTGGCAGAAGAAAGCTGGATTCTCCCGAAAGAAAGCTTCTGACAGGTTTGCGGCAGAAGATTATCAGGATGAATCAGAAGAAGTAAGGCCGATACAGGAAATACCCTTCGAGGAACGGGTAAAAGCCGCGATCAAAAACATCCTGGATAAACGAATGATGACAGAAATAAGGATAACTCCGGAAAAGATGTATTTTGCGCTTCGCGAAATGTTCAGGGGCATAACGCTTGATCAGGCTGTCTCCATGACTGAAGAGATCATCGCCGGCCGCCAAGAGTATAAACAGGTCTGGTATGCTGTCAAGTCCGACAGACCCGCTCAAGCAAAGGAACCCGCCATCTTAGCGCCGGAACCTGAAAAAACTGCTGCAGTGATACAGGAGGATATTCACGATAAAGAGGGGCCTGATCAGCAAACTGAAGAAGCGGAGGATATAGAAAAAGAGCCTCAGATAGAGACGGTCCAGCATGAAAGGGCGCCTCCGGTTACCGGGATCCTCTCCGGACTCTTAAACAAAGGATTTAAGAATCAAGTCAGAATGGCCGGTATCTTCCTGCGTAAAGAGTGGGATGGAGTGGAAATAAACGAAGATGTAATCAAAAGCAGAAGTCCTTTTGGCGCATCCATGTTAAAGGAAAATCCGCAGTTTTTGACAAACCTCGCAGATCTTCTCAAGCAGCACAATGTTCCGCTTTTGGCAAGACACACCAAAGATAAATGGCATATCGACAGCGAAATACGCGATACCCTCCACATATCAATCCCGGCGGTCTTCTTGAAAAAAGAATTGATCGGCGAGGACGAATTTTTTGCCCGGTTCCAAGAGATTGCCGAGAAAAACGGCCTGGAGAACAGAGAGAAATTTGAAAAGTATTTTGCTTCCTTAGAGAAAATAACCAGGTTATATCCGGAATTGATAATATCGTTTGAGTGGTTTAAAGAAAAATCTTATCCCGGATTTAAAGATGCCTTATGGGGCGGGAGTTTACTGGATCGCGCAGCAAAAGAGTTGGGACTTGCATCCCGGAGCGAATTACGCAGCAAAAAACAAGAAGAGAGCGCCCGTTTCAGAAAAGAATCTGATGCTCTTGGAAAACAGCAGCTTGAGCAAGAAAGGCTGCAGAAAGAAGCAAAGAAAGCAGCCTACATTATGGATGAGACAGAAAAGGCCGGATTCGAAGTCGATGAAAAGCTGTTGGAAATATTGAATGCTTCGGAGTTCAAGTTCAGGACCATGAAAGGATTGCGTAAGTATATCAGCGCTTTGAGAAGGGATAATCCTGAATTTAACAATAAGTTTGCCCAAATGCAGGCGCGCGATGAAGAAGACAAACAGAAAACAGCCGAGGCCAGAAAAGAAGCGCTCAAGCAGCAAAAAGAGGCGGCAGCGGAAAAGCTTAAAAAAGAAAAAGAAGAAGAGGCGAGAAGGCTTCAGCAAGAGAAAGAAGAAAGAGGCAAGCAACGGGCAACATTTGTGATGGAGGAAACTGAAAAAGCAGGATTTGCGGTTAATGCGGAGCTGTTAGAGAATATCAACACTTCAGAGTTAAAATTCAACAGCATTAAAGGTTTACAAAACTACCTCAGGGTGCTGAGGAGAGATTATCCTGATTTCGACCGGAAATTCAAGGAAAAGGAAGCGCGGGAAGCAGAGGAGAAACAAAGAGCCAACGAGGCCAAAAAAGAAGTGCTCAAGCAGCAGAAAGAAGCAAGGCTCCAACAGAAAAAGCAGGAAAAACAGGGTAAAGTTCCTGATGCGGTAAAGCTTCGCGAGCGGCAGAAAAAAGAGATCATTCGTTCGGAAGGCGCTTTAGAAATTGCCCAAAAAGTCAAAGAGAAGCTCGGTTTAGTGACCAATTACGACTTTGCTCAAGCCTTAACCCAAACCTTGAAAAGAGATGGCGTGGCTATTGAAATAAGCGCCGCTGATGTTATTACTCTTGTCGGAGATGTGCGGTTTTTGTTTAAAGGACATAAGGAATTCTTTAGAAGAGATGATGCAGTACAGCTAAAACGTAATGCAGCAGGGATCAAAGAGGCGATAAAGGAAATCCTGAATAATAGAAGGATAAGCGGACAGCAGATTGAAAAGTCAGAGTTGCACGCCCTTCTTAAAGAGAGGAAGATCTTTGACGGTCCTCTGAAGGAATTAGACAGTATCCTGAAAGATGTTTTTACGACAGCGCCCGGTCTTCAGTGGGCCATAAAAACCGCTCCGGCTAAAAAGAAGATGGATGTTGATAAACCTTCGCTTCAGCAAATACCTTTCAGGCTCAGGAATGTTAAAATAGAAAAGCCAGTCATGGATAAGGACGGGGCGCCGCAGGATAAGGCTCCTGAGAAACAGAAAGAACTTAAAAGGCCGAGTTTCGATCATTGCTGTACAGTTGCCCATGAGATAAGAAATAAATTAGGCGGCATACCGACCGAGACTATGTTCAAGAGCCTCATTGAGAAAAAGCTGAGGGAAGAAAACGAGAAAAAACCGGCAAAAGAAAAGTGGGACATCTGGAACATTGATATTAAACAGATAATAAAGGAAATAACCAGCTGGAAATATAAAAGCGAGCATAAGAATTCCGCGGACCGGAAAAATAATGAGCAAACTGACGGCGGCAATAGATCGGACCACAGAAGCATTACCTCAAAATACGCGCCGCATTACGCAGGGTTAATAGAACAGATCACAAAAATCGGGGAAGAATTGTGCAGGCTTTGTCAGTCAAGAGGCGCGGCTGTTGGCATGGATCAAGAATTTAAATGGATAGTAAGTCAGAAATTAATCCCTCTCCTCGTGGATTTAAGCCAGATAGAGATGAAAGAATACAGTGAGCGTATAAATCAGGGGAACGGATTTAAAAAAACAAACAACTATTTTAAAGACCTGGCAGATGTTGCAGCCAAGCTGTCAGCTACAAACGACATCAGGCTTAGCCTTTCTGAGGACAGGCATTTGACTAAGGAACAGTTAGGGTGGCTTCATCAGAATGTCATAAGGTCTTATGTCAAAAACAAGCCTTGCCATGAATGCGAGTGGGAACAGTTTGACGGCGGGGTATACGCTGACGGACAGGAGGCACTTGATTTGATCATCAGGTATTCTCAGGCCATTAACGCAGGAAGAAATCCGTATCAGAAGGGAGTCATTCTAGATTTAACCGGAGTATCAGCAGATACAGAGATCATTCTTATCGGCGACCTTCACACAAGGATAGATAATTTTGACGGCATATTGAATCATAACCGGAATATCCAGAAGATCGATGCTGCCAGGGCGATCCTGCTGTTAGACGGAGATATCCTTCATGAAAAAGATAATGATAGGAATATGTATATGTCTCTTCTGATAAAGAAAAAAGAGATGGAGCTTAAAATAAAATATCCGCACAATGTATATTCCTCCATAAGCAATCATTCCTATCCATGGGACAGCATCGTAGGCGAAGTCCCTGCCCGCAGATGGTATAAGATAGAACTGTCGGATATCTTTGCAAGAGATAAAAACGGTTTAGGGGCTTATATGCAAACCTACCGGCAATGCCTCAGGGAAAGTCCTTTGGTAACTGTGGGGATTGGGTTTGTCAGCGTTCACGCCGGACCTATCAAAAACGCAACCAGAAGCCAGATAGAGGAAGTCGATGTATTGGATGAATCCAATCCTTTGGTAAAGCAGGCTATCTGGTCAAGATTCAGGAAGACCGAATACGAGCTTGAAGATGTAAAAGAGTTTTTAATCACCATGGGACAGAAAGACGGAAAACTTATTGTCGGCCATTCACATCGGGATGATACCCCGTGGCACCGCCAAATCGCAGAAAATTTCCATATTATAGATGCCTCGCAGTACAGTTACGGCTATGCGTCGATTGTCAACGGCGAAGTGAGTTTTGTCGATCTAAGGGATGGCGGTAACTTTGGCGCGGCTGTGAATACCCGCATCTCGGTGATAGTCATTGTGCTGGCTTATCTCTATTATGTTGCCGGGTCAGAGGCAGCTGTCATTAATAATGCAATTATTTCGGTCAATAAAATCCTGCCTGCGCTGGCTTTATCAAGTGCAGGCTCATATATAATGTACGAACGGTTTAAATCGGCAAATAGCCCACGCGGGCCTCCTTTGGAAAAATTGATAACCGTTCTCTATGATGATTCTAGCATATCTTCCGGATTCCGGGACGGCGGGACCAAGGCAGTTTATATGCTGGTCCATCCGTTTTTCAGCTACGATACTATGAGCGAAGAAGAACTCTTTGGTCTTTTGGCCGGATGGAAAGAGTTTGTCAGGCTCGCTTATCGCGACAACGAGTCAGTATTGGTAGCCATGTTTGACAACAATAGCTGCAGCTATAATCTGGAACTGCAGGACTATACCAACCGTCTTTTTGCAGGCAGGAAGTTCTACGATAACGTGTTTACGTTATTGGAGGACCTGAGTCAAATAAACTGCAAAGATCTAAAGGCCTATTGCAGCGGTGACCTTTTTGATTTGTGCGTGATGGAAACGCCCATGTGGTTTGCCAACAGCACAGGTATGCCGCGGGAATCAGTTTATATTATTTACGATTTATGCGTAGGTAAGCTCGGTAATAAACTGCCTCTGATGCTGAACAGCAGTTTCTATGAGCAGGCAAGAGAAAGCACTGTTCCGTGGGGATATGATCTGTTGTCTTTTTCTGAATTTAAAGCGCAGGCTGATTCCCAAAAGTCTCAATATGACGGCGGAAAGCTTTCTATTCCCAGAAATATTGAAGCTGCATTTATCCCTCTTTTCGGATTTATTCTTAACCAAACAGTCTATCCAATCAAAGATATTGATTTAGATTATAAGCCGTTGCAGGCCATTCCTGCCGTGGTGGGTGTTGTTATTAGATTTGCGGCGGCTTATGAATTTGTCAAAGGCCTCGGCATGGCTCTCGTTTGCTTAAACCTCTCCGTGGCTGGTGGGGAAGCAAGTTTCATGAGAGCAGCCGGGGCCTTGACATATGTAGGGGACACTTTTGTTTCAGTTCAAGAACCGTCCCTGGCTTTGAGCAGCTGGGCAGACGGCGGCAAACTTTCAAATTGCGAAGAGGACGATGGTAAAAAGGGAACAAAGAAGGAAAAAGACAGACCTCTTCTGGGGAACAAATTCCTGGATGCAAAATTTTCAAACGAATATAGAAGAATGGGTGTGGTTCTTCCTGAAGAATTCGAAGCCGTGCTCAGTGGAAACGGCAACATAGGTATTTTCCATGAAGATAACGAAATATTTTTAATCATGACAGAGGAATTCAAAGAAAACAAGAGAAGAATCTGCATTACAGACGGGCAAAGGATTGAATGGTATTGCAAAAACGGATTGCTCCGTCCCGGTTTTGGTCCTTTTGAGTCCACTGACAGGGAATCTGTTATAGATAAACTGCTTCAGGATGTTTTACGGCAAGAATTCCTGGGAGGCATAGGCTTTGAGGAATTAACATTGGAAGACAGTTTAATGATGATTGAAAATTGGAAACAGGCGGAAGACGGAGAGAAACGGTTAGCCGGCATAGCAAAAATAATGGTTCATTATAATAATTTATATTGGATTGCGGATGGCAGCCATGAAAGTACCGGGAAATTGATAAATATTGGCTCTAAACCGAAAGTCATAATGGAGTTTTTCAGACTGTTGGGTGAAAATTACAGCTTGGGAGGCAAAGCTCCGCAGATGGTAAAGGACGGCGGGGAATCGGCTGAAAAAATAATAGAGGATTTTGAAAAAACCGGAGCTTTTCCTGAACCTGGGCAAGTCAAGCTGGAAATATCAAATTCAAAGCTCTATCGCTTAACAGAAGACCTGCTGGTTTTAAAGGTGTTAATGAACAAAGAAAAACTGAAGTCCAGGGACATAGCAAAGCAGCTTAAGTTTGTTCCTCAAAAAATAAACCAGAATCTTCTCAGGCTGGTTGATGCAGGGATAGTTGAAAAGAACAAGGAGCAATTCGGCCCGAGTTTCTACTATTGCGTCAGAAAAGATATTGCCGAAAGACTGAATAAGAAAGAAGTAAGAAAGGCGCTGATAAGCAGACTATTGGAAAAATTCAGCCATGACAAAAAACTGGCTCTAAAGAAGCAACAGGCAGTCAATACTCTGAGACAAGGAATGATAAATTCGCTCATTGAGGAGTTTTATTCTAAGGACGACACAAAGCGCAGGCTTGCGGTTATTGAATTGGTGGAAATCGGAGAAGATGCGATCCCGGCTTTGAAGGAAGCTTTAGACAATAGGCGCTCTCCTATATTCAGCATTTATGCAAGACAGACTTTAAGCAGGATAAACAAGCTTGTTGAGAAAGACGGCGGAAACGATGAAAATATGTTGCCCGAATATAGGATGAATGATTTCTCATCTTTGGCTCAAAGATTGAATGATAGGACAGAAAGTATGGATGTTTTGAAAGAAAATGCAATCCCTGTTTCTTTTAGAGCTGATAAAGAGACCAGGGGTAATATCTGTCTGGATTCGGCCTGCTGCTTCCTGATGAAACCCAATCAAACATATCAATTTGATTATTTGGATATCAGAAACGCGCTAAGAGAGTATATAAGTGAAGATTGCGGATTGTACAGAGAGGGCCTGAATATAATTTTAAAGCCCTATCCGGCTCACCTGGTCAATTTTTGGTTTACTGAATTTCCGTGCTGGGCCCTTAAGGTGATATTTGATTATGATGCAAATTCAGGGCTCAGCCTATGCTCCGGCTGTTCTTTATACGGAAAACATCCCGGCATTTGCAGAGCCTCTCCTTATCGCGAGCCCTGCGAATACGAATATTTTATCCATGATGAAATTGAGTTTTTCTATGTCCTCGATAATTCCCTGTTGTATGATTCTCCAGCGATCGCCTCCGGCTGCGATCTTAAGGCAGCAAATCAGGGTATACATTTTACCCAAACGGCCAGGGATTTCTTAAAGAGCTATTTGAATGACGCAACAGAGAAGGGCTATATTCTTCTCGCCCCTGCTAAAGACGCACAGGTCTGTTACTGCACTTATTCCTCGAATTCAAAAATAAAACTGCCAGCTTTAGGGATGGTTCTCAACTTAAGAGAAAACCGTCCCCAAGGGGACAGTTCTAAGCGTGCTTCAGAACCGTCCCTGAAGGATGGCGGCGCAATAAACAGCTATGACTCTGATGTGGAAGAGGCGATTGCAAGAGGAGACGTCATCATTTTTGATAATAATGGAAAGGTGGATTCCTATTCATTGCATCGCGAAGGTTTCCTTCCTTCCAACACAAGAGGCCTGACAGACAGGGCAATAACAATTCTCCGGGATATTTTCGAAAGCGAAAAGACGGTCAATGGATCTGCTGGAGCCAGAGTGAATATCCTCGGGCCAGGAGCAGGCTTTGAATGTTCTCAGGTCTGGGAAATAGCAAGAGATTGCAAGTGCAAGGTGACCATTGATACCATCAGTTTAACTCCCATTGCTCCGAAATTACGTCTGCTTCAAAATGAAAAAGGGATAGAAAGTTTTGTCAGGGATTATATGGTCAGGGCAGGGATCCCCATTTTAAATCACGTATTTCCGTTATGCGAAGATTATTGGAAAGGAAAATTATCGCTGAGGGCTGCGCTGGCTTTGCAGGATAACGGGTATCCTGTTTTTGAAAAACTCGATAAGCCTTTTATTTCTACCCAATATATAGGAGACTTTTCGGCTGTGGAGTTGCCTCCAAATGCCAGATACAATTTTATCTACGAACGCCTGGGGCCTATTTTCAATTCGGTTGAAAATTATGCTGAAAGCCCGCAGTTGGCTTTAGAGAAAGTTCTGCCCGCGTTGGATAGAAACGGTGTTTTATATATTGCCTTAGCATTCAGTCCCGCATATCTTTGGCAAGATATCAGGGTGCCGGACGGCTATATTGTTTTGACGTCTATGCAATGGGAATATCTTTTTGCCTGTAGAGCCGACAGCCGTTATGCGGATGCAATCAGGGAGACCCTGCCTGGATCGGAAACGGTAAGCGAGAATTTTTACAAGATGGAAAACGATCTGCTGTGGAGTAATTTAGCCGGCAGCGCAGACGGAGGCAAACTCATCACTAACCTTGCCATGGAAGACCGTGCTGACGCAATTGTCGTGCATGAGATGGGATATGCCATTACCAGCGCAGCAAGCCCATCAAAGTACCTGATGACATGCCAGCTGAATTCATGCGTGGGATTTATCCTGGGGGAAATAGAGGAAAGGATCGGATTGCTCGGCCACTTCAATTCAAAGAATGACATAGATGCCACACTCAAAAACATTTTTGAAGAGTTTTCCGCAGTGCACAAAATACAGCCGGCTGACGCGGTTTGCGAGTTAACTGTTTCCGGGGATGCTGACGAATCCCTTGTTGCTATAACCATAGAATCCCTTGAAAGCTGGGGTTTTGAGAATGTTGTGCCTCAGAAAAACAGGCATCGCGCAGTCATCTTTGATACCACGGATATGCGCGTGCATAACTTGCCAGCTGTAATGCCTGAACATTACGATTTGGTAGCGTCCGCCCATTATATCAACCAGGACGGATACTGGGAGGAGATTGAAAAACAATTCGTGTTAGGGGACAAAAAGGTTCCAGCCAAGCGCATCAATGATCCGCGCGGCCTTGGGCGCCGGGATTTTAAAGATTCTGCAGATGGCGGAAAGAAGGATGATGATAAATGCGAGAATTGTGTCATAGATTTGAATAGTATTTCAACGGAAAGTTTAATTTCCAGGTTAAAAGATAAAAGCGGAAATCCCAGCGTCAGGGCCCAAGCAGCTAAAGAATTAGGCAACAGGGGTATCTCGCAGGCAATCGAGCATATGATCGGAACCTTAAAAGAGAAGAACCCGGACCCGATCAACAACCCTCGCAAAACCTGGGCATACGCACGCCTGCGCGCTTATTCGGCAAAAGCGTTAGGTAAGCTTAAAGCCAGGGAAGCTGTCGAGTTTTTGATGGAGGCTCTTAAAGACGAGGATTGGAGAGTGCGCAAATCTGCTGCTGATGCTTTGGGCGAATCGGCTGATGCAGAAAGCAAGGTGCTAAAGGCCTTGCTTGAGGTTGCATCGCAGGATAATGATCGGAGTGTCCGCAAATCAGCTGACATCAGCTATTGGATAATAAGGTTAAGATGCCGGGAATGCGGATATTACCGCCTTGAAGCAGCAAGGAGGCTTTCTGAGATCGGAGATTCCAGAGCCCTAGAATTTTTAGAACAGGTAGCGCAAAACGAGCAGGAAGGCTTCGGTGTGCGCAAGGCGGCAGAAGAGGCCCTGGAAAGAATCAGAAAATCTGCTGTCAAAGGCGAAGCAGACTTTAAAGACGGCTGCAACGCTTTAAGATCCAAACCTGGTTTGGAAATGGATGGAGGCAGAACGCAGAGAAACATCAAAAACAAGGAAGCAGATTACAAAGAAGCCTTGAATTCCGGCATATGTCCTGAATGCGGCTCAAGAAATATGATAAGAGACTTAAAACGCAACGAGATAATCTGCGAAAATTGTGGCCTGGCAGCTGATATGTATTTTAAACTGAGGATCGAGAATGGTTCCAGATACAGGAATGCCGAGGGGGACAGGGATCCAGTACGCATGGAACCGCTGGAAAAAAGCTTTTCAGAGCTGCAGATCAGGAAGCTTGCCAGCCGTGCAAATCGCGATCCTTTTGTAGCAGCGAATATCTATAAGATCTTTGATTTTGTGATGATGGGGAAGAGTATTTATCAGGCTGTTGTGCTGGTCAGAGAAAATTTCTATAAAGGCGTTAGACCGGATAACAGCCACTTTTATTTAAGCTGGGATGATCTCAACAGCATTATAAAAGGCTTCTTAGACTATGCTTATTGGGAGTTGGAGGAAAACAATAAGAGGAGGTTAAAGAATTCAACAAAACTCTTTTACAAGATTGCCGGCTACGCAAGATCACAGGACATCGAATTGAGTACCGAAACCATTAATTTATTGGCTATTTCAAGTCCTTCAAGCTGTGTTGAAAAAATAAATGATGCAGCTGGTATGAGACTAAAAATCCTGAACGAATGCGGGATAGATGTGGAAGTGACGAACTTTATTAGAATATTAGTCCAGCGTTCTTCTCATAGACAGGGATCAACCGAGAGGATACTTAAGCAAGTCCTGACTTTAGATGCGGTTGTAAATGACCCGGAAAAACTCGAAGCTGTTTCAGAATACGTATTCAAAAAGAAAGTCAGCGGGCGTGCTATAGAAAAAGCTGTCAAATATCTTACTGCAAGAAATCAGATCCCGACTATAGGGAAAGTAAAAAGGTCTTTAGGATACACATACCAACGTTCGTTAAAAACAGAAGGGGAAACTTTTAAAATACCATCCCATGCAAAAGCAGACAGGATAGAAGCTATGTCTATGGAAAATGAAGAGGAAGATGCAATTGGTATTGATGACGGCCTCAAAGACGGCGGTGCCTTTGAACATGCAGAATGGATAAATTTTGAGATCTTGAAAAAGATATTTGTGCATCAGATTTCAGCTACAAAAGTCAAAAAGGATAAGGCAAAAGATAAGGAAAATAATGACAAAAAAGATGTGTTAAGCGATATACTAAGCGGCTTAGTAATGGAAGTTTTTTGCATGCAAAAAGAAGTTGAAGCAGTGCAATCATTGCCTTTATTTTTAAGCAGTATTTAATATATCTAAGCCATTATTCTACAATAAGTTATGATTAAAAAAAAACTTGACAAAACAGGTTATTTATGTTATATTTTAGTTACAATGTAAGACTTTTGAAAGCGTTTTCCAAAGTCTTAATAAACAAAAAAATCAGGGCCACGGTACCACAATAGAAGATCTCTATTATGGTTTCCGTGGCTTTTTATTTTGAGTAAAACTTGACCCTGCAAATGGAGAAAAAAATGAAAAAAAATGAGCTGAGCAAAACAATGATCTTTAAGATTGCTGTTTTCATGATCTCCTTCGGCCTTATTTTAGAAAGTTCTGCAATTCGCAGTTATGCTTCAGAAACAAGTTTGTCCAATCTAAGAAGGTCGTCTGCTTTAAAAGCAGGCAAAGGCGTTGAGCTAAAACAAAAACTTGACGGCGGTTACAGCGAAAAAGATGTCGATCTTATTGCCGCTGAATTTGAGTTAAGCGAAATAGAAAAGTCATATTTCAAGAATCTGTTCCGCAAGTTCATTGCTTCCCAAAAAGCAGCTGAATCAGCGCCCGATAAGCCGAAAAGTGAGCTTGTAATCGACCAGGATTTTATACCGTCGGCTATGATGAGCCCTGAGGGGAGAGCCAATCTATTGAGCGCGGTAGAATACGCGGACATTGCCAATGATCCTGAAAATGCTAAATCTGCTTCCAGGGCATCCTTGATCCTTAATCCATTAAACGGGGGAATAGGAAAGGCTGTGGGCCGAGTCCCATATCTTGAGTCTTTGTGGCCAAGACTCAAAGGATCTTCATTAAAGACAAAGGATTTTGAAGGAGAAAAATCTTTAGGCGCCAAATCAACTGATTTGTTTTTTGAAGTAGATGTCAAAGGAAAGAAGGAATTGATCTCAGTCGCGGAAGCAAAATTTTTGCGAAGCATAGAAGAAGCAAAGGCGAGAAAATACGGGTCAGTTGTTTTAGAAGAACTGATTTCCCAAGAAACACTGAACTCAGTCAATGAACTTTTCGATACGATTTATTTCTGGGACCGCGTTGACAGTACTATTGACGTAGATAGGAAGCGGACATACCGCCAGTATTTTCAAGAATTTTCCGAGCAGGAAAAAGTGGACGTAGTCCTTGGTGACCCTGTAACCGAGCATACTTTTCCGCTCATCGATAAGGAAAAAGGAAAATTCAGGCCTCGCTTTGAAAAAGATTCAAGGGGCCATACGAAGGCACATAATGCGCCGGGAGGCCACGGCTTAAGCGGTTTCTGGTCGGTGCTGCGAGTTTTTGACGATAAATTTACTCCGAGTGAGGATAAGACAAGGCCCACTATTTCAGTCATGTACAACGAAGACGGCATGAACAGCTTCCCTAATGAGATCATTGTCGGGTGGATGGCTCGTAATAAAGTCCCCATCGTCATGATAACAACCAGTAAAACAGGTATTGATATGAAGGGCGGCCAGATCGGTATCCAGACCCTGCCAAGCGGAAAAAACAAAAAAGCCATATTGGAGCTTAAACAGGCTGAAAAGAACAATCAGAAAAAACTGTTTGAATCCATGGGGTTGACTGAAGGAACTAAGGGCGCGCAATATTTTAATACGAATATGGCGATGCTCAACTACACGATATTGAAGCCATTTTTAAGGGAATTAGCCGATTATCTGGGAAGAGAGAGGTTTGAGGAAATCGTAACCCCCGACCTTATCCAGGAAGACTCAAAAGACAAAAAGTCGTATTCTCTCGGCGGAGCAATGGGTTCTGTCCTTTTAAACCTTGCAAGTTTTGTGGAAACGACCGATGACGAACGTATTATCGAAATCGCCAGAAAACACGGCCTGGTCAATAAAGAAAACAGGATATCAATATTAAAGATCATCAATGCGGACGAAGCGAACAGGACCAAGTTTTTCACCCCGGTAAAAACAGCGTTCGATTTCTGGCTGCAATATCATTCTGATTTCTACAAGGTAGACGTAAATAATTGGCAGCTTATTCAGGTAGGAGAGCGCATTCCTGCTGTGGATCTGAAAGACGATTGGTATAAAGAAGTGACAAATGTTATGGACGCGTTTAAAGGGGTCAAAGTAGCTGAACTGAAAGAACTTAATATACAGGGCGGCGTAGTAAAGATGCAGAACGCTGTGCTTGAAGATAAAGTGAATATCAATATAGCGCTTAATCATCCCATTATCGTAGATCTGAATTCACGCGCAATAAAAAGCAAAGTCAGGCAGAAAGGCAACTGGGAGCTGGATGACAATGACCTGAAGATAAAAATAAATGTTCCGGAAACATTGACAGCCAAAGATTTCGACGCAAAAGTCAAACTCGAGTCAAATAAAATAATCGCTATTGTCGGCGGCGCAAAACCCGGAAGCATGGGCAATGCGCTTGGATTGAGGGCAAAGGCAGGCGGTGCAAGAGTTATTTTTGGCTCACGCACAGCTGACCTGGGCAAAGGGATATATACAAATGAGGACGCAGTCAAAGATGCGGATATAGTAGTGCTTGCGGTTCCGTGGGAAATAGAAGTGGTAAAGGAAGTGGAAGTAGAAGGCGTTAAAAGGATAGTGAAAGTGAAGGAGTATCCTTTAAGAGATAATGCAATAAAGCTTGTGCCTCTGATGAAGGACGGAGCTGTCATTGCAAACATAGCTACAGTTTTTAAAAAAATAGAAGGAAAGTTGACGTATCTTCCTGAAATAGAAGGCAAAAAATATGACTCAGTAGCAGAAATGACCGATGAAATCGTAAAGGAAGTGGCTCCCGGCAAGAAGATCAAAATCGTCAACTCCGGCTTACAGATCGTCCCCGAAGAACATATGAGCGATTCTCTTCTGGAGTTAACCATGGAAATAGTCGTGTGCGGAGACGACCCTGAGGCCTGTTCGCTGGTTGCTGAACATCTCGTAGGAAAAATAAGCAAGGTAAAACCGAAGGTAATTGCCGGTGAAGGTGAGTTAAAGAAAAGCAGGGCTTCGGAAGGCGCAACTCCCAGGATCATCGCCAGCCAAAAAGAGCTGATAATTCCGGGAAGCATGTCCACATCAAAGCTGCTAGAGAAGATAGAGAAAAAACCCGATATCACCACAGAAGAGCTTGTAATGATAAATCGAAAAGAAGATCTGGATAATAATCTGTCCGAGAAATATCAGGATGAACAAGTTTTAAATAAAGATATCACGGAAATCAGCGGCTTTAAAGGATCCGAAGGGCACAGGGAGAATTTGGCAGGTAATTTAAAGAGATATGCTGAAATTTTGCCTCTATCCGAGAAAGCCAAGATCGAAAAGATAAAAAATGCGCTTTCCAGATATAAAATTAACGTTGCAGAAACAAAAACTTTGCAGAATCTTCCAGGCAACTTCGGGCTGTTTATCTCTGCGCTTAAGAATATAAAATTTGTAAACGGGGCTTTGGTAGTCAAGGCAGACGTCGTCCTGCAGAATGCAGGCGTGATCGCGACACTGAGAGAGATAAAGTCTGTCCTCGGAGATCTTTCTATTATTATATGGACAAAGCAGCAAAGCCAGGCAAGGGCAATGAAGATTATGGGCGTGGATGGATTTGCCCAGATTCAGCTTAAGGGGATCGACGAAATTCTGGCACAGCTGAATAATGAAGGCATTAATAGCGAGAATATAAAAGTTATTAATTCCGGGGAACAACTGGTCTTGAGTGAGATCTTAAAAGATAAACAGGGGATAATTGCATTTAACCTCAAGTCTCCGAAAGCAAAAGAAAAAAGCGTCAATGCCGCGTCTCTTGTCATCGCAGAAGCAGTTGCGGATATTGTCAAAGACCAAAGATTAAATGAAGCTGTAAATGGATTTGCCAAAAGTTATGTAGAGGCCAAAGCGATTTCGCAGGAAGACATGGATAAGCTCGAGGCTATTACTACGCAAATTGTCGAGGTGCCGCTGGTTAATGTGGACAAAAAAGTGGCTAAGTTCCAGTTGTCTTATGAGCAGACAGTAACCGACATTTAATGCATAAGGAATAAAAATGACAAAGAGAAACTACGGAATTATTTTAACATCACTGTTTGCAGTTTTTTGCCAAACGTGTTTTACTTTTGCAAATCCTTCGCCAGGCGATTTGAAGATCCCAGGCGAGTTCGGAACTGTCCAGGAAGTTTTTGAACCCAAAGGAGAGGCTCTTAATGTTAAAAAAACAATAATACAGATTCAGGACGCGCACTGCAATTACGAGGCGCAGAAAAACATGGTAAGGATTTTAGAGCAGCTCATAAAGGAAGATAATCTCAGGCTGATCCTGGTAGAGGGCGGAGGCGGAGACGTCAGCCTTTCGTTTTTAAGAAATTATGGCGATAAGAAAAAAAGAGAAGAAGTGGCTGATGATTATCTGCGCAGGGGAGAGATCTCAGGAGAGGAATACCTGGATATAGTCTCTGATTTTGACATCGAGCTTTTCGGAATAGAAGACGAAAAGCTTTACGACGACAACCTCAATAACTTTCTGCAGTTTGATTCAATGCGTCAGCAGGCAATCGGGGAGCTGGAGAGTTTAAATTCGATAGTTGCCGGGTTAAAGCCTTACCTATATAACAGCGAGCTGCTGGATCTTGAGGCCAGAACAAGCGGATATGCGAAAAAAGAAATCTCACTGGTTGATTACTGCGGATACCTTAAGGAAACAGCCGCTAAAAAAAATATGGATCTTTCCGATAAGCAGAATCTGACATGTTTTCTTGAAAGCGCAAAGCTTGAAAAGCAGATAGATCTGAAGGTTTCCGAGTCCCAGAGAAATGAGTTCATCAAGGCGCTTGCGACAAAGCTTGATGAACTGGGAGTGAAAGAATTGATCGCAAATACGCAAGGCTTTAAAGACAAGAAAATCCCTGCGGTTTTGTTCTATACGTTTTTAAAAGACATGGCCTCCGGCAAAATAGATCTGGCGCGCGATTACCCTCAGCTGGATTCTTATATCAGCTATATTGTTTTAAGCAATAATCTGGACGTGGAGGAGTTTTTAAAAGAAATAGGGCTTATCGAGAAACAGATAAGCGAAACCTTATTTGTGAAAAATGACCAGCGCAAATTATATGAGATTTCAGCATCCCTGGATATGATCTCGAAGCTTCTGAGCCTTGGGCTGATGCCGGAGGAATACGAAATTTTCAAGGAAAACAAAGGAAGCCTCGTTACCGCCTCATGGATAAACTTCCTGACGGATAATTGCAGGAGGTATAATCTTGCAGGCCTGCCAGCGGCTTCGGATACCATAGACAATAACCTCGATCAGTTTGAAAGTTTTTACACTCTGGGAGTAGAAAGGGAGAAAGCCTTTATAAGAAACATAAGAAATAAAATGGAAGAATCAAAAGATACATTGGCGGTTTTGATAACAGGCGGTTTTCATACGCCAGGCATCAGCCGCCTGCTTAAGGAGGAGGGATATTCGTATGCAGTGGTGACGCCGGCTGTTACTGGTAAAAGCGATAACAGTATTTATCTATCTGTTTTAAGGGGGCAGAAGTATTCAGATCTGGAAAAGTACAGCGAAGAAGAAGATTACGAACCATGGGAAGAATAAACAAAAGGAGATGTAAGTTGAAGCAAACTTGTAACAGTCGAATAATTCTGTTAGTAATTATGCAATTTCTTGTTTTTCCCGGTTTGGTTTTTTCCTCATCAACTATCCTTAAGGATTTAAAGATTCCTTCCCAGATAGGCACTATTAAAGAAATATTCGAAAATAATTCCCCTATGCCAATAAGCACTCCTACTATCATCCAGATCCAAGATGCCCACTGTAATTATGAAGCCCAGAAAAACCTGGCTGCGATTTTAGAATACCTGATCAAGGAAAAAAACGTCAAATTAGTTTTGGTTGAAGGCGGTTCAGGCAATGTTACGCTTTCTTTTTTAAGGGCGTATGCCGAAAAGAAGGACCGGGAGCTTATCGCGGATAAATATTTAAGAAGAGGGCAGATTTCCGGAGAAGAATATCTGGATATAGTTTCCGATTATAATTTCGAGCTTTACGGCATTGAAGACCCCGCCCTTTATGAAAGCAATCTCGATTCCTTCCTTAATATAGAACCTTACCGCGATGGCGCCCTGAAAGAAGCGGCTGCCTTGCGTAAGATCGTTGATGCGCTTAAGCCTGAGATGTATAGCGAAGAACTCAAAGCTTTCGAGAAGGAAAAAAACAGATATCAGTCTAAAGAAATGTCTTTGGTCGAATACGCTTCTTATATTAAGGAAAAGGCCGGGCAAAAAGAACTGGGAATCGAAGAATATTCCAATATTGATGCTTTCGTAAAGAGCGCTCAGTTAGAAAAAAAAATTGATTTCAAGGAGGCGGAAGCCCAGCGCAGCCTTTTTATCAAGGAACTGAGCAAAGCTCTGACAGAGCCGGAAGTCAAGGAATTGATCGCCCGGACCCAGGAATATAAGGCCCAGAAGATATCCAACATCGAGTATTACTCATTCTTGAAAAGCAAGGCCGAAGGCCGGATCGATATTAAAGAGTCTTTTCCGCAGATAAATTCTTATATGCTTTATATTGAGTTAGGTAGCCAGGTTAAACCCGAAGTTTTGATCAAAGACATATCTTTAATAGAAAATAAGATTAAAGAGGCTCTAATTTCTAATGACAGCGAAAAAGAGCTTTCCCGGATTTCGGATTCCCTGGATACCCTGGAAAGTTTCTTGAAGCTTGATTTGACTCCCGCGGAATATGATGATTTTGTCTCCCGAAAAAATGATTTTAAGACTCAGTCCTGGGTGGGTTTTCTTTCCCGATCCTGCCAGAAATACGGCCTTACCGACAATCTTCAGGCGTCAAATTCGATAGATGAGAATATCGATAAAATTAACGATTTTTACCGGATCGGCCTGGAACGCGAGCAGTTTTTTATGAAGAATATCGCGGACAAGATGGCGGCTTCCGGAGACAAGGTTGCAGTAATTATTACCGGAGGTTTTCACACCTCTGGGATGAGCAAGTTATTCAAAGATAACGGATATTCTTACGCTGTAGTCACGCCAGCGATCACCCAAAAAGCTGACCCGGCGATTTATTATTCGGTCCTCCGCGGGGATAAAGGAGAGATCGAGGAATCATATTTTGAAGAAGTTGAACCAGATTAACAAAGGAGAAGAAGAAATGAGCTGGACAAAGGCAAAGAGAACTTTCTTGGGAATAATAGCAGTAATGGTGGCAGGCGTTTTTGTCTGCAGCTCCGCAGGTATGGCCGGGATCGTTTCTAACGATCACTTGAGGCCAAATTCCGCTGCCAGCACTGAACAGGTAGATGTGCTGGAAAATGATCTACAGCAAAAAGCTGACGGAGGCACCGCGGTCTTGAGCGGTCTTTACGTTAACGGCGGCCAGCAGGCTATCAATTCCCTTATCCAAAAACGGGATACCCAGTATATGCAAGCGGTGCGCTCCGTAGGTTCTGCCAACTTAGTGGTACTGCCCAAAGAAGGTAAATTTGCGTTTGGCCATGATCTGATCGAGCAATTGAAAAAGAACGGCATGTCCTGCATCGCGGTAAATATCGTCAGCTACAACGAGATAGAAGGCCATTTACGCGCGGCAATGGCCAATAATTCAGCCATTATTTTCGAAGTAGCCCGCTCGCAGATCGGTTATGCCATCGATGAAGTCAAAGTGGCGGAATATACTCTGGCTATCGCTAAAAAGATCGGCTGCAATATCCCGATCGTGCTCCACGGAGACCATATCCAGTACGGCCAGGAGCTTTTTGAACAGGCAACTCTCTTAAAAGACGCTTACGAAGCGGTAAATGGTAAAGGGTCGTTCAAGACGCAGATTAATGTAAATGATATCGACAAAGCCATTCTTAAGTCCGTTCAGGATAAATTAAAAGAAAATGCGGCCAAGGAACGTAAAGATGTCACCGCTATTATCGAACGACTGATCAAGGCCGGTTTTACTTCTATCGCGATCGACGCCTCTACGCTTTACGATGAGAGAGCGGGGGATATTGTCACCAATTATTATAAAACTAAAGGTACGGACGAAGAAAAATTAGTGATGAAGCTTATGGAAGCGTTCGTTCTGCAGCCGGAATGGGGAATTGATTTCCTGAAATACGACCCGGCTAACGAGGGCACTCAGTTTGAACGGATTAAAAATGAAGTGGTCGGAGAAATGCAAAAGCGTAACCGGGCCCAAAACGAGATCGACGCCATTGTCAAGGATATGGAGGTCGCGTTCGGAGCACTGACCGCCGAAGCTAAGAAGAACGGGCTCGATCCTAAAGCTGTAATTGCCGCTTACGACAAAATCGCCACCGATATTGCCGGTGCAACCGTTGGCGGAAAGATTTCAGCGTCTATTCTGGCTACGGTCAGCGCAAAAGAAAAAATGCTGCTTCTGCCGACCAGCAACCTGGCGGAAACCGCTTTTCAGTTGAAGATGATCGATGAACTCGTGAAAAAGTACAACCCGGAACTTTTGGGCCATATGGGCAAAGAGATCGAGGTCGGCCATGTGGATAAAAAAGTTCCCAACCCCCGCCGCGGAGGAAAACTGGAAGCCCAGATGACCCATCCGGCGGCTATTAAAGTCATGATGGACGGATTGGAGGCGTTAGGGCTTACTTTTGATATTGTGGCTTTCAATAACGGCTCAGGCCACGGCACTGATTACGATAAAAACAGCCTGACCCCGGTTTCCCAGGTCGGAAAAATCAGCCCTTACCTGACCGCGGATTTCGCGCGCATGCTCGGAGATAAAGCGGGAGCTGCCCAGCACGGAACTTCCGGCTCGGATATGGATGAACTTAACGTTTTATCAAAAGCCGGCGTAGTCAAATTCAACATTGCTACCAACAACCAGCAGACTCAGCTTAACGTGCATTTCCTGATGCATAACGGCTTGCGCGGCGTTAACCTGATCAAAGAAATCGAGGCCAATCCCCAAAAATACGTAGAGGGGTTGAGCGAAGAAGTCCGGACTGCGATGAAACAAATGGCTGAAGGGCTTAAAAACGGCCAGATCAAAGAGTCGATAGATGAAAAGGACAGTTCGTTTGTTCGTTTCATAAAACTTACTTATGCGTGGGGCAAGAAAAAAAGTAAGATCAAGGAAACTTCCAGCAAAGAGGATATTGCTTTGGTTTTTGCCAAGGAATTTAAACGGGCATTCAAAGAAATGGATCAGATGCTCGTGGCTATAGGTAAACTCAATCTTATCAAGCGCATCGCCATCCTTACTTCAGGCGGCCCTGCCTCAGGGCATAACAACGTTATTTACGCGGCATTTTTGGAAGCGCAGGCCCAGGGCATTGAGCTTATCGTGATCTGGGAAGGCTGGAAAGGCCTGATGAAGGATTCTCTCGTGGCCAAGTCCCGTCCTTTGACCCTGGCTGAAGTAGAAGCCGAGAGATTTAATGGCGGCACCATTTTGCTTACCAGCAGGGAAAATCCTTACAGCGAAGAGGATATAGCCTTGGGTACTCCTAAGAAAGTCTGGGAGAATATCCAGAAGCTGCAGCTTGACGGCCTGATCACGCTGGGAGGCGATGATACCAACAAAGTTTCCTATCAGCTGCAGAACGAGCATAAGGAATTTCCGATCATCGGCGGCGCCAAGACCATGGATGGGGATATCGCTCTGCTTATTCCGGGCGCTCCGAATTACGGACACAGCACTTTTGTGGGCGAGGGGACCAGTCAGGTCAAGAAAGCTTTGGTTGATTACAAATCCGCCAAGCGTATCGGCGTGGTCGAAGTTTTCGGCCGCAGCGCGGGGTTTGTTACCGCCAGGATCGGTGCGGCAGTTAATGCTGCCCGCTCTTTGATCCCTGAAGAAAAGATCGACCTGGAAAAACTGGTCAAGGATATGAAGGCATATAAGGATAAGTTCGGTTACGGGGTGGTGATTGTTTCCGAAGGCGTGGTGATAGAAAAACCGGAAACAGAGAAAAGGATGGTTGCCGGTCCTGACGGTTCAATGGCAGAAGAAGAAGTAGTGATTGAGACAGACCCCAGGATCCTGAGGAATACCGAGATACTGAAAGAGGCGTTA
>Ga0315273_10000605_pt1 | contig 38419 bp, 54 predicted proteins | sample YL17G02_0_MG_FD_205753 | JGI IMG/M metagenome (GOLD analysis project Ga0315273, IMG submission 205753) | Sediment microbial communities from Yellowstone Lake, YNP, Wyoming, USA - YL17G02_0 | ecosystem: Environmental > Aquatic > Freshwater > Lake > Sediment | place: USA: Wyoming | collected...
TCCAGAGAGGCTCATTTATTGTTGAATAAATAGTATCAGCATATGTTTTATTGAATGTTGCATATGTATTATTCCAATAATTGAATCCAATTACTGCATTTATTGCTGGTATTGTCTGGTTATAATCCCATTCTATTCCTGCATAAAGAGTATCTCCATAGGTCTTGTTAAATGTTGCATAAGTATCATTCCAATATCCTGGTCCGTTTGTGAAATTGAATAAATTTGTATATCCTCTTCCTGAAAGAGTTGAGCATGTTATTGTATCTCCAACTTGAACCAAAAACTCACCTGACGAACATGCACTTGGGTAGTTCTGCAAAAACGTCCAATTAAACAATCCAGAGAATTCATTTCCTTTTATCAATCCGCTTGCAGTTATTGTAGAGAATTCCAAAGGAGTATTTATGTTATCCCAAAAATTAGATCTATTCACATTTAAGTTTCCTTCGTTTACTGATGTCAGTACCCCTGTTAATTGACTTCCATTTCCATAATAAAGACCAGTTATATTTATCGTGGTGCCGTTATAATAAGGAACGTTTGTTATGTTGTAAACATCCCTCATATTAATATTTCCCTGTGGTGTGAAATCAGATGCATAAACAAAAACTCCAAGTATTAAAATCATGCTCATTAAAAGAATAATTATTTTTTTCATTTTATACAATATACGACCTAATCTTTATTCTTCCAAGTAAATCATCTCTTTCTTTAATCAATTGACTTGCCGTTTCCCTCCATTGGGTGTACGGTTCTCCTTTTTGAACACTGAATTCCGTCATTGTGTACCCAACTATATCTGTATAAGATTGGCCTATAATTCTTGCTACCATTGCAATCCCACAACATATATTCATTATCTTGGTTATGACTGGACTGACTTGTAATTTCACGACTGTGCTTCCTGCCTCGTGTGAATAAACCAATTCGTCCAGGATTATAATTCCTGCACTCGGAGTCCCATTGATTTGTGCCGCCTCTTTATTCCCGTCCATTCCGTAAATCTCCACCCAGGCGTCATCTGCGAATCCTGTAATTGATTCAACTGCCACGCTCACGTTTGTTCCGGCAACTTCTGCGGCACTTGTTGTGGTGCTTGTTGAACTCTCCTCAACAAATCCATAAACATATCTAACAACTACTTTATGTGATCCTTCAAGAAACGTGCTGTTTGTCGCGTCAGAGTTTAATTCTATCTTGCCTGATTCCCTGAATACATGAAGATTTGCAGGATCTTCGTCATCTCCGTCTATCCTCAGTTCCCGGACTGCCAACAAGGGATTCTTATCAAGAATTATTCTATATGTTCCATTTCCGTCGAGAGTGTCTATTCTCTGCTTTGGTGTAAATACCGTGTTGTAATATCTTTCTACTTGCGATTCAATTTCTGTAATTATTGCTGTTACATCATCATCAGAAATCTCTGAACTGTCTATTCCGACCGTTCTTCTCACAGAAATTATACTAACATAATTTCCCATTTTATCCTCCTTTTAAGAATGCTACTGCAAGCCCAACAACAATACTCGTAAGAAGGGTTATTGTTACTGTGGCCCACATCGGCAATCTATTTGATTGGTGATTAAATAATTCCTGTTGTCCGGATTCTATTTTTACCAGTCTGTCCGTCACGGATTTAAATCCACTTTTTACTTCTTGAGCCAAGTTATCAACTCTTTCTCTGGTTACTTTTTCGAAGGCTCCGTTACGCGTTGGCATATTTTTCCTCCAACTTCTTTACAATATCATCTCTGAATTCTTTTAATAATTGATTATAATTATTTTTTAATGCATCTATTAATTCCTCTTTTGAATACTTTTTAACTATCTCTTTTGCTGTTTTGAATCCAATTCCCTTAATTTCCTCTAACTCCTTTAAAAATGCCTCAGAATCCTTTGCCTGACTTGATATGGGCTCGTTTTCGTCCTTGACCTTGGTCTCTACCTTAACATTTCCTATTTTGCCCTCTATTGCCTTTATTTTCTCAAAACCGTAATTAATGCCCTGTTGTTCCGGGATATCAACTTCTTCTCCGGGCCACAAGAGTATCCACTGATATTCTCCGTCTACTTCTATCCTTACTTGGGTTCCTTCCCCTTTATTCACGAATTTCATTAGTACTCCTCGTATAAGACGTCAACCGTTACTGTCTGAATAGCTGTTCCTGATGCGATGCTTAATTTCAATCTTCCATTAACCACAAATTCAACAGGCACTTCTTCCCCTGTTGTATAAAGTAAAGTTGTTCCGTCTATCTTCTGGGCGAAGGCCCTTGGATAGAATGTTGCGTCTGTATTTGCTGCTGCAAGGTCAACTATCTTCTGTGAAGACAATTCTCCGTCTGTGTCAATGTCTACCGTGCATGTTGCTGCAGGATAGTCTACTTGAACTGCCAGGATTCTTCCTGATATTGGACTGCTATAATCCGTTGCTGTCCCTGCTGCCCCTATCGTTCCGACCATTCTTACTCTTTGTATTTTATTTGGCATTCTTTCTCCGTTTTGTTTAATTCATGCTCTTGGGCTAAGCCCTCACTTTCTAACAAAAATTAATAAAAAATAAAAAATAAACTATTCTTATCCTGAGTTGTTACAGTCAATCACAGTTCCACCAGTTGTTGATCCCAAGAAATTCTGCACACCATGGTCTCCTGTAGAGTTTCCAATAGTAGTGTTGAATGTCCCAGATAACAAATTCCTTGCCCAGATTGCGTGTCCAGCTGTCAAGTTTCCTGCAGTTTTTATTCCGCAAGTTGCACTTCCTGCCAGTCCGTATATATCGTTATCAGTGATTTCGGTGTATGATCTTCCTGCTCCAGTCTTGATCACATTGAATCCAATTCCTTCTGCGGGAACTTTTATTGTGTTGAACTTGTGTGTTTCCCTTGTTCCATTGCACAATATTGCTGCTGTGACAAATCCGTCGAAGTGATTGTTCTCTGTTATCAAATTCACTGTATCTGCATATGTTCCACTCACATCATGCGGTCTTATCGCATATGTTGCAGTTGCGTATGCATCAAAGTTACAATCGTGGATGTAAGTGTCATAGACACCTGCTCCAAGTGCTGCAATCGCATCTGTTCCAATTTGAATGCATGCTGCTGCAGTCCTCATAGATAATGCAAGGTATGCAATCTCTACACGATCTGCTGCGATTATGAACATTGGTGTCGCTCCGACTGCTTTCTTCACTGATGAGTTCTGGTCTCCTGGATGCCTGTTGGATCCGAATATCTTCAACCCTGTTTGGGTGATAGTTATTCCGGCAGTCGCAATTGTCTGAATGGTGTTTTCTGCAATGAGAATAACATCATAGTTTCCTGCAACTGCTGTAGCTTCCAAAAGTGTCAAGAATGCCTCATCGGGACTTGATCCGTCTCCTGATGCAGCTGGTCCGGTTTTACCCGAATCAACATACCAGATTTGGGTATCTTTTTTCATTGATCCCAATGCTCCTTCAACTCCCTGGGCGAATTGTGTTCTTCCAGTAAATTTCAGGTTCCCAGTTACTTCTTCGCTTATATTTCCAAATCTTCCCATGTTATGTTAAGGCAGATTAGTAAGCGTACAAGATTATTGTCTTCTTTCCTGTATCAGAACCACCAAGTGTCACAACCAAGACTCCGCTTGTTACAACTGTTGTTGCTGCGGTTAGTACTACGACTGAACCATCTGTAGTCTCATCAAAGACGTGAATTCCATGAATGTTTTTGCATCCATAATCCCCCAAGTCAATTTGGACTGTATCTGTTCCACCGATTACTGTGTCTGGGAATGTAACTTGCAGAATTTTCACACCACTGTTTGGCGAAATCTCTGTTACTGTTCCTATTTCTCCTAATGCTGTCATATTTTTATACCTCCTATTATTTAGTTCTATTTTAAGGAGTTTTCTTCTCCGTTTATTTTTCCTGTAAATTTAAAAAAATATTTTAAATCTGAAAAATAAAAAAAGGGATTTATAGTATGTCGTCGATGAAACTATTGAAAGCCGTGTTTCTCATGATAAGACATTCGTAGATTTTCAACATGAACTTCTGTGAGTCGTTCGTTATTGCCATTTCCTGGTATGTCATATCAAGTAGAACTCTCATCTCTATCCAATCGGTATCTAAGAAAAATATCTGTTTTGCGCCAGATGTATTTGATAGGAACCTGCTGAATATCACTGGTATTGGCCCTGCGATTGTGTGTAACACAATGCTTGCTGCAATTCCGAATGGTAATGCTCCGCCTGCGATGTCGCTTGGTGCAAATCTGTACGTATCAATAATTATCTTTCTGATGTCCTGGACAACTGAGCTTGATGCCACACCCAACTTTGGTCTTCCACCATCGTCGACTGCGTATCTAACTGCTGTCTCAATATCATCGTAAGTTAATTTTGCTCCGTTCAAATCTACAACGTTAGTTGTTCCTTGCAACTTCACAATTCCTGAGAACTGTGTCGCATCAGTACTTGCATCTCCATTCACAATGAGATTCTCTTCGAGCTCTCTTAATTCCCTGGCCTTCATTAACACTTCAAACTGCTTTGCGTTTGGAGCCGATTGGTTGCTGAATGTGCTTGTACCTAATCCACCGCCTGATGGCTGAAAGCCTTCAAGCATGTAACTTGGCATTGCTGCATTCATTGGTCCTGTGACTCTTCCGACTGCGTACAGGAATTTAATCGCTGTACTTGCTCTGTCGGTTGTGTCGTTGGTCTCTGGTAAAGCTGCATCTTCGTAAGCTGTATAACCGCCGCCTTTTGCGGTTATGATGTTATAGTCAGCTGTCAATCCTTGATTTGTGACTCTTGGAATTAACTCCACTAATGGAGTCTCTTTCCTTGTTGTGTCAACAACTCTTGGATCTACGTAGATTGGAACTAAGGCGTATCCTGCTGTTCCTGCTCCTCCTGCTGTACTGGTTAATGCCTTGATACCGATTTCAAGTTTGTCATTTAAAAATTCTCTCGCATCGTATCCGGTCTTTGGATCAACGTATCGGGTTCCGGCCTTCAAAGCTCCGAATGAGTGTGCATAGGCGCTTCTATCATTGACATTTTCATATCTGATATCTGCTGTGCCTTTTCCTTCTAATTCTCCCATTCTTAGTTTAATAAGTCCAGAGGATAAGATTTCTTCTCTTCTACAAAGTCTTTCTTTTGTGTTTCAGGCATACTCTTCTTGATTGGCTTTGAAATTGCTGCATTCATTTCCTCAACCTGTGATTTTAATGCCACAAGTCCGGATTTTAATTCAGCATTTTCTTTTGTCAATCTGTCGACTTCGGATTTGAGTTCAAGACTTTTTTCTTCTTTCTTTTTCTTTGCCTCTTCCTCTTCCTCTTCTTTCTTTTTCTTCTTTTCGTCCTCTTCGACTTTACAATTGTCTGCCTTTCCGGCAACAGAATCCTCTGCTTTATCCTCTCCCATATTTTTTTTAACCTCCTGTAATTTAATTGAAACATCACTTAAGTGATCATGATTTTTTACTTCCAACAAATCCTCTGCATGCGGATCTGTCTCTTTGCTTTTTTGATATTCTTCCAACGAATCCAATGACTTTGAAATTATTGACCTCATCTGCGCGGTTGTATTAATAGGATTTCCTGTCAATGCCGTGTTTAAGATTATTCCGTCTTCGAGATATCTGTATGTAATTCCACTCTTACTTTCCTTTCTGAACTTTGTTGGAATGAATGCTATACTTCCTGCATCAAGGAATTTCTCCATAATACTTCCTTTTATATTCTCAAAATCGTTTCTGAATTTGTTGATTATTCCTTTGATATTTAATCTGTGATGAGTCTCGTTCTTTTCATTTTTGTATTCGCTTATCTCTGGCTCGAGCATCCTTCCTGCTGGTATCTTTGTTTTGTTGATTTCTTTTTCCTCAACTGATTTTCCTCTGAATGATTCATGTTCTATGTCAAGCTTCACATTACGATCTATAATCTGCCTCTGCATAGATTTCAAGAAGTTAACTGTTACAATATCATTAACCAAATCCGGTTCAGTTGTAGAAATATCAAGGCTAATAAATAAATCTCCATTGCTTTTCAGTTCATAAGAAAGCGGTCTTGTAAATATGAACTGATTTTCCATAACCAATTAACACTTTTTCAATATTTAAGGATTATGGATTATAAGATTAAGTATTATTCCTCATCTTGTATGTAAATTACGGAACTTCTGCAGTTGATATGCGATGGGTTGCATGGTCCTTCGAACCCAGACTTCTCATCTTTGAAGTTTTCGTCTATCCCAACAATCTGGCCGTCCATTCTTTTGCATATATCAGTTGTTCTCGCGTCATGGTAAGTTACCCACTTCTTTTTGTATCCTTTTAATCCGCTTGCCTTGAATGCATGCAGTCTTCCGTTTCCTTCCGCGCGGTTTGTTTCCGTACGTGCTATTGCCTCTGCTCTGGCTTCATTAACGTCGAATATCTTATCTACCCTATCTATTATCTTTGGAATTGATTCCCCGTTTATTATTGCTCTTTCAAGTTCTGCGCGCAAATCATTTTTAATTTCTTCTGCCATGTCTTTGATGTTCCCGAATGTATAACTCTGAAGGAATGTTAAAACAGAACTATTAAGGAATATATTTCTGGCAAGTTGTTTTTCTGTGGACTCCCATCCTATCATGAACCTTTGTTTTATTGTTTCGTCTGATAAGACTTTTAATTCATTCATTGTGAATAAATCTTTTATCACCTTTGGCAAATAGGTTATATCCTTCATCTTTATTTTGTGCAACTGTTCATCAGTCTTCTGCTTCTGAATAAAGTCTATTATGCTTTTTGCTTTTTGTCGCATTAAATAAACCATTCCTTTCTTTAATCTTTCCTCATCAAACCTTTCACCTTCCCGGAGAATAAGTGGATTATCATTTGTGTTCATGGCTTTTTCTTCCTGTGAATTTGCTATCTTGGCTGCACTCTCTTCCGAGTGACCTTCTTTTTTAAGCGCATGATAAATTTCCCACCACTTGTCTGAATGACCCATTCCCGGCTTTGTTTCTATATCCTTTTTCTCAAATGGTTTTGATTCCTCCTTCTTTTTGTTCGCTTCATTTCCTGATGGATTTCCCCAATCGTTGTTTCCAAAACCCTGATTCAGATTCTCCTTTGGATCCTTGCTCCCCCAATCGAGTTCCTCGAGTCCCTCGTCCTTTCTGATTTCGTTGATTGTCCTGGTTCCGGCATCTATTTGTAATTTATACAAATTAGCCTTCTTTGTTTCCTCTTCTACGTCGAACACCATGAACTTGAACTTGAGTCCCTGATATGGAAGTGTCTTTTTCTTCTCCATTTCATTTACTTGTTCTTTTGCTGCATTTGGATCCAATCCCTTAAGCATGGCCTTTTGGATTTCCTTCTTTTTTGCACTTTCATAAAACTCTGAAATAAGCTCGTGATTGATTCTGTACTCTTCAAGCCTCAATAAAGGATATATAGTCCTTCTCTTGAATGTGCTTGATTGTACGATCTGATTGGCCATTCCTTTTGCATCCTCTGTATATCCTAATTCTGATCCGGTCACACCAAAGCATGCCCATACCATCTTTGCCCACCACTTTTGCTTTTCAATTAGTTCCATCTCTGCACTCGTGAATTGAATTGTTTCGAACTTTGGTATTTTTCCTGTAATCGGTACAGTATGCATCTTCTTCTTCCAGTTTCCGGCATTGTCTTTTACCCTCTGTTGCTCGACCCACTGCTCCTTGAATGCTTTGATTTCTTCTGTGTTTGATCCTTCAAGTCCGATTATCCCTTTTGGGATTTGATTATCTGAAAAGAATTCAAGGTCGTTCTCTATTGCGTAAATAAATGTTTGAATCGTGTTCGCGAGGATTTCCACCATTCCTCTTCCGTAGATTGTGTCTGTTCTTTTGTTCTTCTCGAACCAGACCAATTCCTTTTTTCCGAATGGCACTGGCCTTGCAACAGTACTCCATCCATATTGAAAATATGCAGCACGTTCTCTTACATCTGCCGAACTTATCATATTTGGTGTCGTAAATACAAGGCTTTCTTCTTTCTTTCCGATTGCTATGTTATTCTCGAGAATTATGTCGTCACGATCTGTCAACATTCCGTAAATGTCTGGGTTTTTTGTGAATGTCGCTCCGTCCCTGGCCACAATTTCAACCATCTCTTCCTTTAGATTGAACATCTTATTTACTACTCCAGTATCTATTTCAAGCACGTCACGAAGATATTGCCTTCTGATTTCCTCAAAACTTTCCTTATTCGTGTTCGGGTTCTCGAAAAATGTTTTAATATGATCTATCTCTTCCTGCTTTTGATCATTTAATTCTATCCCATCGTCGGTTACTATGTCCCACTCAATAGGACACATCTCGTCGAGAATAAGATTGATACACATTTCAACATACGGAGTTCCTGCCAACCTCCTAATTGTTACTAAGTCAGTATATCTTGGATATCCAAATGGCGGTTTGTAGAAAAAATAAGGAATAAATGCTTTTGGGATCCCTTCTCTTGTTATTTCCTGTATCTGATCAATTGCAGGAACACTCTTTGCGATGAGTCCAAATAGGTTCTTTAGATTTCTCTCTGCCATGATTATGAACTAAGGGATGAATAATAAACTCTTGCTTAATATTTAAACATTATCATTTCAAAGGTTATCTTACAACTGGTCCGAAATGTACCTTTTTGAGTTGCTCCTGCCGTTCTTCTTCATACTCTTTTGTTCCGAATATTTCTTTTCTCTTATCCTTATCTGATTCTTCCTTTGTCTCCACAAGGTCAAGGAATCCCCAAGCCATCTCATTTGGATTAATTTCAAAGAACATTCTCATCATCCAGGAATCTCCAGCATCTGTTGATCTTGTAAGACTTCCTAATTTCTTTAAATCTTCTTTTGTTATTACTTGAAGTGTTGTGTCTTTGTCTGCGTTGACTTGTTTCATTTGTTCCAAATCTTCTACAAGCATGTTCCGGATATCCATGGGTATCCCTCTATAAACTCCTATCAATCCTGAATTAACATAATTTGCAAGCATGAACCAACACTGGCATCTTAGATTTTTGTAGTTATGAATCATTTTGTCGTCGGCAGTTTCTTTAATTTTCTTAATTGGACTTGCATTTGCCACGAATCCAATGATACCGGGCAGATCCTTAACAAGTCCAAACCCCACTCCTGATTCGTCTACTGCGCATTGACTTCTTGGAATTAATCTGTCTGTCAATAATTTATCTAATTCTGCACTGCTTATGTTCTCTTTCATTATCGCTTCTATGACAAACAATCCATCCCAAATTGATATAATGCACTTATCTCTTCCAAACCCTGCTTGATCTACTATGCAGTATTTTCTTCCTCTCTTTCCTTCATTTGTGAACATGTCAACGATCTTATCGTAATCAAATAATTTAAGAGGATCATCCGAGTATTCCCAGTTTCCATTTAACAATCTCTCTCTATTTACTGTGTCTAATTTTTTAAGGTTCTCTATGTAATGCTCTGAAATAAATGGATTGTCGTACACACTGGCTCTAATGTATGCCTTGTAATGCTCGAGTTGGTTGTCCTTCCACTTCTTATAAAATTCTCTATAAATAAAAGTTTTACATGGATTCGAACCCATAGCTATTTTTGGTATCAGTCCGAACTCATCCAGTTTAAATCTTATTCTTGATCTGATTATTTGATATGCTTGCTCTGTAATTTCCGGCATCTCATCTATGAACCCGTCTGTGAACTCTGTACTTCCAAGACTCACGAAGTCTGGGTCGCTTGGATATAAAAATAAATCTTTTAAATATTCCTCTGATCCGTTTGAGAATTTAATTACACTGGTCATGACATTGTAATTGTAATCTACACCTTGTTTTAATCCAAGCCTTTTGCATACATCAAAAAAAGTCAATAAAGTACTTTCTTTTAATGTCTTCAATTGTGCCCTGGCCAGAAATCCTCTACTTCCGGGATACATTAACCTTCTTTTTATCTGCCAATAACATCCAGTGAATGACTTACTTCCACCTGCTGCTCCACCCATGAATATTTCAGTATGAATCTTGTCATCCAGAACTTGAAGTATTTCCTTCTGTTTTATGCTCAGGATTAACACCTGTTCCTTGATTTTTTGCATTTTTTATTTCCTCGTTTGATAGAACAGTCTCATGAAATATCGCAGGGGGGATATTCCCTGAATGCATTACTTCAGTTCTTTCAACATAACCTCTGTCTTTTGCCCTGGTCTTTAAAAAGAATATTAAACTTGCTTCTTTTCCTAAGGAGATATTCTTCTGTAGATGCACCTCTGCCGCATCCAAGATGCCCTCCCAGATCTCACTGCAGGCCCTATCAAATTCTGAATCGGTTTGTTGCCATCTCTTGAAGGATCTTCTTTGTATACCCATCTGGGCACATACCCAAGCTATGTTGTGGAAGGATTCGTCCAAGAGTCTTATAGCGTCCTTTTTTCTGCTTATTGTCTGCTTACCCCCAGAAAAGTCATATCGAGCTATTTTTTCCTTTTTAGCTGTCTTTTTGGACAATTCAGACAATTTCTTTGTTGATTTTGGGTTGTCTGCCATTTTATTTTTTTAAGAATTACCTCAATTTCATAGGCTCATTTAATTCAGTGACTGCTTTTTTACCACATAAATTCTCCCAGCGTTCTATAGCATGAGAGCAAAAATTCGGATCAATTTCAACACCAAAAAATTTACGTTTTTTATTTTCACAGGCAATGAGGGTAGATCCACTACCAAAAAACATGTCAAGTACGTTCTCATTAAGTTTCGTGCTGTTTACAATGAAGTGCTCTGCGAGCTTGACTGGTTTTTGTGTTGGGTGCACGTAGTCTTTTGTAGGATCCTTCTCGAATCTGTTTGTTGTGGAATTATCTATAATCTCCTTTAAAACTGCTTGTAACTCTTCCTTTTCCATTTGGCTTATCGATTCTGGATGAAGAAGTGCTGTATCTATTATTGTTTTGTTGTCCCTGGTCCCGTAATACTTAGCTGTCTCTTCATTCCTGCAGCAGTAGAAGATTGGTTCGTGGTTCCAGTGGTAGTGACTATGTCCAAGTACATGATGTTTCTCCCATATAAGTTGTTGCTTGACCTGAAAACTTGCATAGTTTAATGCTCTCTCATAAATCATCTGTGTTGCGCTGGCATGAAACACGTAAAGTGCAGAGTTCTTTGATAGATACTGGTTAATCTCTTTAAAGGCTTTGCTAAGTAAATCAAATAGTTCATCTCCTCTGAGTTGATCTCCGGCAATAACATCCCAACTTCTTCCATTTTCATTGTTTGTTCCTGAATAACTGACTCCATATGGTGGGTCTGTATACACACATTGCATCTCTGTCTTTGTTGGAATTAATTTTATGTAGGTCATTGGATCTGTTGAATCTGCGCAGATTATTCTGTGATCTCCTAAGACGTAGACTTTGTTTGGATCGATCTGATATTTTCCAAGTCTGTTTCCTTTCGAGTCCATGGCTGGTAAGCCCATGATTTTGTCTATTTCGGCTTCTCTGAATCCGGTAAATTTCATATCTATTTTTCCTTTCAAAAATTCAAACTCGTGCTTTAAAAGAATTCTGTCCCATCTTGCGTACTCTGTGGATTTGTTATCCATTAACCTGAAGGCTTTGATCTGTTCTTCTGTTAAGTTCTCAACTTTGATTGTTGGGATTTCTATGATTCCAAGCAGTTTGGCTGCTTCTATTCTTGTGTGTCCGGCAATTAGTTCGTTGTCCTGGTCAATTACTACCGGAACTAAGAACCCGAATTGCCTTATCGAATCTGCCACTACGCTTATTGCCTTTTCGTTCTTTCTTGGGTTAAACTTGTAAGGTCGGACTTCGTTGATGTTTCTGTACTCTATCTTAATTTTTTCTGTTTCCATTAGTTCACCATTGCTATTTTTTTCTTCTTTTTCTTAATTAGCATGACCAACTTTCTGAATTTGTCATCTGGTACCTGATCCACTATCTGGTCGCAGGCCTTTTCCTTGTCTGAAGATTTTGCTATGATTCCCCCTGCTGCAAGGTACAGCTTCTCCAAGGCCGCATCCAGTTCCATCCTTTGCTCGTGCGTCATTTCAATTGCCATCCTTCTGAGTCTTTCCTTAACTTTTGTGCTCATAATATTTTTTCTATAATTGCTTTAATAACATTGACTGTTACTGCATTGCCCATCATCTTGTATCTATGTGTGTCGCTGAAATACGAAATATTCTCCATTCTTAAATCCAATAATCCCTCGTTTGTATAATTCTGCTCCAACTTTTTGTAGACTATAATGGCTTTGGTTATGGGATTTCCTGTCTTTACTGAGATGAAGGTTTGTGATTTTATTATTTCTTTTATCCAAGTCAATATGATGAATAAGTTCTCCCTTGATAAGTTTTCTTCCAAGGTGATCTTCAAAAATTCTGAGATGTTCCTCTTTTCCATTAATTCTAAGATAAGGTTCTTTTTTGTTATTGCTTCTATCTTTGAGATATTGTTCGGATTGTAAAGGATTGCCATACCTTTTCCATGATTGGTAATGTCGCATACACCATCCTCTACAGAAACTATCTCTATCACACCCTGTGCATTTACATTTTCCTGAATTGATTCTATCTCTTCCATAGGTAATGTTTGGATCTCCCCACTTTTTCCATCGTTTATAATGTTTGAGACATAGTTTCTCTTTTCGGATAACAATTGATTTTCCGCATTCTTTGATTTTACATCTTTCCATATCTTGCTTATTAATTTGACAGAGTTCTTAAAACTTGTGTTTTCTGTCCAATTGTCAGGGAAGGATTGAAGTCTCTCACATTCCTTGGGTGTAAATCTTCGGAGTGATCCATCAAAAAGGTAGTTGTCCTTTTCAACTGAGGTCAGGGTGTTTGTTACATCCATCCTTGGTTCGAATTGTTGGATGTGCTCTTCATTCTTTCCATGGCGATCTCTTTGCCTCATTGCAACCACCATTGGAACATTGTTTCCTCCGGTTCCCATCTTTGTACTTAAGGTTGGGCTTATCAGACTTTCTCTGAATCCTTTTGTTCTTGAGTCAAATCCTTTTCTATCATACACAACTTGTCCTCTTGATTTTTTGATGTCTCCAAGAGTACAATGCCCTGGATATCTGGCTGTGAGGCAGTTTGCAATTTGCTCTTCATGTATTCCTTGAATCTGTTCTGCATAATTTCTGAAAGGTAATATTTCGGATCTACTTGTTCCTCTAATATTTCCGATAAGGAATACCCTTTCTCTGTTCTGGGGCACTCCAAAAAACTTGCTGTTAAGAACCATCCACTGAATGTTATACCCCAATTCATTAAGCGTTTGAATGATGATGGAAAAAGTACGCCCTTTGTCGTGATTGAGTAAGCCCTTGACGTTTTCAAGCAGTATAATTTGAGGTCTTTTAACTTCAACAATTCTTGCAACTTCAAAAAACATTGTGCCCCGTGTATCCTCAAATCCTTTTCTTCTTCCAGCGATTGAGAATGCTTGACAAGGAAATCCTCCACAGAGCATATTAAATTCTGGTAGTTCTCTTGGATTAATCTCTCTTGCGTCTCCATAGTTTTTGATGCCTGGCCATTTTGCGCAGAGGAGTTCAGAGGCATATTTGTCGATTTCACTGAATCCAATGCACTCTGCGCGATTTCCAATTCCGAGTTCGAATCCTCCGACTCCGGAGAACATACTGAAGTATCTGATTTTTCCATCTTTCATTGTCTCCTCAATCCCCTCATAATTGCTGCACCCTGAGCAATGTACCATTGAGTCTGTGCTTTCATTAATTGGATTTCCAGTCTTAATTTTTCATTTGTTAGTTTCATGTTCTCGATTGCTTCCTTTGGATTGTGATGATATCCCCATGATGCTATTGCAAGTAAAATTAAAAAGAATATTCCGAGTATTCCATACCATCTGAATTCATTGCTAATAAGAAAATAAACACATCCAAGCAGTAGTATTGCCTCTCCTATGTTATTTTTCATTTTATCCGAATAGAACAGTATAACTCCTTTTAAATGTTTGAATGATATGTTTCTCCATGCACTCTTTTGAGCAGAAGTGTTTATCATCTTCTTTCAATCTTCCAGTCTGAGCAAGTTTAAATTCAAAATTATAAAGATAACACCAATCCTTATCATATGGGAATTTCTCTTCTGGTTGAGATTTCTTTCCACATTGATCACACGTGAAAATTGTCATTAAGACTTCTTCTTCTCTCATCACTTTGATTGTTTTTCTTTCTTTCATTTTATTTTAAATTTGGGTGTTCCTGGCTGGTATTTTCTTCCTGTCTTATGCTCTCTAATCCCATGAATCTCATTGTGGCATTTCCTACACACTCTTTCGAATGGAGGCCAGTGATGTCCTATCTTGGAATGTTTAGTAAGCCACTTTTTCTTTCTGCAATATAGGCATATACCCCTTATCATTTTAATTCAAGTTCATTCTTGAATTGATTGCCTCTTTGATCTCTCTTAAATCCTTTTCGACCTTTTTCAGATTCTCCTCGTTCTGCTTCAAATCTTCTTGGTCTTTTTTGAGCATCTTTTCGTCTTGCTTTCTCTTGTAGTTTATGAGGTTCAGTTCTTTGATTTGAACCTCTAATCTCTGCAGTTCAAGGGTCATCTCTGGAGCCGATTCTATTCTCTCATTCAAGACTTCAATATTCTTCTCGAAATTCTTTTTCTGTTTTTCCAGGTCTCCAACTACTTTCTTGATTCCTTCTTCATGATATACTCCTTCGGTTCTTATTTTTAGAATTCCAAGTTCCGTCTCTTTGGTTTCTGTCCTTGTGTTGATCAGTTCCTTTCTTCTCTCGTCGAATCTTGTTGTGCTGGTTTCTTCTTGATTTTCTGCTTCCATTATTTGCCTCCTTTTTGAATTCTATTTATTTGCTCGTTCGCAAAATCATCAAATTTTTTAATGATTGTAACCCATTCCTTGCCTTTTTCAGTGAGTCTTATTTCTATCTCGCGACCTTCTTTTACTTTTTCTATCAATCCGAGTTTCTCCCAATAGTCAGTTACTGCAGACAGATGATTTGTTGTCATGTCTACATCCTTGCTATAATCACGAATATTTTTTCCTTCCCTGATTGAAAAAATAAACTTCGAATATCTTTTTCCAAAAAAACGGTAACACAAGTTATTCTCCTATCTGCATATTTTCATGCAGATCTAATTTATTTATATGTTTAGGCATTTTTGTTCCTCTTGATTGATATTCTTCCTTTCTCATCTGTATTAAATTTTATCATTGTCAGTGCGAGGTTCAATGAATTTGCATCCACTCCGCAATTTCTGATTATTTCTGATTTATAAATTGGTGCAATCTGTTCGTTAAGAAAACTCTTTATTTTGTTCAATGTTGCAACGTGAATATCTTTTCTTATCGCCGGATTTGGCTTTTTAATCATGTCCTCTTTTGTATCCATATAATTATATGAATAGAATTATATATTTAAACCTTTCCACCTATCTCGAATTTGCCTTTTGATTGAATTCGTAAGTCCGAATTGTCTTATCTTCGCGTGAAATTTCATGTGCTCTGAATGGCTGGGAAAAACCATAAGGTTCTCTATCCTGTTATCAGATTTAATCTCGTTTATATGATGCACTTGCTCTTTTCTATCCAAGTATCTTCCTATATACGCTTCAACAATTAATCTATGTTCTGGTAAATAATTGTCTTGGTTAGCACTGGGATGTTTTGGACAATAAGACAAAACATATCCTTGGACGGTTTTATACTTTCCACCTTTCCAAAAATTATTTTTTTCCCCTCTCAGATTCTGCGACATCCACTCACTCCTGCATTTTCCTTTACAAACAAATGTTTTCGTTTTTTCAATTCTATAATGATAAACTTCGCTCTCTTTTCCGCACACTACACATTTCACCTTAATCTTTCCATATTTTGTATTCGCAAATCCGATTTTCTTTTTTGTATCCTCAGAATGAATAAAACCACTTTTTCTTGACATTACATTAATTCCTCTACAAGAAGGTAGATTACTCTATTTAAAAAACTTATCTATCCAAGGATCCATCCATTTTTTGTCTTTGAATACTTGTGATCCTGTTTAAGAATTCGTAAGTATCCTTTCTTATCTATCTTTTTTTGCATCTCTTCTCCTGGCTATGTCCGCACTGATCATTGCCTGTTCAAGGTGCTTACAGATTTTTTCTTCTTTCTTCCATGCATGCTGATGTACTTGGCCCCATTTACAATTGCATTCCATGTCCTTAATTTTTCCATCTTCTATGATTAATTTTTGATTGTAAAATCCATCCTTACTTGGCCAGATGTATTTTTTTACTGTTATCATAATTCTTCCTGCCTTTCTTTTGGTGCCTCATCTCCCCATGCATCAAATCCTGCAATGACTCTTCTGCTGAATATATCTACTCTTGGTTCCGGACTCATGCTCTTAATTAAATTATAAAAGTCTGTTGGCTTTTTGCTATGCTCTCCTGGCTTGTTGAATCCCTTAACCCAGTTTACTTTTCCTGTTCCTATAAACTCCTGCATCGGAGGTTCAAAAAATCCTAATACACAAAACTCGACTGCAAATTGATATCCTTTTAATGTTGGTATCATTCCACTTGGTTTTATGAATGGCATCAACAAAAAGTATCTTACATCCCATGCTTTGAATATTTCAGGTATCTCCCATATCATTTTGTTTGTTGTCCAGCAATAAACGTGTGCACCAGGATTAGCAAAGTCCTTTAATGGAAAATTCTTTATTTCCTCTATACTCATAGTTTTATAAGGCAACTCTTGAGCTTGATTTGGTCTGTCTCTTCTTTTTCCCCCCATAGAAATGTCCCAAGGTGGATCAATAACGATTGTGTTGTATTTTTTCTTTTGGTTTTCCATATATCTCCCTCATCGAGTCTTGTTTTATTTCTTTGAGTGTTCTTGGATTCTTTTCTATCTTTTCTCTTGGTTCTGATTTTTTTCTTTTATTATAGTTGAGTATCTTCAAGAAAAGCCATAAAGCTGTTATGTGAGAACATTGCGCTTTTGTTGTTTGATAAAATTGACAACTACATTCGAACTCTCCGTTTTTGTGCCACATTCTGTAAGTCGTAGAATTGTATCCTGGAATCGGTTTGCAGATGAACTTATGGTCCTCGTAGTCTCCTGGTGTTCTTTCTGCGTATTTCTCTCCAGCAGGATCATACTCTATGCATTTGTTTCTTAGAAATGATCTGGCCTTTGATTGTATTGTCTTCTCTCCTTTCGTGCCCTCAAGCCTCTTGTAATGTTCGCTCCATCTGATTACAGTCCTTTCGTTGAGTTCTATCGGAGGCAATTCTATGACTTCTGGACTTTTGATTGTTTTCATTTTCCCCTCCAAAGATAACCTCTTCCTGGTGCTTTTTCCATTCTGAATACTTCGTTCCATTTGAAAAGTATGGCAAGACTTCTGTTAACTAATCCGACATTCTTAGTTCCTATCTTTTTTGCTATTTCCTTAACATCCATCCATTCTCCTTTTTTCAGTGCTTTGATTATTTCTGCTTGGCTCATTTGAACTCTCCGCATCTTGAACACCTTATTATTCCTACTGCTCCTTTGATGTCTATAGTAATCCCTTCACACTTGTGACAGAAACTTATCTTCTTTTTTTGTTTGAAATCGTCAAGTGTCTTTTGTGGTTTCTTCTCCGGCTCGTGGTCATTCCAACCTCGTGGCATGTCTCTGTGCTTGTGTCTCTCTGCTAATGACCCCATGTTTCCTCCGAACCCTTGCAGGTGTCAAGAGTAGGTAACTCTCCTACGCCGTCTGCACTCTTAGCAATTTTTTCTTGACTTTGATTTTGTACTACTTTTTCAGGTACCGATACCGCGAAGCATTTTTCGTTTAAGCAGAGGATCTCTCCTGCGCTTAATACAAATATGTCTTCACTTTGGCATTTTGGGCATTTCATATTTTATTCCTCTCATACCATTCATGTGCTTTCTTTGCTTGCTTTCTTTCTTCTTTTTCAAGTCTCTTCCATTCTTTATCTTCTTTTTTTGTCATCTTTAATTTTATTGCATTATCCCATTCTTTAACTGCCTCTCCGATATAATCCAATCCTTCTCTGAATTTTTTGAATTGTTCGTTATCAAGATGTATATGGCATAAATTTCCAAAATGTAAAGTTATACTATCTGCGAAATCTTCTATCATAATGCAAGATATTGGAATCTCTTCTGTGAATAAGGCATTATCTGTCTGGGTTTTTGTAAATTCCAAAGTTTTATAATCAAAATCAGACATCTTAAATATTCTACTTGCTCCTCTGTAGTCTGGATCATCAGTAGACATTTCTTTCTTTGTTATTTTCATTGTTCCTCCTCTGCCTGACAGAGGTCATTTAAGACCTCCTCGGCAGTTGGCAAGGTTCTTGTCCTGGCTTCCATGTTCATTTCAAGCCCTCTTTCTTGGATCTGTTGCAACTCTTCTCTTTCTCTTACTTCTTCTTCCCAAGCAGGATGCACTTGGCTAAACGCATTCTCTACCATCTGTATGTGCCTACTTCTTTCCATCTTTCTTTGCCTCCTTGTCTTCCTTTACTTTTCTCAGGTCCTCTCCGGCTTGTGCTGCAATTAATCCACCGCCAATCTTCTGTCCACCAGTCTCTTCCACCTCATTTTCTTCTTCATTTGTTTCTTCGATGGCCACAGAGGCGTCATTCGTAGCAAATCTCAAGGCTCTTACATAAGCTCTTGTCTGCGCCATTCTTAACCAATGGGGTTTTATTTTGTCTCCTGTTACATTGTCCCCTATGGCATCCCCAACCGCTTCAAACACCTGGGTGTTTTGGGCATCTCTTCTTATGTAGACTTGTGCGTTGAAGACAGCTATCTTCTTCTCAAAGTCTACTAATGGTTTTCCGTTTTCATCCCTTACAAAATCCGATCTCATATGCATCTTTTCTCCAAACTTCTCATGTGCACTGGCAAGCAATTGTTTAAAGCTTGTCATTTCTGTTGCCCAATCCCCTTTTTTCTCATCTTTCTTAGGCAGGCTTACCAGAGTTATGGTGCCTACTTGCTTTCCCTTCTCTTCGTACTCGAAGCTAATCTCTGCGCCTTTCGTGACTACTGCCTCTCTTAATTCAATCAAGGCTTCTTCTTCTCCCTGGACGTTGTACCATCTTTTGGTATCCGCCATCAGAGTGAACCCAATCTGCATCACTCCCATGAACTCTTTTGGCGCGCTCGATCCGTTTACTATTCCTTGTATTTTCATTTTCCGTTTGCCACCTCCAAGGCTTTAACTATCTGTTCTTTGCTTGGCTTGATGCCTTGCTTCTCAAATTCCCTTAAAACTTTTTGTTTGTTAAGGGTCTTTTGTATTCTCTGTGCGATGCTTTTTATTGCATCATCGCTGGATAGGATTTTTCCATCCATCCAATTCAGAAGTCTTTGTGCTTGTTCTGTCGTTAAGGCCAGAACCACTCTGTCTTTTATCTCACTTACCTCGAGAGAAACTCCCGGTGCAAGCTCTATCTTTTTTGCCGTCTTTCCGGCTGTCTTTTTTCCTGTCATGTTGTCTCCTTGAGGGCGTTTTGTATCCCTCTAATTTATGTGAATCTAACACGCATAATCCCTTTAAAAAACCTGCTATAAATTGCTAAGTATCCTATTTTATGATTACTACACGTCGGTTACAGAATTACACCAGGATGTATGAAGGACATTGAACACTCCTTTCCCGCATTACTGTTAGGGACATCCTGATTATCATTTAAATTCATCGTAGATGATCTCTCCGCGCTTTTCTCCTTTTCTTGCAATTAATATTTTACTGAATATATTATTTTCCAATAGCCATTTGCATTTCAGTTTTTCTTCTTTGTCAAGATATCCATTCAATTTTGCTTCAACTCCTATCCAACATCTTACTCCAGAAAGACCAAAAGTTCCATCTTCATTCTGTATTGGCCATGTAGCATTAGAATCTGTTCTTGTTAAAGCAATAAAATCTGGAAATCCTGTCCCTAACCCCAATGCCTTCTTGAATGGGTTAAATTTTCTTTTGGTAGGGATTAATCTTCCTTGAATATGCATTTTTTTTATCAAAATTCCCTTCCCTTTTTTTTCTGATTCGTCAATTATTCTATCAAATTCAACATTGTTCTGCCATTTTGAAACGATCCATCCACTCTTCTCAAGATCCTTTCGTACGCTTAATTCGAATCTGGCCCCTGCAACTCTATTCTTCTTTCCTTGTGTTTTTTTGTCCATTTTCTTTAAGATACCCTACCCTTCCGAACTACCACGCTTGGGAGTTCGCATTCATTTAGGGTGTGGGAGTATGTCATTTCTTCTCTCCTAAAATCTCTTTTTTCAAAGCTTCTATTTTCTGCTCTAATCTCTTTACAACTATTCCTTTACTTCCTTTAAGATAAACACTTAAACCTATTAGGAAATCTAAAATCCTTTTTTGTTCGGCTTGCTTTCCACTTTCTTTTGCCATTTCCATTAATTTTAAAACCTCTTTTGATTGTTTATTTAAATAATACTCTTTATCACATTCCTTTCTTGTTAGGGAGATTGCTTTTTCCCCTTTTTCTATTTTTTCCTTATGATAATCAATAACTTTCTGATTATTTTCTCTCATCTTAATTATTGCTTCTTTTGTCTCATTATCTTTTGCTCTTCTGAATAATTCAATATCTTCACCATCTTTTATCTCAAACACTTTTATTATCTTAAAATCATCAGCATAAACTTCTTTTAAAATATTATCATCGTCGGTTTTCATATTAATTTCTTCCCCCTGCAAAAATAATAAATCCCCTTTACAATTCTAACAGGTTTCTTACACTTATGACACCAAAAAATATTATGTTTACATTTACAATGACACCAACTTCCATCTTTTAAGGGAGATTTTCTTCTGCTACAATACTTTTTACATTTTGGACAAGCATAATTATAAAATAACTTATGTTTTATATTATAACAAGTTTTCATATCAGCTTCTCCCCCGCCAGAGTGTCTATTTCATCTAATTCATCTGCGAGTTGTTCTGCTTTACTTATACTTTCCCCAGAATTCTCTTGTAAAAGATAATCAATTCTTCTTTGTTTCTTTTTATTAATCAACTCCAAAATCCTTTTTTGCTCGGCTTGTCTTGTTAGGGAGATTGCTTTTTTAACAATTTCATCTATATTTATATATTTATCATAACCAAAACTCTTAACTTCTTTCAAAATGTCTTCGTCGGTTTTCATTTTGTTAATTTCTCCCCCGCCAGTTTTCTTTTTAATTGTCTATAAGCATTCTTCCATACTTCACTTTCCTCTTCTCTAAACTTTGTTTCTTCAATCCAGTCATCTCTATTTGCTTTTAAAGAAACAATCTTTCTTTTCAAATCATTAATTGTAGTTTTCTTCATTTCAGTTTCTCCCCCGCCATTCTTTCTGTTGTGGGTCCAAGCCAATCAACATCTAAATCTGTTATGGTTTTCCTATCTGTTAGTTTTCCCCCTGCCAGTTTTCTAACTTTGGAAATTAGATTATTTTTAACTCCTCTTGAAATTAAAGAGGAAATATCTATTTGAACCTTTAAAAGACGCACAAATTCTTTTACATCTTCTTCTGCAAAATTCTTATATCTGTAATACTTCCCTACATTTCTTTGATAAATTTGATTTATTCTAATTCTATCACTCAATACAAACTCATCAGACAAACAAAAATCCCCCGAATTACTTTTCTCCATTGTGTAACCTCATATGACATTTATGACAAAGAGAAACAAACTCTAATGGTTTATTGTAGTCTGGGTGGTGTAAATCAACATTTTCAGAACTACCACATTGAGAACAATTTTCTATAATAATCTTATTTGATTTAATATAATTCCATAATAAATTCCTTGCTCTTGCTTTCAGAGGGTCTTTAGTATAAGTCTTAGCATATTCTTTCCTTTCTGCTCTTTCACATTCAAGGCAATAATTAGTTGTCTTCTTATCTTCTCTATTTCTAAAATCATTTATAGATTTAAAATGATAACAACTTTTACAAAGTCTTTTGTCTTCAAGAATTTGAGTGTCAGGACTACCACCCCGTTTATTGCTCTTGGGCTTTAAGGCGTAACCAGTCACTCTGTTAAAAGTGCTATCTGCCTTTCGGCTTCTCGCCTGTTCGTCCTGACTTTGAGCGCCAGCGTCAGATAAACTTTTCAGTGTGTGACCGTCTGTTTTATCCAAAGGCTGACTATTAGGTTTGAATTTCTTCCATTCTCCTGAAACTTTGATAGGATGTTTTGGAGAAGTATTATCTTTTCCCATATCAATCGCTCCTTCCACAAGTTGGACATTTAGTTTCTTCTTCAGCATCAATTTCCTCACACTTTTCACAAAAACAATTATTTGCTCCACATACCTCTGTTCTTCTTGGCTGATAAAAATCTATTATTTCTCCACAACCAACCTTTTTATCTTTTATCTTATTTTCAATTTCCTTACACTTTTTCTTATACTCTTTCCAAGCTGTGTCTTTTATTTTCTGATACTCGTTCAAAGCTGTGTCTCCTATTTTATCATACTCTTCATAAGCTTCAACTTTTCTTTCTTGTTTAGTTTTCATTTTCCACAAATTGGGCATGCAGTTTCTTCTTCAGCATCAATTTCATTACACTTTTTCTCATACTCTTTCCAAGCTGTGTCTTTTATTTTATCATACTCTTTCCAAGCTGGGTCTATTATTTTATTATACTCTTTCGAAGCTGTGTCTCTTATTTTATTATACTCTTTCGAAGCTGTGTCTCTTATTTTATTATACTCTTCCAAAGCTGGGTCTCTTATTTTCTTATACTCTTCCAAAGCTGTGTCTATTATTTTCTTATACTCTTCCGAAACTTCATCTTTTCTTTCTTGTTTAGTTTTCATTTTGTTTTTTAAAAATTCCATTATTTTGCCCTCTCCTTCTGCCATACAAGCGTCCTTCCGACTGTAAATCCCTTAATCAACCCTTTCTGTTGCAGTTGTTCTAACAACCTTTTTACTGTCTTAGGATGTATTTTACTATAATATTTTTTCCTGGCTAATAATGTTATTGCATTGTTTGTCCTGGGAGTATGACTCACTAATCTGAATATTCTGGCCGCGGAATCATCTAAGTATTCAAAGGATCCTTTAGTTTTCATATTCCATCTCCTTCAATTTTCTTTTGGGCTTGTATGATTAGACTTACGGCAGGAACGCCCGTCATTCGACTCCATGCCTTTGCAGCAGTTTCGATTCCATCCATATCTTTTTGTAGGATTTTTTCAGATATAAATTTCAATGCTGTTGGAAGTTTGTTTCGCTTGGCTTCTTGAAATCGATGAACCCAAGTCGCGTGATCTACTGCTTCCTTTTCCTTCTTGTCAAGTTCAGTTATCTTGACTTGTAATTGCTCTTTTTTCAGTTGGATGTCTTTAATCTGCGCAACGGGATTTTGAGATAAATTTTCTTTTTGTACTAAGAAGTCAACGTACTGGCTTTCCGACATTTCATTAATTGATGCATTTCTTTTTATTTGTTCTATCGTTTCAGCGTCGAGATAAAATCCTTTTCTGCTGCCCTGTTTTAATTTTGGTCTTGCCATCTCCAAACTTCTACGTATTTCTCCTTTTTAAAATGTGCTACTCATCTCACTTTTTGGACACACCTTCATTTCCACTGCAAAATCTCTTCCTCTTAAATTAGTTAACGACATAAGTTATGTCATATATGTTATATGTTATGTCATTAACATACATACATACATACCCACTTTCCACAGGAAGTCAAGGACAGAGGGTCTTTCTTTCCTTTAAATGCTCATTGCAGAAATCGTTTAAATGGTTGTTTGAATGGTACCCCCTAAGTTGTGCCCCCATTCTGGGTTCAAACCTCTAACCTTGCCCATCCTGGTCTGTTTTTCAATGCCTTTCTGGCTTAATAATGCCTTTTCATGGGTTTCTATCATTAATCTGAATAAAGCTGTTGCTAAGGTTCAAAAAAATAAAATAAAAAAATAAAGAAGTAGATTAAGTCTACTAATTGTAGACTCTCAATACCTCAAGATCATCAAGGTATGCTTCGTCGACTTCTGCATCTGCGAATTCCTCATCAAAGTCAAGGTCATCTACTGTGACCACAAACTCAGTAAGTCTTGCGGATTCTGTCTCGTCTGCATCTCCATCAAGGAAATAAAGAACTTTGATATCAAATGTGACTTCGTCACCATCTGCATCAACATCCAAAACCTTTAAGGTTATGTCCCTGTAGCTTTCTACTCCGGTAACATTGAAATCTTCAAGGGCCACAAGTGCAGCTTTCTTGAAATCCTTGGAATTTACAGATTCTGTTGCAAGTCTCAAAGCTTCTACTTCAACTGCCTGGTCCTCGAATTCAACCTGTGTCAAGGTGTATGCACCTGGACTAACTTGGACTGAAGTCTCGGTTCCAGAGTCTGTCTGGCCAAGACTGGCTATTGCAACGGTATTTACACTTGTTTGCTGTCCAAGTGTGATAAGCTTTGATTCTATGCCACTTAAGTCGACGTCTGGGGATCCTCTTGGCACGAACAATGTTGCCCCACTAACCAGTAACACTGCAACGAGCAAGGCGTATATCCAAACGTTTTCTTTTCCCATATTTTTTAACCTCCTATTTTGTCCTTTTCAGGCACATTTAATTTACCCATGGGTTGGGATTGCGAAGAATGGCTTGTTTCTGCCATCTATTATTCAAGAAACCAGTCTTTAAAAAACTATTTAATCCTGAAGATTCCCCGTTCTGGCCCGGAGCCTCAAATAAAGGCATATCTCATAACCATCCCTCTGGCTTGAATAACATCTCTTCCTATAAAACATGCGAGGATCCACCGAATCCTCATGTTTCTCGCAATAAAGGATCCCTTGGCTGGCTAATATCTCGAGTGCCTTCCGTTTCTCCCTGAAATTATCCTTTTTGACCATGGGAATACATTTAAATATTGATTTTCCGTACTGAAAACATGCCAATTGACGGAATAATCACTCAAATTAACCAGCCTTCCAGCTTGGAGAGTTGTTATTCCGGTCAATTAAAGTCTATTTCTTCTTGAATGCTTTAAGGATAAAGTCCAGGACTACTGCGCTTGCGCTTGCTCCAAGTGCGCTGACATCTATTCCCAGGCCGCTAAGCCCGAAGAATGCTGCAGCTCCCATGAATCCTACCCTGAAAACTGTTGCTCCAAGTTGCTGCCATTCAAATGCGCTGATTTTTCCGTCATCCAGTGCATTCTCAACCCATCCGGCAACTGATCTTACAACAGGCAATCCGACAATAGGCCACAATTCTGTGATTTCCATTTTTTCCTCCTATGAATATAACAAAGCAAGGCTGTCTAATTGCGCGCTTGCTGAACTGAATTTGACTTTCAACCTTAAATATCTTCCTGATGTGATTGTAAAATCCTGGTTTATCTGAGAAACTTGGTGCCAGACTGCCCCTCCATCTGTTGCAAGATAAACTACCGCATTGGTTAACTGCTCTCCGGCGGTCCTTAACTCGAATGCTGTTGCAGGGGTTGTTATTGTTCTAATCGGGCTTATCCAAGTTCCTGATGAGGATCCGTCTGTCTTTAAAACTCCTCTGGTGATCACTGTGTTGCTATGGCTGCCTGAATCTGAATCAAAATCAAAGTTATAAGAATAATTCAATTTGTGCACGTTTTGTGATTCTACAATTTGCTGGCTTGTGACTGCCTGGTTCTGGATTGCCGTGAATATTCCTGTCTCCTGCTCTTCTATCTCAATCTCGGTTCGCCAGCCTCCTTGTTTCATTCCAAATTTATGGGTGATTTGGATGAGCTTGTATTGTCCGGCTATTTTCTGCCGGGGGATTATAATCCAGATATTATCTCCCGGTTTGATTGTCTCCAATCCAAATGAGATTATTTTTGCCTGGATGTTTCGATTTGTCACTTCTGCTAATTTTGCCTCGGCAATATTCTGGACTTTTTCATAAGTGTTTGCAGATGTATTTTTTATGAAAATTTCCCGGATATCTCCTTCTGTTGAGCTTATCGCTGTGTAGATTATCGGCAATCCGGATGAGTCCTGGCCCATTGCAATTACTCTGGTTTTTTCATAATAATCGTTTGTTCCAAGATCCTTCCCTGTTATAAAATTGTCTCCTTCTGATACTGCGTCTGCATTGTTTACTATTGAATTCTCCTCAAAATAATGGAAATCGAGGTTATTATCTACGTAGCAATCAAATCCGGCTTTATTGCTTAATTCAACCACACAGTCCCAAAATGGCTTATAGCTCCATTCAACGTTCATTGTTGTAGTGTCTGTCTGGACGTTTGTATAAGTGAATCCATAACTTTCAGGGAGGCTGTCAATGATATCCTTTAATATCTGTGATGTGGCAGTATTTGTGGCCGAATGGTTTATCAGGTATTCATTTAAAAGGAATGCTCTGTGCCGTCCCTCTATATTAAGAAACTGGCCATCTTCACTGATATCATCTTTTACATAATCTATTCTTCCCCAGAATTGAAGCGTTGTTCCGTCGGTATTGTCTGCATAAAATTTAACCGTATCTCCAGGGCTATAATTCCCAGAGAACTGGCTTTTTGCGTTGGATATTTTAATTGTAAATGTCCCTATTCCGTTTGTCACAGGCAAGACCCAAGAGCTGTCTATTACTCTTTTTGTGACATCCACTCCTGCAATTGTCACAATACAATGTGTATTTCTGGTCTTTGGAATTGGAATTAATATCTGATTAGATTTTATCATGTTTACCTCAAGCAATCTATGCAATAAGATTCTATGTCCACTCTTGGTTGCAGGATCCTTTGGTTCGTTGCGTTGCAGTTGTTTAAGTCAGCCCATATAAAGATGCTTTTATTATGCAGATATCCTATATTGCTTTCTATCTGCTGATTTGTTGTGTTTATAATATTTCCAGTCAGTGGCTTCGTGCCATTGCCTGCCCATGTCAGATTCAGGCATGCAAATGTTTCATTTATTCTTATTGATAAATTGGCATTCTTTGCATAATTTGTCATTGTGATATTAATTAAAGGAATTGTTGATGTCTGTCCGAATGCCGATACATTCTTTGAGCTGTTTGTCCTTGGCAGGAAGAAAATCAGGTCTGTCCAAGTATAAGGCAATCTCTGAAGGAAACTGGATCTGTAAAAAGTTATATTATGTGTCTGGTTTACTGTGTAATTTGTATCATGCGCAGTTACGTTAAGAACCCATCTTCCTCCCAGATAAGCATAAACCATGTTTGATATGTTGATCCGGGCCTGGCTTGTCGTTGAATTTATTGTTGCTATTGGGATCCTGAATCCTGATTCATTTGCTGTTGAATTTCCCAAAACATTTGACAAATTCCTGCTTACATTTATTTCTATCGGGTTCGGATCATAAGTCATGTTAAAATTCTCCACTACAAGCAATCCCAGTGAATCAGAGGCTATCTTCAAAGGAATTGAATATGTATGCCCATAATTGATTGATGTGTTCTTGTTTGTCGAGATAAATAAATCAGATATATCTATGTTTGAAAGATTGGCTTGCTGCGTGCCATTTGCTTGCCCGAAATATCCTGAGTAAGTGTAATCAATTATTCCGTCATCTCCCCAGTCTATTGTGATGTTTGATGTATTTCCTGCCGGCACAGATAAGTTGACTCCCCATAAATGTGTAGTTGAGTTGTAGTTATCTGGTGCAGTAATATTTATTGTCATTCCCCATCTCAGATGCTGCCCTGGATTAACAAAAGTATGAGACACTCCGTTTGTGACGGTTTCCCAATTTGCTCCGTCGTCAGCGCTTGCATAAAAGGTTAATGATTCTCCGGCTACATTTTGCCCGAAGAAGTTTGCAATAACTGATTCTATTTTTCCCCCGGTATCATAAACCGAGTTAGATACCACTGTTGAATTTGCCCTTGTCGATTTTGTGTGTTTCACTTCTCTTGTTGTTATATTAATTATTATTACAGGATCATCTTGTTCTATTATTGCATCTGCATCAAATGCAAATCCTGCCGAATTATTTGTTATCGTGAAGTATGATGCTTCTCCGGAGAACATATAATTCGTGCTGGCGTTTGAGCTTGGTGGATCCAGCGTTGTTTTATTTTCATATCCCCATAGCCTTCTCTCGGCAGTGGTTCTATTTACTTTTGTAATCATAATTGTTAAATTTGTACGTGTCTGCTCGTCTACATTTATACTTTCAACAGATGCGTTGGCAAACCATATCTGAGTTCCACCATACTTAAGGTGCCAAGTTGCTTGTCCATCATCATTAGAATCTTTTTCAACAACCAATGTAGAATTTATGGATAAGTTTACTATATCTGATTCAGGATAACTTAAAGAGTTGTATCTTGATACAACTGTTGTTCCAAGTATTCCTGTCCCATCAATGGTGTACACAAAAGTGTTCATTCCTCTTGCTCCTCCAGTGGGTCCGCTTCCACTAACTTCTGCTGTACAACTTGTTGGGGGTCCTATAACACATGATGTATTTTTCCAGAGTGTTGTATTAACTCCGCTGCTATCTGTAAGATTGTCATAAAGGTACATTTGTCTTGAAACATTCTTTGCCATGATAACTCCTGAAAAATCCTGATGTGTAGTGCTATCTGTGCTGATATTTATATAACTATCAAATCCAACTGATCCAATCGTATTATTTCCTTCCTTGTATTCAACTCCTGATGGGAATCCGATCAAGTTTAAAAGGAAGCTGTAAACATCCCTTATTTTAAAGATGTCATCCAGGACAAAATAAATGGTATAATTATATCCGAATGCATAAGTAAGGTTTTTCTGTGTATTTCCATCCTGATCCGCGTTCAGGTAAATCCTTGAATTATTCAAATATCCATCATACCATCTGTCAATTAATGGGATATACTGCGTGCTGTTTGATAAATTTGGTGTTGAATTTGCATAGAATATTGTTGTATCATATGGGTTGCTTACTCCGGTGATGTTGAATTTTAATGATTGTGGTTCATCATATTTGTGCGATGCAATTGTTATACTGTTGGAACTTAAATTTGAGAAATTGAATCCCTGGCTTAATGTTCCATCTGAGAATAATTGCTTTGTGAAATTGGGGGTTATATAAATTGTTTCTCCTCCAGTGCAGAAATAATTTGTGCTGTATTCTGGTCCGTCTATATCAAAGCATATTGTAACATTCCCTGTCCCATTTGCCTTTATGGAAATATTCCCCCTTTCTGCCGTCACGTTTCCAAGGGTATTATTAAAATAAACACTAATGCTTGTTATTAAACTAATTTCCCTTGTCTCTGTTGAGTTTGAATTGTTTACCATATCGAATGTGGTTGCATTGTAATAATAAATGTCGTTTGCTAATCCCGTAACATTGATTTGTCTCGTTGAATTCGTAAAAGTTATAGAGGTAATTGATGTCCCATTTAAGTGATAAAGATTGAATGTGAGGTTCTGGAAATTTGTTTCTGTTACACTTACATTCATAAATATCCAATTTCTATTAAAAATCGTTCCATTTGCTGCCGTTGGGTTTACAAAAGATATTAAATTTGGTGGGGTATACCATATTGTTCTATTATTCACTGCAAATCCGCAAGCCCCATCTGTGTCACATGCTTGAACATTCCATGTTGTGTTCGTTGTTGGAATTATCTTTGAGAAGTTCTGAACGGAGAATGTCTGTGGTGTTGTGGCATTAACTGTTATGCTTAAAATCTCTCTTATTACATTTTCTGTTGCCCCAAAATCATCACAATGAACTCCATTTGTAAAATTCACATAAGTATCATTATAAGGATAAGTAGGTGATGCTTTCCATGAGGTATGTGTCAATCCTCCTGCACAAAGCCAATAAGTTTGTCCTGCAACCAATGGAATATTAAAAGAGGCATTTCCACTCGTCAATGTTGCATTTGCAATTGATGTTCCGTTTGAATAGTATAAATCCATTGTTGCAGCAGTGGTGAGAGCAAACTTTGTTGCTTTTACTAATGTAACATTTTGATTGACAACAAACTTGAACCCTCTTCCAAGTGGTTGAGTTTCAGTTACATCATTTGTTGTTGCTTGATTATGAGATTGAATTACAGAAGATATACCTTCTCCAATAGTTTTTGTTTCATTTAAGTGCCATGTTCCTGTTGAATTTGTCCATAAGGACATATTTACCAATCCCGCACCTCCTGTTATGTTGGCTGTGGCATTATAAAAAACAGTGTTAATTGTTGTAATATTCTTATCGGCAGGAGAAATTAAAATTACTTCTGCCTGACTACCTGTTGAGATATTACCCCAAGTTGCCCATTCTGTGATTTTAAAATCATAAAAGGTAGGAATCCATTCTATATAATCTCCTTTTTCAACATTGGTGAAAATTCCCATGTTTTTATTTCCTGAATTAAAAAATGATTTATTAAAATCTTTCCATATAACAACTTTTTCAATATGGTTTCCAGTTATTTCCTGGACACATTCCTGAATTTCTGTTCCATTAACAAGGATTGATTTATCACAAAAGATTTCATAATCATAAATTAATTTATCTTCATAATCCATATACTTAAAATATAAAATTCTGTTTATTATTCTACTATTATTATTTAGATCATATAATTCTATATTTGTCATAAAATTATCCAAATTTACAGAACTATTTACTTCAAATTCAGCGACTTTTTGATAACCAATATTAACTTTTAAATGAGTATCTGAAATAAGTTTCCCAGAGAAAAGAATGGTATTAAAATTATTATCTTTTATAAAAAATTCCCTATTTTTTTCTGAATATTCTTTATATTGATTGTCTATTCCATAAAAAATTGGGTCAAGATTAGCAAATCCCCACTTAATACTTTCATTTGGATTATTCTTTAAAACTTCAAACTTCAGCTGGTATTCTTTGTTATTTCTGAATGCAAATGAATAAACTGTTTTTCCTGAATTATCTGGAGCTCCGCACCAGGTTCCTTTGCAATTTGTTGTAAGATTTATTTCTCTCCATCCAGTGCCCCAGCTACGGTATAATTTTGTTGATTTGACCGAACCATTCATATAAAATCCGCCTGACCAATTCTCGTTTGGATAGATGAATATGTCCTCTTTGGCAGTCATATTAATGTATGCTATGCAAGGATCCTGAACTGTTCCTGAGCAGATCTGATCTCCGGAGAATCCAGTTATGGTTATCGCACCCAAAGATGAAAGATACCAAAATAAAAGAATTGCCAAAGGTACGCCAGTCACGCCTGCTCCGATCGCCCATTTCTTGACTGCTGAACTATAAACTCTTTTTGCCATTATGCGTTCTCGCTTGATTGAACCAGTTTAATTGTCCATGAGACTTTGCTCGGATCTGCTTCGACCCATGTCGAACTGAAGTCTATGACTTTGACCTTTATTGTTCCCCTCAAATCATCCACAAAAGTATACGGAGCTCCTGCGCCGGTATCCTGATGGCCCTGTTGCAATGCTTCCAATGAATCAATCCAAGTCTTTAAATTTGCAGTCGAAGTATCTATGTGATATCCAGTCAGAGTTATTGTCTTGACCACCCCACCAAAATCCATAACATCTGTTGCATCGGAATCTGATAAATAAAGAGGCAAAACAGCCAGAACAGATTCTTTTCTTACTGTGTTGTCTGTGATTATGTCATCTGTTCCATCATGTATTGTGATCCCTCCAAGAGTTGTGTTTCCCATTAAATTATTCCCCTCCTTTTAAGGTCCATCTCAACCATTCTTCCAGATCTCCTGGCCATCTCGTCTATGTCTATTTCAGACATTCCTCCAGTACTTATTTGGAATGTTGGTTTGAATATGACTGATCTTTCTCCGACTCTTGATCTTGGGATTACCTGCTCTCCTGGATGCAATTTGTAAAGTCCCTCTGATTGCACTCTTGCTATTCCAGTTTGGCCTTCTCCACTTTCTATACCAAGAATTTTTTTAATTCTATCGGGGAATATGCTTGTTATTTTTCCCCACAACCATGCTCCGAAATCATAGGTCCAATTCCAGATGCTTGTTATTTTATCCCATATCCATGTTCCGAAATCAAAGGTCCAGTTCCATATTGTCATAATTTTACTCCACAACCATGCACCTACATCATTTTCCCAATTCCATATTGTTGTGATCTTTCCCCATAACCATGCACCTATATCCTGTGACCAGTTCCAGATGCTCGTGATCTTCTCCCAGACCCATCCCGGAAAATCCTCGATCCAGTTCCAGATTTTAATGATTTCTTGTGCCAATGCTATTCCTGTTGGGACTATTATCTCATCATAAATCCACTGCCCTATCTTCCCTCCAAGGCCAAGGAATGCATTTGCGATCTTGATTGGAATGTCTGCAAATAAATTTCCTATTTCCGGTATCTGCGGAGTTCCCTCTGGAAGTGGTTTTCTTACAAATGCAAGCCATTTCACAGCTGCTCTCAGAAGTAATATAGCAAGTGGTCTCAATAATGTGGCCAGGAAATCCCCAAATGGCCTGAAAAATATCATCATTGCCCTTCCAAAAACATCCAATATTCCCTTAAGATATGGGCTTGCTTTCGCAAGGAATTTGACTGCAACTACTAATGCTCCCAAGACTGCTCCAAGAATAAGTGTTGATCTTCCCAAAAGTTTCCCTATCTTCTCGAATCCGAATCCACCAGGGCTTGTGGCTGTCTTTCCTATTGCTGTGCTTGCTCCCTTTCCAAAACCAAGGGATCTCATGGATTTCTCTATTTGCTTTGCTATGTTTTCTCCTATCTTTTGTCCTTCGGTCCTTCCACCTTTTATGGTGATCGGGACTTCAATTTTGAATGTTCCGTCTGTCATTTATTTTGCTCTCTCTAATTTGTTTTGTTCCTGCTCGAGTGCAAGCATGTAAACCATCCTGTCGTACGGAAGTTTGTCTACTTGTTCTGGTGTATAACCAAAGCAATGCGCAAAGGTCCAATACATCAATTCCCTTGATATCTCGTGATCATCAAGATGGTGCCCCTTCAAAGCCTCGGTTATTCTTCTTTTTTTTTAATAGATGGTTCTGCGAATTCCTGGTATTCATCAAACAAGTAATCGCTGACTTCTGCCGGCAGTTTCTTTATTCCGTTGACTGTCACATCGAACGGTGCTTTTATGATGCATGCGTTCAGGATCTTCTCTTGAATTTCCTGGTCATTCACTATCACCTGCGGCTGGCCCCCAACAATCTTGGTCTGCGTACATTCTGCCTTAATCTTGTTCCTGGCCCCCGTGCTAAGCTTCTTTATTGAAACAAAAGCCTGAGTTCCGTTTATTATTATTGGAACGTCCTTTGTCTCTTCGATTACCTCGTTCTTATCATTCAGTCTTAATGTAGGCGCTTGCCTTTCTACCTCTTGGTTTTCCATATTTTTTCCCTCCTGGATTTAATTTTTGCAGATTAAAAAAATAAAAATTAAACGTTTGTTGCCTCTGCTGGGGCTGTTTGGATATCATTTGTATAAATGATATTCGTGCATGCTCTTGCCCATCCGGTTACATCTTCCTTGACCACTTCTCCGATGTTTTGAGGCAGACTCTCTTCATTCAATTTAACTCCAGTCAAATTAATGTCAAGAATATCCCCATCATCATTTGTGAAAGTGAGCTCAAGGGTTGCTATCTCTGTTCCGCTTCCTGTTGATGGATTTGTTGCTGAACTTGTTCCGTTAAGGAAATAAGTCAGCAAGTCTGTATGATCCTGGAATGCTGCAGTCATCGTGAAATTGTACTCTCTCTGCAATGCTACAATATCACTTGGGAATCTTGATCCCACCCCATAAACAGCTGATAAAGTATTTGTTACTGTCAGTTCAAAACTCTGCACTGCTGCGATGTCTGTCCCGTCTGGCAATTCTATGCTTCCATGCGCAAATGTGAATACCGGTTCAACGTCCGCAGTATCTGCGATTGCTGTTGTTCCCAATGATTCATATCTGTAAAGTGCCTCAAGGCTGAATTTCAAGGGCTCATTTACTGCTGCGCTTATTGTAAGTGTGTTAACCCTGCATCCAAGTATTATGCTTCCAACATCCGTTGTTCCGAGTTCATGCGATAACCATGCTGTAAAGCTTGGCAACACATTATTCTCAGTGTATGTGTGTGTGTAAGTCCCAGCAACTCCTCCATCTGTATTAGCTCCCAAAACTCCAAGTAACCAGTAGGCATTTGAAAGCACTCCACTCACAGTCAATGTTCCTCCATATTGCTTGTTCACTGTGGCTGTTGCGTTTCTTGCTCCGACTCCATAGACCCTCTCTGCATTATTGTTTCTCGCGATGTTTATCTCAACTCCCTGGCCGAATGGTACTTTTGTCGCGTTGCTCGCAGTATGACTCGTTGCAGCAGCTGCCCAATTGTCTGGATCCTCAAAAGCATACAAAGCTGTTGACTCTGCTCCGCTAATATACGAATTTACCATTATCTATTTTTTTCTTCATTTGTATTACCTCCTGATTGATTTAATTATCATTAACTTTCCGTATTGAACATGCTCATAAAATCCTGATTTCTTTGCATGATTTCATCTCTCTTTTCAGGATCACTTATCATGGGCCCCGTCAATGTTGGTTTAATGAATTTGAGATAATAAAAACTTTTCGCATTTGAAATGAATTTGTTTCTTACTGAATAAATGTAAGAATCAATGTCATCTGAATTGTCATCATAAATAACAACTGTGAAATTAATGTCAGAAATAAACTGGCTTCCTCCAATCCCGAATGCATCCGATGGCATGTTCAGTATATCTACTGCGATTCTTGGATAACTGCTTATGCTCAGATCATCCCTTGGAAAGTCTGGCCATATTTTGTCCGTTCCGTAATCGTAAGTTATAACAAGTGCCCCTGATTGATTTGATGCAAAGGTTACCACACAGTTTGATCCTGTGGCTCCGGTTCCATAGTTGACTGTGTAGTCTGTACCAAATGCCAATGTTGTTGCATCAACCGTGATGCTTCTTATGTTCTTGACGTTTATCCTGGTGATTGTTGCAGTTCCAGCACCTGCAATTGTTGCTGCATATGTTGTGGTTGTGACTCCTCTTTGTGTAATTGTTAATATGTCCTGGTTTCTGAGAAATACCACAAGTTCAGATTTAATCTGATTGGGGTTAATTACGGTCATATTTTATCTCCAATTTTATCTCTTGATTTTCTGAATAGTTATATCCATATTTTTCTGAAAGTAAAGACTGGAAAAACTTAATCCAATGTTTTCTATTAAAATTAACTTCCCCATTGCATTTATTACAAATAGTACAACAATTCTGAGGGATAGTTAATTGCTTGTCATAATTTATATGGTGTATTGTCAATGCTTTTCTCTCCATTTCCTGGTGTTTTCCGCATTTCAAACAGATATAATTATCTCTTTTCCTGATTGTCTTTTTAAATTTATTATTAAACTCTTTTGTATATGGTTCAAAACTCTTTCCCCCTTGCCAATTAGGATTTTTATCTCCAGAAAATAATTCCGACCTATTTTTTAAATATTCTTCAGTCCTTTTCTTTCCCAAAAATCCCCTTGGATGAGGATTATTTTTATGCCATTCTTTCATTAATTCAGATTGTTTTTTCTTAGTTTCTTCAGAATGTTCTTTTCCTTTCCTTGATAAACCTATCTTCAATTTACTCTCTTCAGAACGTCTTTCTCCTCTACCATTATGCCCTGGTATATATTTGGGGATATACCATTTATACTTTTGAATTAATTCTTTTCCACATCCGCACTTGCAGTATTTTATTGTCATCTTGATCCCTCTTGGGAGCTTTCTCTGATTTAAAAAATTTGCCTCTTGGCTTTTTCATCCAGTGACCCTCTGTTTTTGTCTCCATGGAAACTCTGGCTTCAACGGATCACTGGGGAATATGTTAAAATTAAGAAATGTCTTAATTATTTAAATCTTTGGATTAAGAACATTATTCAATTCTTCAATAATTATCTTTTTAACCTTGGTCTGAAATGTTTCTCTGATGAATGGGTTCGGTCTGACTGCTCCTTGTTTTACTTTTTTGACTATAATCTCTTTTCCACCTACCTTAAATTTCAATGCTTTCTTGTTCACTGGCACAATTGTCCTTGGATTTCTGCCAAATTCTACATATTTAGCGTATTCAACCATAAATATTTCCAGTCCTGTTTTATTTGGAATTACTTTAATACTGTTTCGAAGACGTCCCGTTCGCACTGGTGCACGCAAGACGAGTTCTGTCTGGATCCTATTTCCTATTGCTGGCATGGCCTGTTCTAATGCATTTTTTAATTGCAAATCTGTTGTCATGTGATGAGAAAGAGAATAGCTGATTTAAATTGTGTTGTCCCTTCGAATATTCTTGGACTAACTGCATCAACTCTATATGTCTGTGAATTATATCCTATCTTGTCGTGCTTGTTTATTGTCGTATCTGGATCAACCATCAATAAAGCGTCTGCTCTTATTGTTTCTCCTGCCTTGTCTAAGAAGTATCCTTTTGTTATATTTTTAATAACTGCTGTGAACATAATTGTTGTTCCGTCGGTGTATGTTCTCTGGCCTCCTATGTTGGAATCACTCTCTGTTACAGGCGTTCTTGTAACTGTTACTCCCAAATCATTCAATGGTCCATTCTCGAAATCATTGCCTGAGCCTGCTTTTATTCTGTAAACTACAATTACTTCAAGATCATTCCATAACCCGTTTAAAAATGTCACCTGACTTCCACTTGTGCTATGTGTTACTGTATATTCGTCTGTTAATGCCAATAACAGTCCACTAACATAGACATAGAAATCATTTTGTACTGTTAATGATGTATTCGCAAGGGTCAGAACTCTATTTGTTGCTCCATTAACCCCCGATGCACTTGATCCATTCGCATATTCAACCGGCATTATTTCACCTCTACACAACTTATTTGACCACAGATATATTTTTTCCCTATGTTCTGTGGCAGGATTATTTCTTCCTCTGGCAATTGTTCCATCAATTGTTCCGGCGTAATGCCTAACTCAGCAGCATAATCAACCAATTTGACCCACGTCGATTTCGTGCATCTGACATAATTTGTCTTGTTTTCTGCGTAAGGATAAGCTGTCAATCCAGTAGAACTAACTCCCCCATAGAATATTCCCCATTGACTTGTTGAAGGGCAGTAATATGAATTATCTACTTCTTCTTGTGTGAGAAGTATTGTTCCTCCAAATATTGCAAGTAAACTCAATACTCCAATAATTCCTGCTTTTAGTTTGTCTACCATTTTATAAATATGCTGGTTTGTAAACCTCAAACTCTGCTTTAATTCTATTAGGAAATCTTGATAAATAAGTCATTGTGCTTTCAATCCAATCCTGCCCAAGCTGTTCTTTTATAAGGATTATATCCGCTCCTCTTCCTCTCATGTTGGAAGCCAAGGCGTGCCTTAATAAATGAGGATATACCCTCTTTTCTAATTTGATTCTTGATCCGAGAGTCTTAACAAATTTCCTTATATCAGAAGTTGTATACTGATTATTTCTTATTTTTGTTGTAAATAAGAAATCATTTTCCTTTTTGTTGTATTCTTGAATATAATTTGATAGAATCCTTACTGCTTCAGAAGGGATATTTGCAGGATATTCTTTTTTCCCTTTTGCTTTTTTGACAAATATAACATTGTTCCCAAAATCTATGTCCCTTACTTTAAGTTCACAAAAGGATCTATTCCTCATTCCAGTATAAGCCAATACAACCATCATCGCTTTTTCTTTTAAATTCTTGCATGCACTGATCATTCTTGAGATCTCTGCTTCAGTTAAGATTTCTATAATTAATCTTGTTATTCTTTTCGGTTTGGCGAATCTCATTAATTGCCTTTTGAAATCCATATATTTCTCAACAGAAGATATTGTATTACACATATAAGAAGAACTCTTGTCTGAATTTCTAATCTCGTAGACATAATCCGTTATTTCTTCCTTTGTGGGATTTGTGGTTTGTATATTTTGAATCATTCTCCTTATATTCGCCAGGTGCCCTTTTATCGTAACTTCCCTTAAGGAATAATGCAAAACCAAATCCTTTTTAAAAGATTCAATTTCTTCTTGTATTTTTTCCTGCTCCATAATTGCTGATATAAAGTATGTCTTTTTAAAACTTTCTATTTGTATTAACTCAAAAGTTACACTGACTGGTGGCGACTTTTCCTTAAGCAGCCGTGCAGTTTGTTCCATAAGCTATCCCTCCTTTATATGCAACCCAACAAGAACCCATAGAAAAGTTCCCTGTCATTCCTGTTGATGAATTGACTATAAATCCTAATGTTGAATTGATATAACCTACTACATTAAGGGGATTCTGCGGACTCGTCGTCCCGATGCCGACGTTGCCACTTTTGATATACAGACGATAAGC
>Ga0315273_10000606_pt1 | contig 38407 bp, 32 predicted proteins | sample YL17G02_0_MG_FD_205753 | JGI IMG/M metagenome (GOLD analysis project Ga0315273, IMG submission 205753) | Sediment microbial communities from Yellowstone Lake, YNP, Wyoming, USA - YL17G02_0 | ecosystem: Environmental > Aquatic > Freshwater > Lake > Sediment | place: USA: Wyoming | collected...
GGCCGGTGCTGAAGGCCGTCTGCGCCAGAAAGGCCGACCAGGCCCTTGCCTTTGCCGAGAATTGGGGGTTCGAGTCCGTGGAAACGGACTGGCGCAAGCTGGTGGAACGGCCCGATATCGATCTGATCGACATCTGCAGCCCCAATAACACCCATGTGGAAATCGCCGTGGCGGCAGCGCGGGCCGGCAAAATGGTCTTATGCGAAAAACCCCTGGCGATGACGGCGGAGGAAGGGGCGATGATGGTGGAGGCGGTCAGGATGGCCAGAGTACCCAACATGGTGTGGTTCAACTACCGGCGGGTGCCGGCGATATCGCTGGCAAAACAGATCGTCGACGAAGGCCGGATCGGCCGGCCGTTTCACTATCGCGCCACCTATCTGCAGGATTGGACGATTGCAGAGGATGTGCCGCAGGGCGGAGCGACGCTTTGGCGGCTCGACATTGACGTGGCGGGATCGGGTGTGACGGGCGATCTCCTCGCCCATTCGATCGATACGGCGATCTGGCTTAACGGGCCGATCAGCCGGGTGTCGGCGGCAACGGAAACCTTCATCAAGGAACGTGTCCATCAGGAAACGGGGAAAAAGCAGCCGGTGGGCATCGACGATGCCTGCATGTTTCTGGCCCGTTTTGCCAATGGATCGATGGGGACGTTCGAGTCCACGCGCTATGCCCGCGGCCGGAAAAATTACAGCACCCTGGAGCTGAATGGCGCCGATGGATCCCTTTACTTCGATCTGGAAGATGCGCATCGGCTCGAGTTTTTCGAATATCGCAAGCCGGGTTCCGAAAAAAAGGAACCGTCCCACCTGGCGGGCTGGCGCAGCATCCACGTGACAAATTTCGAGCATCCCTACATGGACAAATGGTGGGTGCCGGGATGCACGATCGGCTATGAGCACACCTTCATCAACGCCCTGGCTGATTTCATCAGGGGGCTGGAAACCGGTCTGCCGGCCCAGCCTGACTTCGCCGACGCTCTCAGGACGCAGCGGATATGCGATGCCGTGCTGCGGTCGGCCAGAACCGGCATGTGGGAAGAAGTTCCGGCCTGAAATCCACTGCCATATCGCTCCCCTGGCTCGGCGAGCTCGTGGACAGGCACATGCGTGCTGGATGCAGTCAGCACGCGCCGACGCATTGCGGGCTGCGGAGGGGAACGGGAAGCGCCGGCAAACAAAAGTGCAACGAGGTTCCGGATTCCGATTGACCGGTGGGCGGTCCGAGGTAGATGCTTGGCGGGTCGACCGCCCTGGCCTGCCGGCCTGCACGAGCCTGAGGCGGCGGAGTTCCGATGCGGCAAGGGAGAAGAACCATGACTAGTCGAAATGGATCTGTTTCGCGGCGGGATTTCTTGAAGGCTGCCGGCGCTGTCGCGGCGGCACCCATGATTGTGCCCAGTGCCGTGCTGGGTCAACGGGCGGGGGCAGTGGCCCCCAGTGATAAGGTCGTCATCGCCGGCATCGGGATTGGCGGACGTGGGATGGCCTCCGTGAATACTGTGCTGCGCTACCAGGACACCCGATTCGTCGCCATCTGCGATGTGAAGAAACAGCGCCGGGAGATCATTAAGAAGCTGATCGACGAACGCTACCAGAACAGCGACTGCATGATGTACGCGTACCAGGAGGAATTGCTGGCACGCCCGGATATTGATGCCGTCATCATTGCGACACCGGAATTCTGGCATGCACCCCTCTCCGTCCAGGCGGCCCATGCGGGAAAAGACGTGTTCTGCGAGAAGCCGTGCTCGATGTCGATCCAGGAAAGCCGTGCGCTGGCCGATGCGTTCCGCCGGACCGGCCGGATTTACCAGGCCGGTACCCAGCGGCGCAACGGCCCGAATTTCGTCTGGGCCATTGAAGCGGCCCGCACGGGCAAACTCGGCAAGCTCCAAACCGTTCACGCCAACGTGGGCACCTACATCATGTGGCCACCCATCCCGAGCAAGGACTGGCTGCCAGAAGAGCCGGAGCCGCCCAAGGAGGTCCTCGATTGGGACCGCTGGCTTGGGCCCTGCCCGTGGAGGCCGTACAACTCGTTCTATGTCACGGGCGGGGGTGGATGGAACAACTGGTACGATTTCCACGGCGGCGGCATCCTGGAGTGGGGGTCGCACACCGTGGACCTTTGCCAATGGGCGGCCGATTGCGACGAGACCCATGCCGTCGAATACGTGCCCAAAGGCGCCAACGGCGCTCCTTACTCGGTGCACTGCACGTATTCCAACGGCATCAAGCTTGTGATGCGCGACGGTAACAATCTGGGGAAGCGTCTGCCGGATGACGGCTGGCTGGGTATGGGTTCCTGCAGCGTGCGATTCGAGGGAGACGAAGGCTGGGTGGAAACCGGCGACGGCGGCAGAATCGCGGTTTCGGACAACCTCAGGGGCGATGCCCCCGCACGCCTGAGCGACAGTCTGGTCCTGCATAACCACTGGCGCGATTTTATCGAGTGCATTAAAACCAGATCCCAGCCGCGAGCCAATGCCGACCGCGCGTGCAATTCGCACATCACGTGCCATGCCGCGTTTATCGCCTTCGAGCTGGGTCGCAGGCTGACCTGGGACCCGGCGAAGGAAGAATTCGTCAACGACGCCGAGGCCAACCGCATGCGCTCGCGCGCACTGCGGAAACCGTGGGCGGTCTAGCCTGCGCGAGCGAAAGAAAGAACGGAAACGGGAGATTCGGACCATGCAGAACACCGGACAAGAAAATCCTACGGGAAAGAAACCCGCCAGCAGCGCCGGCGGCCGGGTGAAACCGGAGATTCCGGCCGAATTCAAGGCTGAGCTAATCGAGAAACTGGACCAGACCGCGCTCATACGGATTCTTGCGGAACACGGGTCTGAGCCCGCGGCGGTATTCCGGAAAGGGATTGCCTGCAAGCGCCTGGCGGTGATCGGCACAAAGGAATCGGTGCCGTCACTGGCGGCGCTACTGGGCGACGATCGGGTCTCGGATTACGCTCGCGATGCACTGGAGCTGATTCCCGATCCAGCCGCCGACCAAGCCCTGCGCGAAGCACTGCCCAAGCTGAAAGGTCTGTTGCTGATCGGCGTGATCAACTCAATCCGGCGGCGCAGGGACTCGAAAGCCCTCGAGCCGCTGGGCAAACTCATTTACGGCGAAGACGCGGCCGTGGCGGGAGCCGCCGCGCTGGCGCTGGGAGAGATTAGCGGTTCCGCCGCGGCGAAGATTCTGCAAGGCGCGCTCGGCGCGACTGCGGGTGCCGTACGGGCGGACGTGGCCGGCGGCGCACTGCTGTGCGCAGACCGGATGATGACGGAGAATCGCGAGGGAGCCTTGGCTCTGCTCGACTTTCTCAGCCGGCCGGACATCCCCGGCAACGTGCGAATACGGGCCATGCACTTGCAGGTGGCGGCGGCAGCCTCGCTGAAGCGCCCGCGCACGGCGCCGAGCCCGAAATAGCGATCCGCTATTTCTGCTCGAAGTCTTCGGGTTTTATTCCTTTTCGAAACTTGCCGAAACCAAACCATGTGGGCTGGTATTCGCCCACGTATTCGACGTTGCTGCGCACGGGAATCCTGTCACCCAGCCCGAGAGCCCAGTAGCAGGCATTCACCAGCAATCGACGCAATCCCTCGTTCTCGAGATCGACGGCGGCTCCCATCGTGGTGGTGACAATCTTCGAGGCCCTGCCCTGCTTGCCATTGGTGTTTCGCAGCCAGACTAGGGGCATCATGGGATCGTTCTTTGGCCCCGCGAGGGGCGGATCCGAGCGCCCCATGCCTGCCAGCACCTGGCCCCAGACGAGCACCTGCGCATCCTTTGGCAAGCGGGTCACCGTGTAAACATCGGTCGGTCCCCAGATGTCGGTGACGCCGCGCAACACGGCAATTGATTTCATTACCCCTGCCTCGATTCTCCGGAATCCTGGACAGGCTGCCGGCCCGTGGACATTTTTCTCAAAAAGGCCAGGCCTTCCCGGGCAAGATCATCGCCGGACGGGGCTATCTCGCGCCAGATTGCGGCGGCTTTGGCGATGGCCTCGTTGCCCAGCACGAACGATTCTATGACCAGCCATCCGTCATAATTCATCTCCCGCAGCGCTGCGAAGATGCCGTTCCAGTCCACATGGCCCGTTCCGGGGGTGCCCCGATCGTTCTCGGAACAGTGGACATGGCCCAGCAGTCCTCCTGCCTTTCGGACAGCCTCAACAGGATTCTTTTCCTCTATGTTCATATGGAATGTATCCAGCATGACACGCACGCTGGGACTTCCGATCTCCCGGACCAGCCGAACGGCATCTTCCGCGATGTTCAGAAAATAGGTTTCGAAACGATTCAGGGGCTCCAGGCACAGAACCACAGCGGCCGCTTCGGCTTCCCCCGCCGCTTCGGAGAGGCCCTCCACGGCCCTGTCCCACTCCTGCCGGCTGCGAGGCCGGCCGGCCAGCACGCCGACACCGGCATACAGTGGCCCGCAAAAAACGCTGCTTCCCGTTTCATGGCAGATCCCGATCGCAGCCTTGAGATACTCCCTGGCATTGCGGCGAATCGCCGGATCGCCGCTGATCAAATGCCTGTCCGGGCCGACAATGGAGCAGCAGGTGATGCCGAGCCCGAGGTCGTGGACGGCCTTTCTGATTACCTTTGAGTTGATGTTGCGCGGCTCGTCGATGAAGATTTCGATTCCATCAAAGCCAAGCTTGGCTGCCTTCTCGATCAGCCCCAGGGACTCATCGCTCATTGCGGCAGCCCAGAGCAAAAGATTCACGCCGATCTTCATAAATGGGTTCTCCTCTTCTGCCGGGCATCGGGCCGGCGCTCTGAACCGGTGTGCCATCTTACCTTGACCCAAAGCACCGCTGCGGCGACCCGGCCTCCGGCGTTGATCGCGGCTGGGTCCATTGTATTCCGGTTGCCGCCAGAACGAAATGAAGACTACGAGCTTCCCTGCCGGATCCGCCCGGAGGACGGTCAGGTGCCAACCGCCGAGCGGGTTGTCCGGGGAGGCCCGCCGGAGCAGTGCATCAACCTCCGCCCAGCCCCGAACTTATTTCTCCCTGTCAGAAGCGGTGGATTATCCGGATTGTGATAGACAAACCGATGATGCTGAGAGACATTATTGTCAAGCATAGAAATAATGCCTCTCGACCAACTCATTTCCGAGGAGATGGCGGTGAAAAGAACATCCGTATCACGGCGACAGTTTCTGAAGGCGACAGTTCCGGCGGGCGCGCTGGCTTCAGCTCCGCTGATTATCCCCGGTTCCGCGCTCGGGAAAAACGGCGCGCTGCCGGCCAGCGAACGGATCGTACTGGGCGGCATCGGGATAGGCAGCCGCGGCGGCCTGGTTTTGTCTTCGTTCATGAGCCAGCCGGAAATTCAGTTCGTGGCAATTTGCGACATCCGGGCGGAGCGGCGCGACGCCATCAAAACAAAGGCCGACGAAAAGTACGGCAACAAAGACTGCGCCAAATACAGCAACATACACGAAATTCTGGCGCGTCCTGATATCGACGCCGTTCTCATTGCCACCGGCGACCGCTGGCATACGACCGCCTCCATTTTGGCGGCTCGGGCGGGTAAGGACATTTACTGCGAAAAACCCTGCTCGATGACCATCGCAGAAAGCCTTGCCCTCGCCGACACGGTTCGCCGCTTTGGATGCGTCTACCAGGCCGGCACGCAGCGGCGCAACGTGGCCAATTTCACTTATGTCATCGGCCTGGTCCATGGCGGCACGCTCGGCAAGCTGCAGACCGTGCATGCGAACACGCAGGATCCCAAGGTGACCCATAATTGGCTGCCGGCCCAGCCTGAACCGCCCAAAGACGTGGTCGACTGGGACGCATGGCTGGGGCCCTGCCCGTGGCGGCCCTTTCATTCCGACTACGTGCGCGGCCGCTGGCGCGGCTATTTCGATTTTCACGGCGGCGGCATCCTCGAGTGGGGATCACATACGGTCGATCTTTGCCAGTGGGCCAACAAGGCCGACAACTCGGCGCCTGTGGAATATGAGCCCCAGGGGAAGGACGTGATCTGCCTCTATGCCAACGGCGTCAAGCTTGTAATGCGCGAAGGCGGCTGGCAGAAGGATCTGGGAACCTGTTGCGTGCGATTCGAAGGAGACTCCGGATGGATTGAGACCGGCGACTTCGCCCGGATGAATCTGTCCGACAATCTCAAGGACAAGCACAAAACCTTCACCGAGCGCGGGACCACCCCTGACGGTCACGTGCGGGATTTCCTCAATTGTGTCAAATCCCGGGCGACACCGCGATCCAATGCCGACGCCACGAGCCAAAGCCACATCGCCTGCCATGCGGCGTACATTGCCTGGCAGCTCGGCCGCAAGCTCAAATACGATCCGGTCAAGAATGAATTTGTCGGCGACGCGGAAGCCAATCGGATGCGATCGCGCGCAATCCGCGAGCCATGGCGGGTTTGAGGTAAACGTGTCAAACAGAGCCATCCCGATATATCGACGGAGGGGACGATGATGCCTGATACCGGCGCGGCACCTGTACCGGTCCAGTTAAAGGCCGAGGAGATCATGACCCTGGAGCAGACGAAGCTCATCGAGCTTCTCACTTCCGACGCTCCGGATTTTGCCAGGGCCAAGGCCTGCCAGCGCCTGGCCGTGATCGGCACAAGGGAAGCAGTGCCGGCACTCGCGGCCCTGCTGGCCGATCCGAAGTTCTCGCACTACGCGCGCTATGGCCTGGAACCGATTCCCGATCCGTCGGTGGACGATGCCCTCCGCGAGGCGTCGGGAAAGCTCACGGGGAGGCTGCAGATCGGGGTTATCAACTCCTTGGGGAATCGCCGGGATACCAAAGCCGTGGAAGCCCTGGCAAGACTCATGGACGGGTCCGATGCCGATGTTGCCGCGGCGGCTGCGGCTGCGCTGGGACGCATCGGCGACGGGTCGGCCGCCAAGGAACTGCAGCGGGTGTTGGACCGAACCAAAACGGTGGCCGGTGCGTGCCTGGAATGCTGCGAAGGACTGCTGACGAAAGGCAATAAAGAACAAGCGCTTGCTCTCTATGAGGCACTGCTCCTGCGCTCCGACTTGCCGCCGGCCGTGCGGCTTGCCGCAACGCGCGGGCAGCAGGCCACCCGACGGCCTTGAACAGTTCGCAGTTCGCAGCGTCGGTTCGTGGTCTCAGGAAGAGGCCGCCCGCCATTGCGAACTGACCCTTCGAGCTGCTGTGGTTACTTCAGCTCCTTGATCATCACATTCCGGAAACTCACCTGCATCGGCGGCCCCTTGTGCAGCTGGAAAGCGATGATCCCCTGCAGCCTTGCCGAATCCTTCAACTCTGCCGTTACCATCCCATTCAGTGTGATCCGGATATCTTCACCCCTGCAATAAATCTCGATATCGTTCCAATCCGCCGGTTTCACCACCTTTTCGGCTTTCCCCTTCCAGCCGTTCACCATCACTCCGCGCGAACCCCTCTCTTCGTAGATACCGCCCCACCAGTTTCCCTCGGCCATATCCGCCTGGTATCCGCTGCATATCCAGTTCGGCAACTCCTCGCTCCGGAACTGGATTCCACTGTTGTGGTTTCGCAGCTTCACCTGCGCGCGGAAAACAAAATCCCCGAATCGTTTCGCCTTAAAGATCAGGAACGTGTTGTTCTCGATCGTGACGCTGTCGGTCGATCCCACAATCGCCCCGTCCTTCACCGACCATAAGCGCGGGTCGCCGCTCCAGCCCTGGAGCGTCTTGCCGTCAAACATTGGCTTGAAGTCCGCATCCTCAGCGGCCATCAGCGGGACGAACATCATTATCAGACTCATGAGAATTCGCATCGGTCCTCTCCTTTCACTCTGATTTCAACTCCCGGCCCGGTTCCTCTACTTGAGGAACTCGTCGACGTTTTCCCTGGTCACCAGCCGGAACGGGATGAAAATCTGTTTCTCGAACGGTTCCCGCTTCAGGATTTTGACCGCGATATCCACTGCGGTGCCGCCTTGCCCCCTGGCATCCTGAAAGACGGTCGCGTCCAGCCGTCCGTTTTTCACGGCCTGAAGGGCGTCCGTGATCGCATCGACGCTTGTCACGATCACACGGTTTTTCATCCCCGCCTGTTCCAGCGCGATCAGTGCGCCCATGCCCATTTCGTCGTTCTGGGCAAACACGGCCTGGATACCGGTGCCGTAAGACTGGATCCAGTTTTCCATCAGGGCCATCGCCTTAGCTCGATCCCACTCCGCCGTCTGTTCGGCCAGCAGCTTGAGGCCCGTATTCCGCTCCAATACCTCTCGCGCGCCCTGGGCCCGCTTGATCTGGGCCGCCTGCCCCATGAACCCGTGCATCATGACCAGGTTCCCCCTTCCGTTCAGGCGTTTGCCGATGTATTCCATTGCGAGACGCGCCGATTCCTCGTCACGGGAGCCGACGAAAGCCGTGGGGACCGACCGGGTCTCGGAATTGACGTTGACGATGGGAATTCCCGCAGCCAGGGCCTTGTCCACCGCCGGCGAACTGGCTTCCACCTCGCAGGGATTGAGGATGATGGCATCAACCTTTTGGGCGATGAAGCTCTCAATCTGCTGAACCTGTCGGTCGGCGCTGCGTTGGGCGTCGTTCACAATCAATCGGACGTTCAGCTCCTCGGCCCTTGCTTTCATCGCCTGGTTCAACATTACTATGAACTCTGAGGAAAGATTCAGGAGCGATGCGCCCAGCACAATCTGCTTCCGGGCTGGCGCTTTTTTGTCGCCGCCAGGCGGACGCTCCCGCCCGCAGCCGTTCAGGAAAAGCCCGGCCGTGATCACACATGCCAGGAACCCCGCAGTCCCGCCCGTCGATCTTTTGGCTTTCATGTTACTCGCTCTTGTCCAGCCAGACCGCGCCCACGATGATCGCGCCTTTCACGATCTGTTGATAATAGGAAGACATATTCATAAGGTCGAGGCCGTTATTGATCACTCCCATCAACAGGGAGCCCTGAATGGTCCCCACGACGCCGCCCACGCCGCCTGAAAGGCTGGTCCCGCCTATCACCACCGCGGCAATCGCGTCGAGTTCATAGGCCAGGCCGGCGTTAGGCTGCCCCGTGGTAATCCGGGATGCAAGCACCACGCCCGCCAGCCCCGCCATGGCCCCCGACATCGCATAAGTGAACGTTTTGACCGCGTCCACGTGGATTCCCGAGGCACGAGCCGCATTCTCGTTCCCCCCCACAGCGTAAATGTACCGGCCGAGCCGCGTGTTGGCCAGAAACAGGCAGGAGAGCGCCGTCACGACGATGAGTATGACGATCGGAATCGGGATGCCCAGCCAATCGCTGCTGCCTATGCTGGTGAACGAGCTGCTCAGGTTGGAAACCGGTTTCCCGCCGCTGACCACCAGTGCCAGCCCTCTGGCGGCAGACATCATGCCAAGCGTGACAATAAACGGAGCCACTTTCCCCCGGGTCACGATCACGCCGTTGATCATTCCGCCGAACATCCCGGTCGCAACACCCGCCAGGATCGGGACGATCAGCGGATATTGCCCGGGGTGCGCAAAGGAGGCCGCCACGACACCCGCCAGGGCTACCATCGAGCCGAGTGATAGGTCGACGCCTCCGGCAAGCAGGACGCAGGTTACCCCCACGGCGAGTATTCCGTTGATCGAGATCTGGCGGATCACGATGATCCAATTCTGAAGCGTGAGAAAATTGGGGGCCACGATGGAGAGCAACATGCAGAGGCCGGCCAGGGCGGTCACAATCCCGTACCGTCCCAGCCAGGATCTCACCCGGCCGGCAGCGTTATCTTTTCCCGACCTAGGCATCGCTCTTCCTCCCCTTCCGGCCGGGCATGGCGTAACGCATGATCTCCTCCTGCGTGGTTTGCCTCGGATCGAGTTGGGCAGTGATCCTTCCCTCCTGCATCACCAGTATCCGAGTGCTCAACGACAGAATCTCGGGCAACTCCGATGAAATCATGATGACTGCTTTGCCTGCCTCAGCCAAGCCCCTGATTATAGCGAATACTTCGGCCTTCGCCCCGATGTCGATCCCGCGCGTGGGTTCATCCAGTATCAGCACGTCAGGGTTCGACAACAGCGCTTTGGCTATCACCACCTTCTGCTGGTTGCCCCCGCTCAGATAGGCCACCCTCTGATTCCTGCTGAGGGTCCGAATCGAAAAGGCGCGGATACGGTCGTCGGCGACGCTGTTTTCCTTGCGCCGGTCAATCCACAAACGGCGGCAACAAATTCGCAAGCTCGCCAAAGTGAGGTTGTGCTTGACCGACATTTTCATGACCAGCCCGTACCCCTTGCGATCTTCGTTTACCATGGCGATGCCGTTTGCCAGGGCATCCCGCGGGTGCACGATCCGCAGGCTCCTCCCCTGCACCTGGATCTCTCCCGCATCAGGCGGAGCCAGGCCGAAAAGAGCACAGGCCAGCTCGGTGCGTCCGGCACCCATCAGGCCGGCAATGCCGAGTATCTCACCGCGCCTCACTTCGAAATGCACATCCTGGAATTCGCCCGCCCGGGTCAAGCCGGAAACCCTCAACGCCACGTCGCCCGGGATCGCCGAAGATGGCGGCGGATTACCCGTCAACTCCCGGCCCACCATCAGCGCAATGAGCCGGTCCGGACTCAGTCGGTCAATGGGATGCGCAGCCACGTCACAGCCGTCCCGGAGTATGGTCACCGCATCGGCAATGCGAAAAACCTCGTCCATCCTGTGCGAGATGTAAATCACGGCCACGTGCTGTCGTTGCAAATCGCGAATGACCTCGAACAGCGCTTCCACTTCGGGTTGAGAAATGGCCGAGGTGGGTTCATCCATGATGATGACCTCGGCACGGTGAATGAGCGCCTTCGCAATTTCCACTGCCTGCATCTCGGCCACGCGCAGTTCCTTCATTTTCTTCAGCGGCAACAGCCGGACGCCAAGCCTCTCCAGGACCTGCGCCGCCTCGCGATTCATCTGGCGCTTGTTCAGCCAGCCCAGGAGAGGAGAGGCCGATTCCCGCCCCATGAATATGTTTTCCGTCACCGTCAAATCCGGGAACGGAAGCAATTCCTGGTGGATCATGGAAATGCCCTGCCGGAGCGCATCGTGCGGACCGCGAAATCTGATCCTGCGCCCCCTGTAGAGAATCTCTCCCGCGTCGGGCAGGTAGAAGCCGGCCAGAATTTTTGCCAGGGTTGACTTGCCGGCCCCATTTTCCCCCATGAGGGCGTGAACGGATCCTCGCTCGACATCCAGCCTCACGCTTGAGAGGGCTTGAATGCCGGGGAAGGACATCGACAGGTTTCTGATCTGCAGGATATATTCCTTTGTCATAGGATCAACGCTGGCCGGGAAAACCGCGCCGGCCTCGCCCTGCGACATCCCGTGCTCATTCTTGACACCGTGACGGATGTCTCGGCGTACGTTCCGTTCAGATGCAGCAGACGGGGCAAAGTTGACATCACACCCCCATATCGGAAGCAGCATCGTACCGGGGCATGAACAAAATTGCAGCTTGTTTTTCCCACGGGCCTGAGGGAGCGTATGAGGAAGGCAGGGGCATTAAAGAGCTGGCCAGGGTTGAGAACTATCCTATTTGCCGCCAGATCCAGACTTCGTCTCCCTGCCTTTCTTGGGGAGGGGGGCGCCGGGCTCGGCGCCATCGTTGTCCGTTTGGTCGCCTGTGCTTTGCCAAAACCTCGTACTTATTGAAATATTGATGTTTCTACCTCGTCGTGGCAAGCTCGGTATCCATGATCAAAGCCGTCTTTTTCCTGACAGCCTCTCTCAAATCCATGTTCAGGGATCGAACTGAATTGGCCCTTGAAAACCTGGCTCTGCGCCAACAGCTCGCCATCTTCGCTCGAACTCGCCCCCACTCGCGGCTGCGATGGACAGACCGGTTGTTCTGGGCATGGCTCTCGCAAGTTTGGCACAGGTGGCGAGAGTGTTTGATCGTTGTCAAACCGGACACCGTCATCCGGTCATCCTTCGAAAGATGCTGCAGCGCTCTATTCCGCTATTCTGAGGTGTGCTCCATTTCTGGCGCAATCATCGGCAAGACCCCAAAAAAGCGGATCCAAAGTTGATCAGGACTCCAACGTAGGCTTCAGACTCAGGGCCCAAGGGCATCAAGTCCTAGCCGTATGGAATTTTGACAAACGACATCCCGGGCGCCATGGCCAACGCTTTTACGTTACACGTAACGTAAACGCTTTTATGGCGCCTGCTCTAACCGGGCCAGAGTCAGCGCCTCGTCAGCCGTTGGCGACAGCGCCCGTTCCGCGGTGAACACACACCCGGAGCAGGACAGTTCCGACTTCTCCGGGGAGGCCCGGAGCACGTGGGCGCGCCTGCTCAGGAAAATCTTCGAAGTGAACCCTCTGCTCTGCACCTGTGGCGCCCGCATGCGGATCGTCTCGTTTATTACAGACCCACGGGTCGTCGACCGCATCCTGCGCTATCGGGAAAGCGAGCGCTGCAAAACGAAGGATCCTTTCGAACCCCGCGCTCCGCCGGGCCCCCGCACCCGCTCTGGGCAATAATGCCCAAGGTCGCAAGAATACCATCCGGATGCCGGCCAGGCGCCCGTCCGGCCGAGGTGTGCCCGAGCACTTGCGCAATCTCGAGCGGCAAACCCAGAATTCGGGGCAGACAGCGAATTGCCGCGCTTTCTACCGCTCAGAAACCGATTTCCGACCGGCAATTCGCTGCCTGCCCCGAGTCCTCCCCCAATTTCCCTCCTTGCCTCTCCGATTTCCCCTTGTGCTCCCGAATAGAAATGCTTATAGATTTCCGTGCCGGTGTTCGAGCAGAACGTCTTACCGCAAGTACTGCAACGATATCGACGACGCCTCCGCCACCTGGTTTGATAGAATCCGTGGCCAATGATGTTTCCGGAACTGGTTTTTCGAGCCAGCGGGCATTGCCTGTTTGGGCGCCTGAGACTATTCATTGCTCTTGGACCTGCCTACAGTCGAGCTGATCGGCTGGAATTGAGTCTCAAACTATACCATGCATGCGAGTTACGCTCGGGCTGCCAACAGCTGATGGCGGAAGCACCAGAAAAAATGGTGCTCGGTTGGACCCAGGACCCAAATGGGCGTATATTTGTAATCAACTGAATTCCAAAAAATCAATTCCGGAGACAGGCCAGCTGTGGCACGTGTGGCTCTCATCATAGAGAATGTATCGTCGCCGTTTTCCATTCCGGCGCGAATGAATACAGATCTGGCCGTTTGCCGCCGAAGCGACTGGCAGTCTTTTATTCCAGAGCAGTTGCAGCTTAGAGATGAAAGTCTACTGATAGCTAACGCCGTACCTCGGAGCAATGAGGCGGTAAGGTTCCTTCGGTGGCTGCTAGAGCATCCGATCGACGTTCCGACCTTAGCGATCCTGCCGGCACAAGACTGCGAGTTGCTGCAGCTGGCGGCCGAGGCTGTCGATGATTTCCTGCTCTCTCCGGTAAACGAAGAAGAATTCCTGCATCGCTTCACACGCCTGTTGGGCCCACCGCCGCGAGCCGTCGAGGAGGTCGGCGCTTCCCTGGCAGGAGAACTCGCGCTGCAACAAATGGTTGGCAAGGATCCGGTTTTTCAACATGTCCTGGTCCGAGTGGCAACCTTCGCCGGCAGTGACGCGCCGGTCTTGCTCACTGGAGAAACCGGGACCGGTAAGGAACTTTGCGCCCGTATCGTTCATTTAATAAGTAAACGGCGCCACGGTCCCTTCATCCCGGTCGAATGTGGCGCAGTGCCGGAACATCTTTTTGAAAATGAGGTTTTTGGGCACTCGCGCGGAGCGTTCACCGATGCGCATGTGGACCAGAAGGGGCTGGTTACTCTGGCGCAGGGCGGAACTCTTCTTCTCGATGAAGTCGACGCTCTCTCGCTGCCGCTTCAAGCCAAGATCCTGCGGCTACTGCAGGAGAGAACTTACCGGCCATTGGGATCGGAACATTTCCGAAGCAGCAACATCCGGATCATCGCTGCGACTAACAGCAATCTGGAGAGGCTCGTGCGTGAAAAACAGTTCCGGGAAGACTTGTTCTTCCGCCTGAACGTGCTGCGTGTACACCTTCCGACCTTGCGCCAGCGTCCCGAGGACATTGCGTTGCTTGCTCGCCATTTTGTGAAGGAAATCTGCGCGACAGTGGAGTCACAGGCGAAGGTGCTGTCCCCCGCCTCGATCCGCAAACTGGAGGGGCACGACTGGCCGGGGAATGTGCGCGAACTATACAACACACTACAACGCGCTGTTCTTTGCACTCCAGGAACGCAGATTACGAGCGCACAAATTGACTTTTGTAGTTTTGATACTGCTGCACAAACTTCCATCACACATTTTCGTGGCGCCAAACTGCATGCGATCGAGAAGTTCGAGCGGGAGTACGTGCAAAACGTGCTCGAAAAATGCGGCGGGAACATCACCCGGGCCGCACAGGCAGCGGGTAAAGACCGGCGAGCTTTTGGCCGTCTGGCAAAAAAGCACGGATTCTCACAGCGCCCTTCCTAGTGGGTCATTTCCTCACCGCACCGGGTAATCGTTGTCCCAGTGGGGCGCACCACGCGCAATGATTGGCCTTTGAGCGTCTTGCGGGCTTCCTCCCATCCGTCCGCTTCAACTGTCCGTGCGTTTTCCGTCCCGGCAGAAGGTCCGCTCTTCGCTAACTGTTGACACCGCAACAGGCTCTCCTGGAATCAGAATTGCATAGGAGGCTCACGGGTATGAGCCTATCGTCGCCAAGCGGGACTAGAAAGTCGAAGGAAGATGTCGCCAAGGAAATTCTCCACTATTTTGTGCAGCACCCTGATGCGGCAGATAACTTCCTGGGAATTGCGCGATGGCGGCTGCTGCAAGAAGAAGTTCATCGAAATGTGGAGATCACTGAGGAAGCGCTGAAGTGGCTGGTCGAACAGGGTTACTTGCAGAGAGTTCCGGTCAAGGGCCTAGAGGACATCTTTCAGATCAACCCGGGAAAAGTCCGGGAAGCGAAAGTCTTCATCAATGAACGGCAAGACGACGTGGATCCGACGACCAAGTAGCACAGGAGAGGGTTTGTTGCGCTGCACGAGCGTATTGAAACAAGGAAGCAGAGAATGAGCGATTTCACCGTTATCCGCGCCGTTACTGACACGTTGAAATCAATTCTCGAAGCCGGGATTACGAACAGTTCCGATCCGCAATTGAATGGAGTCCAGATCGACTTGCGTTCACCGAGGGAAATGCGCGAAGACCACAATGCAACCGGCGTTTCGCTTTGGTTGTACCGGGTCGGGCGCGACGCAGACCTGTTGAACCGCCCACCGGAGCGAATCTCGCCGACCCAGTTTCGACGTTCCTCTCTTCCGGTGCGCCTCTACTATCTGGTTACGCCCCTTGTCGTCAAGCCCGAAGACCGGCAGACCTTGATCGGGCGCGTGCTGCAACTCCTCAACGACCACACCCAGTTACGCGGCGCCGACCTGCAGGATTCGCTTGCCGGAAGCACCGATGAGTTCCGAGTGAACTTAGAAACTCTCACGCTCGAGGAGTTGACGCGGGTTTGGTTCTCCCTGAGCGAGCCTTACGACCTCAGCGTCAGCTACGAAGTTCAGATCGTGACCATCGACAGCGATGGCGAGGCGGTGGAAGAACCACCCGTGCTCGTTCGGACCACCAGCTACGAACAGATTGTTGGGAGCACCTAGATGAGCGTTCGCCATCAGATCGAGGCCGGAGCCACGGTGTACACAGTAGTGGACGATCTCACGTCCTCATACCTGGCGATTTTCACCAGTGCCTTGGTGGACGAGACGACCGGAGCCCCGATCACCTCCGTGCCCCTGCTCACGGCGGATCTGCCGGGCGTGACGACGCGCCTGGCAGACGGCGCGCTTGTCACCGGCGCCGCGCAGGTCGAGCGTGTCTTTCCGGATCTGGCAACCAAGGCGTACACGATTGATGTTGCGATCCTGACGCCGGGGTACAGGGACGCGAGTCTCAAGGTGAATGTTCCGATCGCGGCCACGTTTCCGGTCGCTGTTGCTCCCCTCGTGATGCGCCGCACCCCGACGCGGCTCCAGGGGCGGGTCGTGAAAGCCAGCGACCGTTCTCCGGTCGCGGCCGCAACTGTTGCTGCCAAGAACAACAAGACGTTGTTACTACGTACTCCGGTACGTTCGGCCCATGGGTCGGGTGTCACCGTCAACTCGTTGTCGTTTACGAACGCGGGGCCGGGGCGCAAGCTCACGACCGATGTTCGCCCCGGCGGGGATCGCATAACTCTCGACAACAACGGCGGGCTTGGACCCGGCGATCATCTGCAGATCGGGAGCGTGCCCGGCGCAGAGATCTACGAAATCAACTCCGTCGGACCCGATCCAGGTCTCGTTGTGCTGAAGAGCAAGCTGGCGGCAAGCTTCGCTGCGACTACTGCAGCGCGAAAAGTGACGGCGTCTGCCGCGAGCGGAACCACCACTCTCGCGCGTAGTTCCGATGCAGGAAACGGTGTGCTCGTCGTAAACGCGGGGCTGAATGATAAGGCCGTCGAAATCGTGGATGGCGCTTCTACCGAGTATCACCACCTGAACGCCATCTCGGACGCCGCGGGCTATTACCGCGCTAACGGCGTTGCCGGAGTAAGGACACTCGAACTTCTGTGCAGCGCAACAGGCTTTACCACCGCCGATCAACGCTGGTTTCCCCAATACAGCGACTCAGTGAACGTAGTCGATTTCCGGCTCACGCCGTGATTCAGGAGGAGACGCCATGCCGTCCTATCTGGCACCTGACGTTTATGTAGAAGAGATTGATAGTGGAAATAAGCCCATCGAAGGTGTGAGCACCAGTGTGACGGGCTTCGTCGGAGTTACCCAACGCGGACCGTCGAGCGGGCTGCCGCAGCTCGTCACCAGTTTCAGCGAGTTCCAGCAGATCTACGGAAGCTATTTCGACTTTGGTCCGACGTTTGCCGGAAACAATACACTCCCCTTCGCGGTGGATGGTTTCTTCACCAACCTGGGAAGCCTGCTCTACGTCAGCCGCGTCCTTCCGACGGGGGCCAGCAAAGCTTCGGTGACGTCGCAGGGGGGCCTGGCCACACGGCTGACACAGGACACCTCGCTGGCCGCCGGACTCAAGAACCAGATTCGTCCGGCGACACTTCGCGGTATTCAAGTGAATACCAAGGTATTGCTGCGAATGGTGAAGAACGGCATTGTCACCGATTCGGCGGCGCTGACGGTGACTGCGATCGATCGCAAAACCGGAATCGTGACCCTGAGCGCCGACCTGACCGCGATTTTCGAGGCGAAATTCACAACCGTCTTCACGGATGTGAATGCTCTCGACGGGGTGGGTGCGGTCACGGCTCTGGCGTCCCCTCTGGCGGCAAGGCCGAACTCGTTCGTCATCACTGCCGCCAACGAAGGCAGTTGGGGCAAGAACATTGTGGTGAATGTCTTCCACGAGTCGGCGGCGAAAGCGGCAGTGGATTCCTTCATCGGTGGCGGTGCCGGTAATAACCAGATCAAGCTGAAATCTGCCGCCAATTTTTACCCCAACGCGTGGGTGGAGATGGACCAGGGCAAGTCAAAGCACTATCGCAAGGTCCTCACCGTCAACGGCCTGGTGGTCACGCTCGATGGTCCTGCGATGGTGGCCGGCGATGTTGCACCGGAACTGGCGGCTCCTGACAACATCACTTACTTCTCGACCACTGAGTTTCGGCTGGTGGTGTCCTACGCCGGACAGACGGAGCAATACTCCGGCCTGACGATCGAACACGTTCCGGGACGCTACTACATCGACCAGATCAACAACGTCTCCGCGCTGATCCAGGCGAGCGCCATTGCCGGACCGCCGCCGGGACAACCGTTCCTTTTCCTGTCAGGCGCCGATGGACTGGGAGTTTCGCTGACCAGCGGCGGGGTGGACGGAACCTCCGCGCCCACCGACGCTGACTACATCGGCGTCGACAATGGCCCCGGAAAACGGACCGGCCTGCAAGCGCTGATCGACATTGATCAGATCAGCATCATTGCCATCCCCGGCATCACCACCCAGGCCGTACAGAACGCGATGATCAGTCACTGCGAGAACATGCGGTACAGGTTCGCAGTCCTCGATCCGGCGCCGAAGACGGTGACGCCGCCAGTGGGCGCGGACCTGAACGACATCCAAAGCCAGCGCAACCAGTTCGACACCAAGTACGCAGCAATCTACTACCCGCGCGTGGTGATCGAGAACCTGCTGACCGCCACGAATATGCCGTTAGCTCCCAGCGGACACATCGCCGGAATTTACGCCCGCGTGGATGACCAGCGCGGCGTGCACAAGGCTCCGGCCAACGAGGTAATCGGCGGGATTCTCGATCTCGAGACAGTGGTCAACAAGGGCGAACAGGAGATCCTGAATCCGGAGCCGGTTAACATCAACGTCCTTCGCGACTTTCGCCACCACTCGCGCGGGCTGCGCGTGTGGGGGGCACGTTGCATCACCAGCGATTCGAGCTGGAAGTACATCAACGTGCGGCGGCTGTTCATCTTCATCGAGAAATCGATTGAAGTCGGCACGCAGTGGGCGGTGTTCGAACCGAACAACGAAGCGCTCTGGGCGCGCATATCGCAGAGCGTGGAGGCGTTCCTCACCCGGGTCTGGCGCAGCGGCGCGCTGCTAGGGACGAAACCGGCACAGGCGTTCTTCGTGAAGTGCGACCGCACCACCATGACCCAGGATGACCTCGACAACGGCCGCCTGATCATGATCGTCGGTATTGCGCCCACCAAGCCCGCGGAGTTCGTCATCATCCGCATCGGGCAGTGGGCGGGCGGTTCTTCGGTGGAAGAGTTGTAACGCAGAAAAGGAGCTGATTCATGGCTACGGGAGATCGCAAAGACCCATATCGTGGATATAACTTCCGGCTCGAACTGGGCACGACGGCGGTTGCCGGCTTTCGCGAATGCGGCGGCCTGAGCTTCACCACCGATCCCGTCGAGTACCGGGAAGGCACGGACGTTCCCGTGCACGTACGCAAGCTCACCGGGATTCACAAGTTCTCAAACCTCACGCTCAAGCGCGGTATGACCCAGAACGCCGACCTTTTCAAGTGGTACAAGACGGTGCTCGATGGGGCAGCCGAGCGGCGCGATGGATCCGTCGTGCTGCAGGACGAACAGCACAACGACGTCATGCGCTGGAACTTTGAGAACGGATGGATCTGCAAGTGGGAAGGTCCAATGATGAACGCCACCAGCAACGACGTGGCCCTCGAGTCGATCGAGATCTGCGTCGAGCAGGTACTGCTGGCCACATAACCAGACTGCGCAGGCCCGACTGATGCCGACTTACGCCACACCGGGTGTCTACTACGAGGTGATCGATCTCGACAGCGGACGAATGAATCCGCTGCGGACGGACATCGCCGCGTTCGTAGGAATTGCCGAACGTGGACCGCTGCACACGCCTGTTCCCGTAACCACCTGGGAGCAGTACCAGTCCACGTTCGGCAACTTTATCTCGCAGGGCTACCTGGCATACACGGTTAAGGCGTTTTTTGAGAACGGGGGCGAGCGCTGCCACGTGGTGCGCATCGCATCCGGGATCGCCACTGCGTCCACCGACCCCGGTGCGGTGCAGCCTGCCGATGGACACTCCTCCATCGTCCTGTCGACCGTCGGCTTCATGAAAGGTGCGGCCGTTACCGTGCGCCACGACGCCACGCACCAGGCCGACCACCTGCTTCAGGACGTGAATCCGGCAACCAAGGAATTAATCTGGCAGGTTCCGCTCCAACCCGGTCTCCGCGGTGTTGCCCTCGACTTTGCGACGGGTGCATCACCGGCCGCAGGAGTGCTGCTCGATGCGCTGGCTCAATCAACGATTGCGATCGCAGCCAGCAGCCCCGGGATCTGGGGGAATCAGCTGGTAATCGAAGCCTCGCACGCCAGCAGCACGGCTACGAGCACGCGCAACGCGATCCAGCCGACATCGCGGAAGGCTTCTCTGGTTTCATCGGTTAGCGGATTCGCTGCCGGGATGCTGGTCAAGGTCTTCCAGAATACCGGTGGACCGACGGCGGTCGAGTACCACGTGGTGACTGCGATCGAGCCTGGCCTGCGCATGATTTCGTGGGATGCCGTGTTGGCCGCGGCATTCGACCTGACAAAACCAATCTCGCTGGAGTCGGTCGAGTTCTCGCTTTTGGTGAAGCTTGAAGGCAAGGTGATGGAACTGTTCACTGGCCTCTCGCTGGTGCCGACGAGTCCTCGATATGTCGAAACCGTGATCAACGATGTCTCGATGCAGATTCGAGTCAAGAACCTGGGCTCGGGTTCGCCTGTCCCGAAGAACCTGCCAAATCCGCGGGCACCGAACCTGAGCAATGGGTTGCTCGAACTGGTTGGCGGCCGGGACGGCATCGCAGCTCTCCAGGTGCTCGACTTCACTGGCGCGCCGAGCGATGTCACGAAGCGCGGCATCCGCACCCTTGAAGACGTGGATGAGGTCGCGATCGTTGCCGTTCCGGACATCCTGATCCAGCCGTCGCCACCGGTTGCCTTCACGCCGCCGATCGTCGAGACGCCGGACCCGTGCGCACTGTGCCCTGCCCCGCCCGCACCGGCGCCTCCTCCGCCACTGCCGTTGGAAGAAGCGCCTCCGATCTTTTCGCTCGACGACATCTACTACGTGCAACAGGCGCTCGTGAATCATTGCGAGGCGATGCGATACCGCATTGCGGTTCTTGATCCGCCCCTGTTTTCCGGTCCGGGCGAGTCGCGCGAACTTCAGGAGATCCAGAGCTGGCGTCAACGCTTCGATTCGAAGTATGCAGCGCTCTATTTTCCGTGGGTTGTCGTCTTCGATCCGCTGCACCTGGGCGGTGGCCCGGTCCGCGCCATTCCGCCCAGCGGCCACGTCGTGGGAACTTATGCAAATTCCGACCTAGCGGTTGGCGTCCATCGCGCACCAGCGAACTTCGAGCTGAAGTGGATTCAGGACTTGCTCTTGGATATCAGCCCCACTGAACAAGGGTTGCTGAATCCCGAGGGGATCAACTGTCTGCGCACGTTCCCCGCACGCGGCCTGCGCGTGTACGGCGCTCGCACGGTGAGCAGCGACCCGTCGTGGATCTACGTCAATGTTCGCCGCCTGATGATGATGATCGAAAAGGCGGTCGAGTACTCGCTGCAATGGGCGGTGTTTGAGCCCAACAACGCGCAACTCCGGCTCGCCGTTACGAGTGCGCTTACTGTGTTTCTTGAGTCTATCTACGAGGCTGGAGCACTCGCCGGCGCTACCGACAAAGAGGCTTTCTTCGTGAAGTGCGATGCGAAGAACAATCCTCCGGAGCTTTCAGCCACTGGGCAATTCGTCGCCGAAATCGGAGTCGCTCCGGCGATTCCCGCAGAATTTATCGTGTTCCGCGTCGGCCGTACCCAGGACCGACTGGAGTTGACCGAATGACTGGTGATCGCATCGATCCCTTCCGCGGGTACAACTTTTCGGTCTCGATGTCCGACTCCACGAGCGCGTTGAGCGTCGCCTTCAGCCTCTCGGGCATTCCCTCCGTCGGCAACTTCAGCGAGTGCAGCGGCCTGGAGACAACTCTCGATGTAGAGGACTACAAGGAGGGCGGAAACAACGGGCTGATCCGCAAATTTCCCACGCGGGTGACTTGGGGAAACATCAAGCTGCGCAGAGGCATTGCCCTGAACGACGAACTCTGGCTTTGGCACTTCGACTTTGTGGAAGGACACGGCAAGCGGCGCGACGGCGTGATCACATTGATGGACGAGCGGCAGAATCCCGTGAAGGCGTGGCGTTTCAAGCGAGGACTTCCGGTGCGGTACGTGGGCCCGGCGATGAATGCGGCGCAGAGCCAGATTGCCATTGAGGAACTCGAGATCGGGCATGAGGGGCTGAAGCTCATGCGAGGCAGCGGTGGATTGTTCGGGGGGTTCTAGGTGGACGTTTACATCAACGAAATGAGCAGCACGGTGCGCGCTGCCGACAGCGAGGCGTTGTTGAATCCGCAGATTCTAGAGCGCCTGCTGCACGTGGTGATAGCGCGGTTGAAAGAGCACCAGCAGCACGAGAAGGTTGTGAAAGACGAGCAGAGAATGCGGCCATCTATGACGTCGCGTGAAGTTTCGGTGTGGGAGTAACCAATGCTACTGACCTTGCTCAAGGCGCACGTTCAACGGCTGAAGCCGGATGGAACAGCGGATGGAAGCCCGTTCCGGGTTCAATTCAATCCGTCGGAGTACACCCTGAGCAAAGGCGCACATATTGCGGAGATCGCGGTACCGGGACTTGACCAGCCCATCCTGCAATTCGTACGTGGGCAGACGGAAACAATGTCGCTCGACCTCTTCTTCGACACCACCGAAGACGGAGTGGGACCCGATGCGACCGCAGTCACGACCAAGACTGACAAGTTTTATGAGCTGATCAAGATCGACCGTGATACCCATGCGCCGCCGATCCTGCGCTTCATGTGGGGCCAGGATGGATTTGCGGGCGCTAACTTTGATGGTAACTGGTCGAGCCAGGCGCGAACGAACGGATTCCAATGCGTGGTGGAAAGCCTCAAACAGCGCTTTACGCTTTTCAGTTCGGAAGGCATTCCGGTACGGGCGGTGCTGTCGGTAAGCCTGCGCGAGTATTACAGCCTGGAAGACCAGATACAGAGAATTAATTTCAATTCTCCCGATCACACTCACGCGCACGTCGTTCAACGCGGGGACACGCTTGCCACTATCGCGGCGAAGAAGTACGACGATCCGCGGCAATGGCGGGCTATTGCGGATCAGAACCGTCTTACGGATCCGCTTGACTTACAACCGGGCATGGTACTGGACGTACCCCCCATTCGCTGACTTATGGCCACCACGGCAGTTGACATCTTCGCGAGCCACCAGACGTTCTATGTACCGCAGTTTCAGGTGAGCATCGCAGGCAAGACGCTCGAAGACGGGCGGCTGCGCGACATCATGCAGGTGACGTATCGCGACAACGTCGAGGAGATCGATTCGTTCGAGCTGGTGGTGAACAACTGGGACGCGGGCGCGCGTCTGCCCCAGCCAAAGTACGAACCGCCATCGCAACCGAAGTACGCGGGGGTATTCGATCCCGGCCAGAGGCTCGAGCTGCGCATGGGTTACATGAAAGAAATGACTCTGATGCTGACGGGAGAGATCACGACGCTGGAGCCGAACTTTCCGGAAGGCGGCGCGCCCACACTCTCCGTCCGCGGACTCAATGTGCTGCACGCGTTGCGCACCGAGCAGCATACCGATCATTGGGACAACCAAAAGGACAGCAACATCGCTGCCGACCTCGGGAACCGGCCTCTCAACACAGGAAAAGCAGGTTTGGGGATCAAAGTGAAGACCGATCCGGCACCCGACGAAACGGCGGAAACCTTTGTAATGATGCACAACCAGTACGACATTCTCTTTTTGATGGAGCGCGCGCGCCGGCATGGATATGAACTGGTGCTGAATGAAGCGAGTCCGACGAATCCGGAGCGGAGCCTGTACTTCGGCCCATCGAAGACGAAACGTGAAACGCCGAACTACAAGCTTGTGTGGGGAAAGACACTGTGTTCGTTCAAGCCCAAGCTGAGCACTGCGAAGCAGGTCGGGGAAGTCACGGTGCGGGGCTGGGACCGGCAGAACAATCAGGCGATTGAAGAAACGGCGAATTGGAAGGACCTGGTAGCTGCCGGACCGGAACAGCAGCGGCTCAGCCTCATCAAACAGGCCTTCGACAACCGCAAAGACGTCATCACCAACCAGCCGGTGCGCACTAAGGCGGAGGCTAAGCAAAAGGCGATCGACATTCTTGCGCGCCAGTTGCGCGAGATAGTGACCGCCAGCGGAAGCACCGTCGGCCTTCCGTTGCTCCGCGCCGGACGCAAGGTGGAGATCAAAGGACTGGGCCCGCGCTACTCCGGAACGTACTACATCACTTCCACCACGCACACCATCGGCGAGAGTGGATATCGCACGCAATTCGAATGCCGGAGAGATCCGGCCGACCAACAGCCGGGAGGGGCCCAGTGAGCAAGATCCACGGAGTTGTCGTAGCCAAGGTTGCAGATCGAAATGCGCTTGGCCAGGTCTTGGTGAAGTACCCGTGGCTCACCGGAGACGACCAGGGATACTGGGCCCCGGTTGCCACCATGATGGGGGGTGGTTCGCGTGGAGCATGGTTCATGCCCGAGAAGGATGACGACGTACTTGTCGCCTTCGATCACGGCGACACCGATCATCCCTACGTGGTCGGCTTTCTTTGGAACGGCAAGAACCGTCCGCCGGGTCTGGATCCGTCAGCGGACGCCGATCCCCAGCGGCGCATGTTGAAGTCGGTGAACGGACACATGATCGAGATCTACGATCCCGACGTGGGCGCCGACGGCGAGGCCGGGTACATCCGTCTTCGTGATACTTACGGCAACGAGATCGTTCTTGGCAACTCGTTCATATCTATCACCGGCATGGGATCGGTCACGATCGATGCCCCCGATGTTCGGATCAACGGCCGCCACGTCATTGGATCGAGCAATATCTGAGAGCAAACTATGGGAACCGCAGCCGCAACACCGACGATCAATCCGCCGAAGAAGCCGCAGCCATGCTCGGTGATTCCGAAGATTCCGCCGATTTCGATCCCCACTCCCTTTGGCGTTGAGCTCAAATCCATCGTTGATCCCTCGAATGGGCCACCCTCGGATTGCGCGCTCGTCCACAGCCTGATGGTGCAAATCACGCCGATGCTGGCCGGTTTCAGTTGCATTCTGAAGATCCTGAATCTTGTGGCCGCAATTAAGAAGGCGCTCACGGCCACGCCGCCGCTGATCGGAGGTATCAGCGATTTGACCACGGCGATCGAAAAGATGGCCGACTGCATTGGCCTGGTGAATCCAGCGCCCTGGCTTGGAATGATCAAGGGCATCTTGCAGATGATCCTTGCCTACATCGGCTGCCTGATTCAGGGATTCGAGAGCATCCGCCACCTCAAGGTCGGAATCGACCTGAACGCCGAAGGTGGGACCCCGGTTCTGCTCAACACCCTGAGCTGCGCCAGCAGCAACGCCGACACTTCGCTGGCAGCATTGATGTCTGCAATGGAACCGATCCAGCCGCTGCTTCAGATGCTCGACCTGATTGGAAGCATCATCGGGCTGCCACTGGGCCTGCCATCGCTGAGCGCCACGTCTGGTGGAGGAGATCCGCTGCAACCGATTATCGATTTTCATGACAAGCTGCAGGAAATCGTCGACACCCTGCCGGGATGAAGCCTGCTGCTGGGCACGCTGTGAAGGATTGAGGAAGAGATGACGAAAACGGCCACACCAACGCGAGCATTCCTCGGGACCGGATGGCAATTCCCGATTCGTGTGAACCCGCGGGGTGGGCTCAGCTACTCGTCGGGTGAAGCGAACATTGCCGAATCAATCTGGATCATCCTTTCAACGGCCCAGGGGGAGCGGCAAATGCGCCCGCAGTTTGGATGCGGCATGCAGGAATTTGTCTTTGCGCCCAACAATCCCAGCACTTTCGGCAATGTTGGGCACCTGGTGCGGAAGGCGTTGACAGAATACGAACCGCGGGTGGATGTGCTCGACGTGCGGGTGCAAGCGGCTGCGGACGAGCCGAACAAGGTGCTGATTCGCGTGGACTACCGCATTCGGTCCACCAACGCGTATCACAACATGGTTTATCCCTTTTTCGTGCAGGAAGGACCTGGAGAGTAGGCGATGCCCTTGCAAGCGCCCATCCTCGATGATCGAACATTTGACCAGATCCTGGCCCAGGCCAAGCTTCTGATCCCGCGCTACGCTCCGGAGTGGACCAACCAGAGCGAGGCCGACCCCGGCATCACGCTGATGGAACTGTTTGCGTCGATGACCGAGATGATGCTGTATCGGTTGAATCAGGTTCCCGACCTCAACTACATCAAGTTCTTCCAGTTGCTCGGTATTGAGCTCAATTCCGCGCAACCGGCAAGGGCCGATATCACTTTTGCCCTTACCGCAAGCAGCGTGCAGACGGTGATCGTTCCCGCGGGAACACAAGTCGCCGCCAGCGGCAGCCCGCCCATCGTTTTCGAAACCGACGAGTCGCTGATTGCCCTGGGCGCGAAATTGAAAGCGTTGCAGAGCTTCGACGGTTTTGCCTACGACGTCGTCACCACCGCAAATGGGGCTAAAGGACAGTGGTATTACCCCTTCGGTCCCAATGCGCGCGAAGGGGCCGCGCTCCTGCTCGGCTTTGATGCGCCCGCCGGATTCTCTACCGACCAGATCAACCTTGCGGTGTACGTTTACACCGAAGGCCTGGCACCCGAGGGTCACAACTGTGACCTCGATCTCAACCTGCTGCCGGTGGCGTCAACCCTGGTGTTGGAGTTCTGGGATGGCCGTTATTGGAATGCCATCGCCATGGACAAAGACGACAGTCGAGCCTTCACACGAAGCGGCCATATGTACTTTCCCGCCCCGGGATCGCGGATCAAGAAAGACATCCTCGGGAATGTGAAGGACTCGCTCTACTGGTTCCGGGTTCGTCTTCAGAAGAAAGGCTACGACATGGCGCCGCGGCTCTCCGCCGTGATCACGAATACGGTGAGCGCCACACAAGGCCAGACGATTCGCAACGAAATCGTCGGTGGCAGCAACGGCCGGCCCAATCAAACTTTCAAGCTGGCCAACGCGCCTGTGATTAAGATCACGACTCCGTACTCCGTCACCGGAAGCGACGGCTTGACAGTCCAGGTAACAAGCGTGCAGCTGGAACTCGACGAAGGCGCCGGGTTCCTGGCTTGGCAGCAAGTCGACGATTTCTTCGCGTCGGGCCCCGACGATCCACACTTTACGCTTGATCGCACAACCGGTCAGATTACTTTCGGGGACGGCCAGTTCGGCCGTATTCCCGTCGCCAACCCCGCGGAACCGAACACCAACATCGTGGCGCGCTTCTACCGGTTCGGCGGCGGAACCCAAGGCAATGTCGGAGCTGGCATTGTGCAGTCGTTGCAAACGTTCGTCAACGGTGTGGACTCGGCGACCAACTTACAGCCGGCCATCGGAGGCAGCAACGAAGAGACGCTCGACAGCGCCAAGCTGCGCGCTCCGCAACAGTTGAAGAGCAAGGGCCGCGCGGTCACGGCGGAGGACTTCGAATATATCTCGGAACAGACGCCGGGCGTGCGGGTACGACGCGCGAAGGCGTTGCCGCTCGTGCATCCCAAGTATCCGGGGGTGCCTATTCCCGGCATCGTCACCGTCATCGTCGTGCCTGAGAGCGACGCGCCGAATCCGATTCCGGGCGCAGCAACGCTAGCCATCGTATGTGCGGAACTGAATCAACACCGGCTTCTGACGTCGGAAGTCTACGTGGTAGCGCCCAGCTATCGGCTCGTCCTCGTCGAGGCCAATGTCGTCGTGGCGCCGAATGCCGATCTCAGCGAAGTCAAGAAAAATGTCGAGAATGCGCTTACCCGCTGGTTCCACCCATTGACGGGCGGGTCCGACGGCCAGGGCTGGCCATTCGGCGGCACCATTTTCTATTCCGATGTCTATCGCGTGATTCTCTCGGTACCAGGAGTGTCGCGCTTGCAGGATAACCAGCTCGTCATCTGGCTCGACAACCAGCGGCAGGTGTTTTGCCGCGATGTGCCGATCGGCAAAGGCGAGCTTCTTTATGCCCAGGGACACCAAATCAGCGTGACCTATTGAGTGTGACTTGTGATACGACCCAGCATCCTGCTTAACCAGTTCGCCGGTTGGAATCCAGCCCTGCTGGATCACGTCGAATTGGCCCACGATGGCGCGGCTCTGCGGCTCAGGCTCTTGCCCGGCGTCGCCCGCCCGGTGACGAGCGGAGACGGGACTTTCGGAGGCTTCACAAATCCGATGGGACTCGCGGTGGATTGCCTGAGCCGCATTTATGTGCTCGACGGCGCGGACTGCGTCGTAAAGCGGTTCGATCCTTGTCTGCGAGGCTTCCAGGTGTTGCCTTGCGTCGGCGGACCCGGCGGAGAACCACGGCAGCTCAGCGACCCTCACGGCATTGCAATCTCCGGCCGCGACGACCTGTTTATCGCCGACACCGGCAACTGGCGAGTGCCTGTCTACAGCGTTAAGGGTCTTGCTCTTCGCACGACGCTTGGCCCGTTCGTCGTCAAGCGCACTGCCGCCGGCGTCGGAATCGAGGTTGCAGTCTTCACGCGCGCGCTCGCGGCCACTGGAACCGATTGTTCCGACATGCGAACCGCTCCGGCCGGTGTATGGGTGCCGTACGACGTCGCAGTCTCGGCGTCGGGATGGCTCTACGCCGCCGACTACGGCAACGGACTGATCCACGTCTTCGACCCGCACCTCTGCTGGCGCAAGGCTTACGACGGATCCTCCGCCACCTCTCCCGCGCTGACCAAGCCGGTGCGCCTCGCCCTCGATCGGGAATGCCGGATCTACATTGTGCAGGAGGGCGCGGATCACGTGGTTGTCCTCGACAGGGATGGAGGATTCATCGCAAATATCACCGCCCCGGAAGATGTGAAGGGCCGCTTCCGCCCTGCCGCCGTCGCGGCTGATGAGAAGGGCGACATCCACATCGTGGACCGGTACGCAGCCGGCATTGCGCGATATCAGTTGGACGATTGCGGCTGCTATGGCTGCGTCAGCCAGAGCAGCGTCCCCGCCTCGGGCAGCGCGGACCTCATCTTCGACCTCCACGGCAATCCCATCGCGGTCAGCGGCACACAGGTCGTACAGCTCACCGCTGCGGCCATCTATGAACCGGAGGGCACCTTCGTCACCGATGCCCTCGACAGCCGCATCTACCGCTGCCCGTGGCACCGCGTGATCATGCAGGCAGCCATCGGAGTGGGAACGCAGGTTTCGGTGGAGACCTTCACGGCGGAAGATGGGAAAACGCCGCTGGAAGTGCTCAGCCTGCCCGACGAACGATGGACACCCTCGGCCACCAACAGCACAGTTGGCGACTGTAACTGGGATTGTCTTGTGCAGAGTCCGCCGGGCCGATATCTTTGGCTGCGCCTCAAGTTCCTTAGCGACGGCCAAAATACTCCGTGCATCGACTGGCTGCGCATCTTCTATCCGCGCGCGTCTTCTTTGCAGTACCTCCCCGGCGCCTATAGCGACGACGCGCCCAGCCGTCACTTTCTCGATCGGTTCCTTTCGATCTTCGACACCCTGCGGGATGGCATCGGCGACCGCATCACAAAGATCGCCTCTTACTTCGATCCCATGGCGACGCCAGCGAACCCGAAACATCCGGGCGATACGGACTTTTTGAGCTGGCTTGCCGGTTGGGTTGGACTGACTCTCGACCGCCACTGGCCGGAAGAGCGCCGGCGCAAGCTCCTGAAGAATGCGTGGAAGCTCTACAACCTGCGCGGGACGCCGGCAGGATTGCGCCTCCATCTGCAGCTTTATACCGGAATCGAACCGCAGATCCTGGAGCACTTCAAGCTGCGCCGCTGGCTCAATGCCGGGAGCTCGCGGCTGGGCGACCAGTCGGCACTCTGGGGCGCGGATATCGTGGACCGCCTGCAACTCGATGTGCACGCGCAACTCAACACGGTGCAACTCATCGATACCGGCGATCCGCTGGCCGATCCCTTTTCGAAGGAAGCGCATCAGTTCACGGTGTTCGTGCCGCAGCGTGGACAAATCTCAACCGACCCGCAGGCGGACGCGCTCCAGCAACGGACTGTGCAGCGCATCATCGAAATGTCAAAGCCGGCGCATACGCTCGGCTACCTGCAAATGACGCGCCCGCGATTTCGGGTTGGTATCCAGGCTTTTATCGGCAAAGACACGGTTGTCGGCAGTTATCCGGACAAAATCGTTGAGGGCCAATCGAAACTCGGCTACGACTCTGCGCTGGGGCAGCCGCCCGATGAACAAGGGCCGCCCGCCATGCGCCTTGGCCAGAGCACTCGCATCGGCGCGAACACATTGCTCAACTGACGAGAGAGGGATGAACCATGGCATGCTGCAACGGACACAGCACAAAAGAATCCGAAAGCTGCTTCGAGTGTGAAATCCCGCAGTTGGCCCGCAATCATTTTTTCACGGGCAAACTGCTGGTGGAGCGCGATTTCACCGATGAGCAGCGCTTCTTCCTCGGCAAGGAGAACCGCCACAACCAGCGGCTGCACGGTTGGGGAACGGTGTGCGGACTAAAGGTCACTGCCCATCCGAACCCGGCGTGCCGCAAGCAGTACGTGGTGATCGAACCCGGCACCGCCATCGACTGTTGCGGCCACGAGATTCTCCTTCGCGATGAAGAGGTCTTCGATTTCCGTAATGCCTTCCGCCAAGAGTGGAAGACGCAGAACGGCGCCGACTCGGAGCCAGACGCCAAGTCCCATAAACTGCAGATCTGCATCCGATATCGCGAATGCACATCGGAACCGGTGCCGTCGCTCTTCGATGAATGCGGTTGCGACGACACGGGCTGCCAGCCGAACCGCATATTGGAGAGTCACGAATTCGGCGTCATCATCGGCGCTCCCGATGCTGTTGCCGATCCGCTCGCGCTCAAGCTGGCCTGGGACGGAACCATCAGCAAGCTCGATCATCCCAAACGCATCCTGCTCACTGCGGAGCGCCTGTATGTGCTGACTGCCGGACCCGACGCGGCCGTGTTCTCTGCCGACGTCAAGACCGGCGCAGTGACGGTGCCTACCTCCTTCCCGAAGACGGCGGGCCTGGATCTCGCGCTCTCGAAAGACGGCAAATCGCTCTACCTTGCGATCCATGCCTCGGGAGACGCCGACCCCAAGATCATCGTCCTCGATCCCTCGGATCTTGCGACGCCCCCTTCCAAGACTGTGGCTCTCGCCAAAGCCGCCGCCGGAGAGGTCCGGCTCGCGGTCGCTCCGGATGGAAGAGTATTTGCAGCCAGTCCCGTGCAGAACAAGCTCTTCGTGTGGGACGACCAGCTCAATGCGAAGCCCGATGTGGCGGTTGGCACGTCGCCCGTGGCGGTGGCGGTCGCCGACGCAGGCGCCTATCTCTACACCGCAAATTCCGGCAGTGCCGATTTCAGCGCCGTCAAACTTTCGGACAGCTCGGTGCAGACGATGCCTGTCGCCGCAGGATCGCAACCGGTTTCGATCAGTGTGGCTGCAACTACGGCGGGCGACAATCTCGCCATCGTCGATCAGTCGGGCTCCGGGACACTTTATCTCCTGGGCTGGCGGCCGGACGCGGTCCTGCCCGCGCCCAAGGTGCTTCCCCTCGGCGATCCGGTGAAGGGATTTGCTCACGCGCCGGTTGATGCGGTGTACTCAGCCGCCGGCCGGTGGGCATTTGTCCTCGAGCAGGACACGGCCGACAAGAAAGCGTACGTGCAGCCGGTGGATGCGCACGCGGCCGAATTGAAGTTGGCGCACATCCTCGGGACGGCGATTCCAGTGGGCGAGAATCCGCTGGACATCGTAAGAGATACCGCCGGAAAGCGGCTTTACGTTTCTTACGACGGTGACGGCAAGTCGGATCCAGGCGCGGTTGCCGTCGTCGAGATCATGGAGAGTGACTGCAAAGATATCTTCAAGCGCGTGCTCGATCCGTGTCCGAATTGCGCCGTGGAAAACTGCGTAGTACTCGCGACCGTTGCGCAGTATGTGTATGGCAGCGCGATCAATGACGCCGACCTCGACAACTGGACCGACCGCCACATTCTTCCCAGCACGTCGCTCATCACGGAAGCGATTGAGTGTCTCTTCGACAACACGGGCGCTGCCGGAGTCACCGGCCCACAGGGGCCCCCGGGGCCGACCGGCCCGGCGGGGGCTGCCGGTACGAACGGCAAGAACGGGGAACCGGGCGGGACGGGGTCTGTAGGACCGCAGGGTCTAAATGGCGAAAAGGGTGATAAGGGTGATTCCGCACTTGATCCCACTCTGACGCATATCGTGGGAATCGACTGGCCCCATGACGGCGCTGCCGCTGGCAACGCTCTCTTCGTTCGTCGCGATAACGGAGATAATCAGAGAGGACTGGTGATCGCCTTCGACAAGCCGGTTCGCAACCAAGACCTCCATCCCCGCAGCTTCACGGTGATGTTTTCCGAACCGGTTGCTGCCGGCGCCCCCACACGTATCTGGGTGGAATATGTCGGAACCGTGAAGGGCGTTCAGCTCAAGCTCTCACCGCCGAATGCGGAAGGTGGCTGCCAGATCCTGGCCATCCTGGACGAGCGAAAAGCCCGCGAGGATGTCGCGGTCAACGGCGCATTGTTCATTCCCGGCGAGCGTGGTTTCCTGGTGGGCGACTATTGGGTCATTCTCCGCGGAGACTTCGTCGAAGACGCCCGCAGGGATGCCTTGGACAAGTTCATCACCGGCAAAGCCGTGGATGCCGACAATCTTCCGGGCTGGGTCGCGAACAGAAAGAGCGGAGACCAGATCGAAGGCGGAACCTTCGAAAGTTGGTTCACCGTCAAAAAGCAAGGATAGGAGATCACGATGGCGATTACACTCTCCGATTTTCTCGGCAAAAGCGATACGGTGCAGACGCAAACGAACCAATGTTCCTGTCCTGTCTGCTCAGGGCTGGACTGCCTGCAGCGCCCGCGCTTTTTCGCCGGCCAGCTCATCAGCGAAACCGATCTGAATAGCGAGATCAGCTACATCCTCGCCAAGCAGCGGCTGCACAACCGCTATCTGCACGGGGTGGGAACGGTTTGCGGGCTGGAAGTGGTTTGCAACAGTTGTGACGGCTATGTGACCGTCAAGCCGGGGTACGCGATCTCCCCCTGTGGAGACGACATCATCGTCTGCCAGGAACAGGCGTTCAACGTGATCAAGGCGATCAACGACTGCTGCAACTCGCGCAAGAACAAGACCCTGTGCGATCCCTATCAGCCGGCGACGGATCCCGGCTGCACCGGGCTGGAACAGCACTGGTGTATCACCATCAAATACCTCGAGACACCGACGCAGCCGGTGACGCCGTTGCGCGGGTCGCAAAAAACATGCTCGTGCGGAGGCAACTGCGGCGGCTCTTGTGGCTGCGGCAGCTCCAAGATGGACGGCTACGGGAATGGCAAGAAGAGCCGCTCCGCTTGTGGATGCGATTCTTCCGCATCAGCGGCGGGCACGACGCCGACTCCGGTCCAGTGTGAGCCGACTCGCGTCCTGGAGAGTTTTCAGCTGGGGATTGTTCCCGATCCCGGCGATTGCAGCAGCTTGAAAACCCTGTTGAGCGATACCTTGTTTGCGAATCTTCTTGGGTGTCTGAGCGAAATCTCCGCATTCACCTCGAAACTTCCGGCCAAATCCGTGCAGATCATTTCCCTCGCGATGGCGAACAATCTCCCGAATTCACAGACCGGCAATATCGATGCCTACACCGCATGCTGCCAGCTCCGGCAATATGTATTGACGCTCTTCCATAGCAGCGGCACCATTACGCGGTGTGAAGCGGTGAAGGCATTCGAAGCTTCTTCCTGCCCGCCGCCACCGCACGGCAACCAGGCCGGCGGCTCCGATCCGCAGTATTTGACCGCCATCCAGGGCAGCATTCAGATCACCGCGAAAGCCCTGTTTGAGGCCTTCCGCGAATGCATTTGCCACGATCTGCTGCCACCATGTCCCCCGGATCCAGTCGATAATCGCCTGATCCTTGCCTGCCTCACCGTCAAGGACGGAGAGATCGTGGAGATCTGCAACTTTGGCTGCCGCCAATTTGCGGGCGGCTTCCCATCTTTCTTCTACTGGCTGTCGGTAGTGCCGATCGTGCCGCTTATCAAGGAGCTCGTCGATGCACTTTGCTGCGGGACCGAATCCAAGCTGATCGGCGGAATCCGCGAAGCCGCTCTTGTGAATCGTGGTTCGACCCTGCAAAGCGCCATCATGGAGAGCAACTTCGCTCTTCCGAAGATGTTCGTGCAAAGGTTGGGAGACTTCGCGCAGAAATTCTCGGCAGAAGGTTTGGCTTCGAGCATTTCTGCCAACCAGCTGAACCTGGCGACGTTGAACGCCATGCCGACCCAGAACGCAGCGCAAGCGCTCAAGGCCTACGGCGTCTCCTTCGAAACCAAGACGGTGAACTCGCGGGCGGAGATTCCTCTTTCCCTCCGATCATTCACTTTATTTGCGAACCGGGGTGACCACGTTGTGCTCTATCAATCCGGCGACAAGGTCGTGGGGGCTGAGTCGGCGCCTCCGTCCGCCAGTCCCGAGGCAGTCGCCGATCTGCGCAGCCAGGTGGAGTCGCTCCGTTCCGAGATCGAAACGCTGAAAAGAACGCGGCACCGCTAAAGAAGAAATAGGAGACTTGCATGGCAACCGACGAAATCCTCCGGCTACACTACTACGAGCGTCAGTACCTGGGCGCAGCCGATCTGGAAGATCAGCAACTGTATCTTCGCGACATGAGACGGCGCCACAACATCGGTCATCACACCTGGGGCATAGTCATCGGGCTGCTCATGGTGGAGGAGCCAGTGGCGGGAGATCCGACCGCTGTCGATGTCTACATCCAGCCCGGTATGGCCATCGACGGCTTTGGCCGGGAGACTATTGTCATGTCGCCGGTGAAGCTCGACCCGCAGCTGTTCGAAGCCTTCGCCAACCAGCAACATCGCGCGGTGTGGATCCGGTATGACCAGGAGCTCGCGAATCAGGCGCGGGGCGGGTTCGCCCAATGCAGTGGTACGAACCAGTTCGGAAGGATCCAGGAAACTTACAAGATCGTCATCGATCCCAAGCCGCCCACCCACGAGGACGTGACGGTGAACGGCAAGAAGGAGGATCCGACCTCGACCGATTTGCCGATTCCACTCGACGAGTCGATCCCCTATCAGGAATTTCCCGACGATAACAACCAGCCGACTTGGCTGATCCAGCTGGGCTGGGTGAATTGGGACGGCGTGGCCGTCAAGTTCATTCCCACGAATCCAGCTTCGCGCCTTACCGATGATCGCTCGTACGTGGGAGCCGTCGCCGAAACCATCTACAGCCCGGTGCCGGTCCCTGGCAAGCCGGATCCGGCGTCCGATTCGCCTCGCTTCTTCATTCAGCCGCGCAAGCTGCCTGCGGACGCGGACGCCGCCGACTTCGCCGAGATCAAGGGCCGGCTCCAGGTTGATGGAAGAATCATCGCTTTGAAGGATGTCTTGCTCTACGGCAGCCAGCTGCAGTTCAAAGACTCCGGTGGCGGCGACGCCAAGGTTCCTCTCTGGATGCAGCGAACCGCAGGGCCGGGCGGAGCGGGTACCGATCTTCGAGTCCACATCGGCGACAAGCCTGCGGACGATACGGTGCGGCTGAGCATCGGGCCGAAGGATGGCGCCAACGAAAAAGACGTGCTCGCGGTCCGCGCCAGCGACAATGTGGACATTCCCACCGGCCAGCTTAACTTCGGGGCCTCACTGCGCCAGATGATCAATTTATGGGAGGACAAATACGGTATCGGTATTCAGCCGGGCACTCAGTACTACCGCAGCGGCGGCGAATTCCTCTGGTTCCGGGGCGGTAAGCACAGTGCTACACAGGGCGATCCTGGCGCGGGCGGAAGCTTGCAGATGAGCCTGGACGCGTCCGGGAATCTAGGTGTCCACCATGATCTGAGTGTCGGCAACGACATCAACTTCGGTGCGACCACGCGCCAGATGCTCAATCTGTGGAATATCAATTACGGCATCGGTGTGCAGAACGCCACACTATACAACCGTACCGACTTCGATTTCTGCTGGTTTCGCAGGGGCACGCATTCGAACAACCGCAGTGATCCGGGGGGCGGGGCATTGGCGATGAAACTCGATGCCGGGAGCAATCTCTCGGTGATGGGAGATGTCTCGGTCGCCGGCAACCTGTCCGTCACGGGATTGCAGAATATCTTCAAGGTTGTTACCCAACCCTTCGCGCTCTCCATGGCCGGACTGACCACCCCACGTTTCTGGACCTACAACTACGGTGGCTTCTCGCATATCTACGCCGCCTATGTGGTGCTTCAGGGCTTCAGCATCTGGAATAATGACGGCAACACCTCATTCACGACTTTCGGCCACGCTTCGGACCCCAATACGATTCCCCAGCACGTCTACGTCAAAGTGGACACAATCAGCCTGACGCAGACCACCGGACATTGTTTCTGTTCCGAATCCAAAGAAAGCTTTGAGGGGGACAACACCGTGCTCTTCACCGTCGTGGTGATGGGACGTCCGTAAACCGCGGGCTTGGAGGGTAACGATGACAGAAAGATTGAAAGCACTCGAAGAAGAGCTGCGGAAGGGACGCCAGATGCTTGCCGAACTTGACCAACGCCGAGCCGACCTTCGCGATACGCTGCTGCGCATCAGCGGCGCGATCCAGGTGTTGCAGGAACTCAGCAGCGGCGAATGTCAGCCGGCCCACGTGCTGGCCATGACTGGTGACTAGTACGCTTCGCATCGAACGACTCGTGACCACATATCTTGTGCCCCTCGACCATCCCGCACCGCAACAATTGCGCGCCGAGATGGACGACCTCGCGCGCAAGTACGTGGCCGAGTCCTGCGGCCGCGCCCTTAGCGCCCTGCTCGATCCGAACGATCCTTCCGTGTGGGTGATCGGCGACGTTTGTCTTGATCTCCTGATCGACGTTCATGCCGCACAACCCGACGACATCGCCTCCTTCTGGGCGTCCAGGATCGCCGCCTCCGTGGCGAAGGTCATCTCCGGCGGCGGCGACGGCGTGCGGGTCCTGCATTTCGTCAATCGCGCCGCCTATCTGGCCCGATTCCTGCGCGACCTTGCAAGTGGAACGGCTTGGGACCAATGGTATTACGGACAATTTGATTCTTTGCGCAGCCTCCCGGCCGCCGCGGCTATCCGGGAAGCGCTTTTTCGTGAGCCGGAGGAGGCGGAGCCGGCGCTGGTCCATCTGTACCAGACAAAGGAACTCAAGTTGGTCGCGGGCTGCCTGACCGGCCTTGACCATCGTTTACTGCTGCAGCTGTGCTCTCCGGCAGAGACTCCTCCCACCGGCGAATGCTTCGCCGCGGTGATCCGGGCGTGGGTCGAGAGCGGCGCAGGCAGCGGCGCTTCCGATCTGGAGTTGTACGTGCAAATGCGCAGCAACCATCCTGAGCATGCGCCTGCTGAGGTGCGCTCCGGCATTGTTCACTTAAATGCAATCGCCGGGTGGATCCGGCACTCTCAGTTCAACTCGATCATGGCCGCGCTCCGGAACGGCCTTGTACCGGAGACTGTGAAGCATCTCCCGTCGCAGGAGCAGGAGAGTCTGCTTTTTTTGTACTCGCTATGCGCTGCGGAACCGGCATGGATCGAAAGCCTGAGCGCTCTTGAGGAAGCAGGCCCGCCTCCGCCGGCTGCGGAAGAGCGGTCGTCTGGACGCGCCGATGGCATCACTCGCTTCAGGTCCTCTTTTGGAGGTCTGTTCCTGGTACTGCCTGTCCTGATTGAGAATCAGGGACTCCTGCGCCTTTATGGCAACGCTGAAGACAAGGTTCTGCGGTATCTCCTGCTGCTTGCATGTTGCGGACCGCACTCCGCGAGTGCAGAGCGCGATCCGGCGTTGCTGCTGGCTGCCGGGCTGGACGAAGCGCCGGAAAACGCCGAACTGCAGCAGGCCCGGCTGCGGCACAAGGCAGACAATCGCGGCCAGGAAACAGGTGAGGAAACCATTGAGTTCTTCCAGACACACATGGCCGGTTTCTGCGCTGATGCCGGCATGCGCACGGAACTGGCATGGGCCGCAAATTTGCTCATGCGCGGTCTCGCTTCCCGTCTTCCGGGCTTGAGCAAGAGCAGCGCCGAATTCCTTTGGCGCAACGTGCTTGCGGGTGATGCCTGGTTTACCGTCAGCCCGGGCATGATTCTGGTGGAACTTTCCTCCCGGCCGCTTGAAATCGTGATGCGAATGGCTGGTCTGCATGAGTTGACGTTCCGTCTTCCCTGGTCGCCGGACAGGGAAGTCAGAATCCGGCCTGAAAACCGATAGGAGCGCAAAGATGCCATTCACCTCTACCACAGAACAGCTCACGCGGGAATGCCGGTGGCTCGAGCTGTTATTGCGTCGGCAAGTCCTCCGCCTCCGGGCTCTGCGGGCGCAATGCCCGGAAGAATTTCGCGGTTTATGCATTGCCGACGGCGAAGTTGACCTGCTGCTGGCCGATTCGGACGATCCTTCCACTGCCGAGGAAGCAGTCTTGCTCGCTCGCGAGAGCGCCGGAGTTGCTGAAGAAATCCAGCGGCATGCGCCGGCATCGCCCGAACTTCCACTACAACAGCTGCGCGGACGATTTGAACTTTCAGCCCTGGAATTGCGGGTTTTCGTGATTGCTCTTGCGCCCGAGCTGGATCTCCGTTTCCAAAGGCTGTACGCCTATGCGCAAAATGATGTAACCCGCAAAGCGCCCACGGTCGATCTCGCGCTGAAGCTGCTGTGCCCCACGCGTGAGGAACAATGGGAAGCGCGCACGATGTTCAGTCCGCAAGCGCC
>Ga0315273_10000607_pt1 | contig 38399 bp, 30 predicted proteins | sample YL17G02_0_MG_FD_205753 | JGI IMG/M metagenome (GOLD analysis project Ga0315273, IMG submission 205753) | Sediment microbial communities from Yellowstone Lake, YNP, Wyoming, USA - YL17G02_0 | ecosystem: Environmental > Aquatic > Freshwater > Lake > Sediment | place: USA: Wyoming | collected...
AACTCATTCTCGGTTCGAGTTGGATGGGTCGAGCCAAAGCTGTTGTTTCAAAACTTCGTCCCGGAGCACCTGGTCGTTCTGTCTCGCTTTTTTACCGCGTCGGACGCCCTGGTCCGGCGGTTCACCATCCTGTTCCCCGCCGATATGATGTTCGTCCCGGGGGTCGGAGAGGTTGCGAGCGAGTTGGAGCTTGCCACACGCCCTTCTCCGACGATCTGCAAGAAGTTCGGGATCGGCTTCCAAAGTTCACTCCCCTTTTTCATGTACGTGGACCTGAAACGGGACATCCCCGTCTACATGGATTTCCCGGGAGTGCAAACAGAGATGTTCCTCCAGAGTGCGTTCGGGGATCACCCGGCAACCAAGTACGCACCTCCCCCGGCACCTGGAGTCCAGAGATAAACGAAGCACCTGGAGCGGCGCATCGAGGCGTGCAGCAAGCGGCCAGGAGGGCCGCCGCGCCCCATTCTTGTGGCGGGATCACCCGTACATCCCATTGATATAGAACGAGTTATGACGGAGGCCAGGTTTTTCCCGTTGACGCCGCCCCGACGGACGGAATATACTCAAGGGGTCATAAATCAGCAGAGCCGATGGCGTGTGAGCGGGTCAGCGGCAGAAGGATCTCCTTCTGGTTGACCTTTTTTTGGAGGGATACGATGGATTTCATGGTTGCACCTGACCTGAGGCAGCGGACCATCTGGAAATTCAATCTGATCACCATCGCCTGCCTGAGCACGTGGATGAGCGTCGTGCTATGGAGTCGCCGGCTGGTGGAACGGCTCGCGCATCTGCCTTATCTCTTCCGGCGGCGGCTCACGCCGATTCGCGTCGTTGTGGCCGTCGGCGTGGTCGGCCTCGTCGCAGTACCCACCGCAATGTATCTCACTGAGAAAGGCCACCACCTGGACACCCGCCGTGCGTACAAGGAGCTCACGGTCACTTCGACGACCGAGAGCCGTTATCTCCGCACGGCCCTTCGGGGGCTGCTCGACGAACAGTCGCGTCTGGCCAATCTTGTCATCGATTCTGGGAACACGCTTTACGCCGGCAACAAAGTGTACGTCAAGGTATCCGCAAGTGGATATTCAAGTTCTGTGGCTGAGACCGATACGACCCCGTTCACGACAGCCGCGAACACGGCGACTCGTTTGGGAGTCCTCGCGATGTCGCGAGACCTGCTCAGCGAGTACACACCAGGAGCCCCGTTTTCGTTCGGCGACCGGGCTCACATTTCGGGACTAGGGGATTTCCTCGTCGAGGACGCGATGAATTCTCGCTGGACCAACAGGATAGATGTCTGGTTCCCGTCACGGGAGCAGGCCGTTCGCTTCGGACTACGGGAAGTCGTCCTGTCGCGCACGCTCGATGAGGGTGCCCGGATTGCCGACGAGATCCTCTCCGGGAACTTCTCCACGGAGCTGGATTCGGGCGGTCTCTGATAAGATCCTCCTTCCGATAGATCTCGACAGCTCCTCCGCCTGAGACCATACTGGCGAGGGTTGTAGTTCTGCGCTCCCGCCATGACGAAGCGGTTCTGGTATCACTTTGCGGTGTCCGCGGCCCTTGTCCTCGCCGTCACGGCGTTCATGTGGGTGCGGGGCCGATCACCCGGGACGGACGTCCACGGAGCAGCTCCCGCATCCGTCGCCTATCGAATCGCTGTGGTTCTGGCGTGCGTTGCCTTTCTTTTCGTCTTCGCGAGACTCCTCCTTCGCGTCACGGGATCCGACAGGGCCACTGGACTCCTGGGACTGTACGCGGCTTCTCTCTACCTTCCCTTCGTCACCGTTGTGACGGGCTCCGCAACTTACCCCCTGGCACTTCTCGCGGTGGCAGCCGGTGTGCTCGAGATCCTCGATGTGAACATCTCGCCCGCGAACGCGGTGCGTTCCGGTCTGTACATGTCCGCCGGATGCGCGTTGGCGCCCATCTGCATCGTGGTCGTTGCGGCGCTCGTTCCAGTCGCCATCGTTGCCTCGCGGCGCCGCTGGTGGCTATCCCTTCCCTTTCTTCTGGCGGCGGGGATCCCATGGGCCCTGGCGACCGCGGTACCAGGGCTCTCCTCACACGTGAAGAGCTTCCTCACTCTACGCGGTGCGACGGTGCCCGGCAGTGTTGGCGCGTGGGTCTCGGCCCTAGCGGACCACGCGCGGATAGTCCGACTGTTGTGGGAGTCCGATTTCCTTTGGACCTACGGCGCGTTCGCTTTCGTCGGAGTTATTGTCGCGTCAGTTCGCCCTATGGGGCCTTCCCGCCGCGGGATCGCCGCCGCGGCATGGCTTCTGCTCGTGGTGACTGTTTCCGAGGCGTTGCTCGACGACGAGAACACACGTCTTCTAGCTCCCGTCGGGTTCGTTCTTCTCATCCTTCTGTCAAACGCGGGACTCGCCGCGCTCGCGGCTATGAATCCCCTGCACGCGGGCAGACGCCGCATGATCCCGGTGGGTGCGTTCTTCCTCGTGCCGCCGATCATCGGGTGGGTCCGATTGTTCGTCTAGCCGCCCGTCCTAATCCCTTTCTTAACAAAGGTTTCTCCTTGTACTCGTCCTGATGTTGGTCTATATTACAGGCTGATTATTTCTGTCCCCCTCTCAGTGGGAAAGGCGGCGGCCTTGTCGCCACGATCCTGCGTTGCCATTTCATCTGCGTGTGACGCCGAACTCGTGTTGATGCACGGAAAGGAGATCTGCGGCCCGTCGCTCGACCAGACGAGACGCAGAAAGGGGTGTTCTTGAGAGATTTTCAAGTGATTGTGATCGGAAGCGGACCCGGAGGATACGTCGCGGCGATCCGCTCGGGAATCCTCGGTCTCAAAACCGCCCTCGTCGAGAAGGACCCATTTCTCGGAGGGACGTGTCTCCACCGCGGATGCATCCCTACCAAAGCGCTTCTTCACACCGCGCACCTCTACGATGAACTCAAGCACGCCTCCGACTACGGTTTGAAGGCGGAGTCTCTTGGTGTCGACTTTCCGAAGGTTCACAAACGCAAAACCGCCATTGTGAACAGGCTCGCCAGAGGAATCGAATACCTCATGAAAAAACGGAAGGTCGAGGTGTTCACGGGGATGGGAAGCCTGCTCGACGCAAAGACGGTCAGCGTCAAGAGGGAGGGTGGCGAAGAGAAGATCCGAGGCGAGCACATCATACTCGCCACGGGTTCGACACCCGCCGATCTGCCCCACATCCGAGCGGACCACCAAACGGTTCTCGATAGCGACAGCGCGCTCGCTCTCGAAACGATACCCAAATCGATGGCCGTCATCGGGGCCGGGGCTGTGGGAGTGGAGTTCGCGTCCATCTTCAATTCCTTCGGCGCCGACGTGACGATCGTCGAGCTTCTCCCGCGCGCCGTTCCCCTGGAAGACGAGGAGATCTCCGCCGCTCTCGAGAAGTCCTTCCAGAAACGGGGCATCAAAGTCATGACGTCGAGCCAGGTGAAAACTGCGGCGAAAAACGACGGCGGCGCCGGCCTCACGGTTGAGGGCAAGGGGCAGACAACGGAGCTCCAGGTCGAGAAGGTGCTCCTCTCCGTGGGCCGAAAGCCTCTCACCCGGAACGTGGGCCTCGAAACGGCGGGAGTTGTCACCGACGAAAGAGGCTACGTCCGCGTTGATGAATTCATGCAGACGAATGTGAGAGGCGTGTACGCGATCGGAGACATCGTGAGAACGCCTTGGCTCGCCCACGTGGCCTCCGCCGAGGGGATTCTCGCTGTGGACCACATCGCCGGCAAACCCGTGGAGCCAATCGACTACAAGAAGATCCCCGCGTGCACGTACTGCAGGCCGGAAATGGCAAGCGTGGGGCTTACGGAGAACGCGGCAAAAGAGGCGGGGCAACGCGTGCGGATCGGCCGTTTCCCCTTCTCCGCTATCAGCAAGGCCCTCATCGTGGGAGAGTCCGACGGATTCGTGAAGATCGTCAGCGAGGAGGAGTACGGCGAAGTTCTCGGCGTGCACATCATCGGGCCTAACGCTACCGAGCTCATCGCCGAGGCGTGCATGGGGCTTCGTCTGGAAACGACCGTCGAGGAAATCGCCAGGACGGTCCACGCTCACCCGACGCTGTCCGAGGCGATGCTCGAAGCAGCTCACAGCGTGTACGGAGAGGCGATACACGTGTAGCGCCGCCGCGGGTTTGAGGAAGCGCGCTGGAGGGCCATCTCAATCGAGGGCGGTGCGCATCGGCATCTCTAACAAACCGGAGACCGACATGACGAAACGAGAAACGACGGCGGCCGACGGCAAAAACATCCCGAAGGAGATCAAGAAACAGCTTCTGCACTACATGAAGCTCACGCGCGAGATCGAGTATCGCGTCGAGAAAGTGCTCTACCGCCAGGGGAAAATCGTGGGAGGAGTCTACGTCGGCCGCGGGCAGGAAGCGATCAGCGTCGGCACCGGAATGCTCATGCGCGAGAACGACGTCGTCGCGCCCACGCACCGGGATATGGGGATCTTTCTCATACGGGGAGTTTCGCCGAGGCGCATCATCGCCCAGTACATGGGGAGAAAAACGGGTGTGACGCAGGGCAAAGACGGCAACATGCACATGGGTGATCTCAAACACAACATCATCGCGTTCGTGAGCCATCTCGGGGACAACGTTCCTCAGGCCGCCGGCGCGGCGCTCGCCATGAAGATGCGAGGCGAGGACAGAGTTGCCTTCTGCTATTCGGGCGAAGGGGCGACAAGCCGGGGGGACTGGCACGAAGGGATAAATTTCGCTGCCGTCCACAAGCTGCCCGTCGTGTTTTTCATCAACAACAACCAGTACGCGTACTCCACGCCGGTCTCTCTCCAGATGCCCGTCAAGAACGTCGCGGACCGCGCGCCTGCTTATGGGATCCCAGGCGACGTGATCGACGGCAACGATGTCCTCGCGGTGTACCTATCAGCCCAGCGCGCGGTCGAATGGGCGAGGTCGGGCAAGGGGCCCTACATGGTCGAATACAAGACCTTCCGCATGACGGGTCACTCCGCCCACGACGACGCGGGCTACGTGCCCCGGGAGGTTTTCGATGAGTGGAAGAAAAAGGACCCGGTGGAACGGCTCGAACACCAGATGCTCGGCGCCGGAGAGATCACGAACGAAGAACTCGCCGGCATGGCTTCCGAGATCACGGGAATCGTTGATGACGCGGTGGATTGGGCCGACAAGAGTCCGTACCCCGATCCCGAAGATTGTCTGAAAGACGTCTACTTCGAAAAGTGAATCATCGATCGAACACGAGCGGGAGAGTGAAATGGCGCTAACGACGTATCTCGAGGCGATCCGTCAGGGGATCTGGGAGGAGATGGAGCGCGATGACCGCGTCTTCATACTGGGAGAAGACGTTGGAGTCTACGGCGGGGCGTTCAAAGTCACCGCGGGCATGCTCGATCACTTCGGTCCCAAACGAGTCGTCGACACGCCCATCTCCGAGTCGGCCATCGTCGGCGCGGCCATCGGCGCTTCGTACATGGGAATGCGGCCGATCGCGGAGATGCAGTTCATCGATTTCATCTCGTGCGCATTCGACCAGATCACAAATGTCGCCGCCAAGAGCCGGTACCGGTGGGGCGCGGGTGTTCCCATTGTGATCCGTGGGCCGAGCGGAGGCAATACGCACGGGGGGCCTTTCCATTCTCAGAATGTGGAGAGCTTTTTTCTCAACACACCCGGGCTGAAAATCGTACAGCCGTCCACGGCGTACGACGCCAAGGGGCTCATCAAGGCGGCGATCCGCGACGAAGACCCGGTCCTCTATTTGGAGCACAAGTATCTCTACCGCCGGATCAAGGACGAGATCCCTGACGGGGACTACACCGTCCCCATCGGCAAAGCGGCGTTGAGACGCGAGGGGGGCGATCTCGCAATCATCACGTACGGGGCGGCCGTCTACACGGCCCTCGAGGCCGCCGACACCCTCGCCAAGGGTGGCGCCGAAACGGAAGTTCTGGATGTTCGGACGCTCGCGCCGCTCGACGAGGAGGCGATCCTGGAGACCGCGGCAAAGACCGGCAAGGTGATCGTTCTCCACGAAGCGTGCCTCACGGGCGGAGCGGGCGGCGAGATCGCAGCGAGAATCGCGGCGAAGGCATTCGACTTTCTCGACGGGCCCGTACTGAGGGTCGCGGCGAAGGACACGCCCGTTCCGTACAGCCCGCCTCTGGAGGAGTTTTTCCTCCCGCAGGTCGGCGACGTGCTCGAAGCGGCGCGAATCCTCCTCGACTATTAACGATGCATGAACCGATGACGACCCGTTGAATCTGCGCACTAAGGAAGGCGAAATGAGCACAGACGTCATCATGCCCCAAATGGGCGAGAGCATTGCTGAAGGCACGGTCACGAAGTGGCTCAAGCAAATCGGTGATCGGGTCCAAAGAGACGAGCCGCTCTTCGAAATCTCGACGGACAAGGTCGATGCCGAGATACCGGCACCGGCTGAAGGCGTCCTCCTGGAGATCCTCGTTCACGAAGGCGAAACGGTTCCGATCAACACCGTTGTCGCACGCATCGGAACCGAAGGGCCCTCGGAAGCCGCACGCGAAGTGCGTTCCCCCGCGGTGATGAAGGAAGAAGCCGCTCCCCCATCGTCTCCGGAGGACCGAAAACCGGGTGCGGCGAGATCCAGGACACCCGTTGTTCCGGCGCCACAGCCGGAACCTCCTGCGCGGACATGGCAAGAGGAGGCAGCGTACAGGCGAAGGACCAAGTCCTCTCCCGTCGTTCGCAAGATCGCCGGTGAGCGTGGCGTGGACCTCACCCTCGTCGAAGGAACGGGGATCGGGGGTCGTGTGACCAAGAAGGACATCCTCGCGTACGTCGAGCAGCCAGTCATCCCCGCGGCCCCACCCGCACCTACTCCGACGCCCGCCGCCCCGCGCACGACGCCAAGCGCGCAAGGACAGCGACCGTCGACTCCCGTTTCTGCGGAATCAATCCCCGCGCCGGGGATCGCTTTCCCTCCGGGTGAGCGCGAGCTGCGAGAGAAGATGAGCATCATGCGCAAGAAGATCTCTGAGCACATGGTCCAGAGCCGGAAGATCTCGGCGCACGTTCAGTCGTGGCAGGAATGCGACATGCACGAGGTGTTCAAGAGGCGCGATGCGATCAGAGATGAGTTCGCGCGCTCCGGCGTGAAGCTCACCTTCACCGCGTTTATCGCCGAGACGATCGTTCGCGCGCTGCAAACGTTTCCGAAGGTCAACGCTTCGGTCGAGGGCGAGGACACGATCGTCTACCACAGGGATGTCAACCTGGGGATCGCCGTCGCCCTCGATTGGGGCCTGATCGTCCCCGTCGTGAAACAAGCCCAGCAGATGAACCTCCTCGGCCTGGCCGAAACGATCAACGATCTCGCCGAGAGGGCAAGAACGAAACGGCTCTCCGTCGATGACGTTCAGGGCGGCACATTCACTATCACCAATCCGGGTGTGTTCGGGACCCTCATGGGGGCGCCAATCATCAATCAGCCGCAGGTGGCAATTCTCGGCGTCGGTGTCATCAAGAAGCGGCCGGTGGTGATCGACGATGCAATAGCGATACGCCCGATCATGTTCCTGAGTCTCTCCTACGATCATCGTTTGGTCGATGGAGCCGACGCCGCGAAATTCCTCGCCTTTGTCGTGAAGGACCTCGAAACGCCGCGCTGAGGACAGAGCCATGCACCACGTTGTTGTCCATGACCTCGGCACCCTTACCTATGACGATGCCTGCAGACTCCAGCGGGAGACGGTGGAACGGCTGCAGCGCGGCGGAAAAGAAGAGGCACTGTACCTCCTAGAGCACCCCCACGTCATAACGAGAGGCCGGAACGCCTCCGGTTCCACACTTCGCGCGGGCCGTGATCTGCTCGAGAGTCGTGGAGTCGCCCTCGTGCAAACGGACCGCGGCGGGGACATCACGTACCACGGTCCGGGACAGCTCGTCGGCTACCCGATTCTCCAATTGGAGCCGGAGAGAAGGGACATCCGCCGCTACGTGACGGATGTCGAAGAGGTGCTCATCCGCACGCTCACAGGATTCTCAATCGCGGCCCACCGGAATGCTGCGCATCGAGGAGTGTGGATCGGTGATCGCAAGATCGCGTCGGTGGGCATACGCATTTCGCGGTGGGTGACATCGCACGGCTTCGCGCTGAACGTCAACACGGACCTCTCGTATTTCTCACTGATCGTCCCTTGCGGCATCGAGAATTGCCGAATGACATCGATGGCGTCGGAGCTCGGACGTTCCTTGGACATGCAAGAGGTCAAGCGCGCCGTAGTTCGCGCTTTCCTCAGCGTGTTCGGCCGGGAGGTCGCTGTTGCACCTATAGGAGAATGCATCTGGCCCGACAGAAAAACTCTCGTCCGGGAGGAGCGTTCCGTCGAGGATAGGGTCTCCGTCGAAAAGGAGGTCCGCCGTGCCTGAGCGTAGGCGTCTTCCCCGGCCCGATTGGCTCAAGGTGTCTCTCAAGACAACCGAGAATTTCCAGAAGGTCGGTGAGCTCATCTCCGATCATTCCCTCCACACCGTCTGTCAGGAGGCCCGCTGTCCGAACATCTATGAGTGCTGGAACCAGCGGACGGCGACTTTCATGATCCTTGGGGACGTCTGCACACGCCGTTGTGGATTCTGCTCGGTGAAAAAGGGCAAGCCGGACGCTGTCGATTGCCATGAACCCGAGAACGTGGCAAAGGCGGCGGAAAAGATGGGACTCGGATACGCCGTCGTCACGTCTGTGGACCGGGATGACCTTCCCGACGGAGGGGCAGAGCATTTCGCACGCACGATTGAGGCGATTCGCGCCCGCATTCCCCACTGCCGTGTCGAAGTGCTGATCCCGGACTTCAGCGGCCGGCAGGATCTTCTCGGGATCGTGCTCGACGCGCGGCCGGACGTGCTCGCCCACAACCTCGAGACGGTCAAGGCCCTCTACCGCCGCGTGCGCCCCATCGCCGTTTATGAACGATCCCTTGCGATCTTGCGCGCTGCAGCGGAGAACTCCGCAGCGACACGGCTCACCATCCGCACGAAGTGCGGCATCATGCTGGGGCTCGGTGAAACGACCGACGAGGTCCTCGACACGATGAGAGACATCGCGGCAACGGGATGCGACATCATCACGATCGGGCAGTACCTGAGCCCGAAACTCAACTCACTTCCGGTGGAGAAGTTTTACACACCTGCAGAATTCGAATTCTTCCGTGAGAAGGCCCTGGAATTCGGCGTCAAACACGCCGAATCCGCGCCCCTCGTACGCAGCTCCTACCACGCCGACCGCGCACACACTGAAACGCAGAAGACGAACGGCTAGCAGCGTGCGACCGGGTCACGTGTCCCAGCTGTCCAGCTCGAGCAGGAACGGATTGGATCGCCTCTCGTTTCCGATTGTCGTTTCCGGACCGTGACCGGGGTAGACAACTATGTCGTCGGGCAGTTCGAGGATGATGTCCTTGAGCGTTTTCGCCATCTGGCGCTCGCTCGCTCCCATGAGGTCCGTGCGGCCGATGCTCCCCTGGAAGAGCACGTCGCCTACGAAGATCACGGGCGGTTTCTCGTTCCTGAACGCGATTGAGATTCCACCCGGCGAATGCCCTGGTGTGTGGACCACTTCCCCCGTCAGGTTCCCGAACATGAGCTTGTCGCCGTGGGCGACAAACTTCTCGATCTTCACCGTCCCGGGCGCGGGGGCCCCGAAGAGCATCGCCTGCCGGTCGACGTGCTCGTAGAGCGTGATCTCGTCCTTGTGCATGACGACCGGCGCGGAGATCGCCCTTCTCACTGCGGGGAGCCCGGCGACATGGTCGATGTGGCCGTGCGTGCACACGATCATCTTGACGTCGAGATTCGCTCTCTTCACATGGTCGACGATCCGTTCGCCCTCGTCACCCGCATCGATGATGATCGCTTCATTCGTCTTCTCGCAGGATACGATGAAACAGTTGCTTTGAAACATTCCGACGGTGAGCACGTCGACACGCATGATGTTCTCCTTGCCGTTTATTGCGAGATGCTGGAGAATAGCAACGAAGATGGCTTGCGGCAATGCCAAAAGGAGCGATCGATGGGTCCGGCGCTCAAGAACACGTTTTCCTGGTCGGTGTCGCGTGACAACGTTCTCCGCGAGTGCCCGAGGAAGTACTGGTTCAATTACTACGGACACTGGGGCGGGTGGTTGAGAGAGGCCCCTCGGCGCGAGAGAGAGATCTATGTCCTGAAGCAGCTCAAGAACCGGGCCACATGGATAGGACAGACCGTCCACGACTGCATCGCGAGAACGCTTCAGAATATTTCGAGAGGGGTTCCGGTCCTCGGCGTCGACGAGATCCTTTCGATAACACGGAGCGTCATGCGTCAGGATTTCAGGCACTCCAGGAGCAAGCGGCATTGGCAAAACCCGAAGCAGTACTGCGGTCTCTTCGAGCACGAATACGAAGTCGAGGTATCCGACGAACAGTGGAGAGAGGCGGCCGAGGACGTCGATCACTGTCTCAGGACTTTCTACGAGTCTGAACATTTCGGAAGGCTCCGTGAGACACCGCCTGCTGGTTTCCTGGAGGTCGAACGCTTCTCTTCCATATACCTCGACGGCACAGAGCTCCGTATCAAGCTCGACTGCGCGACGAGGGAGGAGGAGCGCATCGCCATCTGGGATTGGAAGACCGGGAAGAAGGAATCGGACGCGGGACTTTCCATTCAAATGGGATGTTACGCGCTCTACGCCCGCAAGACCTACGCGGTGAGACTCGGCGAGGTGATCACCCGCCGCTTTGACCTCTACCGCGGGGTCCTCTACGAAGAGGCTCCGACGGAACGCTCGCTCGATGAAATACTCGCGTACGTGAAGGGCAGCATCGCCGATATGCTCGCGCTTCTGGAAAATCAGGAGGAAAACAGAGCCGAGGAGGAGAGATTCGCCAAGGTAGAGCGGCGGGACGTGTGCTTCAAGTGCAACTTCCTCAAAGTCTGCCGGCCGAATCTCCAGATCAGCCAACCGCCGCCCCCAGTCCCTGGGCGGAACTCCTGACACGCGAAAACAAAACCGGGGCGGATCCTGGAGGACCCACCCCGGCATTTACGATTCATACGGGGCAATCAGAAGTCGTCGCGCTCGTCTTCGTCCATGAAGAGGAGCTCCTCTTCGTTGAACGAGTCGAGACACTCCTGACTACAATACACGTTGTCGTGCGCGTGCACGCTCACGCCCACGACTTCTTCTCCGCAGTACGCGCAAAATTCCTCCATGACCTGCCTCTCCTTATCCCTCGTCCGACACCAATGGAGCAATGTGCCTCGAAAACGCCGCGGCCCCGGAGCCGACTTTGCCTAAGTCGCAACGCCGGCGAGCCTTCAGCGTTTCCGGTGTCTAAATATGCGAAGGAGGGTCGACCTGTCAACAAAAATACGGTCAGATGAAGCATCTAATCATGGCCCATACAGTCATTCCTTCCGTCCTTTGTCAAAGCAAAGGCCGTATTCCGTTGATGTATAAGACGATACTCCGCGGGTCTCGCCTGGGACCCGCCCGGCGCAAGCAAGTGCACCGGAACTACAGTAGTTGCTTGCAGTCTCACGCGGAGCGCCCGTCTATCTCGGGCGCCTCTTCGGTCTCGACCGGGGCCGTTTGGGTTGCGGCCTTCTTGGCATCGGCCGTCTGGGGGCTGGGCGTCTCGCCGCGGGATCCTCGCGATCCGGCGCCGGCCCCACTGGACCGGACAGACGGACGTTGAACTCTCGAATCCCGTTCGCCCTGGCCTCCGCGATGACTCTCAGTGCGAGCGCGAAGGAACTTCCGGCCGTCCTTTCGAGTTCGCGAAGGGCCCCCTCCAGCCTCCGCAGCTTCACTGAGCAATTGAACGGCGGGACGCATCCATCGAAGTTCTTATAAGGCCTGATGCTTCCCGACGGCGACTTGGCGCCCGCCATTCTCATCGCCCGCTCGAGTCCAGCGAGCGCTTCACTCATGTCCCTGAACGCGCTGGACGAATACAGGAAGGCCGTCCAACCCGAGTACCTCATTACATTCTCCTCTCTCTTGCCAACGGACCAACGAGACTCCACCGGCCGGCGGAGCGACGATACGGCGTCGCACTCCGGCGGCTATCGACGATTAGAAGTAACCAGCATTTCATCGAGCTCTCTCTTGGGCGGGTAGTCGGAATCAGCGTCCTTCCATATCCCCGCAAGTCTCACCAGCGCCGCCTTCGCCTTTTCCTCGTTCCCGAGCGCGATGTACGTCTTGCCCAGACATAGAAGAGACTCGGGAGAGTTGGGGTTGATCTCGAGCACGCGCCGGAGCTCAGCCGCTGCGCGCGCGTAGTCGCCCGACTCGAAGTATGCGCGCCCGAGGTACGTCCGGAAGAACGGCGAATCCACGCGCGTCGCGAACCGAAGAGTCGATTCGAACATCTTGATCGCTCGCGGATAGTCCTTGCCGGCCAGAGCGATCTCGCCCAGCAGATGATAGTAGAATCGGCGGTACGCCATCGCTTCGACCGTGGTCGAATCGTCTTTCGCTACGTCGAAAAGCGCGGCGATGCCTGCCGCGCATCTCTCAGCGCGGGCGAAGTCCTTGGCTCCCGCGGCGAGCCTCCCCGCTATCCAGAAATTGTAGAAGTCCTCGGTATCCTCCAGCGCCTTGTCGATTTGCCCCAAACCCTTGGCATAGTCCCCCCGATTGTAGCTCGCCTCTGCAAGGTACGAGTATCCGCGCCCGCGCGCAAAGGCACGATCCGGGTTCGACGCCGTCCGTTCGAAGATCGCTTCCGCCTCGCGCATGCGTCCGAGTTGCATGAGCGCGTGTCCTCGCTGGCTCTCGGATGTCGGGCTCACTTGAACGAGCGTGTCGCAGTAGGCGAGGCACTCATCCCAACGTCCCTGAACGCCCGTGAGCGTAGCGAGGTTGAGAAGAGGAGCGGGCTCTTGTTTCACGCTCGCGCGCCACTCGCGGAGAATAGACAACGCCTTGTCCCCCCGGCCGATCTCGAAATACGCGAGCCACCATTCGTAATAGAACGAATAATCGAACGGCGTCACGCTCTTCAGAACCGCGTATTCCGCTATGGCCTCGTCGAACCGTCTCTTTCGGACGAGGAGAGACGCCAACTCGGTTCTCGCGAGAACTTGTTCGGGATCATCGGACAGCACGCCTTCGTAGGCGCGGATCGCCTCGTCGATCCGATCGTTCGCGGTCAAGTATGCGGCCTCGACCATCGCTTTCAATGCTAGCGGAGCGTTGTGGCGGTATTTCATCGCCGCTTCGAGAGCCGACTTCTGTTCCTCCGGTTCCGGCGTTATACGCGCGAGCCACAGGTAGGCGGCCGTGAACTGCGGATCGTGCTGTATCGCCGCCCGCATGTTGTCCAGCACCTTGGGCGCATTCGTCGCTTCAAAGGCCTCAACACCTTGTTCGAAGTACTTGAGAGCTTCGAGCGAAGGGGACAGGGCACCCTTCCCCGCACCGCTCGCCGTTTGATCCTCCTTCCAGCCCGCTCCGAGCTCCGCGGCGACCTGGCTCGCGAAATGATCGACCGTCGGGAAGAACTCCTTCTCGAGGTCCGCCAGATCATCCGACCAGCTCCCGACGAGAACTCCTTTCGCGACGTCGTTGAGCTCGCAGCTCAAACGAACTGTGCCTCCGCTCCTCGCGAAGCTCCCCGTCACCAGATAATCCGCTCCCACCCGCTCGGCCGCGTCGAACAGATCCCCCTGTGCGGACAGTCCCGCGGCGCGGAACTTCAGCGTTTTTTCGGCGGATGCGACCGTCTGCCGACTGACCACGTTAAAGCCTTTCATCCGGCCCAGGGCGGTGATCAACCCGTCCATCATTCCGCTCGACAAGTAGTCGAGATCCGCGCTGCCGAGGCTGTTGTTGGCCCGCGTCACCATGATTCGGGGGGGCGTCTGTTCGCCGACATGGCGAAGCCCGGTCGTGCGCCAAAACATCACCGCCGCTGCTGCGAGCACGACGGCTCCGACCCACAACCCGCTACGGAGCCGGTGGTGGCGTCTTGCAAACATCCCTCTCAGGTCTTCGGAGGATTCCTTGAGCCGCGCCAGAACGATATCAAGGTCGTGGCGCATGTCCGCCGCCGACGCGTAACGCCGCGCGGGGTTCTTTTCGAGGGCCTTAGTCACGATCGCTTCGATCCCCTCGGGAAGGCCGCTGACTACCGCACCGATGGGCTCCGGGTCCACGTTGACGATCTGGTAGAACAACGCCGCTTCTTCCGCGCTGACCTGCGGCCGCCTCCCGGCGAGCATCTCGTAGAGGACGACGCCCAGGGCGTAGATATCCGTCCACGGACCCAGGGCGCTGCCCTTGACCTGTTCGGGGGCCATGTACGGAATCGTGCCGACGATCCGCCCCTTCTGCGTGAGCGTCGAACGCGCCACGAGCCGAGCCACTCCGAAGTCGAGTATCTTCGCCCCGCCGGACGGCTCAACGATCACGTTTTCCGGTTTGACATCACGGTGAACCACACCGACCGCGTGCGCCGCCTCAAGGCCGGCCGCGATGTCGCTCGCGATGCCGAGCGCGGTTCTCGCATCCAGCTTCCCCTGCTCGACGATTCCGCGGAGCGAGCTCCCTTTGACGTACTGCATGACGAGGTAGTTGTTCGCGCCCTCCTGGAACACCTCGAACACAGTCACTACGTTGGGATGATCGATCTGGGAAATCGCCTGAGCTTCTCGCAAGAATCGTTCGTTGGCGACGCGGGGATCCTGGTGGGAAGGCTTGATCACCTTGATGGCCACGGTGCGCTTGAGCGTGAGATCGTCGGCTTTGTAGACGGATCCCGATGCCCCGTGACCGATCCGTTCGGTCAAGCGATAGTGAGATACTGTGCGGCCTGTCACCGCTCCCCCCGTGCGGTAGAAACGGTCGGACACGCGGGGAAAACCCGTCGCCGCCGCCGTTCGACAACCGAGGTCCACGTGTCGATCGGCGGACAAACCCGCGCGTGACGTCGCTCCACGAAATTCAAAAGATGTCGTTCGAGAGGTTGCTGCGTGGAGAAAAACACTGTCCGATTGACAGCTTACTCGATCTTCCGAGACCCGTCAACTTCCCTTCGCGGAGGAGTCGCGCCGGAGCGATTGGCCGTCCGGCGCTAGTCGGGCACGACTCCGGGCCACAGTTCCATTCTCCAGCCCATGTCGAAGAAGAGAAGCTCGAACCGTGCGCTCGTCAGATACAACCGGTACCACCGATCAACTTCACGGCGCGGCGCCCCGACCGCCAGCTCGTCGAACGTGCTCGCCACCCACTGCGCGAACTCGCGGAACTCCGCAGACGAGTACGTGTCGATCCAATCCTTGTAGTGCGGGTTCGAGGGCACGTCGCGACTCCGCAGCGACTCCGCAATCTCGACGTACCCCGCTTCGCACGGGAGTAGCGCGGCGAGCATATCCGCGGGCCGCCCCTCGTAGCAGGTTCGCACGAGCAGATTCGCGTAGGCCGTCGTCACGAGAGAAGGCTGCACACGTTCGAGCATTTCGGGGGTGATCCCGAAATCGGCGCACGTTCTCCTGTGCAGATCCATCTCGAGCTCGAGGGTTGCGTTGAGCAGTTTGGCAAAAGAACTCATGCCTGCAAGGTCCTCGGATTTTGCCGCGGCGAGGGCGAGGACTCGCCCGAACTCGATGAGATAGACGTAATCCTGTTTGAGGTAGTGCTCGAACCGCTCGCGGGACAGCTCGCCGGATCCGAGCCCGCGGACGAACGGGTGATCCATGATCGCTTTCCACAACGGCGCGCTTCTCTCACGGAACTCGCGGCTGACAGATTGTGCAGGGATTGCCATCGATTCTCCTCCGGGCGGCGGTTGCTGCCGTTTCAGAGCGCCCGCAAGCGCTGCCGTCACAAAAGGCCGACGGCCTCGAGGTATTTGACCGGTTCCTCGAACGAACTCGATCCGAAAGAGAGCGCAAAGTCGCGTCTCGCCGCGACGAGAGTCTCGAGCCCTATTTCGTGATCGCGCCACCCGATCCCGCTGTCACCGAATCGAAACGCGTCAACCGTCTCCTCCGTCAGCAAATCCTCGGCGATTTTCGATTCCATCCCGTCGTACATGAACGCCGCGCAGAGGATCAGATTGAGGAAACCGTGCGTCGGACCCTCCTGCTCACCGGGTTCGCCCTTGAACGAACGAACACCATGAAGGGGATGCCTGAGACCTGCTGTCGCTTTGAAGGGAACACCCGCCTGGAAGCACGCATCGAGGAACCGGACGAGGGTCGTCGCGGTGGGGACCATTCTGGGTGCCGCACCTCCCGTCCTCACCTTGGCGGCCCCTCCGGCTCGAGCGATCGCGGTCATGAGGCCCTCCGGCTGGCCGTCGAGGGGAATCTCGAAAAATACGCGGAGCGAATCGGGAGACGCGTTCCCGGTCGCGGTGATCGCGTCCCCATACCTGGTCTTCACCTCGATCGTGTCGATGGTCACCCTCTGCGTTTCATCGCGCTCCCCATGCCAGACATTGAAGCGTTTGACCCGCTCCAGATCCGTTTTGAGATCGCCGTCGGAGATCGCGCTCAAGCGCCACGGTTTTTCCTGGTCCTCTACCTTCCCCCATTTCGCCCCTGATTCCGCGGCACAGGTTCCGATGTGGAAATTGAATTCCTCTAGTCTGGATACGGGCACGATGAAACGGCCCAGCGCCCATGCGTTTCCTCCGGAGGCATAAGCGCCGTAGTTCCGTATCGAGGATGCCATGTCGAGCCCCGCGGGAGGAAAGAGTCCCGCGTAATCGACAGCCTCTTTGAGAAGGGTTTGGATGGACAGCTTCACTTCGAAGACCCCGGGTGTTCCATACCTCGCAAATAACGTTCCTCGATCACTCCCCTGTGGTGATTCTCGTGACCGGCGAGGATAAAGGGTATTGCCCGGACGGTAAACTCAAAACCGCTCGCCTTTCCCCTGCGAAGAAGCTCCGCAGGGGACGTCCCGCAGAAGAGCGCGATGCTCGCCGCGCGCACGGCGTGGAATTCATCGAGGAGCCCGGCGAGAGGACGGGCGTCGCATGCCGCCTCGGTGACGAACTTGTCCTGGTCGAACCCCGGGAGCTCCGTGGCGTCGTTGCGGGCGAACCGCAGCGCCCGGTACGCGTATACCCGCTCGGTATCGGAGAGATGACCGAGGATCTCCTTGATGCTCCACCTCCCGGCCGCATAGCGAAACGCGGCCTGCCGTTCGGTGAGCCGCCTGAGCAAGAGGTCCGTCTCGTCGATGCCGCGCGAGAGCAGCTCTATGATGTCGCCGGGCGGAACCTTGCTCACGTATGTCTCGTAGTACGGCGCGTACTCCTCCGGGCGAGGACGAGTGATCACGCTAACCCACCCTTTCTGTGGATCATGTTGAACGAGACGACGGGCTCGAAACACAACGCCAGGCCCCAATCCCGGTGGTTTCAAAGGTGAGCCGAACCATCGAGTCATTCCTCCTTCTTCCCCTGCCTGGTCTTCCCTACCCGCCGCCCGAACCGTCTTGCGGATGGAGCACCCTGAGTTTGGCGTCGATCAGATCCCGGTGCGTCAGACGGAGAAGCCTGGAGAGTTTGTGCATGAAGTAGTTCTCGTGCTCGTCCATCTTTCCGTCCGCGTACACGACCCGCCAGAGCAGCTCCACCAGACGGGCTTTCTCGTCGTCCGAGTAATGCTCGTTGATAACGTTCGTGAATGTCCAGAGGTCCAGGCTCCTCGCGAGCTCTGCTTCGGACGCCTTGCCAAGCTCGACAACATCCTCGGATGAAAGCCCATACTCGTCCTCGAAGACCCTGAGAATATGCTGGCGCTCGCGCTCATCGAATTCGTTGTCGATGCGTGCCACTTCGAGAAAAACCGCGCACGCAGCCAGATGAACTTCCCGCCCCTTCGAACATCCGTCCGCCGGCGTCGGATTAGCACCGGTCTCGTGTGCCGTGTCACGGCTGACGAGCCTCTTGATCAGGTCGATCACTGACGATGTCCCTCTCGTTGGTGTGTTTCTTGCTTCTTCGGCTAATCGTCCGGCGAGTATAGCACGTTTGAAGCCATAGGGCATATCTGATTATTAAACAAATGGTTAAGCTGACGCTTCCATTCTGGATTGCGCATTTTTGCGGGATTCCCTTATCATCGCCCTCATGTATTCACCATCATTGAGATCTCTCACTCATCGAAACGCGGATCACAGGTGCAATCGCACGCACCTTGAGCGCGGATGGGTCATCGCGAACCACATCCTTGTGAGTTTCCACGTCGCGTTCATTTCGTCCGTGCTGTGCATTCCACTCGACACGGCCAACAAGGGAGAGGTTCTGCGTTTCATATTCGCCTCGGGCGAGACGATCGTCTCCGTCATCTTCTGGTATCTCACCTTTCACATCGGAATCGCGCTCCACGAAATGGGGCACTACCTCCGCGCGGTGGATTTGAGCAGCCTGAAGAGCTCGCTGCTCCCCGACGCCCAGAAGAGAAAACAAGGATCATTTCCCCAAAGGCTCGCATGGTACGCCGGAATGTTCATACGAATCCCCTGGGGACGCTTTGATGGCGTGAAGAAGCAGGGACTCACGTACTACCCCGATGCTCCGTACAATCTCGCAGTGGCCGCCGCTGGACCCCGCATGAGCCGCAACGTCGCCTGGGGAGCACTTCCCATCGCAGGAGTTCTTCTTGCCTCGGGGCTTGCCGGTTCTTTCCTCCCGGCGATCTACGCCGGACGCTTGTTTCTTGGAATAGGAGCGGTCGGTCTGCTCGATTTCCTTCTCGCCGACCCCGGTCAGTACAAGAAGTTCAAAGAGAGGGAGAGAGCCGCAATCGAACGCGGCAAAACCGTCACCGCGGAAGGATCGAAACAACGCTGGATCGACACAGTCGGAGAAGTCAAGCAGCGGATGATCGATACACGCATTCAGGAAACATCGCTCGCCGATGGGACGGTTCTCAAAGCGCCCTGGGGCTTCAGGAACTCGGGGATGGGCGGACGGCACACCGAGAAGGAGTTCCCCGAGAGCAACATCTCGATGCAGGAGACGATGTTCATCCCGCTGTGCGCGAAGAACTACGAAGACGCCCAGCGGATGACCGTCGAGCTCCAGAACCGCTTCAAAGAGATCATCGAGAACGCCGAAGGGGCGCGTGTCATGGGCGTGGGCCTCGAGGGCGGACTCGCCACGTACGTGATCAAACAACCTGAGGACATGGTTCCAGAACAGCGCCTCTGGCGGATGGCCCACCAGGCGATCATCGATTGCGGATTCACGCCGGGCAGGGACGTGGTCCTTGCACTCGACCCGGCCGCGAGCGAGCTCGAGAACGCGTACCGCGAAAAGTTCGAACAGCCCGACCAGGTGGGGACGTACCTCTTTTGGAGGGATGAAGCCCACGTCGTGATGACTCGCGACGAGCTGTTCGATCTCTACAGGAAGACCGTCGAGGATGCGGGGATCCCCATCGTCTCGATCGAGGACGGTTTTGCAGAGGATGACGACGCCGGGTGGAAGCTCCTCATGGAGAAGTTCTCGGACAAGATCTTCATCATCGGCGACGATTCGGTGACCACGAGGGATTCCTCGATCGAGTTCGCCGCCGACGCCGGATTGAACAACACGACGCTGATCAAGGCCAACCAGATTGGAACGCTGAGCGAGTGTTTGATCGCGATGATGGTCGCATTGGGAAAAGGATCGGAGCTCGTTGTCTCGCACCGCTCGAAGAGCCCGAACGACGACATGGAAGCCCAAATCGCGCTCTCCGCGAACGCTATCGGCCTCAAGGCCGGGGGCGGGGCGAACACGGAACGCCTCGTGAAGTACGGTTCAGTGATGAAAACGATGAAGGAGGCCGTCCAGAGGATGGCTGCGGCCCGAGAGCCGGTAAGACAGGGAATGACCTCGGGCGACGACACGGCCAGGGATTTCGTGAACGAGCTTTCGGTGACGGGCGTCGTCGCGTACGAGGAGGCCACCAACGCGGGGATTCCGTCGGTGGGCGTCGAAGTCTCGGCGGGCGTCGCCGGTCATCGCACTTTCGAGAAGCTCCTCACATTCACCGGGGCCACGCCGCTGGGCACCTCCGCGGGCACGGGCGAGGCGATCCACCTCGTGGACAGCATCATCCCTCCCTGCGAGCTCACACGCAGGCACTCCGACTGCTTCGGTCTTCAACCCGATGGTAGCTACCGGTTCAACAAGGGCACCAGTGACAAGGATATCTCGCGGAAGAACGACCCCGAGCTCACGGCCGCGTGGCAGAGGGCAAAACGATACAGCGGCAAGGGATGTCTCAACGCCGTCGATAACATCAAGATGTTCATCGCCGGAGCGTTCGTCGGCCGCAGGGTGATCGAACTGGGAACCGTCGCTGACATCGACCGGACGCTGTTGAACCTCGAGCTCGATCTGGCGATCGAGCGAGGGTTGATCAAAGCGGGCGCCCCGGCGGAAGAGCAGATCGCCATCATGCAGAGAAAAGGCCAGCTGGGGATGAACGCCGTCCTCTCGATGAGTCTCGCCCTTTCGCGGCTCAGAGCAGCCGCCGAAGGCAAGTATCTCTGGCAAATCTTGAGGGAAGAAATGAAGCGGGCCATCGCCAGTGTTCTGCAGGCGCACAATGTGCCCGCAAAGGACGACGAGCATTTTCACGAGCTCGTGCGAAAACTCCGTGAGCTGGCTCCCAGACTCCGTGGGCAGAACATAAAACTCACCGATGTCTTCAGGGAAGCGATGCCGGTCTACCGGACGGAGACCCGCACCACGGACGCGGGCGCGAGAGCGAAACACCTCGCCTGAAAAACCAACGTAACCACTTGCCGCGCCAGCAGTTAGGCCTCGCAGACGGCGACGCAGGGCCATCTCGACTCCGGCGGTTCTTGCCTCAGCGTGCGCGCCGGCCCCACAGCTTTCCCGTAACGACCCCGATGATGAACCCGAACGCCAGCATGAGCACGACGAGGAGCAGCTGGCTCGCCTGAACGCTCCAGAAGAGGAAGCGAAAGACCACCTGCTGCGTGTTCTGCAGAAGGATGATCAGCGCGAGAAGAGCGATGACGAGGATGAAAATGATTCTCGATTTCAACGGATCCCTCCAGTCAGGATTTCTTCCGAAGATCGCACGGCGGACACCCGCGAGCGCTCCGTGGCGCCGCGGATCGTCCACTCAGCTACCGAGGTTAACCCCCCGAACGATACCTCGTACACTCTTTTTCATGTGCTCGTAGTGAGAACCTTTCCAGTACACCTTGCCGCAGTCGCCGCACCGGTAGAACTCGTCATAGTACGCCGCTGTCTTCCTCGGCAGCCGTGCCAGAACAGTCTGCTTTTCGACCCACTCAAGCATTCCGTTGCAGACCATGCACCGCGAGAAGGGCTTCACGCTGGCCGCAAGGTCGAAACGGCCGAACACCTCCCTGAGTTGCTCCTCCGGTCTCGAAGACCGGACCCAATAGCCGTGTGTCACCTGTTTCGTCTTGAGTATGCCGCGGTCCCGGGTGAGCACGATACGGCGCTCCTCCGCGGATGTCCGAACGATCTCCGCATCGCTGTAGTCCCTCCTGTAGGCCGTGTCGAGGCCGAGCATGCGGAGCAGTCTCGCGAGCTTTCCGAGATGAACATCGACGACGAACCGCGTGTGACGAAGCGGCGCTTCGCGCAGCCGAACCGCCGGAGCGACGTCGAGGCTTTCGAAAACCGGGAAGACGCCGACCCTGTCACCATCACGAAGACGATAGTCCCATCCCACCGATTCGCCGTTGACGACGATGAGCTCGATTTCCGTGTGCGGCACGCCGATGGCCTCCACGGCATCCCTGACGGCCGGCGTCCCGCTGAACCGATACGAAAAGGAGACCTTTCGCTGGGCGAGGGGGAGAAAGTCGTTCAGCTCCTCGTAGAAACGAAACTCGGCGGTCTTGCGATCGTTAACGGTCATGCTTGCCCGGCTTCGGACTCCCGCAGCGAATACGACACGACCCGTTGGTGATCAAACGCTGACACGGATCCGCTTTCCTGCAAATGACGTGACCTCACCGATCACGGTGGCATCACTGACACCGCTCGATCTCAGCCTGCGGACGAGCGCCTCGGCCTTCCCCTTGGGAACGGAGATCAACAGCCCCCCGGAGGTCTGCGCGTCGCTCAAAACGAGCCGCTTTGTCGTGGAGAGTCTCTCGTCGTACTCGGCGCTCGGCGCGGTGAACGCGAAGTTGTCCCGCGTCCCCCCCGGCACGACACCTGATGCGGCAAGCTCCACAACACCCGGAAGAAGAGGAATCGAACCCGCTGAAATAGCCGCCGCCGTGTCGGAGCCGTTCATCATCTCGAGTAGATGACCCATGAGGCCGAAACCCGTGATGTCGGTGCAGGCGTTGACGCCGGTCTCCTGCATCGCTTCCGAAGCCGTTTTGTTGAGGGCGGACATTGTATCGATGAGAACCTTCTCTTGTGCCGGTTCGAGAAGGCCTCTTTTCAACGCCGTCGAGAGGATCCCCGTCCCGATGGGCTTGGTGAGAACGAGCGCGTCTCCCGGCCGCGCTCCCCTGTTGGTAACCACTCTACCGGGATCGACCGATCCGGTGACCGCCAGACCGAACTTCGGTTCGGTATCGTCCACCGTGTGTCCACCGATGATCGAGATCCCCGCCTCTTCCGCCTTGGATTGCGCCCCGTGGAGGATCGACTCGAGGACCTCGATCGGCAGGCGAGTGCTCGGAAAACCTACGATGTTCAGGGCGAAAAGCGGCTTGCCGCCCATCGCGTAAATGTCGCTCAGCGAGTTCGCCGCTGAGATCGCTCCGAACTGGAAGGGATCATCCACGATAGGCGTGAAGAAATCGACCGTCTGAACGATCGCCGTCCGATCGTCTATTTTGAAAACAGCAGCGTCATCCGAGGTCTCCGCTCCGACGAGTATTCTTGCGTCATCGGGGATCGGGATATTCTTCAGGACTCGTTCGAGGAGCTGGGGGCGGAGCTTGCACGCGCACCCCAGGCCGTGCGTGAACTGCGTGAGTTTCACCTTATCGGCATCTTCGCGCAGGCGGACCGGCGTTTCCGCGGGGGCGAGTTTCTCGACGACATCGATGATCTCCCCCAGCGCTTTGTCGATCTCGTCCACGGTGGTGAAACGGCCCGTGGAAAAACGAACCGTCCCCATGGCGTATTCGAGCGGCACGTTCATCGCCTGAAGCACGCTCGAGATCTCGATCCCTTCCGCGTGGCACGCCGCACCCGCCGACGCGGCCACGCCGGCGAGCTCGGAGAGGATCGTATTCGCCTCCAGACCCATGAAGCTCATGCTGGTGGTGTTCGGGAGCCTCTTCTGCGCGTGCCCGTTGATGCGAAGCCACGGGAATTTCTCGATCAGGCCCTTTTCCAGCCTGTCGCGCATATTTCTCGTGTGCTCGCCGTGCCTCTCGATGTCCATTCTAGCGAGCTCGCACGCAGCCCCAAGCCCGACGATCCCCGTGACGTTCTCGGTCCCCGCGCGGCGGTTCATCTCGTGCTGGGCGCCGTGAATGAGTCTCTCGAGCTCCACGCCCGTTCGAACGTACAGCACGCCGATTCCTTTCGGAGCGTAGAGCTTGTGCCCCGCGATGGAGAGAAGATCCACACCGAGCTCGTCCACCCGCACGGGTATCTTCCCCGCCGATTGAGCGCAGTCGGTGTGCACGAGGACGCCGTGCCGGCGGGCGATCTCGGCGATCTCTCTGATGGGTTCGATCGTCCCCACTTCGTTGTTCGCGTGCATGATGCTCACAAGAATCGTCTGGGGCGTTATGGCGGCTTCGACCTCTTTCGCATCGACCAGCCCGTCGCCATCTACCGGCACGTAGGTGACTTTCAGCCCTTTCCGTTCGAGAAACCGGCAGACTTCCAAGACCGCAGGATGTTCCACCGCCGAGGTCACGACGTGGTTTCCCTTCTTCTGGTGGGCTTCCGCTATGCCCTTTATCGCGGTGTTGTTGGACTCCGAACCCCCGCTGGTGAAAATCACTTCATCGACCGCGCAGCCGAGAAGACTCGCGACTTGCCCCCGCGCGCGTTCAACGGCCTTCTTTGCCGCGACGCCGAAAGCGTGCCCGCTCGAAGGATTGCCGTAGTGTTCGTGGACGAAGGGGAGCATCGCCTGCGCCACGCGGGGATCGATCGGAGTCGTCGCGTTGTAGTCGAGGTAGATTGTCTTCATTGCTATCTTGCCTTGGTATGAGCTCTCTGGTCTCGTGCGCTGTCGGACACGGTTATTATACCAAGCTTCGACGATGATCGAAAGTCCCTCCCAGAGCCGTTGGCGTTGAGCCCGCCCCCCCGGGAGTGGTAATGTGTTCCCAAAACCCTCTCAAGGGCCGCGGGCGCCAGGCGACACCTCCCTCGCGGTCTGCGTCCGACGCCGCGCCGGTTTGCGAATGGCGTTGGAGACCCTTTTTCAGGAGCTGCACTATGGCCATACAGACAATCAATCCGGCCACTGGAGAGACGATCCGCACGTACGACGAGATGACCCCGAGCGAGGTCGATGAGATCGTTTCCCAATGCCATCGGACCTTTCTCGATTGGCGAAGGACCAGCTACTCCACAAGGGCCGGGCTGATGAGAAACGCCGCCGGGATCTTGCGTGCTCGCTCGGAGGAATTCGCCCGCCTCATGGCGCTCGAAATGGGCAAGGTGCTCCGCGAGGGACGCAGTGAAGCCGAGAAATGCGCATGGGTGTGCGACTACTATGCGGAGAATGCCGAGGCATTCCTCGCGCGTGAAGAGATCCAGACGGACGCCACGAGGAGCTTCGTGGTGCTCGAACCCATCGGCGTCGTGCTCGCCGTGATGCCGTGGAACTTCCCGTTCTGGCAGGTCTTCCGTTTCGCCGCTCCTGCGCTCATGGCGGGAAACATCGGCGTCTTGAAGCACGCGTCGAACGTTCCAGGGTGCGCGCTCGCCATCGAAGAGGTCTTTCGTCAGGCAGGGTTTCCCGACCACGCGCTCCGCACGCTTCTCGTCGGCGGCTCGCGAGTCGATTCGATCATCGAGCACGCGGGCGTCAAAGCCGTCACTCTCACCGGAAGCACGCCCGCGGGCCGGGCCATCGCGCGGAAGTCCGGCGAGATGCTCAAGAAAACGGTCCTCGAGCTGGGCGGGAGCGACCCGTATCTGATCCTCGAGGACGCCGAGCTTGAGAAAGCGGCGTCCGCGTGCGCGGCGAGCCGCGTCATCAACGCCGGTCAGAGCTGCATAGCGGCTAAGCGCTTCGTCGCGGTCGAACCTGTGCGCGCGAGATTCGAGGCGCTCCTCGTCGGCGAGATGCGCGCAAAGAAGATGGGGGACCCGTTGGACGAGAAGATCGACATCGGTCCCCAGGCGCGGCACGACCTTCGAGACGAGCTCCACCGCCAGGTCGCCGAGAGCATCGAACGCGGCGCCAGATGTCTGCTGGGAGGAGAAATCCCTCAGGGGAAAGGCGCTTTCTATCCTCCGACCGTTCTCGCCGGCGTGCGCAAGGGGATGCCCGCGTACGATGAAGAGCTCTTCGGTCCGGTGGCTGCGATCATTCCTGCAAAAGACGAAGAGGATGCCGTGCGAATCGCGAACGACACCGTGTTTGGCCTCGGAGCCGCCGTGTTCACCGCGGACGCGTCCCGCGGTGAGAGAATCGCGGTTTCCGAACTGGAAGCCGGGGCGTGTTTCGTGAACACCTTCGTCCGCTCGGATCCCCGCCTGCCCTTCGGAGGGGTCAAGGGAAGCGGATATGGGCGCGAGCTCTCGCACTTCGGCATCAAGGAATTCGTGAACATCAAGACGGTCTACGTCAAGTAGCCCACCGCAGTGCCATAGGCCGTGGTACAATCATTGCGGATCGAATCTCAGCGGGTGCCCGGAGGGCCGAGGGGCGTGTCGCATGCGAGGTATCCTGGGAATCTGCATCGTTTGGACGATCGTCGCGGGATCGACGGCGATGGCGTCCACACGAGCGTCCCCGCTCCGACCGCCCGCCGCACGCGCGGACTCGATCTACAACGCAAACCACCCCAGACTGCTTTTCACCCCGTCGGAACTTCCCGCTCTCGGACAGAAAGTTCGTGACGGCGGCCGCGACGACGCAGCGTACAGCCAAGTGCGCGACATCGTGAAGGCCGTCTATCCGACAAAGACGGAAGAGCAGCTTTTCGAAGACACCTTTGGCGTCAATATCATGCCCAACCTCGGAGTCGCCGCGTACCTCGAGACGCCGACCGACCAGGCGGCCGTGGAGTTCGGACGCCATATGACGCTCTACATCGCGGACACCTACGATCCGGATGACAACGTGTTCTATTCGCCTCTACGGATGAGGGCTCTCGCCTTCGGTTACGACATGTTCTTCGCCGAGGCGCCGGAGACGCTGCGAACGTACATTCGAAATGAGATCCTCGCTTACATCGACACCACCCTCTCCGTTTTCCGCTACCAACGCTGGCTATACAGTCCGTACGTGAGCAATATCAGTGTTGTCATCGGCTCCGCTCTCGGTCTCGCCGCGCTCTGTCTTGAAAACGAAATACCGGCCGATAGAGTCCGGGCAGCCATCACGAGAGCGGACGATTATGTCGGTGCATGGCACGAGGCCCTCCTCGATCCGGGTGGCTCGTACCACGAAGGCGCCATGTACGCCGGATGGAGCTTCCGCAACCTCGCGTACTATTTCTGGGCGCGCAAGCGCCTCTACGACCATTTCGACTATTCGAGCCTCGACAAGATTCGAAACCTGGAAAAGTGGATCGCGTTTTCGACCCTTCCCATCGGCGGGGCCGCTGTCAACAACGTCAACGACACCGCGTACTTGAACTACCCCCTCTCGCGCCACCACACCTATCTCGACTGGGCGCAGACCGCCTGGGGAAGCGGGCTCTCCGCATGGCTCTGGGAGAGATTCGTCGGGCCCGATTACGGCCACGAATCGGGGATCCTCGCGGACAAGACAGCGACGGTTTTATGGCACAAGGGCCTTGTCCCCGAAAGCCCCCGTGACGTCGTCTCCCGTCACTGCCTCTGGCCTCAGCAAGGCTTGTACTACTACAGGACCGGGTGGCCGGAGCAAGATGCCTCGGACGACGTGGTTTTCAGCTTCCACTCGGGCAAGTTCAGAGGCGGCCATGCGCAGGAGGATCAGAACGACTTCACGCTCTACGGATACGGGAACGTTTTCGCTGCGGACAACGGGTTTGGCAGCCCCGCGAAGGACAGCGAAGGACACAACGTCGTGTTCATCGACGGCAAAGGCCAGCACAACGCGTGGCCGTCACTTGGCACCGACGGAGCGATCCGGGAGAGCGTTCTCAGCGGCTTTGCCGACTACCTGCTCGGGGATGCAACCGCCGCCTACACCACGTACAGCGAGTTCAACCGGCCGGGATACCCTTTTCCGGACGATGACTGGTCGAACGGATACGATGGGGGGAATCCTGTCGAGTTCGCATACCGGCGTGTGGTCGCCGTGCACGAGCGGTCTTCGCCGCCTTACTTCATCATAGCCGATGACATACGAAAGGACGCCGCCCCGCACCTCTATCAGTGGCGCCTCCACACACGCGAGGACAACATGATCGACGCTTCCGTGAATCCCGTGCGGATAGAGGGCGGAACCGGTGCGATGGAACTGCTCGTTCTGAGTCCGCCATTCGACTCGCTCGAGGTCACGCAGACGCCGTTCGACAACGGCAACGAGGATCCGAACACCACTGTCATCTCGCTCGCCGTCGAACGTGTGAACCCTCATTTTTGCTGTCTGCTGATTCCCGATGAACGCCCCCCCCGACATCTCGTGACCGATTGCAGCGATCACCCCTGGGGAGCGACGGCGCTTCTTGAATGGCCCGGCGATGTGAACGACGCCGTGGTTTTCAACCGCTCAGGGCAAGAGGTAAGCTTCTCGATCGATGACGGCCAGGGACATAGCACGCGCGTCACGACCGACGCCCGGCTGGCCGTTGTTCGCACCACCAACGGCGAGATCTCGGGGCTCCTCGCCAACGATGTGAGCCGCATCGACTACGGAACCATCCCATACGCACGGATTGCCGACGGAAAGGTGAACCTCGTCGTGTCGGCGGATACCATCCGCATCGACCGGCAGAGCGCGGCGTTCTCCTTCTATCAGCCGCACGGCGGCGAGGTTCTCTGCGGCGAGTCGGCCATCCCTGTGTTCAACGACGGAGGCTTTCTCGTTCCGGATCGCTCGGGGGCCCCCACGTCGTTCGGCGCGCTCAGGCTCCGCGCGTTCCCGAATCCTTTCAGCTCGACGGCGCTCGTTGTCGTCGACATGAAGGAAGCAACCCGCGTTCTCGCGAGGGTATTCGATGTCCAGGGCAAACTGCTCGCCGTTCTTTGGGATGGATCTCTCCCCAAGGGGGGCAATGTTCTCAGGTGGGACGGGACGGATGGAACGGGAGAATCGGTGGCGACCGGCGTTTACTTCGTGCGAGCGGAGATTCCGGGCGCCTCCTGCACATCAAAGATCATCCGCTTGAAGTAAAATCGGCTTCGACCTCGCAAAGCGTCGCACTCGCGCGCGGATGCGGAGAACCTCGCTTGGTCGTCGAGCGGTGCGGCTCAGTCGGCCACGGTGACCTTCTGCGTCACGTGAAAGCCCCTACAATCGACACGGCAGAAATACACGCCCGAAACCGCCTTCACACCGTCATCCTTCGTGCCGTCCCAGATGACCTCGTGCGGACCTCGGACCTGCTCCGCCTGAACCAGAGTGCGAACCCGTCGTCCCGCCACGTCATAGATCGTGGCGGTCACGGGGCCGTCGGCTGGCAGCTCGTACGAGATGGCTGTCCACGCGCTGAACGGGTTGGGCCGGACAGGATGGAGCACGAGAGGGGCTGGCGACGCGACACCCGTGGGAAACGCCTCGAAAGTGAAAATGAAAAACCCGTCGGGTCTGTCGTTCACAAAAATATGTCCGGACGGAGAAAAGGGGTAGCATCCCCATGCGCCTTTGAAAACGCCCTCTCCCTCGAGAGGGGTTGTGTCGTACCCGTCGGCGAGAAACGGAAACCGGGGATCCGAGATGTCGTACACGCGAAACCCCGCCGTGTAGTACGCCACATACAAGTAATCGCCGATACGATAGGAGTTGTGCGCCGTCGCACCGGGATCGGAAATCTCAGAAGCTTTCACGGGATTGCCGGGGTTGGAGATATCGTAGACGACGATGTCGGGATCCGGATCCAGCGCGAGTTCGTCATTGATAAAGAGATACTTTTCGTCTGCTGAAGTCCATCCGCTATGGTGGAAATGAATCCCGCCTGTGATCGTACCGAGAAGGATGGGACTCGCCCGACTCGTCATATGGTAGATGAACGTCCCGTCGTACCCGTGAAAGTCGTAGAGCCGATCCCCGATCACCGTCACGTCGTGCCCTTGCGTGCTCACCTTCTCCCACACCAGTTGCGGATGGGTAGGATCCGGGTTGAGGTTGAATATCTTCAAGCCCGGAAATGTCAGGTACATGTACCCCTCGTCGTCGATGAAAATGTTGTGACCCGCCGGGAAACGCCCCACCGGCACTGGGTGGAAGGGATCTGATATGTCGAGGATACAACCCTTCTGACCCGTGAACCCGTAGTTCCCGTCCACAACGTACGCGAAGGAGCCCCAGGTCTTGATGTCGAAACGGGGGACGGTGTCCAGCGTGCTAACGATCCACGGGTTCGAGGGGTCGGTCACGTCCACGATGTGGAGGCCCGACATGTTGTTCCCGACGAGCGCGTACTCCGCGTGCGTCACCGGGTCGACCCATCCCCAGACATCCGTGTTGTACGTGGAGTGCGGTATGTCGAGGAAGCCGATGAGCTCGATCGATCCCCCCGTTTGCGATCGAGAATCGCCCGCCGGACCGCACACAACGGCCGCGGCGACGAGCACAAGCGCGGCGGCGCGTGTCACGGGATGGAACGGTGCGCGTACGAGTGTCATAACTCCTTCCATCCGGCTATACCCCACCACCCCACGGAACGCGGCATTCGCCGCACCCATCACGACCCCTCAAACAGAAACCCTGCAACCTAACTCGTTGCAGGGTTTCCGCATACAATATGGCGGGGCCGACGAGACTCGAACTCGCGACCTCCTGCGTGACAGGCAGGCGTTCTAACCAACTGAACTACGACCCCGCCGATGACTTTTTTTCAAAGCGCTTGCCGCTGAAGGCCGGAATCAAGGTAGCATCGATATTCGACGTTGTCAATCCGGTTTTGGCCCCGTTGGAGGTGGAGAACCGGGGTGTTCCCCGCGCAAAGGGTCTCCGGGCCCCCTTCTATCATCGACGAGCAACGGTTACAGCACCCGATCCAAAATCCCTCGGGCTTCCGCCTTCCCCGAAAGCACGGCGGAAACCGCCGCGGCCACTTGCGGCGACGCCCCGTACGTCAGAAGGCACCCCACCGATTCCGGGATCCACCCGAGGATCGGCCACCCCGTGACGACGACGAACGGGACCGCGTATTTCACGAGGAATGCTTCCAAGCCCTCGAGAAACCCGTCGGGCGGAGCGCCCCGGGCCGAGAAGACGGGGAGGAGCACCTTGCCTTTGGCCAGCTTGAACTCGTCTCCGGCCGCGTGAAGACGCGGATCGAAGCGTGTGGCATCGATGACGGTCGCACGGGGATACTCGAAGACAGGCCGAAGCGCGCCCCTCCCGTCGTCTTCGAAACCGACGAGAGGACGAAACGACTCCCACCCGGAGAAGTTCCTGCATAGAGTATCGGCGAACGATGCGACATCCTGTCTTTTCAATGACTGGCTGGCACTGGACTCCACGGGAAGCACGACACACTTCCGCTCGGCGCTCACGGGAATGAACGACGATGGATCTCTCACCAGAGTGACACTTCTCTCGGCGGCCGTTTTGTAGACTCCGGGAGTGACCGAGTAGTCGCGAAGATGGATGACGTTTCCTTCATGTTTCGCTTGCTTTGGCTCGGATATTTCGGCTGCGCGGCTGCGCAATGCGCGAATCCGCTTTTCCGACGTGTCGAGTATCCGCAGGAGGTTTCTCACACCTTCGTTTTGCCCCGCGGCTTCTTCGAGCTTCTTATCGATGCGGCTGCGGTCCACGACCCGCTCGAGCGTATCGATGATAGTCTGAATGACATCGACGGCGATCATGGGCTCTCCGTCCTTCTGCGTGACGATCCGCTCCGGCACGGGCGCCGAATAGAGCAGGAGATCCGCGCCGGCCAGTATGGACCGCTCGAACCCTCCGGCCAGCCCGCCGTACCTCGCTCTCACGTGGACCCGGGCTCCTTCCATTTCGAGAGCATCCGTAATGACGACGCCGGCGAATCCGAACTCGTCCCTGAGAATCTCTTGTATGAGCCGCCTGTCGAAGCTCGCGGGCACGGGATCGCCGGCGCCCTCTCCAAACGAGAACGCCACGTGCGCCATCATCACCATGTCCACACCGGCATCCACCGCACGTCTGAACGGAACAAGGTCGTTCTCCTTGAGCTCCGATAACGTCGTTCTCACGCGCGGGAGAGTCAGGTGCGAATCGTCGCGGGTCGATCCGTGCCCCGGAAAGTGTTTCGCGCAGGTGAGAACTCCCGCGTCGGCGTATCCGCGAATCGTCTCTTCGACGAACGCGGCCACACGTTCGGGATCCCTCCCGAAGGTGCGTATCCCCGTGACGGAGCACGATGGATCGAAATAGCAGTCGGCCACAGGCGCGAGGACGACGTTGACGCCAAGTCTGCGCATTGCCTTGCCTGTCTCGCGCGCGACTTCCCGGGCGAACGAGGGGTCCCCGGTGGCGCCGATCGCCATGGGAGAGGGCGGGACGCCGATGAGTTTCTTGAGCTCGCTCACGAAGTCTCCCTCGTGATCGACCATGACCAGTGCCCTGAGGCCGTCGTTCGAGAGTTTCTCGTGGATCTGCTCGACGAGATCCCGAACCTGAGGCGAGCTCTCAATATTTCTTTCGAAAAGAATGACGCCAGAGGGACGGTGAAATTCGATGTACTTCGCCTCGTGAGGAAGGAGCGCCGGCCCCGCGAGGCCCATGATCTTGTGGCACTCGATCTTTCTCACCAGGTGAAACTTGATGTCAGAAGAGAGGCGGATGTCCTGGTCATTGCCCATTCTAGTATTCCCTCACCACTTCGCACCCCGGATAGTAGTGCTTCAAGATCATCTGATACGTATACCCTTTCTTCGACATCGCGATCGCGCCGCTCTGGCACATCCCCACACCGTGCCCGTTGCCTCCCCCGGCGATGCTCAGGAAGGCCACGCGGCCTTGCTCCATGATCTTGTCGAAGTTGAACATGATGCTGGGAAGGATCCGGTTTTTCGCGGGGTCGGCCATCAGCACCCATCGGATCTCGTCGCCCCTCGCGGTGAACTCGTCTTTCGTCGTTCGTATGATGACGGCGGTCACGCGTCCGCTCGGAGCCCAGTTCTCGATTCGGATGTCGAGGACTTCCCCGACGTCGGACGGATCGACACCGTGTGTTTTCGGCAGCGTCACTCTCAGCATATCGCCGAGCTCTTTCCCCGTGAACGAAAACCGCCACCGGAAGTACCGGTTGTCCCGGCAGAACGCGCCGCCGCTCCCCTCCTCGCGGTCCGGAATCCCTGACAGATATTCCGCGGGCTCCCGCTTCGGCCACACCTGCCCGATATCCGACGTGTGCCCGCCGCAGCACCCGCAATAGTACGCCTTGACGAGACCCTTCCCGTCTTCCGCAACCATCCCGTGCGTGTCGCGCACGGCGGCGGAAGCGTGGTTGTTCCTTCCTTTGAGCCCCTGGTACACCTGATCCCGGACGCCCGCGTGCACATCGAACCGATCCGCCGTGTGAGTCTCGATCCTCTCGAGCGCGTAGGTCCTCGCCGCGATGGCCTGGGCTTTGAGCGCATCGAAGCCATCCGCGCCCGGATCACCCATCTCGTGGGGAACGACGCCCTCGAGATACGTTTCGAAAGCGACGGTATTGACGAGCATGAGTTTCGCGTCCGCGCCGGCGACGATCTTCATGTCTCCTGAGTAGGCCACATTCTCGAATGAGAGCGGCGCGGTGCCGCGGGAGATCACGGTCACCTCTTCCTCGGCGGTGGCGACGTTACCCGGCGGCTCGAGCTTGAGCTCGAGATTCGAGGGTCCGGCCGATACGCGAAGCGCGCACTTCCCCGGAGACTGGAGCAGCGTGATGCCGCCGGACGCTGAGACAACGAGCCCGTCACCCGCCGATATAACGACGCTCTCACGCCCCTCGGCGAGCAGCACACGGATATCCAGCGCGCGCGTCGCGACACGCTCCGGCCGCCGAACGGTCTTCGGCGCGGCGCACGACATGACGAGGAGAGCAAGGCAAGACGCGACGAAAAGCGGCCGCGCACCCCAGCCCACACGATGCGATCCAATCCCGAGGGCCCTCACGCTTCGCTCCCCAGGGCAATCGTTCCCAGGACGAGCGGCCGTGCCGCTCCGGTCGCCCGATGGATCACATTCTGGCGAGAGAGAACGGTCTCGCGTGCGAGGACGGCAAAATCGACGGCCTCCTTCGCCTCCGCCGGAATTCCGAGCTCATCGATGGGCACGACTCGCGCAGGCGCGAGCTCCGTCACGAGCTGGGAGACCACGGTCTTGTTTCTCGACCCTCCGCCGCTGACGAACACAACGTCGATTCCGCTCGGAGGTTTGATGAATTCCCTCACTGCACGGCCGATGCTCCGTGTGGTCAGAAGCGTGGCCGATGCGAGTACATCCGGGTTCTTGAGCCCCGCCGCTTGGGCTCTCGCGAGAAACTCCCACGCGAAGCGGGCTCCGAATTCGCGATGGCCCGCCGATTTCGGAGGCTTCCTCTCAAAAAACTCGAAGCCGAGGAACGTCTCGACGAGCGACTCCAACGCAAGACCCGACGCCGCCTTCGCCCCCGCTTTGTCGAACCCGCCCTGTGTGGGGTAGAGAACACGGTACAGTTCGTCGAGAATCATGTTGCCGGGTCCGGTGTCGAACGCGACCACCTCGTCGGCACCGCAGCTCTGGGGCAGATACGTTACATTCGCAATTCCACCGATGTTCAGCACGATGCGGTTTTCGGTCTTGCTCCTGCGGAGAAGGAAATCGGCGAAGGGCGCGAGCGGCGCCCCCTGGCCACCGAGCGCGATGTCAGCGGAGCGAAAATCGCCCACCGTCGTGATACCGGAAAGCGCCGCGATCATCCCCGGGGGCCCGAGCTGGAGAGTCCCCGAGATGGGTTGGGTCCGGCCCAGAGACGGCGGAACATGCGCCACCGTCTGACCGTGCGACCCGATGAAATCGACCGACTTCGGGTCGACGCCGCCCTGGCGGCACACGCCGAAGAACGCGTTGGAAAAACTCACCGCGACGCTCGTGTGCAAGAGGGCGATGTCTTCAGCGGTACACTCGTCGCCGAAGGCGATCTCCATGAGAGTGGAACGGAGTTCTCCTGGATAGGGCTCGGTCTCGAACGCGACGAGCTCCAATTTCGCGTTCTCACGGTCTGCCGACATGCGAACGAGCGCGGCATCCACGCCATTCATCGATGTACCCGACATCAGACCGACGGCGACGAAATCACGTTTGTCGAACAACTTCCGGAGCGCTGTCATTTGCCTGGAACACCATCCCTCTGGTCAGATATCCCGTGCCGCTACTTCGTCATTCCCGATGTCAAACCGCTGATGATCTGCCGCTGGAAAATCACGAACGCGATGATGACGGGGAGCGACGCGATCACGGCCCCGGCCATCAAGTGTCCCCAATCGATACTGTGCGCGCCCTGTGACAGCAGAGCGAGCCCCACGGGAAGCGTGCGCATGGACGCGGTGTTGGTCAGTATAAATGGAAACAGAAAGGAATTCCAGTTGATAAGCGTTGTATGGATGGCGACGACGGCGAGCGCCGGCTTGAGCATCGGCATGACGACGCGAAAAAGAATTGTGAGCTCCCCGGCGCCCTCTAGACGCGCGGCCTCCTCGCAGTCCCGCGGTATCGTTACGAGAAACTGCCGGATGAGGAATATGTTGAAAGGGTCAACGGCAAACGGCAGCGTCAGAGCGGCGTACGTATCGAGAAGATGGAGCTTCTGCATCAGAATATAGAGCGGGACAAGGATCACTTGTTTCGGGAGCATGATCATCGATATGACGAGGAAGAAGAGCACGCGCCCTCCCGGTATCCTGTGACGCGCGAACGCATATCCCGCCATCGCGCAGAAGACGATGTTCCCCGCCAGAACGAGCACCACAACGATGGTGCTGTTCAGGAAGTAACGGTCGAACGGACCCGCTCGCCACACTTCCTTGAAATAACGGAGCCCGATCCCCTCTCCGGTGCGAAGCGAGATGCTGAGCATCCAGGCGAGCGGGTACGCCATGACCGCGAACACGGCGAGCAAGCCGGCGAATTTCAGCAGGCGACGGGCCACTGCTAACCCCCACCCCCCAAGCTCAAACGGGGACGGAACCGCTTCATAGCCACGATCGAGAACACCCCGGACAACACGAACACGGCGTATGCGAGCGCGCTCGCGTAGCCGTAGTCGAGGTTCCGGAAGGCCGCTTCGTAAACGTACAGCACCAGGGTATCCGTCGCTCCGAGCGGTCCTCCCTGAGTCATCACGAACACCTCGATGAAGATCTGGAAAGAGCGGATCGTATTGATGACGAGCACGAAGACGATGACCGGGCCGAGCGCGGGCAAGGTCACATAACGAAGCGTGTCTCTGAACCCGGCCCCCTCGAGCGAGGCTGCTTCGTAGAACTCCTTGGGGATCCCCGCGAAAGCGGCGTCGAAGATGATCGCGTAGTACCCGACCGCCGCCCACACATCCATCACCATGATCCCCGCCAGAGCGGTCCTCGGATCCGTGAGCCATCCGTGCCCCGTAATCCCTGCGAGCGAGAGGGCATGGTTCAAGCCGCCGTTCGGAGCGTAGAAGAGTTTGAAGAGTAGCGATATCACGACCGCCGACATGACGGACGGAAGGAAGAAGCCCGCTTTGAACGCGCCCTTAGCCGGCACTCGGCCCCTCAAGAGCAGAGCGAGTCCGAGCGCGGCCGCCGTTGTGACCGGCACGGTTCCGACGACGAAGAGGAGGGTGTTTCTCAGCGCCCGTAGGAATCTCTCGTCGCCGAAGAGACGCGTGAAGTTCTCGAGGCCCGCCCAGGATGTCGCGTGAACGCTCAGCGGATTGTAGTGGAGAAACGCAAGCACGAACGAGAAGACGAACGGAAAAACAAAAAACGCCCCGTACACAACGGCCCACGGAAGGAGGAGCACGACCAGGGACGGCACGCGCGGGCGTTTGGCACGCGGCTTGTCTTTCATATCATTGGAATCTCCCAGCGATCCTCCGAATCTCATCCGCCGCTTTCTTGAGCGCCTCCCGAGGTTCCGCGCGGCCGTACATCACCTCTTCGACCGAACGGTCGATGACCTCCTCCATCTCGATCCAACCCGGATGAGGAGGAGCTGTTTGGCTCGTGAGAGACTGATCGATGAACACGCGGGTTTTGTCGTCGCCGACGAACGCCTCGTCCTTGAAGACGATCTTCGACGCGGGGAAAACGCTCTGCACATCGAGACAGAGTTTCTTGGCTTGCGGGTAGTCCTGAAGGAAACGGGCGAGCTTGATCGCGTCCGCCTTCCGAGCCGAGCTCTTGAAGACAACGAGCATCTCCGCGCCGGCGAAGCTCGCGTGCTCGCCCCTGTCCCCTGCCGGTTTCGGAACGAGCGCGATACGGTACTTCAATCCGGGCGCCTCGATCGCGTAGTTCTTGAGGTTCCACGCGCCTGAAATCTGCATCCCGAGCTGCCCGCTCTTGAAGAAATGGTCGAGGACCTCCTGTTTCTCCTTGAGAGAATACTTCGCGAGCTCCCGATAAAACTCAAGCGCCTCGAGATTCTCAATTGAATCGAAGACCACGCTTCCGTCCGCGGCGAACACGCTCCCCCCATTCCCCCACGCGAACGCCATGAACTTCTTGAACAGCACGTAACGTTCGCCCAAATTGAGCCCGAAACCGCTCACCTCCCCGGGAAGCCCGTCGATCCGTCTGGCAGCGTCGAGAAGCTCGTCCCACGTCTGCGGCGGCCGATCCGGATCGAGTCCCGCGCGGGTGAAGAGATCTGTGTTGTAGAAAAGGGCCCTGGAACCCTGTACCCAGGGGAGGCCGTACATTCGATCCTTCCACGCGGCGCTCTCCCACATGATGAAGCTGTCCGCGATCTCCGTGTACACCGGCGTGAGGTCTTCCAGCACGCCCTCGTAGCTGAAGCGGGGAACCCACGTCGATCCGAGCTCGCAAAGATCGGGCTGCGTGCCCGACGCGACCGCCGCCTGAATTTTCTCGAGGCCGCTCTTCCACGTGAGTTGCTCGACCTCGACCTTGATTCCGGGGTTTCGGATCTCGAACTCACGTATCATCGGTTCCATGACGGCGCTGTCCCAGAACTGCCAGAAACGAAGCGGCTTGTCGTCGGCCTCTCCTCCGCCGCACCCCGCGAGAGCGGCGAGCGCCACCGGCAACACGAGCTTTCTCAAGATGGGTCGCATACGTCTACCGCTCTCCCAGAGTGCGGGCGAGAAATCCGTCCGCATCGGCGAGCGCTTTCTCGGCCTCCTCGCGACCGATGCCTCTTCTCGCCATGACGACGCCCACTTTCACGTTTCTTCCCGACCGTTCGAAAACGTCTGCCGCTTCGTCGTACTCGACTCCGGTGAGCATCATGATGATCCCTTTCGCGCGTTCGATGAGCTTCTCGCTCGCCGGTTTGAGATCCACCATGAGGTTCTCGTACACCTTCCCCAATCTCACCATGCTCGCCGTGGAGATCATGTTCAGTATCATCTTCTGGGCGGTCGCCGCCTTGAGCCGGGTCGATCCCGCGATCGCCTCCGGACCGACCACAACGTTTATCTGGACGTCCACGTCCATGTCCACAGGCTCGTTGCACGTGAGGAACACGGTTTTCGCCCCGAGACGCCGGGCTGTCTCCAAGGCCCGGATCACGTACGGCGTCCGGCGGCTCGCCGTGATCCCCACCACGGTGTCCCTTGCCGACACGTGGTGCGTGCGCATATCGTTCTCGGCAGCCTCGATGTTATCCTCGACGCCTTCGCGTGAGAGAAAAACGGTATCGCGTCCCCCGGCGATGACGCCGATCACCATCTCTGGAGTCACACCAAAAGTCGGCGGGCATTCCGCAGCATCGATCACGCCGAGACGCCCGCTCGTCCCCGCCCCCACATAGACGAGCCGCCCCCCGCTCTTGAACGACGACACCGCGTGGTCGACGGCCTGGGCCACACGTGGAATCACGCTGCGGACGGCATCCGCAACGGTTCTGTCTTCAGCGTTCAGCAACTCCAGGATCTCGGCGGTCGATGAGACATCGATCCCTCGCGTCCGCGGATTGCGCTTCTCCGTAATGAGATGA
>Ga0315273_10000610_pt1 | contig 38338 bp, 34 predicted proteins | sample YL17G02_0_MG_FD_205753 | JGI IMG/M metagenome (GOLD analysis project Ga0315273, IMG submission 205753) | Sediment microbial communities from Yellowstone Lake, YNP, Wyoming, USA - YL17G02_0 | ecosystem: Environmental > Aquatic > Freshwater > Lake > Sediment | place: USA: Wyoming | collected...
CCACCGAACATCATACAGCCCAAACAGAGACTGCTAACCTTTACGCCGGTACGTCCGAGAGAGCGATACTCCATGTTCCCCTCCTACCGCCGGTATGACGGTGCTATCTCGTCTAAATGCCGAACGTCTCTACGTCGTGGGCTGCCAATATCTCACCCTCATTTTCACGCGTCAAGAGCCCAGCGCCTGGGCATCGGGCTCAATTCCCGCACCAGTTCGGCCTACCCGGACGCTGACGCAACGTAGTCGCGATCCCACTGCGGAGTCCAGGGCCCGATCTCTAGGTCGCCACGTTGGGGTAGAGCCGGCCAGCGATGACCACGAGCAGCACTATCGCGCCGACCATGACGGCAAAATCCACCGCCAGGCCGTAATAGCTCGCGCCACCGGAAAGCATCAAGGTCCGCAGTCCGTCCACTTCATAGGTGAGGGGATTACCCCGTGCGATCGCCTGCAGCCACCGAGGCATCATCGACACGGGATATATGGCGCTGCTGGCGAAGAACAGGGGCATGGTGAGCACCTGGCCAATGCCCATGAAGCGCTCACGTGTCTTGACCAGACAGGCGATGATCAGTGAGAAGGTGGAGAATAAAGCCGCTCCCAGGATCACCATGACCAGCACGCCGATCAAGGCGAGCGGGTTCCAGTCCAGGCCGACCCCCAGGACCAGAGCCAGCGCAAACACGATTACCGCCTGGGCCAGCCCTCGCACACCGGCCGAAAGCGCCTTACCGAGCACCAGGGCAGGACGAGGCGTGGGACTGGCCAGGAACTTGTGGATTATCCCAAGGTCCCGTTCCCAGATCACGGATATCCCGTAAAAGATAGCGATGAACAGGACGCTCTGGGCGAGAATGCCGGGGGCCATGAAGTCGATGTAGGGCAGGTCACCGGTGGGTATGGCGCGGGTCCGTGTGAAGACCTGTCCGAAGACGAGCAGCCAGAGCGCCGGCTGCACGGCCCGCATCACCAGTTCAGTGTAGTCATGGCGCAGTTTGCGGGCCTCCATCTCGGCGATAGTCAGGGTCTTGAACAGAAAACCGGTGACTGCCCGCAGGGGATTCGGTTGGTGTAGGCTGGCGGCGCTAGCCGAGCCGGCGGACGGTGCGTCTGGTTCTTGAGGTCTCACGATAGCTTCCTCTTGTCTCTCCTCCCAGGCCGATGGCATCACCCGTATGACGGGTGAAGACGCGGTCCAGGGTTACGTTCTTCCCAGGGACCGATGCCTTCAGTTCTGGCAACGTGCCGATGATGACCACTTGGCCGTGGTGCATGATGGCAATGCGGTCGCACAGACTCTCGGCTTCCTCCATGTAGTGAGTGGTCAGGAGTATGCTCGTACCGTAGTCGGCGCGCATCCGTTCAATGTGATCCCAGACAGCCCGGCGCGCCAGCGGGTCCAGCCCCACCGTCGGTTCGTCGAGGAAGAGCATCCGCGGCCGGTGAAGCATGGCCTGACCGATCTCCAAGCGCCGGATCATCCCCCCGGAGTAGGTGCGGACGAGCTTATCCGCCGCGTCTGTCAGGCCCATGAACGCCAGTACGTCGCGCACCCGCGACCCGCGGATCCGGCGGGGGATGTCGTACAGCCTTGCGAATACCAGCAGGTTCTCATAGCCGGTTAGGGCTCCGTCGGCCGACAGCATCTGGGGGACGTAGGCGATGTTCCGCCGCACGTCCATGGCCTGGCGGACGACGTCGAAGCCGCAGACGCTCGCCGTACCCGACGTGGGCGGCAGCAACGTGGTAAGCATCTTGATAGCGGTGGTCTTGCCTGCCCCGTTGGGGCCCAGCAGTCCGAAGACCTCGCCGGCGTCAACGGAAATCGTGATGTGATCCACCGCGGTCAGGGTGCCGAAGCGTCGGGTAAGGGACTCTGTTTCCAGGACGGACACACGTCACCGCCTTTCCGTTTCGCGGCCGGCCGAAAAGACATCTTGGAGAACCACCATCGCCTCTGCTATTACCGCGCGGTCAGCTGCGGGCAGCGTCGAGAGCATTTCCGCTAGATGGACATGAGCGCGGTCGCGAGCCTTCTTCAGCGCTGCCCTGCCCTGTGCCGTCAGAGCCAGAGTGACGCGGCGCCGGTCGGCCAGCGATTCCTGGCGGCTGGCCAAATTGCGGGCGATGAGGCCATCGAGCATCTTCGACGCGGAGGGCGGCGTCAGTCCCACGTGCTCCGCGACGGCAGACAGCGAGGCACCGGCGTTCCGTCTCAGGAAAACGAGCGTCCGGAACTGGGGCAGCGACAGGCCCGCGCCGCGATGGCTGCGCATCTCCGCCCTTATCGTTCGCATGACCAGGGGCACGACATCCAGCAGCAGCACAGCGCACTGAGAAGGATTCGTTTCCTTTTCTAATTGTTTCATAATCTAAGTATATCAGACCGAGCGCCAGCGTCAACCGCTTGGGCCACATTCGCGCTCCCAGCTATACGATGAACCACAGGCCAAGGACACAGGTCACAGTTCCCACGACAACCCTGGGAGTAACGCGCTCGTGGAGAAAAACGATGGCGAGGGGAAGCGTGAACAAGGGGATGGTAGCCGTGAGGATAGAGGTACGGGCGGCCCCTATTTCCTGGATCGCAGCGACGTGAAGCAGGCCCGCGACACCTACTCCGAAGATGCCGGTGAATGCCGAGCCAATGAAATCGGCCACGCTGTAGGATCGGAGCTCGAGGCCCCGGGGTAGGCGATTAGCAAGAGGGGCCAGGAGAATAACGGCCGGCGTTATCCTCAGGACGCTCGCGGATAGAGGCCCCAGATTGCCTGAGCCGGCTTTGAACCAGACAGTGCCGATCGCCCACGTAATGGCAACACCCGCTACAAGAGGGATCCCGACTCGCCAGCGGAGACGTCGCCCCGGCGGAGCGTCACCGGCGGCAACATACGGTTCATCGGTAGGACGGGGACGTTCACCTCCCCCACTCAGAAGAATTATGCCGATGACGACGAAGCCGGAACCTACGAGAAACGCCAGCGAGAATGTCTCGCCCAACCAAAGCGAGGCCATGAGAAAAGTGATCAAGGGGTAGCCGCTCTCGGCGAGGGGGACAGCAATACTGGCGCCAAGGATAGGTAGGGCGAGGAAGTAGAGACTGTCGCCGATACAGAAGACGAGGATGCCGGAACCCACCATCGCAACGGCGGTCGCTGCAGACATGTCGCGGAGTTCCCCGCCCGCTGACGTGAAGGGGAGTATGGCCAGCAGAAAGAGACCGCCGAAGATTCCGCGCACGACGTTGAGAGATATGGCGCCAATGCGCCGCGTTTGGCTGGTAAGGACGATTATGGTAAGCGCCCAGATGAACGCGGCAAGCAGCGCCTTGGCTTCCCCCGGCAACTAGAGACTCCTATCCAGCAGCCGAAGAGAGCGCCGGCGGCATCCAGTCATTGGGTTCGCGAAGGGTCGAACTCGCGAGGTCAGCAATCTCATTCGTGACTCCATGCCTAGAGCGAACCGCGCCGTGCCGATCAGAGAATACCACGCGCGGGCATTGTGGCGGCACGGGAAGAGCACGATTCTGTGAGAAGCCAACAGCGGGGATGATTCGGCTCCGATCAGGACTCTTGACAGGCCCTATACAATCTCTTTGCAGGAAGACAGCCAGTCAAAGGCAGGGAAGTTGAAAGGAGGCACCAAGATGATGCTGGGAGAGTTCAAGAAGTTCTTACTGCGGGGAAATGTAGTGGACCTGGCGGTAGGCATCATAATCGGCGCGGCGTTCGTGGCGATAGTCAACGCGCTGGTCGCCGATCTGCTGACGCCGCTGATCGCCATGATATTCGGGAAACCCGACTTCTCGGCGCTGACCTTTGAGATCAACAAGAGCACGTTTAGCTACGGCTCGTTCATCAACGCCCTGATATCCTTCCTGATCATCGCGGCGGTCGTCTTCTACTTCATCGTCGTGCCGATCAACGCCCTGATTGCGAGATCGCGCAAGGGAGCGCCGGCGGACGAGACGACGAAGAAGTGTCCGGAGTGTCTGAGCGAGATACCGGCGGAGGCTCGTCGCTGCGCGTTCTGCACGTCGGAGGTTGGGCCAGCTTAGCCGTCGCAAGCGAGGGCAAGAACCAGCATCCCGAGCACGTACGTTAGCGGAGAGCCCGCTTCAAGGGGCGGCCGACGAAGGCGCTGAGGAGGACGCTGACAAAGCTGATCAGCAGGGCGCCCAAGAACGCCGCCCAGAAGCCGTCAACGCGCACGTCGAGGTCGAAGAGACCGGCGATCCAGGCGGTGAGCCCCAGCATGGCGGCGTTGATCACGAGGACGAAGAAACCGAGCGTCAGGCAGGAGATAGGACAGCCGACAACCTGCGCCACCGGCTTGATAAAGGCGTTCACGAACCCGAAGATGGCGGCAGCCAGCAGCAACGACTGCCAGCCTTCGATGTCGATGCCACGCACCCACTGCGCCGCCAACCAGAGGGCGGCAGCATTGATGACGAGACGGATGACAAAGGAGAACAGCCGCGCCTGCGGTGTCTCTTCGTCCATACCGCCCTCCTCCGAGCGCCAGATAAATACGGTGCGTCTCATTCTCTAACCCTCACACCGAAACATCCTATCGTATCGCAAGCCTTGAAGCGAGGATCGGTACGCTGGTATCATTGAAAGGCCCAGGACCCGAGTTTCCGTCCCGCAGAACGCCCTGCGGCTGGGGGAAGAGAAGCTCGGCCGGCAGGGATCAATCTGGAGGCCAAGCGTGACCGATACGACCCACGCCTCTTCGTCGTCGCCGACCCCGAACGGACATGAGGGCGGCGACGGCTCACCCCATAGCGCGCTCATCATCGGGCTTGACGTCGGCTCCACGGCCGTCAAGTACGTTGTGGTCGCGCCCCACAGCAAGGAGATCCTCTACGCCGACTACCGTCTCCACGAGACGCGCCAGCCAGAGAAGGTGCTGGAGGTGCTCAAGGAGATCGAGGAACGCTTCCCCCTACCGCCGGAGCGATTCAGCATCTTCGTGACAGGCAGCGGCGGTCAAACGCTAGCCCCCTACATCGGAGCGCGGTTCGTCCAGGAGGTCAACGCTGTCTCGATGGCGGCGGAGGCGCTACAGCCGGATGTGGGCTCGGTCATCGAGCTGGGCGGGCAGGACGCCAAGATCATCATCTGGCGCGAGGACCCGAAGACCGGCCGGAAGCGCAAGCTGGCCAACATGAACGATAAGTGCGCCGGCGGCACGGGGGCTGTCATCGACCGCATCGCGGCGAAGCTGCACCTGAGCAAGGAGCAACTCCAGGAGGTGCGGCGCGCCAACGCCAAAGTGCACCCCATCGCGGGTAAGTGCGGCGTCTTCGCGGAGACGGACATGAACAGCCTCCAGAAGCAGGGCGTGCCCGCCGACGACCTGATGGTCTCCCTGTTTGAGGCGATCGTGCAGCAGAACCTGAGCGTGCTCACACGGGGCAACGTCCTGCGTCCCAAGGTGCTGCTACTGGGCGGCCCCAACACCTTCCTTCCCTGCCTGCAAGAAGCGTGGCAGCGGCACATACCCCGTCTCTGGGAGGAACGGGGGCTGGAGCTGCCCGATGGCTCGACGCCGGAAGAGCTGATCGTAGTGCCGGAGCACTCGCTCTACTACGCCGCCCTGGGTACAACCATCTACGGACAGCAGGAGGAGGGACTCGCCGGTATCTACGCCGGTACGGCGGCGCTGGAGGAGTACATCGACCTGGGGCGACGAAAGGCGAAGCAGGACACGGGCCAGCAGGGCCCTCTGGCGCCGGGGGAGAGCATCGAGGAGCTCCGCCGCCTCTACGGCAGCAAGCCTTTCGCAGCGCTCACCTTCTCGCCGGGGCAGGTCGTCGAGGGGTACATTGGGCTGGACGGCGGCTCGACCTCGACGAAGGCCGTCCTCACCGACGCCGATGGCAATCTGCTGGTGAAGGCCTACCAGCTCTGCAAGGGCAACCCCCTCCAGGACGCGAAGGAGGTGCTGGGAGAGCTGCGAAGGCAGGTGGAAGAACAAGGGGCGACGATACGCGTGCTCGGCATGGCGACGACGGGGTACGCCAAGGACCTCCTGAAAGAGGCGCTGGGCGCAGACATCGCCATCCCGGAGACGGTCGCCCATGCCCAGTCGGCGCTCCGTTACTACCCCGACGTGGACGTTATCGCCGACGTGGGCGGGCAGGATATCAAGGTCATCATAATGAAGGCGGGCGCCGTCAAGGACTTCAAGCTGAACACACAGTGCTCGGCGGGCAACGGCTACTTCCTCCAGAGCACGACCGCCCGCTTCGGGTATGAACTCAGCGAGTGGGCAGACATCGCGCTGAGCGCCGAGCGGGCGCCCGCTTTCCACTACGGCTGCGCCGTCTTCTTGGAGCAGGACATCTCGCACTTCCAGCAACTCGGCTGGCAGCCGTCGGAGATCATGGCCGGGCTGGCGCTGACGCTGCCCAAGAACGTCTGGCTGTACGTCGTCCAGGAGACGAATCTGGCCCGCTTCGGCAAGACGTTCCTCCTCCAGGGAGGCACCCACTACAACCTGGCGGTGGTCAAGGCGCAATACGATTTCATCAAGGCGCGCGTGCCGGACGCCAACATCCACGTCCACCCCCACGCCGGCGAGAGCGGGGCGTTGGGCGCGGCGAGCGAGGCGATACGCGTCTGCGCGGGGGAGAGCACGTTCATCGGGTTCGACCGGGTGGAGGCGCTCACCTTCACGGCCACGCGCGACGAATCGACGCGCTGCTCCTACTGCAAGAACAAGTGCCTGAGGACGTTCGTCGACATCAGGACCTCGCCCGAGCACACGTCGCGCTTCATCTCGGCGACCTGCGAGCGGGGTATGTCGGACAGCATCGACGAGGTGCGCGCCTTCAACGTCCGGGAGAACGCGGTGAAGAAGGCGAACCCGAACTTCGTCGAGATCTCGGCGCGGGAGGCGTTCCGCAGCTATTCGCCGCAGAACGTCGCTGCCGGCGATGTCAAGGAGAAGCGCCCTCTGTTTGGGCGCAACGGCAATCGAACGGCAGCGCAACTGCGCGACAAACGGGCAACGGTGCGGATAGGAATGCCCCGGCTGCTCACCATGTACTCTTACGCCCCGTTCTTCACGGCCTACCTGGAGAGCCTGGGCGTGCCCCACCGTAACATCCTCTGGTCCGACTACACCGACGACCAGATGTTCCGCGAGGGCTCGCGGCGCGGCTCTATCGACCCCTGCTACCCGGGCAAGCTGGCGGTGTCCCACATCCACAACCTCCTCTACAAGAAGCAGCCGGATATCATCTTCTTCCCGGAGATGATGAACGTCCCCAGCGACATCTACGAGTGCCAGGCGGGCTGGAGCTGCCCAACGGTGCAGGGGATACCGGAGGTGGTCAAGGCAGCCTTCACGACGGAGAAGGACGCCTTCGCCGAGAGAGGGGCGTCGTTCTACGACCCCGTCCTCCACATGGGGGAGCCCAATCTGTTCGAGCAGCAAATGCTGACCTTCTGGCGGCCGATACTGGGGGTGAGCCCGGAGGAGAATGCGGCGGCGATAACGGAAGGCTACCGAGCGCTGGCGGCGTTCCGCAACGGCCTGCGGAAGCGGGCGCGGGAAGTCCTCGATCAGCTTGAGCAGGAGGACCGCCTCGGTGTCGTGCTGCTGGGGCGACCATATCACAACGACCCGGGGGTGAACCACGACATACCGGAGCTTATCCAGCGGCTGGGCTATCCGGTGTTCACCATCGACTCGCTGCCTATGGACGACGACATCCTCGACCGGCTCTTCGGCGATGAGGTGCGCCGCGCGGAGATCGGCGACCCACGGGACATCCACGACGTCTGGAAGCACACCTTCAGCGAGAACACGAGCCGCAAGGTCTGGGCAGCGAAGTTCGTCGCCCGCCACCCGAACTTGACCGGCATCGACTTTTCCTCATTCAAGTGCGGCCTGGATGCCCCCATCTACCACGTGATCGAGGGTATACTGGAGGCGGCCGGCACACCTTACTTCGCTTTCCACGATCTGGACGAGAACCGGCCGGTCGGCTCGATAAAGCTGCGAGTAGAAACAATCGACTACTTCCTCCGCCGCCGGTTAGAGGATATGCGACGCCGGCGAGAGGCGACAGAGGAGATCGAGCGGCAGGTGGCGGCCTACCGCGAGCGCCTGGAGCAGGAGATGCTCTTGACTGGAGGGGGACGTGTCCGCGATACGGTCTGAGACTGACATCGAGGCGAAGGTCGAGGCCTTCCGTCACGCTATAGCCCAGGAGATGGGCATTGAGGAGACGGAAACGCGCCACTACAAGCGCCCCGCCGACCCCACCACGCCGATCAGCAAGAAAGATACGACCATCGTCTTCTGCGCGCTCCCCGCTACGCTCCAGGAGGTGCTGCTGGGCGTGCTGGAGGGTCTCGACTACAAGGCGCAGCGACTTCCCACCCCTAACCAGGAGTCGCTGGCCATCGGCAAGGAGTTCTGCAACCGCGGCCAGTGCATCCCCACATACTACACGATCGGCACGCTGCTCAAGTTCCTATTTGAGCGACGGCGGGAAGGGCTGTCCGACAGCGAGATCGAAGAGCGGTTTGCCCTCCTCTGGGCAAGCGACTGCGGGCCCTGCCGGATGGGGATGTACGAGGCGGACATGCGCAAGGCGCTCAAGGCGGCGGGGTTCCCCAACTTCCGCATCGCGATGCTGGACATCGCCCACGGCTTAGACATCAACCAGGAGTCAGCCGGGATACAGATGACGCCCAAGGTGTTCTGGCGCCTCGCCAAGGTGGCGATCGCCGCCGACCTGCTGGGCGACCTGGCCTGTCAGATACGGCCCTACGAGGTCGTCCCCGGCTCGACCGATAGGGCGCTGGCGGACGCGCGCGAGATGGTGCGGGTCGCAGCCAGAGAGGGACTCTCCATTTCGAAGACGATGGCGGCGCTCAGGGTGAAGTTCGGCCGGATAAAGGTCGACTACCTGCGGGCCAAGCCCCGGGTCAAGGTCACGGGCGAGTTCTTCCTGAAGCACGCGGAGGACGAATCGAACCACCGGCTGCTGCACTGGCTGGAGGATGAGGGCGCCGAGGTGATGCTGGACACGGTCGGGGCCTGGTTCGAGTACATGATCTGGCTGAACGAGCTCAAGGTGAAGGACCGCATCTTCGTGAAGTCGGACGCACAGGGGATGGGCACAGCCAACCCCTGGCTCGTCTGGTTCGAGCTGCGCGCGGGCAAGCTCTTCGGGGAGGTCCTGTACACCTTCTACCGAGCGATCATGAACATGAAGCCGCAGGGCTTCCCAGCGATGGGGCTGCTCGACCGCTACTCCGAGGGCTACTACGAGAAGCGCCTGATCGCCGGCGAGGGGCACCTGGAGGTGAGCAAGCACATCTACATGGTCAAGCACGCCAAGGCCCACATGATGATCTCCGTCAAGCCTTTCGGCTGCATGCCGAGCACGATCAGTGACGGCGTCCAGGCGAAGGTGGTGAGCGACCTGGCGGACACCGTCTTCATCCCCATCGAGACGACGGGCGACGGCGAGGTGCTGGTCAAGAGCCGCGTGCAGATGAAGCTGCAAGAGGCGAAGGACAAGGCCCGCGAGGAGCTACAGCGCGTGCTCGACAGGTATGGGGTCACTCTTGATGAGGTACGGGCCTACGCCGAGAGGCACCCGGAGCTATCGAGCGCGATGCGCCCGATTCCCCACCAGCGCGGCGTCGTTGGCACGGCCGCCAACTTCGCGGCGGACGTCGCGCGCCGGATGGGGCGCCAACCCAACGGCAAGGCGCTCAGGTAACCCCAAAGACCGAACCCCCCGCCCGCCGAATGACAGCAAACCGATGGCAGAGCGGCAAGTATGCCGATCTCACGGTCGGCATTGCGTTACAGAGCCGCCCTTGACACCGTCTTGCGCTTGGCATATAGAGCAACCAGAGAATTCGCATCTACCACCAAACAGGGGGAGCCGTATGGATTTCGTAGCCATCGACGTCGAGACCGCCAATGCCGACCTCGCGAGCATATGCCAGATGGGCATCGTTGCTTTTGAGAACGGAAGCGTGAAAGAGTCATGGCAGAGCCTGGTGAACCCAGAGGACTACTTCCATTCCATCAACACCTCTATTCACGGGATTGACCAACGCGCTGTCAAAGGGGCGCCTACTTTCCCCTTAATCTACGAGAGTGTCAGGGAGCGGTTGGCAAATGCCGTAGTAGCTGCTCACACCCCGTTTGATCGGATTGCGCTTGCAAGAGTGGTGGAGAAGTACGACCTAGACCAGATCGAGTGCGCGTGGCTTGACACCGCCCGCGTCGCCCGCCGTACTTGGCCCGAACTATCACAAAGAGGCTATGGGCTCGCAAACGTCGCTAAGAGGCTGGGAATCTCTTTTGGCGCGCACAATGCGGAAGAAGATGCGCGCGCAGCAGGGGAGATCCTCGTCTGTGCCATGAGAGAGACGGGCATGGGTACTAGTGAATGGTTGGATCGGGTCAGGAAACCCATCAACGCATCCGCGACAAGCACAGCCATGGACGGAAACCCGGAGGGCCTCCTATATGGGGAGGTTGTGGTTTTCACGGGAGCCTTGACGATTCCGAGGATGCTGGCAGCCCAGATCGCGGCTGATGCTGGGTGCAAGGTGGCGCCTTCAGTCGGCGCCAGCACAACTCTTCTTGTTGTCGGTGATCAGGACATTAGACGCCTTGCAGGTCAGGAAAAGAGTACCAAGCACCGAAGGGCAGAGCAGTTTATCGCGCTGGGTCAGGCGATTCGGATCTTGGGAGAAAGTGACTTCAGGCGGCTAGTGGGATACGGTTGCACCCGGTGATACCAGATCGAGAGCAAACCGGCTAGTATGACTTCTGCTGCGCGGGGGAAGCCGACCGCTTGACTTCGCTAGGCCTACCGGAGCGTACCCGCGAACACCTGCCAGGCCAGCGCCGACTTGGCGAACAGGCTCAGGAGAATGTATATTCTCTCCCCAAACAGGTAGTCCTTCCAGGGGCCCACCTTCCTATACTGCAAGACCATGTTCACGGCGAAGACATTGAAGAAGAGAAAGATCGAGACGTAGATCCAGTAGACGAAGGTGGGGATGGCGTCGGCGGCCGAGCCGGCAGCGCCGCCGAAGTAGAAGGCGATGATTATCCAGGGGACGGCGCCGGAGAAGCAGCCGAACAGGAAGGGCGTCCAGTCCGTCTTCTCCGTCCGCTGGTTGTGCAACTCCATCATCAGGCCGAAGAGGAGCATCGTCGCGTTGAGGGAGAAGATGAGCACTAGGCCGGGCAGATCGTACATCCCACAGAGCATGGCGATGACGACTATCATCACCGAGGCGCTGAGGGCGTACTCGTACCAGCGGACGTAGTTGATCCTCTTCTTAAGGTTGCGGACGTACCACTCGTAGACACGAGGCGAAGCGATCAGAAAGTGGGCGACGGCCGATATGAGGAGGAAGACGCCCACGAGGGGGCCGATGCGTAGGTCGTAAAAGGTCTTGGTGACGGGGCTGCCGAAGGGTTCCTGCGAGCTGACCTCCAGGAAAGAGGTGGTGAGCGGCACCTTATAGTCGTTGCTGAGGAGGATCATGGCGACGCCCTGGACGAGGTGAAGGACGCCCATACCGGCGTTGAACAGGCGGAGCCTCGCGTACTTCCGCTCTTCTGACTGCTCCATCGCGCACCTCCTGTCTCCCTACGGGAAAGCTTGTGCCTGCCGGAGCGGCGAACGTAGTATTGGGTAGCGAACACCCGCCCAGCGATGGGCCGGAAGGTGATTATCCGCTTCTCGTGAGCGCGCAGTCAAGAAGAGAGCAGCATGCCGATAGTGCTTTGCTTTGGCAACCCCGATATCCCTGAGGACGCGGTAGCGGTCGAGCTAGGGAGATCGCTGGAGGTGCCCGGCTTCACCTTCGTTCACCTGACCTCGCCGGAGGACATCGTCGACTACCTGCCTACCGGACAGGCAGACGCCGAAGAGGCTGTCTACGTGATGGACGTGGCCCAGGGGATAGACGAGGTGACGCTGATCACCGACCCGTCGCAGGTGGTGCCACCACCACGGGTCACGGCGCACGACCTCGACCCGGCCTTGTTCCTGCGCCTCGTGGAGCAGCTCTACGGGGTGGCAATACCAATCATCGCCCTACCGATGGGCAGGGCGATGACGGAAGTACGGGACCAGGTCTTAGAGCTTATTTCCACTCTACCTTCAGAAAGTGGGCAGAGCAGGAAATACACGGGTCATACGACCGAATAAGCTTCTCTATGGCGTCCACCATCTCATCCTGGGGAAGGTCCGCGACAGACGGCAGATAAGCGCGGATGTCGTCCTCGATGCTGCGCAGGTTCTGCGCCGTCGGGGTGATGATGTTGGCGTGGCGGATGTGGCCGGTGTCGTCGAGCTCATACTCGTGCCAGAGCGTACCGCGCGGCACTTCGACGACGCCGACGCCGCGGCAGTCGTGGGGCTTCACCTCAACCAGCGACTCGCGGCGGGGCTTCACCCTGCCGAGCATCTCGATGGCCTGGTCGATGGCGGCGAGGAGCTCGACGGCCTGGGCAACGTTGTTGTAGTGGGGGTTGTCGAGGTTCTTCATCAACTGCCCGGCCTTGGCGAGCTCTTTGGCCTCCGGCGAGAGCTGATCGAAGTTGTTGTCGACGCGCGAGATGGAACCGACCATGTAGGAGTGACCCTCGCGCACGACGAAGTTCGGCGTGTGGTCGGGCTCGTGGTACTCCTGGACAAACTTCAGGTAGTCCCTGCGCTCGAACTCGTGGTTCGCGCTCTTGATCGTCCCTCTCAGGGAGACGTACTCCTTCTCATTGTGCAGCGAGAAGCGCTCCGACTTGCTGTGGAGCTCTGGATAGGTGAGGCTGTTGAACAGGTTGATGGTCGCCACGGCGCCGGGACGCAACTCCTGAAGGCGAGCGCGAAGACCGTCGAGATCACTTTGCGACGGTATGTGCAGGAAGCCGCCGACGGTCGCCGATTCGGGGTGCATGTCGCGACCGCCGATGGCGCGTACCATGTCGTTGCCGGCCTTCATCAACGCCACGGCCATTATGACGGCGTCCGGCTGGTCGGCGGCGATAGCTACGGCGTTGGGTTTGCCCAGATAGTCGGGCAGAGCTAGGAAGTAGAGGTGTGCGGCGTGGCTGCGGATGCGCTCGCCCATTGTCAGCAGTACACGCAGGTCGTGGGTCTGCTCGGTAGGCTCAATGCCTAGAGCGTTCTCCATTGCCGTTATAGAGGCCACAACGTGGCCACAACTGCAGATGCCTCATATGCGGCTGGAGATCCAGTATGCCTCGTCATAGCGGCGGCCGACGAGTAGCCCCTCGAAGTAGCGGCTGCCCTCGATTGCACGCAGCTGGCAATTGTCGACTCTGCCATTGGACGAGCTCAGGACAAGGACAGCGTGGCCCTCGATCTTAGTTATGTCTTCTAATGTGATGCTTTTTGTCATCGATCTTACTCCGCCATGACTTCTTTCAGGGCAGGTATCTTCAGCCCGACAAACGTCCGCATCCGCTCCTCGATAAAGTCTCGCTTGAAGCCCTTACCCTCCAGCATCTTGACGAACGTCGGCAGGTTGGCATCGGCCGTCTGGCCGCGGCATCCCCAGCACTCGAGGCCAGCGTTGACGCAGATGGCAAAGCAGCCGCCGACGGTGATGGCACCGAGGCAGGGCTTGTTGAGGTCGAGGAGGCAGAAGTTGCCGTTGCGACGGCACTCCACACATACGGGCATGGTGTAGGGCTTGTACGGCTTGCCGATCACCAGGTTCTTGATAACCTCCAGAATCTCGCGCCGGTTGGGTGGACAGCCGGGGATTACGGCGTCTACCTTGACGTAGGCATCTTGCGGGGCAGGATCCACGTCCTTGATGTCGTCGAACTTGTCATACTGAAGGCGGGCGATGTTCTCCTTCGGCGTCCACTTGCGATAGGCGGGGATGCAGCCGGTGTGAGCGCAGGTCCCCAGCGCTACCAGCACCTTCGTGCGGGCCCTTATGTCCTTCAGTAGCTCGATATCGCGCGGCGAGGCAACCAGTCCTTCCATGAGCACCACGTCGAACTCCGGCTTTTCCTCCGCCGCGTCAGAGACGAAGCGGTACTCGCGGATATCGATGAGGTTGAAGATATCGAGAACCTCATCTTCGTTGAAAGCAACGGAGAGGACGCAGCCGTTGCAACCAGTTATGTCTAGTACTCCGACTCTAAGTTTATCGCTCACGGCCTGCGCTCCTTATAGCTCATCCCAGCGGAATACCGGGCCGTCTTTGCAGGTGAACTTGGGGCCAATCATGCAGTGGCAACAGGTGCCGGTGGCGCAGTACATCAGGCGCTCCTCCGAGACGTATATCCCGTCGGGGCGTACCCCCTTCTCCAGGAGAGCCTTGGCAGACACCTTCATCATGATCGGCGGGCCACAGATGATGGCGACGCTATCGCCCTTGGGAAGCTCCACTGCCTTGATGGAGTCACTCACGAAGCCCTCGTGGGCACTGAACCAGCTATCCTTGAGGGTGTCGAGCGAGACGTAGACCCGCATGGACTTGCGCCACTCATCGATGAAGTCAGCAAAGAGGACTTCCTTGGAATTGCGAAAGCCGATAAAGGCGGCCACGTCGTTGTACTTGCCGCGGTTCCTCTCAAGGTAGTCGAAGACGCTCTTTACGGAGGCGACACCGCAGCCGCCACCAACGACGACCAGGTTACGTCCCTCGGCCTCTTTTATCGGGTAGGTGTTGCCGTAGGGGCCACGGATGAAGACGGTGTCTCCCGGCTTCACGCGGCTGAGAGCCCGCGTGACGGTGCCGACCTCACGGATGTGCAGCATCAGGTGGTCACGGTTCCAGGAAGCGATAGAGATAGGAGCCTCACCGATGCCGAGGAGGGAGATCTGGACGAACTGCCCGGGGTCGCTCTTAAACGGTATGTCCAGTATGAGGCGGAAGTTCTCGGAGGTTTCCCGCCGATTCTCCAGCACTTTCACCGGCTCTGGCAGGTAGACGTTATTGTTCTTATCCATTGCCCACCATCCGATTCACAATTCTCACCCAGTCAATCTTTGTGGGGCAGAAGCTGATGCAGCGACCGCAGCCGACGCACATCGTCACCCCGTAGCGCTCGCGATAGTACTCGATCTGATGGTAGATGCGGAAGCGGAAGCGTTCGCTGCGGGACTCACGGAAGACGAAGTCGCCGGCGATGCGGCTAAACTCCTTGAGCTGGCAGCTCGACCAGCAGCGGTCGCGCTGGCCCTTCGACGTGTCTCCCGATTCTACCGTGTCGCAGATCTCGTGGCAGTAGCAGGTAGGACAGAGGGAAGTGCAAGCGGCGCAGCTCAGGCACCACTTCACACCCGTCTCCCACTCCGGATTGTCGTAGAACTGGGCGATCTGCGTGGTCGCCAGTTTCTCGGCGTCAGGCGTCTTCTTGTCCTCAGGGCGCAGCGCCTCGTCCGTTTTCTGGAAGAGGTCCGAAAACTCCTGGGCAAGCTTCTCGCCCTGCGGCGAGCCAACATCGACGAGGAAGTAGTCGGGACGCTCCACCAACATGAGGTCCTGGCAGTCCTTCAAATCCATACTGCCGCAGAAGCAGTTGGGATTCGCAGGCTTGGCGCAATGGTAGCCGATGAATATGGCGTTCTTGCGACGGGCCTCGTAGTAGGGGTTCCACACGTCCTTAAGGTAGACGATGTCTTGGTGGGCAACGGCGTTAAGGTCGCAACGGCGCACACCAAAGAACACGCGCGGCCCCACCTCTTCTGTCGGCACCTTAATATCATTGCCGCTGAACTGGAAGAGGGCCTCCCGCTGAGGGAAGAAGAACTGCTTGAGGGGAACGTAGGCGTTTTCCGTGAGGTCGATCTCCGAAGCGTCGGAGACCTCCTGGAAGCGTACCACGTCCGTACGCACTGGCGCCAAGACGGGGTACTTCTTGGACAAGGAGACGATTAGGTCGTTCAGTTTGGTTTTTTGAAGTTTGTACATTGTATCACAAGCCCCTCGCTCCTTATATCACGATCCTCGTTTAATGGGCAATGTTGGGGAGCCCCAGATCGGCGATATTCTGCCAACTATCCCTCATAAACGCAACCGGCAGGGCCTAATCCGACTTTTCACCTTGCAGGAGCGCGAGTTGCGCCTCCAGGAGCGAGATCTGCTGCTTCTGGATCGCCAGCAACTCTTCCCACTGCCCTTCCCGCAACCCATCGAGCTTCTTCTGTATCTGCTGTATTTCCAACTCCGCCTTCAGGTTGATCTCGTAGTCGTGCTCGGCGCGGACGCGGTCGCGGTCTTCCTGGCGGTTCTGGCTCATCATGATTACGGGAGCCTGGATTGCGGCCAGCATGGAGAGGAACAGGTTCAAGAGGATGTAGGGGTACTTGTCCCAATGGTGAACCAGGGCAACAGTGTTCAACAGCACCCAGATGCCCAAAACAACGCCGAAGGCGGAGATGAATCCCCAACTCCCTGCGACATCGGCCAACTTGTCGGAGATCCGCTGACCGAAGGTCAACTGTTCGAGGTGGATGACATGGGTGTTCTTGCTTACGGGCTCACCGCGGCGGATCTTGTCTTGGACCTCTTTCTCGATACGGGCGGCCTTCTTTTGCCAGGAAAGTGACTCTGCCGACTTGCTGCTACTCGACGCCTCTGTCATGGCCTACCTCCTGCGACGGGTATCTTCTTACTCCAAGCGAGACTAGAAACGCACTCACACCCAACGACTAGGAGAGAAGGTAGCATCGCCAAGAACCACCGTCAACGAAGGAGCGGGGCACGCCCAGGGCGGATCGATTCCCTGGAGACCTACCGCTCCTCCATTTCCGCGTGATCGCTTCCGACCTCAAGGGCTTCGGTCTATCAGGGAGTCCTGCCAAGGGATGAGGGGCTATGCCGAGGTAGTCCCGGTCCTAGGAAGCCTTGGATGGCTCCAGCGCGCCGCGACCCGGTGAATGCGCCTCTCCCATCTCCCTCGCTTCCGGGCCAGAGCCCGCTCGCCCGGTATGGGGCGGAAGAACCGCGTCTTCCCAGCCTCGACCAGACCCAGATACGTCACGATCATCAGTACGAGGATTCCCAGAAAGCCGACCGGGAGCGCCGTGAACCCCAGCACGCCCGCCAGAGGTGAGAACGGGAGCGCTAGGCCAACGAGAGCGCAGGCTACCGTCGTCGCCAGCAAAGGGCGGCTGGGGCGGCTGCGGTAGAACGGAATGCGCCTCGTGCGGATGACGAAAATCACCAGCGTTTGCGTGGCGAGCGACTCAACGAACCATCCGGAATGAAACAGCGTCTCGCCGGCGTGAAAGACCCACAGCATGACGCCAAAAGTGAAGAAGTCGTACAGCGAGCTGATGGGGCCGAAGAACATCATGAACCTGCGGATGAAACCGGTGTCCCAGTGCGCCGGACGTTGTAGCAGCTCCTCGTCGACATTGTCCGTGGGAATGGTCATCTCACTGACATCGTACAGGAGGTTGTTGAGGAGGATCTGCGGCGGGAGCATCGGCAGGAAGGACAGAAGGAGAGAGGCACCGCCAGCGCTGAACATGTTGCCGAAGTTGGACGATGTCCCCATTAGCACGTACTTGATGGTGTTGGAGAATACGCGCCGGCCCTCGACGACGCCGCCGGCGAGGATGCCCAGGTCTTTGTCCAGCAGCACGATATCGGCGGCGTCCTTGGCCACATCGGCTCCAGAATCCACAGAGATGCCAACGTCAGCGTCATGCAGCGCCACCGCGTCGTTGACTCCATCCCCGAGAAAGCCAACATCGGCACCCAGCGTCCGCTGGGCTCGGATGATCCGCGACTTCTGTTCAGGGGTCACGCGGGCGAAGATCGTGGTCGAAGGCAACGCTGCCACGAGCTCGTCATCGCTCAGCGCCTCCAAGCTGGTACCGGTCATCGTACCAGCGACAGGGATCCCCAGGTCAGCACAGAGCTTGCTCGCCACCCGGTCATTGTCTCCGGTGACGATCTTGACTGTGACGCCCAACCTCCTGAGCAGTTCTATAGAAGCCCCGACATCGGGCTTTGCCCGATCGACGAAGGCGAGGAACCCGACGAGCATGAGGTCGTGCTCGTCCTCAGCACCAAGAGTCGAGAGGCCGTCTCCGTCACGGGTCGCCACAGCGATGATCCGGCTGCCCGCGTCGAATTGGGCATCGAGTAAGGGGCGAACGCTCGGGGCAACGTCACGGCAGAGCGCCAGCACCGACTCGGGCGCACCCTTCGTTATCACCCGGCGGCGTCCGCTCCGGTCCTGCACCAGCACCGACATCCGCTGACGGTCATAGTCAAAGGGGGCCTCGGCGAGACGAACGAAGTCTGATACAGGGGTGCTTGCGACTTGGGGAGCGTCCCACAGGGCGCGGTCAAGAGGATTCCCGCCGACGGTGACGCCGCCTTCAACCGTAGCCGAGTTGCACAGCAGCCCGAGAAGTAATGCTTCAGTGGAGGGGTTGCCGGCAAGATCGAGGGCCGCCGAGAAGGTGATCTGACCTTCGGTGAGGGTGCCTGTCTTGTCGGTGAATAGGACCTCAACATTGCCCAGATCCTCGATGCTTACGAGCCGCTTAACGATCACCGACTTGCGGGCCAGACGACGGGCACCAGTCGCTAGGCTGATCGTCACGATGGCGGGCAAGAGTTGGGGAGTCAGCCCTACTGCGATGGCCAGAGCGAAGAGCGCGGATTCGAGAATCGGCCGCCGCAGCGCAGCATTGATGACGAAGATGGACACAGTCAGGGCGACCGTGACCTGCACAAGCAGAACGGAAAAACCGCGCAGACCGACCTGGAAGCCGGTCTCTTCGTGCGCCTCGCCGAGGCGGATCGCGATGCGGCCGAAGGCGGTGCCTCTTCCCGTCTGTACCACCACTCCGCGGCCGGCGCCCGTGCGCACTACGGTGCCCATGAATACGCACGACGGCAGATCGAGGGGTGATTCGGCCGGAGGCGCGGGGGTGACGCTCTTTTCCGCGGGCATCGCCTCGCCTGTCAGCATCGCCTCATCACATGCCAGGTCACTGGCCTCCAGAAGACGCATATCTGCCGGCACTACCTCGCCGACAGCGAGACGCACGACATCACCGGGCACCAACTCCGTGACATTGACCTCGGCGACTTTGTCGTCGCGGGACGTGACGGCGGTGTGACGGATGCGGGAATGCAGCGCTTCGACGGCGCGCGCGGCCCGGTACTAATTGAAGAACCCGAGCCCGACACTGAGGGCCATGATAGCGAAGATAATCAGGGCGTCGGTCCGCTGTCCGACAACCAGCGACGTGGCCGCGGCCGCCACAAGCAGTACCAGCAAGGGGCTCTTAACCTGGCGGAGCAGCACATCCAGGGCTCTCGCACCGTGGCTGCGGACGGCGTTGGGGCCAATTTTGCCGAGGCGGTGCTCTGCCTCAGTCGCACTCAGCCCAGTCTCAGAACTCTCCAATCGGGTGATGACGGCCGACGCGTCGAGCCGGGCCGCCGCCGCGAGTTCTAGCCCTTGCCACCCATTCCCGCGGGTACTCGAATCATCCATCAACCGGGTACCGGCAAATTCTCCGTCGAGACGTTTCGATTCTTCTTCAGTTGGTCTCCGAGTGGACAGTGCTCGCTTGGAGGGCCGACCGCTGATTGGCCCGAAATGAGCCTCATCAGTTGACCAGCCTTGTTTAACATACCATATCTGATGTGGGCCCTGCAGCCTTGGCCGTCCACGACATTGAACGGGTTGGTACCGGGAATACGCTCGCAGGGGAAACCGGCCACGAACCCTCGATAGGTGAGACAAAAGGTAGCATCGACTGGAAGACCCGTCAACGAAAAAGCGGCCGCCTCGAGATCGCCTGCCGATCCCGAGGCGGCCTCTTGTAAGAACGGCGGAACCTGCCTACTATCATCGAGACAGTCAGTAAGGAGGTGGGTTCATGTCATTCAAGGCGTACTATTTAACCGCAGAGGGCGACCTTCAGCGCGACGTCAGCAAAGAGGAGGCCCGCGCCGCCTTCGAATCGCGGCAGGGGCTGCTGTGGGTAGACATCACCGATACGCGAGGGGAAGACGGCGAGTTCCTGGAACAGGCCTTCGGCTTCCATCACCTCGCCGTGGAGGATTGCCTGAGCAAACGGGTGCATCCCCCCAAGATCGATGACTTCGGCGATTACGTGTTTGTCATCGTCCACGGCATTGACCACACAGTCGAGTCGGACATTGTGCAGACGACGGAGATGGCCCTTTTCCTAGGTTCCCACTTCGTCGTAAGCAACCACAGCCTTCGTCTGCACAGCGTCGATTCGGTGCGGCGTCTGATAGAGGACGACGGGCGTCCGATGAAGCGAGGCGCCGACTTCCTCGCCCACGCCTTGATCGACTCTCTGATCGACAACGTCCTGCCCACGATCGACAGGATGAACGAAGTCGCAGAGGACGTACAGGAGGAGGCGATAGCTAAGCCGCAGCAGTCGACGCTTGTGGCGATCCTCAAACTGAAGCGATCGTCTCTGCGCATACACCGGAGCATCGCCCCCCAGCGCGAAGTGGTGAACCGCCTGGCCAGAGGCGAGTTCCCGGTCATAAAGGAGGAGGCGCAGGTCTTCTACAGGGATATCTACGACCACCTAGTGCGGATCGAAGACCTGAACCAGACGATACGGGACGAAGCCGACAACGCCCTGGAGACGTACCTATCCTCAGTCGCGATCCTGCAGAACGAGACGATGAAGGTCCTATCGGCAGTCGCGTCGATCTTCCTCCCTCTCACTCTGGTGGCGGGGATCTACGGCATGAACTTTGAGAACATGCCGGAACTCGGCTGGCGGTGGGCCTACTTCGGGGTGATTGGCTTCATCGGGGTGGCCACGATCATATCAATGTGGTGGTTCTGGCATCACGGATGGATCAAGTTTGGCCCTCGGCAAGGGACAGCCCCCACCAATCCCTTCGCCGTGGAGCCGGAAAGTCTCCCGGGCTATGATGGGCACATACCTTCCACCAAGGACGAAAACCCAGCCTAGGGGGCAAACATGCTATCCCGTTTCCACCACTGATCCTTGATGCCAGCAAGGCGGTGCTTCAGATCCTCTGCCTGATCGTCTCGACCCTGCCGCCGCAGCCGGGAGTCCATCATCTCAGGGGTGTAGTACACGAAGGGGCCTCCGGCGATCATCGCCTCCAGCGGGTCGGGCGCGCCGCCTTTGCGAAGCTGCTCCAAGCGCCACTCTTGCAGATGACCGCAGAGCTCGCTGAACTTGTCCATGCGTTCGGGATACAGGTTCACCTGCTGATAGCGGTCCGACCTCAAGTCATGCAGATAGAAGGGGCTATCGTAGGGATACAAGCCCGGATGATACATCTCGATAAGCGTCCAGTCCTTCGTCCGCACGGCCCGCGACAATGTGAAGATTCCGTGGTCGTAGACCAGATACGGCCACCCCACGAATTCCTCACCCCGCAAGGCAGCGGCAAACGGCTTTCCGTCCCAGTCAGTGGGCGTGCGTATGCCGAGCAGGTCGCACAACGTTGGGCACAAGTCGACGTTGTAGATCAGGGCATCGTTCAAACCGCGCGCCGACGCCCCCGGCCAGCGAATGATCAGCGGGATGTTGTGCACAGCTACGTTAGCGATGCCGTGCTCGCAGTACTGGCCGTGCTCGCCGAAGGAGTCGCCGTGGTCCGAAGACACGACTATCGCCGTGTCTTCAAGCACCCCTTTACGCTTCAGCAGGTCCAGGAATTTGCCGATCCACGAGTCCACGTATGCCAGACTCCCATCAACGCCGTCGATGAGCAGACGAGCGTCGTCCATCGTCTCGAGTTTCTCAGGGTGATACTTGGACGGGGGCTTCTCGGTGTAGGGGTAGAGATTGTACGCCGTCCGCGGGCCATACATACGCTTGTTGCGCTCGATTGCCTCCGCCGTCGGGAACGGCGGCATCGGCTCGTCGGCGAAGCGCGTCATCCATTCGTCCGGCACGCGGTAGAAGCTGTGGACGTCCCAGAAGTGGACATCGAGGAACCAGTTGTCCGACTCCGCGTTCCGTTCGAGCCACTGGAGAGCCGGCTCAGCGATGGGCGCGGCAGTCTCCTGGCCCTTCGTGTGGACAGGCGTGTAGAACTCCTCGAATCCAGCGGTGAACCACCAAGCGTTATGGCGGTCGGCAAATGAGCTGAACGCAGCGGTGTGATAGCCATTCGACCAGAGGTGGTGGACCCAGAAAGGCGCCTGCGGATTCTGAATGTGGGATATCGAGTTGGGGCGCATACGCTCGCCCTCGCGATAGTGTGACACGACGCCGTTGTGGAAACCGAAGCGTCCGCTGAATAGGGCGGCCCGCGACGGGAGGCAGGGCGAATTGGCCGTGTGGCAGTTGGTGAAGGAGACTCCCTCGGCGGCGATCCGGTCGATATTTGGTGTAGTCTTGCGGGGGTAGCCGTTACAGCTAAAGTGGTCGGCGCGAGCGCAGTCGATGTCGATATAGAGGATCCTCATTAGATGGCCTTTCTTGAGTTACGAGAGTTGCCCTCTAGTGTGAGCGATCGCGGCGAACCGATCAATCGAACGAGCAGGCAAATCCGGGCCTCTCCTTGGCTTCTCCGCCGCACGGCGGGGGCGCCACGCAATCGCTGCCCAACACCTCCGTTATGGCATTGCCGAGTAGGCGAGACAGACGCCCTGCCTGTAACGTCACCTCAGGCTATTTGGCGGGCTCGCGTTCGCCTAGCTGACGAAGAATGGCGAGTTGCTCCTCGTTCACCTTGTATAGGTGCGACCAGGCGCGGTGATCGGCCTCATCCTTGATCTGGTCACGCTCCGCCGTTCGGTTGGAGGCGGTGAGCATGGTGGGGACAAACAGCGATTGCATGATGCCCCCCAGAACAAAGAAGAGGAACGCGTACGGAAAGGGGTCGAAACCCTTACCGTGTTGAATCGCGCTCTGCCAGATCACCCAGGCCGCCAATATCAGGCAGAGGAAGTAGAAGAATGCCATTGTCCCCGCAATGCCCACGATGTGGTCAGCCAGCCAACCGTTGATCTGGCTGATCTGAGGGCGTTCCTTCCGCATGCTCTCCAGGACGCGTTGGGGGTGGACGATCGGCGAGGGCTCCTTGTGCAAACGGTCGACAGTCCCGGCGACCTCGTCTGCGGCTCGGTAGGGGTGAAGATGCACTCTTGCCATCGTATCCTCCTTTGGTATAGCGTCTCACTTCACGCCTCTAGTATGCGCCGTCCAGACGCACACTTCCACGGGGGAATAATGGCATCTCTTCACTGGCTTTTTCAAGGGGAGGGCTCACGGTGCCAACAGTTCGACCAAAGCGAGTGGCGCCTGGCGGAGAAACCAGCTGGTGGTGGCGCGCTACGACGGGGCTGTCGCCGCGGGAGGTGGCTTAGGCGGTCTTGGCGCGCCGGCGCGCGACTCCGTTCCCGTACTCTTCCTCGAAGATCGGCACTCTGATCAAGAGTACTGGGACTGCGGACGTGCTGACAATGACTTCGGCAACGCTGCCGAGCATCAGCTTCCCCATACCCCGCCTTCCGTGGGTGGCCATGGCAATCATGTCGGCCTTGATTTCTTCGACGACCTCCAGGATCATCGGCGCCGGGTCGCCCTTGGCATAGAAGGCTTCCGCAGCGATGCCATCGTCACACAGACCTTGGGCTACAACTTGAGCATACGCTTGGGCCTGGCGGAGGGCTCCGGGCACGAGGCTATGCATAGGAGAAATGACATGGAGGATGGCGAGCGAAGCCCTGAGCCGCTTCCCGATCTTGGAAGCGTAAGGGATGACGGCGGCATCCATCGGGGATCTGTCAACTGGAACAAGTATCTTCACCGCTTGTATCCTCCCGGCAAGCAGCCTGCGAACTGGGATATCCTACGTCGGAATGTTCGGCCTGATTACGGATGCAAGATATAGGGGGAAACCCTCACAGGGCGCTTGAATTAGACAGGAAAAGCATACCCTCATGGCCTAGTACAGAGACTGCCCTTGTTACAGGCCGCCATCCCGGATTGTCCCTTCCAGGCGGCGAATGCTAGCATTGGTCTAATAGCCGTCTAACGCTGCTTAATGACTGAGGTAGATCGATGCACCAGCATAGAATTAACCGTCGAGACCTTCTCAAGCTGAGCGCCGGTGCGGTCGTGGCTTTGGGCGCGCCGCAAATCCTGACAGGCTGCGGCGATGACGAGACGCCACCAAAGCCGACCAGCACCCCACCAGGGCCCTCAACCCGCGTCGCAGCGATCCGGGGCAACGACCTGTACGCGATGACCCGCGACGCGCTGGAGGCCATCGGTGGGATCGGGGCAATCGTCCATGAGGGTGAGACGGTCTTCATCAAGCCCAACATGGTGATGCTGCCCTGGGCGGATGTACTGGGCAGCCCATTCCCCACTGGTGAGTGCACGAAGCCGGAAATCGTCATTACGGTCGCCGAGGAGTGTCTCAAGGCGGGGGCGGCCGAGGTGATCATCGGCGACGGCTCGCAGGCACCGACCTTCTCTTGGGAGTCTGCTGTGACCCTCGATGGTTCGACGAATCTCGTCGCCGCGGCGGCGCGGCTGAGCTCACAGTACAAAGGAAAGGTACGCACCGTTTGTCTCGACGCTGAGTCTCCCAGTTGGGTAGAGGTGCCTACCAGCACTTACCTGGAGAAGGTAGCTATCTCCAGCCTTGTCGCCAACGCTGACCGCGTGATCTCCATACCAGTCGTCAAGACGCACCAGTGGGCACAGGTCACACTAGCCCTCAAGGGCTTCGTGGGTGTCACGCCCCTCGAGCGCTATGGCTGGACCAACAGCGGGATGTATGCCCGTGTCCTGATCCCGCACCAGAGCCCACAACATATCGCTCAACTCTATCTCGACATCGCGAACGCAGTGAAGCCGGACCTCGCCATTATCGACCTTTCCATTGGCGTCGAGGGTAACGGACCCAGCGTGTCGGGCGGGGGCGGAAAGACGGTGGATATGCGAGACCGCCTCGGTTCCTGGCTCCTGCTCGCGAGCACGGACTTAGTGGCAGCCGACGCGACGACAGCACGGGTGATAGGCCATGATGTCGCAAGTCTGAAGCATGTCGGCATGGCCTATGAGATGGGACTGGGAGAGATGCGCGAGGAGTCAATCGAGATCGTCGGCGAGAAGCTGGATAACCTGCGCGTGGACTGGCTGCCGGCCGAACTCGCGGCGCCCGATTTCTTGGCAGGACCTTCGTTCAATCCCGCAGGTGTTCCTCTCCACGTCAGATGGCATCACGGAGCCGGTTCGCGAGCGTAGACCGCTGCTATGTCGGCCGTCGGGACGAGCGACTGAGGCGCCAAGCGTCTGGGAGCGCGACCGGCGCCTTCTCTGTTGATCTCGTTGCCAGGCGATACCGTCCTTCCACAGCTTTGAGCGTCCCTCGGATGCTCACTCACCCTTCTGATTATGCTCGGCCCACCTATACCTCGCGGTTTTCTTCAGCCGCTACGGGAACATTCCGCCCTGTTCCGCCGTCCTAAGGAATACGAGACGTTTTCCAGCAAGATGCCGATCTAGTCGAGGACAGAAAGCGAGGCGCGAAGGTGAAGAAGGGATTGGTCGTAGCCGCGGTCTTGTTCCTGGCGGCAGGGATACTCGGCGGTACTGCCGTTTGGGTCGCTGCGAGCGGCGGCGGGGACAAGGCTCCCCGGCAAGTCGACTTCTATGCATCGGACGCGGGCAAAGAGGTCGAGGTGGAGGTAGGCAGTCTCTTGACGGTTACCCTGGAGTCCAATGTGACAACCGGCTTTCAGTGGCAGTTGGCAGAGAACAGTGATGACACCGTCCTGAAGCTGGTAGGTGACGAATACGAACTCCCTGAGGGAGCGGCCGGTGAGGCTGTCGGGGCCGGGGGAGATGAGGTCTGGAGATTCGAGGCTGTCGAAAAGGGCAGGACGACCCTGGTCTTGGAGTACAACCAGCCGTGGGCAGGCGGCATGAAGGCCGACAAGAGCTTCACACTTACTGTCGTCGTCAGATAGAGCGGACAGCTCGGGGACTGGAAAGCAGCCAGATCGCCTTGGCCAAACGCCAGGGCCGCGCCTGAAGAAACGCCAGAACAGACGAAGCCGGCTGAGGAACCCCTCGACCCTCCAAGCGAAGGCTCACATCCTAATGCTGCAGGTGGCGAAACCCTCCCACTCGCTTACGGGCTTGCTGGAGGTAAGGACGAATCCCTCACTCCCTGCGTCATCCCTATAGGAGATCGTGATATCGCCCACCAGGTCATAGGTCTCGGGGCTGATGACAAACGTTAGGCCGTCCAGTTCCTCGACCAGATCGGACTCGTGGATGGTGTCCACGCTTAGGCCAAGTGATGGATCGCAGCATCCGGTAGATACGAGGTCAATGCGAATGGGCCCCTGGGCGCCCTTCTCAGCGAGCGCTGATCTGACGGCCTGGCCTGCACCTGGATCTAGAGTAACCAAAGTCATCACCTCCAAGAGGCGGGACGTGTCACGGCTTGCCCCTCAACATCCCTTCCTAATTCTCCCTAGTAGGCCTGTGTGTAGACGCTCAGAACCTCCATCGGATCGCTCACCGGCCGCGCGTTGAATATGACGGCTGTATCGGCGAGTGCGTGGAACGCGCATATTGGAAGGGATTCTTCAGGAACGCCTACGTCGCGCAGCCTCAGCGGATGGCCCACATTCTTCATCAGAACCTCGATCGCGTCTGCCGCAGCCAGAGCCGCATCGCGCTCATTCATGCCTTTGGTGTCAACCCCCAGGGCCTGCGCAACCATCGCCAGCTTAGCGGTAGCGTGGTCGACGTTGAAACGCATCACCTTGGGCAGCATGATGCCGCAGGCCGCTCCGTGGGGGACATGATGCAGCGTACCTACCGTGTGCGCCATGCCATGCGCCAGACCGACTTGGGCAATGGTGAACGCCCAGCCAGCCATGGTAGCTGCGATCTGCATGTTCAGCCGGGCCTTCTCGTTCTTGCCGTCGGCCACGACTAACGGCAGGTTTTCGCTTATCAGGCGTATGGCGTGCAGGGCCTGACCATCGCAAACCTGGTTCGACATCATGCTCATCAGAGCCTCGACAGCGTGGGTCATGGCGTCCATGGCCGTGGCGGCTGTCATATCCTTGGGCAGGGTCATAGTGAAACGCGGGTCAAGGATAGCGACGTTCGGCATGATCCGTGTATCCACTATGAACAGCTTTCGCCCTGCGCCCTTGCTTGTGATGACAGCTATGTTGGTCACCTCACTGCCGGTGCCCGCCGTGGTCGGAACAGCGATGTGCGGGGTTTGCGGCTCTGTGAGTACCTGCATGTTCAGGTGATCATTGGCCTTGCCGCCGTTCTTCAACGTCACGCAGACCGCTTTGCCGGTATCGAGAACGCTCCCGCCACCCACGCTAACGATGCAGTCCGCCTTTAGTTCACGGGCGACGGCGACCGCCGCATCAACAGCCTCCAAGTCGGGGTCGGGCGGGATATTGTCGTAGATTCCCACGCAGAAATCCACAAGGGCACTCTCAACAAGATCGGCGAGGCCCGCTTTCCTGACTCCGGTGTCGGTGAGTATCAGCGCTCTTCGACAGCCGAGATCCACGACTGCCTTATAGATTGCGCTGAGAGAGCCGTGACCGACGATGACGTTGGTCGGGCAATTGTAGGAAAAGCCTTCCACCCTCTTGTTGTCCGACATGAGCTGGAAGGTCATGTTCGAGTTCTTGTCCGCCAGCGCGGGTATGTGCACTCTCTTGACCTGGATGTATTCGTGGAGGCCGGGGCCTCCCAGTTCGCGTCCCACGCCGGACTGCTTGTATCCCCCAAAGGGACAGAAATCGGCGAAGATGTGGTAGTCGTTGATCCACATCGTTCCGGTGCGGACGCCGCGGGCGACGCGTTCTGCCCTGGCGGTATTGGTGGAGAAGACTCCGCCGCCTAGTCCATAGATCGAGTCGTTGGCGATCGCCACCGCCTCTTCATCACTGTCGTACTTGATGATGCAGACGACGGGGCCGAAGATCTCTTCTTGCGCGATACGCATCTTGTTGTCCACGTCGGCAAAGATGGTGGGAGCGTAGTAGTAGCCGCCGCTGATACCCTTAGCCTCAACGCGGTGACCGCCGGTGACCAGCCTCGCTCCTTCTTCCTTTCCCAGTGCCACATAGCGTTCGACGGTGGCCAACTGCTCCTTGCTGACTAGGGGCCCCATGTGGGATGTGGACTCGAGCTGGTACCCGACCCTGATAGCTTCAGTCCGCTTCCGCAGCTTCTCGAGAAACTCGTCGTAGATCTTCGACGAGACCAGTACGCGCGTCCCCGACTCGCATACCTGTCCCTGATGGAAGAAGGTGCCGAACATCGCGCCCTCGACGGCCAGGTCCATGTCCGCATCGTCAAGGATTATGTTGGCCGACTTGCCGCCGAGCTCGAGCGTCACCTTCTTCACCGTATCGGACGCCATCCTCATGATCTCGCGTCCCACCTCGGTGCTGCCGGTGAAGGCTATCTTGTCAACGTCGGGATGGGTGCAGAGGGTCTTGCCCAACTCACCACCGGGTCCGGGGATTACGTTTATCACCCCGTTGGGAATGCCTGCCGCCTTCGCTGCTTCCGCAATGATGAGGGCGCTCAGGGGAGTGTACGAGGCCGGCTTCAATACCACCGTGTTCCCCGTGATCAGCGCAGGGGCGAGCTTCCAGAAGGCCATCGTCATGGGGTAGTTCCAGGGGATAATCCCTACGCATACCCCGATCGGCTCCCTGCGGATGAACTCGCGGCCGGGCGAAAAGACATTCCCGGAAACGGGTATCTCCTCTTCCCAGGGGAATTTGTTGACCGCATACACACTCAGATTACGCAGGAACGTGATCCCGAGGAGGGGACCAAACTTGGCCAGACCTATGATCTGGCCAGAGTCCATGGATTCGGTTGCGGCCAGACGAAGCCCCTGCTGGGCCACCTGATCGGCGAAATCCTGGATTTTCGCCATACGGGCGGACGGGGTCAATCCGCTCCAGTCTCCCCTGTCAAAAGCCCGGCGTGCGGCTGCAATTGCGGCCTCTGCGTCGGCCTTTCCCGCTTGGGCAACCGTGGCAAACGGAAGCTCCGTCCCCGGGTCGACAGAATCGAAGGTCTTTCCGTCTGCAGCGTCGACAAACTCGCCATCGATGAACAGTTTGTACTGATCCATTGGAAACCCTCCTGAAGCTCTGCGAATCCTAAGTTGAAACTGCCCCCGCCTCCGTTTGCCTCCCGGTCCCCCATGTTGTCTTCTCAGAAGGGATACGTCACGATGGGCCCGCTTCCCGCTGCCTTATCCGCCAGCGCTTCTGCTGAGTGGTTGAGGCGGCAAAGATTCATCGCTTCTAGTACCCCAGTTGAGCATACCACCGTCCCCGATCATGATGGAAGGCGTTTCCTTGTCCGGTCTCCATGTGCGTGGTTACTGCATAACTGAGAGGGCCGTCGATGGGCGGTTGCTGAGGATGTAGACTCCGACGGCGGAGGCACACAAGCTCCGAGGGGCCCCGCCTTTCGACAGAACCCCTCGGAGAAAAGACAGCTATCGGCCCATACCTACGGGACGATCTTCGAGTATCCGGACTTGACCGTCAGCGGCCAGGAAATGTCGAGATACTGATCACCCCCAGTGTCCCAGGTTGGCCAATCGATCAGACCTTCCACGCTCGGGTCGCCGGTCTTGGCGAACTGCACCCACATCGTCATCATTGCCTCCGAGACCTGCTCGTCGTCTTCCGTAAGCCCCGGGTCCTTACTTTGGGCACCGGAAGGTTGGGCAAATGCGTCGTAGAATATCGAGTTCGGTATCACAGCCATCATGCCGAAGACATATGGTATCTCGAGCCCGTGGAAAGCCAGGATGCCCTCTTGCTTCCATTTGCTCGGCACCTGCGTGAACAGGGCGGCGTAACCTTTGTTGCCGCTCTTGGCAACCGCCTCCAGTCTTAGAGTGTAGGCATCGATCAGGAAGGGCAGGTTAATCACTGTGGTTTCGGCTATCAGCTCACCCAGGTTTGTACACGTTATCAAAGACACATCGTTTTGTTTGCCCGCTCGGTATATGTTCGCCGGGGTATCGGGCATGAGCCAACCGTCGACCAGCAGGTTGTCAAGCACGCCGACGCCTTCCGCCTCCGGAATCGACGCCGTGAGCTCTTTGCTCATCTCGGCGCTCGCCTCCAGGATCTTCTCGAAAGGAAGGGCACGAAGCGCCACGAGCAGGTTCGCGTCTTCGGGAATGCCAAGCTTGGCCACGAGCTGCCGGCCCATCTCCTCGCCGTCCGCCAAGGGGAGCACCGACCTTATGCCCTCTCCTTCGCTATTTGCCCCGCTCTCCAGGATCGCGTGCTGGAACAGCCCCTTTGCCAGCGGCGAGGCGATCATCGCGTCCGTCTTGCCGCCGCCACCGGACTCGCCGAAGAGAGTGATGTTGTTGGGGTCGCCGCCAAAGGCAGCGATGTTGGTCTGTATCCATTTGAGCGAGGCGATGAGGTCCAGGAACAGGTAGTTCCCCGATACTCCATCCGGCGACTCAGCAGCGAGTTGGGGTAGGGCCAGCAGGCCGATCGGGCCCAAGCGGTGGTTGACGCCCACCATCACGACCCCGTGCTGGGGAAGCGAAGGCCAGGTGTACGGGAGCGAATTAGCTGAACCGACGGCAAAGCCGCCGCCGTGGAACCAGACCATCACCGGCAGTTTCTCGTCTGTCTTCTTCGCCGGCGTGAAGACGTTAAGGGTCAGGCAGTCTTCGCCGATATTGCCGGAAACCCAACTGGCCTTCGATTGGGGGCACATATTACTGAAGACGGTAGACTCGCGGATGCCCGACCACGGCTCAACCGGCTGCGGCGCCTTCCATCGCAAGTCCCCCACAGGCGGCGCCGCATACGGGATCCCGCGATAGACGCGCACTTCTTTCCCCGGGTCACCGACGACTGTACCGGAAACGTAGCCGGCATCCAGCTTGATTGGATCGATAAGGAGGGTTGTTTCGGCTGCCGCCGGCGTCCCTTGGGAGGACGTACCCTCTTCATCCTCACTACAGGACAGGAGCACCGGCAGCGTCAACGCCAATAGGAGAAACAGGGGGAAGAAAAGCTTGAATCGAGTCGGTTTGCCGTACATGTCTAAACTCCCTCCATGCGCGAGATGCGCCATACTTGCCCAGCCTCATGCGGGCGGCCCGCTTTCATTCAGACGCGCGTTGCGTCTGGTCGATAAGTAGAGTCAATCGACCTATTGTTGCGGCACTATCTCCGAGTACCCGGACTTGACCGTCAGCGGCCATGCTATGTCGAGGTATTGGTCGGCCTCGGGGTCCCAGGTTGGCCAGTCGATCAGACCTTCCACGCTCGGGTCCCCTGTCTTGGCGAACTGGACCCACATGGTCATCATTGCATCGGCAACCTTCTCGTCATCCTCAGTGAGGCCCGGGTCTTGCTGTACGGCGCCGGAAGGCTTCTCGAATATCGCGAAGAACACGGAGGCCTTCATCACTTCGAGGGCGCCGAAGACGTACGGCACTTCCAGCCCGTGATTGGCGATGACACCGTCTTCTTTCCAGTTGCTGGGCACCTGGGTGAATATGGCGGCGTAGCCATTGATGCCGAGCCTGTCCGCCGATTCCAATCGCTTCACATACCCTCCTAGCAGCTCGGGTATCAATAGGAAGGTCTTCTCGGCTGTCAGCTCGCCTATGTTGGCGCAAAGCAGGATGGGGACGTTGTTCTGCTTGTCCTGCGCGAATATGTTCGTCGGGGCGTCGGGCATGAACCATCCGTCCACCACGAGCGAGTCCACCGCCCCGGTATAGCCGCGTCCGCTGGCGCTCGTTTCTCTGGCCAGAGCCGTCCCGGCTTCTATGATCTTGTCTGCGGGAACGGCACGGAGGGCCGCGAGGTCGTCTGCGGGCACACCGAGCTTCGCGACCAGTTGCTCGCCCAGCGCCTCGGCCTCCGACAGGGTGAGCATCCGGCGCCCGTCGCGGCGCTCTACGTTTGCGCCGCTCTCGTAGATGGCGCGGTGGAAGAGGTCTTTCGCCAACGGCGAGGCAACGAGGGCATCGGTCTTACCACCACCTCCGGACTCGCCGAAGATCGTGACGTTGTCGGGGTCGCCGCCAAAGGCAGCGATGTTAGTCTGCACCCATTTGAGCGAGGCGATAAGGTCGAGGAACATGTAGTTGCCGGAGACGCCGTCCGGCGACTCCGCGGAAAGGGCAGGAAGCGCCATCAGGCCTATCGGCCCCAGCCGGTGATTCACGCTCACAAGGATGGCGCCGTGCTGGGCAAGGGAAGGCGAGTAGTACGGCGCCTGGTTGCCCGAGCCGATGCTGTAGCCGCCGCCGTGGAACCAGACCATCACCGGCAAGCGTTCGCCGGTCTTCTTGGCAGGGGTCAGGACGTTGAGGTAGAGGCTGTCCTCACTCTTGGGTCCCGGAGCAAAGCCAACCTCAACCTGAGCAGCCGAATCGCTGAAGGCGGTGCATTCCCGTATCCCTGTCCACGGCGTGACCGGTTGCGGCGGCTTCCAGCGCAGGTCGCCGACGGGCGGGGCGGCATAGGGCACGCCGCGGTAGATCCGCACTTCCTTTCCGGGTTCGCCGACGGTCGTGCCGGAGACGTAGCCGGCGTCCAGCTTGATTGGATCGATAAGGAGGTCTGTTTCCGCTGCTGCCAGCGTCCTCTGGGAAGATGTGTCCTTTTCATCATCACTGCAGGACAGGAGCAGCGGCAGCGTCAACGCCAGCAGGAGGAACAGGGGGAAGAGAAGATTGAAACGGTTCGACTTGCCTTTTCGGTACATTCCGTAGCCTCCTGCAAACGCTAAAGGCATGACTCTTGTCGGGCCTTGTAGCAGTAACCCTTTGGGGGAGGATGGCTCCTGTTCTCTGTAGAGACCGGGAGCGTCTTTGGGTCCTCTACTTTGATCCCGTAACTCTCGGATTGGCAGCAGAACTCTAGTACAGCCTACATATGACTGTCAACACTTGTTCCTTGGAAGCGGTGGGGCCCGAACCCGCCAGAGGGTCGGCTAACCACCGGCCCTCTTCTCTGTTATTCCTCCCAGTCACTAGCGCCCTTTCGCGAGTTACACTGGCGGCAGACCACGCGCAGGTTGTCTAGCGTCAGAGCAAGCTCAGGGTGCTTGCTCCTTGGGTGCTTGTGGTCAACAGTGACATCCTCGACTTTGGAGATGTGCCTACCGCAATCGGCGCAAGTCGTCCCTTGGTCTTTGATGATTTGTGCTCTGAGCAACTTCCATTCGGGGCTGGAATAGAAGGCCTTGCGCTCCTCTATGTCGCGCTGGCGCTCCTCGGCAAATGCAAGAACCTTAGCCTCAACCTGGCGCAAACGCTCCTGACGTGGCCCCTCTACCACTCTCTCAATTGCTAGCATGATAAGGAACGGTAGGACCATCATCCAACCGAGAATGAAGAACCAGCGGCCGCCCGTCCATTCGTCGAATAACACGGCCTGCAGGAACAGACCAGATACCCAGCAGACTGCGAGCTCTAGCCAAATAACCCACTCGCCGACCCTCTCGACAATACTCATGGGTATAATGGCTTTGGCCCTCTTTGTTAGCCGCTTCTCGACGTTCTTCGTAATGACGTTGCTATTCAACAACTCGACAGGTACGTTCTCCTCTCGGCGACGCTGCAATGCTGCGCATTGTCTACACTTGTTCTCAGTCCGGAAGTAGTTACCGTAGTCACGCTTGCCGCATTTGTCGCACGTGTATCTCTTGCGCCAGTCAAGGCCAGTTTCTCGGCATGCTCGCATCTTCGATGCGCATTTCATGCAGAGGCTGCTGGTCAGGAAGTAGTTGCCGCGTAGACGTCTGTGGCACTCCCTGCACTCATACGTCTCGTATCTATCGAGGCCTCTCCACCGGGATGGCATAGTTTGGGCATTCTGGGTAGGCACTAGCTGGAAATGACGCGCCCACTCTACGCCGCGAGGGAAAAGGCTGTCAACCGGAGGGGGTTTGAGCCTTGAGGTGCAATCAAGTGGAGCGGGGGACGCCTCTCACGGGCCGGAGCGATTCCTCGCGACGGGCCCCTTACTTGTGCATTAGTTCCCGCCTAGCGGCTCAATCGTAGGCTCAGGATTGGCCTTCTCTTCATAGAACTCTAAGTCTCCAACGTTGCCCGTCGGTTGACAGAGTATGAACGTCCGCTCTTCACCATTGCGATCCTGGCGGCAGGGGTTGTCGCTAATGACCTCTAGCGTCATCCGATAGTGCAGGCCCACGACAATACTGCTGGTGATCCCCTGGTACTTGCTACCGGGGCGGGCGATTCTTGTCAGAACCCGTAGCGTTGTGCCGCAGTCCTGAACGACGTCAAAAGTCCACTTGTCATTGGGGGCGATGTCAATTCTCTGCTTATCTTTCACTCCAAGAGACGTTGGGAAGAATACGTCGCTGATATCCGGCAGAGGCGGAGCGATGTTGACTATCCTGACATCTACTCCTTCGGCAGATGCAGTTCTGCTGTGATTCTTCACGGTAATGCGATACCAGTGATCAACGCTGGAATACATCGGCGGCTTCTTCTCGAAGAAGATCGACACGTCGGCCCTCTTCTCCTTCAGCCCCCACAGTTCGCTATTCAGGCCATAGATATGCAGAAAGGCAAGCACCACAAATGCGATGCTCGCAGTGATCGCGATGGGCTTCCAGTCGGCCTCATGACCTGCAATCTTCTGGCCCCACAATTCCATGCCCCATGCCCCAGCGCTGACTAGCAGGGTCATGATTTCCGCCAGCCATTTGATGATTCGTTGCATGGGCTTAGTCTACTACTCGCGCTCCTCGCGTCAAGTGTACAATTCCCCAGGGGACTATTCCATCAGTGCCGGTGGGGAAGGTGAACCGCGAACACTTCGAGGTCAACACCGGCAGGGGAGGGCAGTATGCTGCGCTAGGCAGAGAATCACCCTCTGTCCCTAATACCGTCGGTCTGCTGCTTGACAACCGAGGTGGCGGGCGGTAGATTCCACGCAAGACGTGTAACCCGAACCGAGAGGAGACATTTCATGGCTCTCCGTCACGCACGACTGATTCTAGGGTTGCTGCTTGTTGCGGCCGTCGTGCCAGCATGTTCAAGCGAAAGCGCGGGGACCCCGTCACCCTTACCGCGAGTGGAGGCAACGGCAAAGGACGGCGCATCATCGCTCGCGGCCGACGCCTATATCTGGGGACTACCGTTCGTCATCACGATGCGCACGATGCAGTCGCTTGCGCCCGTTATCGGCATCAACCACCTCTACGCGCAGGCACAACTGTCCGACGCTTCGAGCCGAACCGTTGTCGCGCCGAACGTCGACACGCTGTACGAGGTGTCCATCCTCGACCTGCGCGACGGCCCCTACATGTTGACCGTGCCGGAGATACGCGACCGCTACTACACCTTCCAGTTCCTGGCGATGAACACCGAGTCGTTCGCGTATATTGGGACGCGGGCAACCGGGGGCGACGGGGGGTCTTGGGTTATCGCGCCACCCGGCTGGGAAGGCACAGTACCGGCTGGCTCAGAGCTGTTCAACGCACCGACCTCGCTGGTGTTCATGTTGGGTCGATTCCTCGTGTTGAATGCCGATGACCTGCCCGTCGCGCACAACGTCATGTCCGAAGTACGTCTCGAGTCGTTGACGCCGGTCAGCGCGACTCCTGCACCGTCGTCCCTCGGCTCGCCTCCGGGCAAGCCACAGGACGTGGCAGCCGCCGGCGCCGCCTTCTTTGATGAGCTGGGCGACGTACTGGCGATAGCGCCGCCCACGAGCGACGTGGACATGGAGGCGATGCGACGGTTCGCTGCTATCGGCATCGGGCCCGGTAAGCACCCCGCAGCAGATGGCACCGCAGAATCACGCGCTGTTCTCGCCCAGGGCATCATCGACGGCACCGACCGCATTACCGACTTGGTGGCTGCGTCAACAATCAGCGTCAACGGCTGGGATAGTCAGGGCCAGATGGGGACGTACGACGACAACTTCCCCCTCCGCGCGGCGATAGCCTCGATCGGTTGGGGAGCCAATGTGCCAGAAGAAGCGGTTTATATGCATTCGGAGAAAGACGCGAATGGGCAGGACTATTCAGGTGACCACAACTACGTGCTGCACTTCGCTGCCGACCAGTTGCCGCCGGCGAAGGCGTTCTGGTCGCTCACATTGTATGGGCCCGATCACTTTCTGATCGACAATCCCGCCAGGCGCTATGCGGTCGGCGACCGCACGCCTGGTTTGCAGTTCAATGCCGATGGCTCGCTGGACATCTACTTTCAACAGAGCGCCCCGGCCGGGCATGAGTTGAACTGGGTGCCCACTCCGGCAGGATCGTTTTATCTATCGCTGCGCATCTACCTCCCCGAGCAGAGCGTCCTCGACGGAGTGTACCATCCTCCGCCTGTCATGCCGCAATAGCCTGTTTTGTAAGTGTGCCGCTCTCGCCAGGCGCGCCAGGATGCGAAACCGCGCGCCGTCTGCTCGTAGAGGGCACGGCGCACGAGACAGGCGCTTGAGCACCAAGCAGAGAATCACCCTCCGGCCCCCACTCGCTCGATGGAGAGAGCTTGAGCAGAACTCCTAACCGGACAGGAGCACCCCTAGTCGAACCGGATGGTGAAGCTGTACATCCCCATCGAGCACAGGCCCGTCAGCGCCGATCCCGCTTTCTGAGGCGGCACATCGACCACCGTCTCTCCGGAGGGTGGAAGATTGGTCTGATAGCCGAGCTTCGGGATGGTCAGAGACGAAGAGCAGTCGAAGGTCCCGCTCGTCTTGATCTTGAGAGTCGTCGCCGTATCGGCCTTCGCCGTGATGTTCTGGGGGCTGTAGCCGCCCTTGGCGCTGATCTCGATGATCTGCTTTCCGGCAACGCTGGAGACGTTCGTCTGCAGCGCATCGCCGGCTTTCGTGCCGCCGTGAGCGACCAGGATCACGGCGACGACGGTCACAACAGCGGCGGCGATGACAAACAACAGAGCAGAAGTGCGTATGGATTTCATCTTCCTCACATCCCTATCAGAGCTACCAGTTGAACACCGGCTCAATCACGCCGATTGCAGCCAAGCTGTTGAGGACATTGAACAGGGCGAAAAGGATCACCAGCAGACCAGCCGTCTTGAAGAAGACGCCCTGATTAGTCCTCGTGCGGACGGCCAGCGAGGTGAAACTAAGCAGCGCCAACACCGGCAGCGTTCCCAGGGCGAAGAAGAACATCGTGAGAGCCCCGGCAACGAGACTGCCGGTCGAGACGGCGTAGAACTGCATCGCCTGTGTGAAGCCGCAGGGCAGGAAGAAGGTCGCACCACCGACCAGCGCCGGCGTAAAGGCGTGGGTCAGGCTCGTGGCGCCTAGTGCCCGCTTCGATACGAATCTCGGCATCGACGGTTGGAGACGGCTCGACCAGCGGAACAGATCCAGCAGATTGACGCCGATCGCGAGCATGAACAGGGCGACGGTTAGGCTCAAGACAAAGGTCCCCGTCGAGTTGAGACGGAAGGCAGAGCCGAGCAGTCCGATCACGCCGCCCAGGACGAGGAACGAGGCGACGCGGCCGATGTGGAACAAGGCCTGCGGTTTCGTCCTATCCCCCGACCGCGCGAACGTCGCCGATATCGAGAGTACCAGGCCACCAACGATCGCCATGCACGTTGAAAGGGAGGCGACGACGCCAACGAAGAACGCCATGCCATAAGTGACGGTGTCGCCGCTCACGAGATTCACAATGCCGATCTCTTGCAGCAGCACGAAAAGGGCGGCGCAGATGATGGCGATGGGAACGGCGACGCCGAACTCGTCCCAGGCGACGTGCTTCTTAGGTGCCGTTGTCGACAGCGAGTGCTCGGAAAGGAGGGCGGATAGCTCTTCGGCGATATCGTCCGGGGGCCGGTCGCCGAAATCGCCGCGAATCTCTACGGATCGTGTTCTCAGGCTGGACTTGGCCGAGACGACCCTTGGATGCTCCGCGAGTTCGCGCTCGCTGAGCCATACGCACGCCTTGCAGTGCATGCCGTTGACGTGGAAGGTGTACGTCTGGATACCCGCCGCCGCAGTCACCCTTTCCCCCTAACGATTGTCATCACGATGAAGAGGCCTCCATTTGTCCAATCAGATGCAGTAGGTGAGAGCAGCGGATTCAGCCCTCGTTTCTTGGCGCTCGCGGAGATCTTCAAGCGTGACCGATCCCAAGAACCCGGTCACGACCGCGCCTAGCTCTGCCCAGAGGTCGCGAGCGCCGCAGTTTCCGGAGCGGGAGCACACCTCCGGCCGATCGACGCATTCGACAGGCGCCAGGGACCCCTCCAGGGTGCGCAAAATGTCGAGGACGGTGACCTCGGACGCCGGT
>Ga0315273_10000611_pt1 | contig 38313 bp, 34 predicted proteins | sample YL17G02_0_MG_FD_205753 | JGI IMG/M metagenome (GOLD analysis project Ga0315273, IMG submission 205753) | Sediment microbial communities from Yellowstone Lake, YNP, Wyoming, USA - YL17G02_0 | ecosystem: Environmental > Aquatic > Freshwater > Lake > Sediment | place: USA: Wyoming | collected...
TCTTCGTCACCAACCTGATCGGGCTGGGTCTGGGACCGGTCTTCGTCGGCGTGTTGAGCGACACGTTCAAGGCCAGCGCCGGCGTGAATTCGCTGCGCTGGGCATTGCTGGTTACGGTCAGTCTGAATGTCTGGGCCGCGGCGCACTACTGGCGCGCGGCACGGTACCTGGAGGCGGATCTCGAGCGGCCCTGGGAACCCGCAGCCGTCCGGTAAGACGAAGCGCCCCGGGACAGCTGTCCCGGGGCGCTTCATGCCGACTTTGGGGCCTTGCGGCCTAGTACATCCCGCCCATGCCGCCGCCGGGAGGACCCGCCGGCGCCGACTTCTCTTCTTTCCTCTCCACCACCACCGCTGCGGTGGTGAGGAGGAGGCCGGCGATCGAAGCGGCGTTCTGCAACGCCGTCCGGGTCACCTTGGTCGGGTCGATGACGCCGCTCTTGACCAGGTCCTCGTACACGCCCGTGGCCGCGTTGTAGCCGTAGTTCTTGTCCCTGGACGCCTTCACGGCGGCCACGATGATGGAACCCTCGGCGCCCGCGTTCTGGGCGATCATCCGGATCGGCTCCTCGATCGCGCGACGCACGATCTCGACCCCGATCTTCTCGTCCTCGGTCCCCTTGACGCGGTCAAGCACGGCCTGGGCGCGGATCAGCGCGACGCCGCCGCCGGGGACGATGCCCTCTTCCACCGCGGCACGGGTGGCATGCAGGGCGTCCTCGACCCGGGCCTTCTTCTCCTTCATCTCGGTCTCGGTCGCCGCGCCCACGTTGATGACCGCAACGCCGCCCGCGAGCTTGGCCAGGCGCTCCTGCAGCTTCTCCCGGTCATAGTCGCTGGTGGTCTTCTCGATGGCCGCGCGGATCTCGGCAATCCGGCCCTTGATCTCTTCGGATTTGCCGCGTCCGTCGATGATGGTGGTGTTGTCCTTGTCGACCACGATCCGCTTGGCCCGGCCCAGATCGGCCAGGGTGGTGTTGTCGAGCTTGAAGCCGACTTCCTCGGAGACGACCTTACCGCCGGTGAGCTTGGCGATGTCCATCAGCATCTCCTTGCGGCGATCACCGAAGCCGGGCGCCTTGACCGCGACCACCTTGAGGGTGCCCCGCAGCTTGTTGACGACCAGCGTCGCCAGCGCCTCGCCCTCGACGTCCTCCGAAATGATCAGGAGGGGCTTGCCGCTCTGAGCGCTCTTTTCCAGCACCGGGAGCAGATCCTTCATCGCCGAAATCTTCTTGTCGTGGATCAGGATGTAGGCGTCGTCCATGACCGCCTCCATCTTCTCCGGATCGGTGATGAAGTAGGGCGACAGATAGCCACGGTCGAACTGCATGCCCTCGACCGTCTCCAGGGTGGTCTCGAGGCCCTTGGCCTCTTCGACCGTGATCACCCCGTCCTTGCCGACCTTGTCCATCGCCTCGGCGATCAGCTTGCCGATTTCGGGGTCGTTGTTGGCCGAGATGCTGCCGACCTGCGCGATCTCCTTCTTGCCGGTGGTCGGCACGGAGAGCCGCTTCAACTCTTCGACGATGGCCTCGACGGCCCGGTCGATGCCCCGCTTCAGTTCCATCGGGTTGGCGCCCGCCGTCACGTTCTTCAGCCCCTCTCGGAAGATCGCCTGGGCCAGCACCGTCGCGGTGGTGGTGCCGTCGCCGGCCAGATCGGACGTCTTGGTGGCGACCTCCTTCACCATCTGGGCGCCCATGTTCTCAACCGGATCCAGCAGCTCGATCTCCTTGGCGACGGTGACGCCGTCCTTGGTGACCGTCGGCGACCCGAACTTCCGGTCGAGGACCACGTTCCGGCCCTTCGGGCCGAGTGTCACCTTCACCGCCTCGGCCAACGCGTCCACGCCCTTCTTGAGCTTGGCACGGGCCTCCACGTCAAAATGCAACTCCTTCGCAGCCATGATTCACTCCTCCAGTAGGATGCCTGCTCAACCGATCTTCGCGAGAACGTCAGAGGCCTTGATGATGATGACCTCGTCACCGTCCTCGAACTGGAACGGCGTGCCGCTGTACTTGCCGTAGATCACCCGGTCGCCGACCGCGAGATCCATCTTGACCCGGACACCCTTCTCGAACCGGCCCGGACCAACGGCGATCACCGCGCCCTGGGTCGGCTTTTCCTTGGCCGTGTCCGGGATGTAGAGACCGCCACGCATGTTCGAGGTCTCATCATCCGGCATGATCACGATCCGGTCCTCGAGAGGATGGATCCTGACCTTGCTCTTCGCCTTGCTGCCACTCGACATAGCTCACCTCAGACTTAGCATGGTTAAAGGTTGTAAGGTATTGCTTATCAACGTATTGGCACTCGACAGCCGAGAGTGCTAACGCCGCAGGCAAAGGTAACGGATCGGCTCGCCACGTCAAGCCTCGGCCACCACGCTTGAGCAATAGTCGGGCACGGAAAAGCCGCCAGAGTGGCAGCATCAGTCCTGCAGAATTCGTCGCGCCCCCACCCAGCGCTGCCACCAGTACCGGCCGGCCTGGTCCTCCGGGCTCAACACGCTGATTTGAACGCCGGCGCTGCCGCTGTGGATGAAGCGGCCATCACCCAGATACAGCCCCACGTGCGTCACCCCGGAAGGACTGCCGCCGAAGGCGAGGAGATCGCCTGGCATCAGGGCATCCAGCTTTTTCTCAACCTCGACCCCGCCCTGAGCCTGATCGCTGCTCCGCCGAGGCAGTTCGATGCCATGCCGCCGATAGGCATACTGGATCAGGCCGGAGCAGTCGAAGCCATTCGCGTCGGTGCCTCCCCAGACATAGGGAGTGCCCATGGCGTCGAGGGCGGTTTGGATAATTCCCTGGGCGAGGGGAGAACCGCCGGTCGGCAGCGCCAGGGCAAGCGCCGGGGTATCCGGAGAGCCCTCAGTCGCCGCCGGAGACGGATGTGGTGCTCCGCCCCCGAAACGGAGTGCCATCCGGACACCGAGCGACAGGGCGTCATCGGGACGGGAGATGTGAAGGTACCTGCCCTCGAGGGCCAGATCGAAGCCGCCGGCTCGGACCAGCCGATAGCCGAGACCGACTGTCCAGGCGGCCCATGCCGGCTCGGCCCCGCCGGTGGTGAACCCGGCGGCAAACCCTCCGGTCGGGTAGAGATGCGCCCGGGCCCGCCGCCAGAGGGCGAGGTCGATCCCGACCCCCCAACGCTCGCCGCCCCATCCGTTCAGGTACCTGCCGGAGACCGTCGCATCGAGTGCCCCCGCCGGCACGAGCAGGTAGCCGACGCTGAGGTCCTGGACGACGGGAGCTGGGAGGAGCGCGGCGACCGTAAGCGCGATGCCCTGCGCCTCGGAGCGGGAGGCTGCGGCGACTCCAAGCGCCAGCAGCAGGGGCATCACGCCAGGCGCGGAGCACATGCGCGGAGGGCTACTTCTTCAGGCGCTGCGGGCTCACCGTCGCGACGTCCACGCGGTAGGCGGCGGTCGGGGCGCAATTGTTGTAGAGCACCGCCCGGATCGCGTCCCGGCCGAGCCAGGTGGGGGCCTGGCGCGTGTAGAGGAGCGGCACGCCTCGGCGGAGCGTGTCCTGCCGGATTTCGAGGCCACGCTCGACGCAGGTCTCGCCGCTGGCGCTCCGGGCCTCGCGGGCCACGGTGAACCAGACAGTGACGTTGCCCGGGCCCGACAGCGCCAGGCTGTCGGCAGGTGGCGGCGGCGGCACGGATACCGACGCTGAATCCCCACCCGAGGCTCCCCCCGGCCGGGGGGAGCCGCATCCGGCAAGGGCCGCCGCCAGAGCCAAGCCGAAGGTGACGAGTCGGCCGCTCATGGCTGGCTGGCCCCGGCTGGTTGCTCGCCTTCCGCCGGCTCGGCTTCGATCGCCGCGACCGGAATCCCCTCTTCCGTCACGGCCAGGACCTCGCGCAACTCCGGCGACTTCCGCAGCGTTCGCATCCAGATCAGGGTACCGCCGATCGCGAAGACGGCTCCGGCGGCCACCGAGAAGAAGAGACCCATGGTGGGCCGTCCGATGGCCGGGGCGGCGAGCGAGCCGAGCCAGGCGCCCAAAAAGGAAGCTGCCCACGCCACCAGAGGCGTGAGCAGCCATCCGACCAGCCGCAGGAAGAACCGGACGATGCGCACCGCTCAGCCCCGCTTCACCCCCACCCCGGTGACGAGAACGGTGAGCGCGATTGCCGGGAGGAACGCCACCGAGAAGGTGCCCAGCCCGAGGCTGGCGCCGGGGAAGCCGATCGCCACCGCGACCGCCCCAAAGATCGCGGCCAGCACCAGCGACGTGACCAGTACGCCGACCGGCGACGGCGCGCCGCTTTTGGCGGTCTGGTTGGCGAGCGCGTAGGCACCCATCCAGGGCAGGAAGGTCCCCACCATCCACCAGACCGGCAGATACCACCAGTTGCTCCCGCCGCCAATCGCGAGCCAGCGGTTGGTGTAGGTCCCGATCGGCTGGAGCACAATCGCGTCCACCACCGTGAAGAGCGCCGCCGCCCCGAGACCGATGCCGGCAGCGCCGGCGATCCCCTCGACGGTGCGGGCTCGGGTCCAGAGACCGGGGAGCAGGGTCGTTGCCGCCACGCCAGACAGGACGATCACGCTCCGGAGCACGAGTTCCGGCGCCCCATCGAGAACCCGCGAGATCAGCGAAAAGACCAGGACCGCCGCCGCCTGCAGCAGGCCAAGCTGGCCCGCGCGGCGAAGCACGTGCGGCAGGTTCGTCTGGTCGTGGGCCGCATGCGGCCGAACCGCGGAGGTCATCGCTCGGTCTCCGGATGTAGTGGACTGGGAAACGGCGAAAACTACCACGAGCGCCCAAATCCGTACAGGATCGCCGCGTCGGTCACGGCCCAGGCACCGAGGGCGAGGTACATCCGCCGCTGGTGCGCAGCGCTGGTGAGATGCTCCCCGCCAATCAACCAGGGACCGAGCACCAATGCCCAGCACCCGGCGGCGATCGCCAGCGGCATCCAGCGGCGGCCCACATCCCCGCCGGCCAGCCAGCCCGAGGCCGTGCCCGCCTGGCTGAAGAGTCCGAAGGCGATCACGACACAGGCGACCGAGACGGCCAGACTCCGCCGCACGCCCAGCACGCTCGCCATGGTGGCATCGCCTCGGGCACGGTCCTCCTCGACCTGGTAGAGTTGCGTCAGAGGATACAGACCGGCGAAGAGCGGACAGAAACCGAGCAGGACGGTCCGGCCAACCGGAGAGACCGGCAGTCCGGTTGCCGCCCAGCCGGCATAGGGGGTGAGCGCGCCAAAGCCCCACATGTTGATCAGCCAGTCGAGGCCGGCGATGGCCTTGAGGCGGGCCGGCGGCACGGAATAGAGCAGCGACATCACCGCGCAGAGCCCGTAGGCCAACCGGTAGCCGCCCGGCATGCTCCACGCCACGCCGGCGCCGAAGGCCATCAGCGCGGCGCCGAACACGAAGAGGTACCTGGGCGGCAGCGGTGGCTGTCGGAGGTAGGCCACGTCGCCGACGTCCTGATCGAAGGCCGAGTTGATGGCCAGCGTGGCGCCATTGAGACAGACCACCCAGACTGCCAACCCGGCCAGCAGCTGCGGCCAGGGCACGGACCGGAGCCCGGCGAAGCCCACGGCCAGGACCGTGCCGACCGCGGTGTGTACCGCGATGATGGGCCACTCCACCGGGCGCAGGTGCAGCAGGTAATCGAAGCGGCGTCCCAGGATCCGGTAGCCCAGCGCGCGACCGGACATGGTTAGGCCTTCACCAGGACTTCGCCGGCGGCAACCCGGGTCACCAGGCCACCGGGTTCCTCCACCAGGAGCGCTCCATCAGGGGCGATGCCCGCGACGCGGCCATCCACCGGAGCGCTGACGGCTCGTCCGCCCAGCCAGTCACGGAGCCGGAACGCGGCAAGTTCCTCCTCGTCGAGCGGTCCCGTCACCAGGCCCGCGCTCGCCACCGCGCGCGACACCGGTTCGGCCAGCGCGTCGGGCTCCGCCCCGGGCACGAACTCACGGAGGGTCCCGCCGATCAGCGTCAGCTCAGCGGGCAGGACGTTGGCCACGTTCACTCCCACGCCCACCACGATCCACTGGAGCGACGGGCCGTCCCACCGGGCTTCGCAGAGGATGCCCGCGACCTTCCGTTCGCCGATATAGAGATCGTTGGGCCACTTGATCCGGAGCCCCGGCAGTCCGGGCAGGGCCGACTCCAGCGCATCGGCCACCGCCAGCCCTGCCCGCAGGCTCAGGCAGACCGGCGTGGACTGGCCCGAGGGCCGGCAGATGACGCTCAACCAGAGTCCTCCCGGCGGTGAGACCCAGGCCCGGCCGCGTCGTCCCCGCCCGGCCTCCTGCTCACGGGCCGCAATGGCGGTGCCGTGCGCCGCCCCCGATTCGGCCAGGCCGTGCGCGGCGTCCATGGTGGATGGGAGCCGGTCGAACCAGCGGACGGTCACGGCCGGACGATGGTGTACCAGAGGATGGTGAGCACGCCCACCAGCGCGCAGTACCAGGCGAAAGCGTGGAACCGCGCCCGCTTCAGGAGGGCCACGAGGAGCCGGATCGACCACACGCCCGAGACCAGCGCGGCGACGAAGGCGACGATGAAGCCGGGGTTGAGCAGGTCCACGCCCGGCGGGATGTGACGGGCCTCCAGCAGTCCGGAGCCACCGATGACGATGATGGACATCAGAAAGGAAAACTCGGCGGCGGTGGCCGGCGCCACGCCGGCCCAGAGTCCAGCTGCGATGGTCGTCCCGGAGCGCGAGACCGCGGGCAGAATGGCAACCGCCTGGCCGATCCCCATGGCCAGCGCCGTCCCCGGCGTGATCCGATCGGAGGTGGCGTTCCGGAGCGCGGGCCTGGTCAGCCAGAGAATCGCGGCGGTCACGAGGAACTGGACGCCGAGGCTCACCCCCGACGCGAAGGTCCGCTCGAAGAACTCGCGGAACCCGATGCCGGCGATCCCGGCAGGCACGGAGGCGAGGAGCAGCAGGAAGAGATAACGCCAGGCCTCGCGCTCCCGCGTGAGCACCCCACGGAGGAGGCCGCGGATGCGGGGGCCGTACGCGATGAAGACGGAGAGCAGCGTGGCGAGGTGGAGCCCGACTTCGAAATACACTCCCGGGGGCCGGTAGCCGAGGATCTCTTCGGCCAGCACCAGGTGCCCCGACGACGAAATGGGCAGGAACTCGGTCAGTCCCTGCACCAGGCCCAGCACCAACCCCTGCCACCAATTGGGGATCAACCGATCATCTCGGCGTAGAGGCGCTCGTACATCGGGACGAACCGCTCAGACGAGAAGTCCTGCGCCCGGGCGACACTCGCCGCGGCCATCTGCTGGTGGCGGACCGGATCGCGGAGCAGCTCGATCGCCCGCCGCGCCATCGCCTCGACCGACCCCGGTGGCTCGAGGATACCGGTCACCCCGTCCTCGATCACTTCCGGCAGGCCGCCGACGCGGGTGGCGACGACCGGCGCACCGCATGCCATTGCCTCCAGGGCGGCCAGGCCGAACGACTCGATCTGCGAGGGCAACAGGAACAGGTCGGTCGCCTGGAGCAGCTCCATCATCGAGTCGATCCGGCCGAGGAAGCGCACGTCCTTGTCCACCTGCAGCTCCCGCGCCTCCCGCTCGGCGTCAGCCCGCTCGGGGCCGTCCCCGATCATCAGCAGGGTGGCGGGCAGCGCCTTGCGGACGCGGGCGAAGATCCGGACCACGTCCCGGACCCGTTTCACCTCCCGGAAATTGGACCCGTGGCTCAGGATCTTGTGGCCGGGCGGCGCGAGATTGGCGCGGCACCCCGGGTCGGCGGGGCGGTACTCCTCCAGGTTGACGAAGTTGGGGATCACCCGGATCTCCTGCTTGATGCCGAAGGCGCGCACCGTCTCGTCACGCAGGTAGGTGGAGACCGCGGTCACCGCGTCGGACTGCTCGATCGAGAACTTGGTAATGCCGTAGAACGACAGCTCCTGCCCGACCAGCGTGATGTCGGTGCCGTGCAGCGTGGTCACCACCTTGAGCGGATGCTGTCCGCGGAGCATCTCCCTGGCGAGGTAGGCGGTGGTCGCGTGCGGGATGGCGTAGTGGGCGTGGAGAACGTCGAGGCGTTCACGCAGTGCCACCTCGTGCTGCTTCGAGGCGAGCGCCAGGGTGTAGGGATAGTGGTCGAACAGAGGATAGTGCCCCGTCACCGTGTCCACTTCGTGGAAATACACCCGCTCGTGATAGCCGCGGAGCCGGAACGGGTAGGCGTAGGTGATGAAATGCACCTCGTGCCCGCGACGGGCGAGGGCCAGGCCCAGCTCGGTCGCGACCGCGCCGGAGCCGCCATAGGTCGGGTAACAGGTGATGCCGATCTTCATGGAGCCTCGAATCGAGAGTCGCGAGTCAGCCGTTGGTCGCTTGCCGGGTCCAGACCTCGGCCAGGTCGGCAGCCAGCTCCGCCGCCGGGCGGGTGGCGTCCAATGTCAGCACCGGCGCGGGCAGCTGATGCCGGAACCAGGTCTCCTGCCGTTTGGCATACTGGCGCGTGCTGATGGCGATAGCCTCCGCCACCGTGTCGCGATCACGCTGGCCGTGCAGATACTGCACCGCTTCCCGGACCCCCACCGCGTCGAGTCCCGGCGCGTCCGGGGCGTGACCTTCGGCGAGCACCGCCGCCACTTCCTCCACCAGACCGCGGCGAAGCATCTCATCCGCGCGCTGGCGGATGCGGCGGTGGAGCACCGGCCGGGGCGCCGTCAGGACCACGTACCACGGGTCGATCGGGCTGGAGGCCCGAGCGGCCCGCTGCCAGTGACCCAGCGGCCGCCCCGTGAGCAAGACCAGCTCGATGGCGCGGATCGCCCGCTGGCGGCCGCCGCCCTTGTACTCGGGGTCAAGTCTCAGGGCCCAGCGAACCAGTTCGCCGTCCGGCAGGGTCTCTGCCCAGGCCTGGAGATCATGCCGGCGGGTCGGTGTCAGAGCCGGCTCGCGGAAGAGCCCTTCGGCCAGCGCCCGGACATAGAGCCCCGTCCCTCCCACCACCACCGGCAGGTTGCCCCGGTCCAGGATGCCGGCGATCCACTCCGCCGCATCCGCGGCGAACCGGCCGGCGCTGTAGCGTTGTCCTGGTTCCACCAGGTCGAGCCCGTGGTGGGGAACGCGTTTCCGCTCGCGGCGCGTCGCCTTGGCGGTGCCGATGTCGAGCCGCCGGTAGATCTGCCGGGAATCGGCGGAGACGACTTCGAGGGAGAGCAGCGCGGCCAGTTCGAGGACCACGGCGGTCTTGCCCACGGCGGTCGGCCCGACAATGACCGGAACCCTATCGCCGGCCAAACCGACGCTCCAATTCCTCCCGAGGCAGTTGCACGATCGTGGACCGGCCATGCACGTCGTGAGCGGGGAGCGCGGTCGCGAAGAGCCGCTCCAGCAGCTCCCGCATCTCCCCCGTCCCGAGCCGCATGCCGGCCTTCACCGCCGCCCGGCAGGCGTAGGTCGCCGCGAAGCGCTCCAGGCGGTTGGCCCATCCGGCGAATCGGCCTCCGGCCAGGTCGGCCACCATTTCCCGGAAGCAGGCCGTGGCGTCGAACCGAGGATGCGGGGCCGGCGCAGCATGAAGCACTACGGTGCGGCCGCCGAACGGAGCCACCTCGAACCCGACCTTTTCGAGCGCCTCGCGATGGGTCTCGACGGCGTCCAGCTCTTCGTCGTTCAGGTCCATGGTAATGGGCAGCAGCAGCCGCTGCGAGGGCGCGCCTCCCCGGGCCAGTTCCCGGAGGACCACCTCATACAGGACCCGCTCGTGGGCCGAGTGCTGGTCCACCATCACCAGCCCCTCCGGGGCCTCGAAGGCGATGTAGCTGTCGAACAACTGCCAAACCGGCGCCCCGAACGGTTCCTCGGTGGCGGCCGGCAGGCTGGTTTCGCGAGGCTCCGCTGCCGCGCCGAAAAGGTCGAACGCCGTCGGCGAGGAGCCCGACGGGCCACCCGCGCCGCCTTGCCAGCGGACCGGTTGCGCCCCGGGGAGCGGCCGCCATTCCCCCACCGGCACAGAGGCCGCCACGCCACCGAGCGCGTGCCGCACCGCTTCCTCAACGCTTCGCTCCACCCCGATTCGATCGCGGAAGCGCACTTCGAGCTTGGCCGGGTGCACGTTGACGTCCACGTCGGACGGGTCGACTCGGATGTCCAGGAACAGGCTCGGTCGGTCTCCGGGGTGAATGGCCGAGCGGTACCCCGCCTCTGCGGCGCGAGCCAGAAACGGGTCGCGGAAGGGCCGGCCGTTCACGAAGAACTGGACACGGCGCCCGGTCGGCTGCGCGTCGCCGGGCCGCTGGATGAAGCCCTCGACCACGAAGCCGCCGGCGGCGCGTTGCACCGGGATCAGTGTGCCGGCGAGGTCGCGGCCCCAGACGGCGGCGAGGCGCTCCTCGCGTGACTGCCCGGCCGGAACGTGGAGACGCGCCTGCCCGTCCACGAGCAGCTCGAAGCCGGTCTCCGGGTGGGAAAGTGCCAGCGTGGCGACCGTCTCGTGGATCGCCCGGGTCTCACTGCCCACCGATCGCAGGAACTTCCGCCGGGCCGGCGTATTGAAGAACAAGCCCCGGACGACCACGGTGGTTCCCCGGCGGCGGACCGAGTCGCCCACCCGATCCACCCGGCCCCCGGTGACAACGACTTCAGTACCACCGCTGTCGTCCACCGCGGTGACCAGGCTGAACCGCGAGACCGAGGCGAGCGCCGGGAGGGCCTCGCCGCGAAAGCCGAAGGTGGCGATCCCCACCAGGTCCGCCGCCGCGACGATCTTGCTGGTGGCATGGCGCTCGAGCGCGAGCAGGGCGTCCTCCCGCTCCATGCCGGTGCCGTCGTCGCTGACCTCGATCAGGGTCTTCCCGCCGTGCTCGATCGCCACGCGGATCGCGGTGGCGCCGGCATCCAGAGCATTCTCGACCAGCTCCTTGACGGCCGAAGCCGGGCGTTCCACCACCTCACCGGCGGCGATCTGGTCGGCCACCGCATCGGGCAGCACGCGGACTCGAGCACCCGGCGGCGTCATGGCCCGAAATCTAACCCGCGGACTTCGGCGAGAGCCCCATCCGGCATCCAGCCCTGCAGCCCGCTTTCGGTCCGCACCAGCCACCAGCCGGCCCGCTCGGCAACGATGGCCACCACGGTCAGTTCTTCCGCCCGGCCCGTCTCCTCGGCGAGACCGTGGGGCGCCTGCCGGAGTACCGCGGCGCGAGCCACGACGCCGAGCGGGCGAGCATAGGCCCGACCCAGCGCCGCGGCGGCAAGGAGGAGCGCCAGTCCCGTCCCGATGGCGAACACGGCCACCCGGCGGCGGCGGGCGATCAGCGCCAGCCAGCCACCCGCCCAGCAGAGCGCACCCAGAAGGAGCAGCTCCACCGGCGTGGCCGGCACGACCCGCCCGGCGCGCTGGAGGTCGGCACTCAGCAGCGACACGCGGCGCCAGGCCTCGTTCACCTCGGGGCTCCTGGGGGCGAGCCGGTGGGCCACGAGCCAGGCCGCCGCGGCGCGGGCCTCCTGCCCGGCGGCAAAGGCCCCGGCCCCGCGCTGATACCAGGTGCGCGCCGACGCGGTCTCGACCGACTCGCGCACCGGCACCACCAGCTCCTGCGCCCGGGCGACCGCTGTCATCAGCGACAGCGTGGTGAGGACCACGAGAGTGGCGCGGCCGGCGCGGCGCGGCCATGCCCGCAGCACCAGCTCGGCCTCCGCCTCCAGCCGGTTCGGCGCCTCCGGCTCGGCCGGGTCGAACCGGACGGTGGCCAGCAGGTGATAGACGCGCGCCGCCTCGTCGCTGAGCCGGACCCCGAGCCCGACCTCGCGCAGGGCGAACGGGAGCCGGTCGGCGCGCCGCTCCTCGGGGTCCGGCACCAGCGCGCGTACCAGACCCTCGAGCCGGGCGGACCCCACCACCGTGGACCTCGCCGACGGCCCCGCCACCCGACCTCGCCGCCGCCGCAGCGCCATCGCCCACAGCGCCGGCGGCCCGGCCAGCAGCAAGCCGATCAGGAGGGTGAGCGGTGGCGTCAACTGGGGAAGCGACCAGGGCTCGGCCTCGAGCACCGGCAGCGTCGAGCGCGGCCGGGTCACCGGCGGCGCCGGCTGCACCGGTACCACCACCGATCGCGCCAGCGCCTCGCGCCAGGTCCCCTGGTCGGGATCGAAGTAGCGATACCAGACATCGGGCAGCACCAGGGTCCCGGCCGAGTCCGCGATGACGGCGAACCGGTACCGCCGGGTGCCGCCGACCCTGCCCGCCGTGATCCGGGGGCGGTCCTCCGGAGCGTCGGCATATCCCCGGCTTCCCTCGGGCCAGCGCACGACCGGCGTCTGCCACAGCGCGCTGTTGCCATAGCCGGACAGCACCAGGAACACCGGGATTGGATCCCCGGCCCGGGCGGGCTCGGGCAGCAGTTCCCAGGCGAGCGAAAGTTCGCGCGCCAATGGGCCGGGACCGCCACCAGGGAGCGGCCGCACCACCAGGGTCCGCGGCTCGCTGGTGAGCTGGAAGGACTTCTCGTCACTGAAGTACTGACGACCCGACGGCACCGAAAACGCCAGCCCGGCACCGGGGATCTGGACGGTGCCCTCGTCCACGGGAAAGACGATCTGGTGCGCGACGTAGAGGTCATAGAAGACGCCACCGACGACCCGACTGATCGCCACACCGGCGGCTGAAGGCTGCACCGCACTGTAGACGCCGTCCACCGACGGCGGCCGGATGGTTGGCGGCCGACGCAGCCGGCCGAGCAACTCACGGGGGAACCAGGCAACGGTGATGACATCCACCTGTTCGCCGACCAGGGCGGTGTCCGCCGAGACCAGCAGCGACACCGCGACATCGCCCGGCTTCGGGGTGGGCGCACGCTCGAGCTGCCGCATCACCCGCGGGCCGACCTGGGGTAAGGTGGGCCCGCCGCCGCCTTCCACCGAGACCTCGACCTCCGGCGCGAGCCCCTGGCTCATCCCCTGCTCGACGCGCAATGGGCCGAGCCGCCAGAGACCGGGTCGCTGAGCCCGCAAACGCAACTCGACGACATACACCTCGGTGTCGCCCGCTCCGCCCAGCGACTCGCGATGCTCCGCCCGGCCGATCAGAGTGAACCCGTCGAAAGCGGGAAGGGTGATCCGCACCGCGACATCCGCTGCCACGACGGCGCGCACCGTGTAGGTGACCGCGTCGCCCACGGAAAGCCGGTCCCGGTCGGCCTCGGCCGATACCTGCAGGCCCTGGGTGAGCGTGGCGATGAGCCAGAGCGCGAGCATCACCAGTCGCGGGTAGAGGAGGTGGCGCGGAGCCGCTGGCGCCGCACCGCGCTGGCGCGAGTGGCGGCCTCGCTCTGTTCAACCGCGGAGAGGATCGCCTCTGCCTCCCGGGGTGACAGGCCGGCGGAGGAGGGCTGCTGCTGCTGCTCCTGCTTGGGGCCCTGCTGCGGCTGTGGCGGTGACCTGCCCTGCTTCCGGCCGCCGCTGGTTGGCGCTGCGGGTCGGAGCAGGAGCTCCATGTTCCACTTCGCGTCGGCGGCGGACGGATCGAGCAACAGCGCCTGCTTGAACCGGGTCAGGCCTTCGGCCTCACGCTCGGCGCGCACCGAGGAGTCCTTGCGGGCGGAGTGGATCGCGACGACGCCCAGGTTGTACAGGGCCCGGTAGCGGAGACCGGGATCGAGCGAGCCGGCGGCCCGGTCGAGCGCATCCTTGGCGTCGTCGAGCCGTCCCGCCAGCAGCGCCGCGGTGCCGGCGTTGAACCAGGCGGTGTCACCGCCCCGGCCAGCCAGTGCCTCGCGGCGGAAGGCGGCGATCGCCTCGGACGCCTTTCCCGCATGCACCAGTCGGTCGCCCGGGGGCAGGCGCTGCCCGGAGGCGCTGCCCGCGATAGTCAGTGCCCCGAGCGCGGCCAGGGCCGTGCCCCGGCGGGTGCCGGTCTGCACGAGGAGAACCAGGGCGGCCACCAGCGCGGCCACCCAGGCAAGCGGCATCAGGTCGGCCAGCCGCCGCTCCCGGATCGGCCGGCGACTGAGCGCACCGAGCTGTTCGCGCACTGCCCCCGCCTGGTCGGGAAGGGTCGCCGGAATCAGGCTGCCGTCCGCCGCGTTGCTGAGCGACTGGAGTACGTCATCACGTCGAGTCGTCTCGACGACCTCGCCCTCGGCGTCGCGCTTGTAATCGACCAGCACGCCGGCCGCGTCACGGAGCGGGATCCGCACCGGCTTGACCCCGCCTTCCGCGACGAGGATGAGGCGGACCCCCTCCTTGGCCAGGTTCCGCGCGGCGCCAACAGCCAGCCCGAGCGAGTCGTGGCCCTCCCCGTCGGTGAAGATCACCATCGCCCGGTCGCCGCCTTCGAGGGATCCGGAAAGCACCTGGGTTCCCTGGCGAAACACCGCCTCGAGATTGGTGCCGCCCGCGCTGGCCAGGTCGGGGTCGAGGGTCTCCAGATAGAGATTCACCGCCGGGTGGTCGAGGGTGAGCGGCGAAAGCACGTAGCTTTGTCCGGCGAAGGCGATGACGCCGACCCGATCGGCACCCAGGTCCTGCACCAGTCGGCGCGCCTCGCGGATGGCATGCTGCAGCCGGTTGGGCTCGACATCCTCCGCCAGCATCGAGCGGCTCACGTCCACGGCGATGAGCACGTTGAGCCCGCGGGCTGTGTCGCTGCGGATCATCCGTCCACCCCGCGGGCCCGCGATGGCAATCGCCGCGGCGAGGGCGGCCGCTCCAATCAGGGGCACCGAACTGCGCGCTCCCCGCTGCGCCAACGCGGCCACCGCCGGTGACCAGGCCGACGCCAGCCGGATCCGCTTCCGCTGGGCCCACCAGGCCAGGCCGACCAGGCCGAGACCGATCACCGGCGCCAGCCAGAGGAGAAGAGGCAGCTCGAACCTCATGGGACCCGCACCACCAGGGTCGCGCCGAGCAACAACTCGACGCTGAGGAACAGCAGTCCGGCGACCACGAAGGGACGGGTCTGTTCGTCGCGGCTGGTGAAGACGGTCTGGGCCTGCGCGCTCTTCTCGAGCTGGTCGATCTGCCGGAAGATCCGTTCGAGAGCGGCGCCGTCGGTGGCACGGAAGTACCGCCCCCCAGTCCGGTTGGCAATGTCGCGGAGCAGCACTTCGTCGATCCGGACCGGCACCATCTCGTAACGGAGGCCGCTCAGCCCACGGCCAGTGGGGACTCGCGCCTCGCCCTCGGTCCCGACGCCGATGGTGTAGACCCGGACCCCGAGCGCCGCCGCGGCCGCCGCCGCGGTGTGCGGATCCACGGCGCCCCGGTTGTTCTCGCCGTCGGTCAGCAGCAGCACCACTTTGGACCGGCCGGGCACGGCCCGGAGCCGGTTGAGTGCCGTGGCGAGTCCGGTCCCGATCGCGGTGCCGTCCTCGAGGGCCCCGACGCGCAGGTTGGCCACCGCCTGCTCCAGCACGCCATAGTCGAGGGTGAGCGGCACCTGGGTGAGCGCTTCCCCGGCAAACGTCACCAGGCCGATGCGGTCGGCCCGCCGCCCGCGGATGAAGCCGATCGCCTGGCGCTTGGCCACCTCCAACCGGTTGGACGGCGCAAAGTCCTCGGCGAGCATGCTGCTGGAAACGTCCACCGCCAGCGCGATCGCGATCCCTTCCCCGCGCAGTTCGAGCCGGCCGCTGCCGAACTGCGGGCCCGCCGCCGCGACCACCCAGCACCCGAAGGCCAGCGCCCGGAACCCAACCGGCAGACCGGGCCACCACGAGCGCCGCGCCGCCAGCCCGGCGATGCGCAGGTCGCTGGCGGGGACGACGTCCGCCATGCGCCGGCGCCGCCATAGCCAGAGCGGAATGGCCAGCAGCAGCATCAGGATCCAGGGACGCGCGAGTCCGATCATGCCAGGCCTCGCTCCGCCGCCCAGACCGCCGCCTCGGCGCAAAGCCCGGACCACTGGGCCGGGTCGTCCGGCTGGTAGCGAGCCCGCCTGAGGCGCTCGAGGAGCGCGTCACCGGCGGCATCGGGACGGGTCGCCAGCGAGGCGCTCACCAGATGCTGCCAGCCGTCGAGGGCGGCCCGGAATTCACCGGCGTTGGCCCAGGCCGTGAGGACGGCGACACCGGGCGGAGCGACCCGGTGCGGGGCGACCAAAAGCGGAACCGGCCCGCGGCGCCGCCATCGCCAGTGCAGCGGCAGCAGAATGACGAGCGCCAGCACCAGCAACAACAGAACCGGCAGGGGCGACTGGCGCGACCGTCCCACGAACCCCGCGGGGGCTTTCGGCGCCAGCGTGTCGCGGCGGCCAGCCGGCAGCACCGAGGCCACTTCGACGGTCTCCGTCGCGGCGGGCAGGGTGTCCGACCAGCCGTCGCGCCGGACCAGAATCACCCCGGGAATTTCGACCTCGTGCCGGCCCGGCTGCCAGGCAACCACCGCGTAGCGAAGCCGCACCTGGTCGCCAACCAGGGCAATCTCCGGCGGCGCCAGGGGCTGGACAACCGCCCCGGGCGCGATCGGCCGAGGCCGGACGCTGACGCCGCTCGGGACCGTGAAGGTCCGGGTGATCCAGACCGTGTCCCCCACGGTGGGCGGTGGCCCCTGCTGCAACGCCAAAATCAGCGCCAGCATCAGCGGCCCCGCCGATGCAAGCGCCGCGCGAACGCCCGCCGCAGGTCCACGGCGTAGTCACCTGTGGTCGCCAGCGCCACCTCGTAGGCACCGGCCGCCCGGAGCCGCTCCGCGCGCACCTGCCGGGCGCGGCCCGCGGCGGCGATCCACCGCCGTCTGACCCGGTCGTCACCGAGGTTCACCAGCGCGCGCCCGCCGGCCTCGGCGTCCGTGAAGGTCATCCAGCCCGAGAGGGGCGGCTGCAGTTCGCGCCGGTCGTCCACGGTGACCGCAAAGAGCTGGTGTCGCGCGGCCAGCTGCCGAAGCGGGGAATCCCAGCCCGGGGCCAGGAAATCGGAGAGCACCACGACGATGGCCCGGTGCTTGAGCAGTCGCGCGGTCCGATGCAGCGCCGTCACCAGGTCGGTCTGCTGGCCCTCGGGCCGGAAGGCCAGCAGATCACGGATGACGCGGAGGGCATGCCGGCGGCCCTTGGCTGGGGGCACGATGTGCTCGACCCGATCCGTGAAGGTGAGCGCACCGACGCGGTCGTGCTCCCGCGCGGCCGCCAGGGCCAGCACGGCGGCGACTTCGACGGCGCGGTCCGCCTTGGACACCGGATCGCCCACGACCGTGGACCCGGACCGGTCGACCACCAGGAAGAGCGTGACCTCGCGCTCTTCGGTGTAGGTCTTGATGTACGGGGCGCCGAGCCGCGCGGAGACGTTCCAGTCGATGGCCCGGTAGTCGTCGCCGGGCTCGTAGGCGCGCACCTCGGCGAACTCCATCCCTTGCCCGCGGAAGACGGAACGGTACTCGCCGGTGAGCAGGGTGTCGACCAGCCCGCGGGTGCGGAGCGCGAGCGACTTGACCTGCTTGAGGATCTCGGCCGGGATCGGGGGCATCGGTGTCCCCGGGGCCGTCAGGGTGCCCGGACGGCGGCCAGGACCTTCGCGATGATGGCGTCGGCGGTGACGTCCTCCGCTTCGGCCTCGAAGGTCAGGACGATGCGGTGCCGCATCACGTCGGGCGCCACCGCCTGGACGTCTTCCGGCACCACGTAGGCACGGCCCCGGAGGAACGCCATCGCCCGCGAGGCCTGCGCCAGCGAGATCGACGCCCGCGGCGAGGCCCCGAACGCGATCAGCGGCGCCAGCTCCTGGAGTCCGACCGCCGCCGGCTCGCGGGTGGCGCGGACCAGGTCCACGATGTAGTCCACGATGCGCTGGTCGAGCTGGACCGCCACCACCGCCGCGCGGGCCGCCAGAATCCCCTCGGGCGTGAGCAGTGGCTCGACCGGGATGGCCCGGCCGGCACTCATCCGGAGGAGGATCTCTTTTTCCTCGTTCCGGCTCGGATAGCCGACATGGACCTTGAGGAGGAACCGGTCGAGCTGGGCCTCGGGCAGCGCGTAGGTCCCCTCGCTCTCGATCGGGTTCTGGGTCGCGAGGACGAGGAACGGCTCCTTCAACGGGTAGCTGTGCCCGCCGATGGTAACCTGGCGCTCCTGCATCGCCTCCAGCAGCGCCGACTGGACCTTGGCCGGCGCGCGGTTGATCTCGTCGGCCAGGATGATGTTCGCGAAGATGGGCCCCTTCTTCACCCCGAACTCCTGGGTCTTCACGTCGAACACCATCGTGCCCAGGACGTCGGCCGGGAGCAGGTCGGGGGTGAACTGGATCCGCGAGAAGCTGGCGTGGAGCACCTCGGCGAGGGTGCGGACCGCGAGGGTCTTGGCCAGCCCGGGGACGCCTTCGAGCAGGATGTGGCCACCGGTGAGGAGACCCACCATCAACCGTTCGACCATGACGTCCTGACCGACCACGCGGCGGCCCACTTCGGCCACGGCGAGCCGGACCGGCTTGGCCGCGTCGCTGATCTCTGGTGGGGCCGGCTCAGCCATGGGGCGCTACTCCTCTTCGTTGCCGAGCTTGATCGCCCGGTAGATGGCCCGCTCTTCATCGGGCGTGAGCGGCCGGTACTTGCCGGGCGGGAGGTCGCCGAGGCGAACGGGGCCGTAGGACAGCCGGGCCAGGCGCTCGACCTTGAGTCCCATCGCCTCGCACCACTTCCGGACCACGTGGTGCCGTCCTTCGGTAAGGGTGACGTCCAGGATGCTCCGTCCCTCACGGCCGGGGCGGACGCGAACCTCCCGAGGCTCCACCGCCCGGCCATCCACCAGGACTCGCTTCCGGGCGAGACCCTCGAGTTCGGCTGTGGTCTGGCCGTGCACCAGCGCGGTGTACCGGCGCGGCACCCGGTAGCGCGGGTGGGTCAGGCGGAAGACGGCGTCGCCGTCGGTCGTCAGCAGCAGCAGTCCGGTGGTGTTGACGTCGAGGCGCCCGACGTAGGTCAGGCCCGCCGGATTCGGGATGAAATCGAAGACAGTGCGACGGCCGGCTTCGTCGTCCGCCGTGGTGACGACGCCCATCGGCTTGTGGAAGGCGAGCCAGCGCCGCGGCACCATCCGGATGGCCCGGCCGTTCACGGTGATCTTCTGGGTATCGGGGTCCACCTTCGACCCGATCAGCGCCACCTTCCCGTTCACCCGCACGCGGCCCTCGCGGATCAACTCCTCGGCGGCGCGGCGCGAGGCGATGCCGGCCCGGGCCAGCGCCCGCTGCACTCGCATTTCGGTCATGATTCGGCTGCCACGTAGGCCGCCGCCGTCTCGTCGGCCGGTGCCTGGGGCCGCGGCGGCTGCAGCGCGATGGTGAACTCGTCGGCCCGAGGCAGGTTGGCCAGATCCGGGAGGCCGAGCAGCTCAAGGAACATCGGGGTGGTGCCGTAGAGGAGCGGCCGGCCCAGCCCTTCGCTGCGGCCCACCACCTCAATCAGGCCCCGCTCCTGCAGGGTGCGCAGGACGCCGCTGCCGGAGACACCGCGGATTTCCTCGATCTCGGCCCGGCCGACCGGCTGCCGGTACGAGATCACGGCCAGGGTCTCGAGCATTGCGGCCGTCAACCGGGGCGAGCGCTGCGCCACCTGGGCGCGCTCGATGGCGGTGGCGAGCGCCGGCCTGGTCAGGATCTGGAAGCCGCCGCCGAGCTCGACCACCTCGACACCGTGACCGTCGAAGTCGTAGTGCTCACGCAGTTGCTCCAGCCCGGCCCTGACCTCCGCCAACGACGCGTCGGGGTCGATCTCGTTCAGCTCCTCGACGGTGAGGGGCCTCGACGCCGAGAACAGAACGGCTTCAATCAGCTGCGAGAGCGAATTCACGGCGGATCACCAGCGGTTGAAAGGGTGCGGGTTGCACGATGAGGAGCTGGCCCCGGCGGGCCAGTTCCAGGATCGCGAGCAGGGTCGAGAGGACAGTCACGATGGTGGGCCGCGGGCCGAGCGCTTCGGACCAGGAGGCCTCCCCCTGCTCGCCGAGCAGTGTCAGGATGCGGAGCATGGCCCCCTCGACGTCCAGCGGACGGGCCACGACGCTGTGCATGACCGGATGCAAGATGCCGGCGATGACGCGCTCGACGGCCTCCAAGAGCTCGATCAGGTCCAGCCGGAGCGGCAGCGGCGGCAGCTCGGGGGGGGGCGGCAGGAAGGCGCGGGCGAACTGCAGGGCCCGGTGGTCCGCCTGGCGGGCCATCCAGAGCGCGACCTCCTTGATCTGCTGGTACTCCAGCAGCCGACGGACCAATTCGGCCCGGGGGTCCTCCCACGTCTCCTCGTCCCCGGAGCGGGGCAGCAGCATCTGGGCCTTGAGACGGACCAGCCGACTGGCCATCTCCAGGTAGTCGGCGGCCTGGTTGATGCCCAGGTCGTGGATCACGTGGAGGAACTGGTCCGCGATCCGCGCGATCGGGATGTCCGAGATGTCCAGCTGCTCTTCCCGGAGCAGGTGCAGCAGCAAGTCGAGCGGGCCGGTGAACGAGTCCAACTCGACCACGAAGGCCGTGCCGGTGCCCAAGCCGAGCGAGGGCGCCTCAGGAGCCGTCATGGATGGCCGGGACGAGCGTTCACGGAAGGCGTTCAGGATGAAGGATGTGGAACATAAGGACAGCGGTTGGGCAAGTCAAAAGCCATGGACCGCTTGCACTTGGGCCGCTCGCCCCTTAGGTTTGCTGGCTCGCCGCGGCCCCAGGTGGTCCGGCCACCGTCCGAACAGCAACCGAGGTCGCCGTGCCCCGTACCGCCTCCGCCAAGAAGCACCAGCGCCAGACCAAGACGCGCACCGCAACCAACCGCGCCCAGCGGAGCCGCCTCCGGGGTGCCATCAAGGCGGCCCGCACGGCCACCACACCCGAAGAGCGGGATGCCGCTTTCAAGGCGGCCGAGAGCCTGCTCGACCGGGCCGGTCGCAAGGGGATCATCCACCCCAACACGGCGGCCCGCACCAAGCAGCGTCTCGTCAAGGCGGCCAAGGCCAAGTAAGCCGGCCGCGGCGACCGACCAGTACGCTGAAAGGGCTCCGACCTCGCATCGGAGCCCTTCTAGTTTTCCGTTGTTCACGGCTCCCAGCTCAGGGCTCCCGGTGGGTCAGAGCGCCGCCAGTTCCGCGCCACAGCGCTCGCAGTACCACTCCGTCGGCCGATTCATCGCCCCGCATTCCGCGCACTTGAGCGTCTTGGCCGCCGTGCTGGTTCCGCGGCCGGCGCCCTTCATGGTGCCCTTCCCCTCACCGGTTGCCCCCGGCTGGCCGGGGTTGTCCAGGGTCACCGACTTCAGGAAGGTCATCTCGTCCACACCGCTCGGCGGGGCGGCCGGCGCTGGCTGTGGGAAGCGAATCGTGCGGGCGACGGGCCGCTCACGTTCGCGGAGACGAACGTCGCCCGCCTTGGGGGTGAACCGCGGCGCCTCGACCGGCATCGGACGAACCGCCTCGGGCTCCGAGTAGCCGACGACCGCGTCGTCCTCCCGGGACGTCGACTGCGCGACCAGGGTCACTTCTTCCAGCTCGATCACTTCGAGCTCGATGTCTTCGCCGGGGGCTCGGCGAGCGGCGGCCTGGTCCGCCCGCTCAACCATGTTTCTATGGGAGGGCTCCGGCACGGGCTCCGGCTCCGGTGGCAGGACCTGGGCGAGTACATCCTCGAGCCGGTCCATCTCCTCGGTCAGCCGGCCGATGTCGCCGCCGAGCCCCTGAAGCTTGCCTTCGCAATCCCGATCGATCGCCATCCACTCATCGTCGCCAAACTCGCCGACCTCGTGTCGGAGCTTCGCTTCGGCGCGGGCCTCCTCGACTTCCGCCCTGAGTCCGCCGAGGTGCGCGAGCTGGGAGCGGACGGTCTCGAGCGAGGCGGCGAGAGCGGTGGTGAAGCCGCGGAGCCTGACAACGACTTCCGCCAGCCGGCCCTCGTAGTCGGCCCGCACCCGCCCGCGGACCCCGGCCGGCGCAGCCCCGGCGGTCGTCTCGAGGCGGTCGAGCCACCCCTGGAGTCGCTGACGATCAGCCAGTAACGCTTCGATTTCGGCGGTGCCGCCGGGCATGTCTTCGGTCATGGATGGCTCCTTCTGCGCCCTGTGTGCAAGGGTGGCCGAAGTCTCCTCCGGCGGCCACGTTGGCAGCGGGAGGCGACCCCGGTCAGTCCGGGCAGGTGTTCCGTCTCCCTCCGAATCTAACGAATGTGTGGAATTGCGAAACGTGTCTGGGGGTTGGGCGGCCAGTTCCGCGACAGCGGCAGGCCTGCAACAGCGGGGAGCTAAGACCCGGCCGCCGCCCGGCGGAACACCACCTGCCCATCCACCAGGGTCAGCTCGACGATTCCCGGCATGGTTTCACCCATGAACGGCGTGTTCCGGCTCTTGGACTGGATTCGGTTCTTCTCGACCACCCACCGGGCCGCCGGGTCGAACAGCACCAGGTCGGCTGGGGCGCCGACCGCGAGGGTCCCGCCCGGCAGATGGAAGATCCGGGCCGCCGTGGTACTCATCCGGTCGATCAGCTCCGGCAGGGTCAGCAGGCCGGGCCCGACCAGTTCGCGCAAGGCGAGGCTCAGCGCCGTCTCGAGCCCGATGATCCCGTTGGGGGCGTCATCGAACTCGCGTTCCTTGGCGTCATAGTGGTGCGGCGCGTGGTCGCTCGCGATCACGTCGATGGTGCCGTCCTTGAGCGCCTGCCGGATCGCCTCGCGGTCAGCCTCCTCACGAAGCGGAGGATTCATCTTGGCGTTGGTGTTGTAGCCTTCGACCCGGGCGTGGGTGAGGGCAAAGTGGTGAGGCGTCGCCTCGGCGGTGACACGAAGCCCGTTCTCTTTCGCGCGGCGGATCAGAGCCACCGAGCCGCGCGTGGACATGTGGCACAGATGGATGTGCCCGCCGGTCAGTTCCGCGAGGATGATATCCCTCGCGACCATGATTTCCTCCGCGGCGGCGGGAATTCCCTTGAGCCCCAGCCGGGTCGAGACCAATCCCTCGTGCATGCTGCCGCCGGCCGAGAGGGTGGGGTCCTCGCAGTGATCGGCGACGGGGATGCCGAAGGTCTGAGCATACTCGAGCGCCGTCCGCATCAGCTGACTCGAGACCACAGGCTTGCCGTCGTCGCTGACCGCTACCGCCCCGGCCCCCACCATCTCGCCGAACTCGGCGAGCTGCTGCCCCTTCTGGCCCAGCGAGATGGCGCCGATCGGATAGACGCGCGCCTTCCCCGCCCGCATCGCCTGACGCACGATGAAGCCGACGGCCGCCTGGTTGTCGGTAACGGGGTCGGTGTTAGGCATGGCGCAGACGGCGCTGAAGCCACCGGCCGCCGCGGCCATGGCGCCGCTGGCCACCGTCTCCAGTTCTTCCTGCCCCGGCTCCCGCAGGTGCACGTGCAGGTCGATGAGCCCCGGCGCGACCACCCGGCCCACGGCGTCGATCAGCTCGGCGTCGGGGGCCGTGATGTTCATCCCCACCGCCTCGATCCGGCCGTCCACCAGGTAGACGTCGGCAATGCCGTCGGTGCCCCGGGACGGGTCGATCACCCGGCCGCCCTTGAGCAGCAGCGGCCTCATCGTTCGTCGCTCCGGGACGAGGCGGTGGCCCAGTCGGGCGAGCCACCGGCGAGCAGGTAGAGCACGGCCATCCGGACGGCCACGCCGTTGGTCACCTGGGGCAGGATCACGCTGTGCGGCCCATCGGCCACGTCGCTGTCGATCTCCACCCCGCGGTTCATCGGGCCCGGATGCAGGATCACCAGGTCCTTGGGGGCCTGGTCCAGCCGCTCGCTGGTCACGCCGAAGACGCGGTTGTACTCGCGCAGCGAGGGAATGAAGCCCCCCTGCATCCGCTCCAGCTGCAGCCGAAGGACGTTGAGGGCGTCGGCCCACTGGATCGCCTCTTCGATCCGCGGCAGGACGGTGACGCCGAGCTCGCGGATATCGCGGGGCAGCAGGGTGGCGGGGCCACAGACGGCCACCTCCGCGCCCAGCTTGGTCAGGCCCCAGATGTTGCTCCGGGCCACGCGGCTGTGGAGCACGTCGCCGCAGATGGCCACCTTGAGTCCCTCGATCTTCCCGAACTTGTCGCGCAGGGTCAGGAGGTCGAGCAGGCCCTGGGTCGGGTGTTCGTGCTTGCCGTCACCGGCGTTGATGACGTTGGAGCGGATCCGGTTGCCAAGGAACTGGGCCGCGCCGGAGGCCGGGTGGCGGATCACCACCATGTCGATTCGCATCGCCTCGAGGTTCCGGGCGGTATCCACCAGGGTCTCGCCCTTGCTCACGGAGCTGCCCGAGGCCGCCACGTTGACCGTGTCGGCGGAGAGTCGCTTCTCGGCGAACTCGAAGGAGATCCGGGTGCGAGTGGAGGCTTCGAAGAAGAGATTGACGATGGTCTTGCCGCGGAGCGCCGGCACCTTCTTGATCTGCCGCTCGCTGACTTCCTTGAACGGCTCGGCGGTATCGAGGATGAGCTGGATCTGTTCGCGGCTCAGCGGCTCGAGGCCAACCAGGTCCTTGCCGAGGGCCGCGCTCACGTCAGCCATCCCCCCGCACCAGGTAGACCCCGTCCTCCCCGTCGAGCTCCTTGACCCGCACGTCGACGTGGTCGCCCGGGCCGGTGGTGACGCTCTGCCCGACGATGTCGGCGTGGATCGGCAGCTCGCGGCCGCCGCGGTCGACCAGTTCGCACAACAGGATCTGTCGGGGACGGCCGAAGTCGGCGACCTCGTCGAGCGCGGCACGGATGGTCCGGCCGGTGAAGAGGACATCGTCCACGATCACGACGATGGCGCCGTCGATGTCCGGCGGCAGGCTGGTCTCGCCGACCACGGGCCGAGGCCCGATGGCCTGGAGGTCGTCGCGATAGAGGGTGATGTCGAGCTTGCCGCGCCGGATGGTGCCGTGGTCCCGCTCGATCAGCAACGCCAGCCGCTCGGCCAGCTGGACACCGCGGCGCTGGATGCCGACCAGCACCAGCCGGCTGGTGCCGCCGGCGCGCTCAATGATTTCGAGGGCCATGCGCTGAAGGGCGCGGGCCAGGGCTGCGTCGTCGAGGAGCCGGATGGGGGAGGGCATGCCGCGCGGGATTGTAGCGGAACTGCCCTTGGGTCGCTAGTCAGGGGCCACCGGTGACCGATGGCTCGGCCCCAGCCGCCGGCCGGCCGCCGCCCGCCGACGATCGCTGACGGCCAGCCCGGCCCGCGCCGTCAGGACCGCCCCCACCGCCACGGCGAACGGTACGATTGGCCTCAGGTCCTTCTTCTGCGACCAGGCAAAGTGCACGACGGCAAGCACCGCGGCGAGGTAGATCAGCCGGTGCAGCGCCGCCCATCGCTTACCGCCCATCCAGCGAAGCACCCGCTGCGGCGAGGTGACCGCCAAGGACAGCAGGATCAGCCAGACCGTGAAGCCTACCGTGATGAAAGGCCGCTTGACGATGTCTTCTCCCAGTTCGGTGAAGACGAAGCCGCGATCGAACACCAGGTAGATGCCCAGGTGCACGACCGCGTAGAAGAAGGCGAACAGGCCGACGAGGCGGCGCACTTTCACCAGCTGATTGAAGCCGGTGAGCCGCCGCAGCGGGGTGATCGACAACGTGAGGACGAGGATCCCGACCGTCACCCGCCCGGTGATGTGGGTGATGTACTTGACCGGGTCGGCGGTCAGGTCGCCGTAGAACGCCCGCCAGGTGAGCCACGCGAAGGGGGCGAGCCCGGCGATCCAGAGGGCCGGCTTGAGCCTAGAAATTCGCACGCAGGTCCATGCCGGCGTAGAGCGAGGCCACGTCGGCCGCGTAGCCGTTGAAGGGCAGCGTGGGCTGGCGCCACAGCTTGCCCAGCCGCCGCTCCGTCTTCTGGCTCCAGCGCGGGTGGTCCACCGCCGGGTTGACGTTGGCGTAGAACCCGTATTCTCTCGGTGCCGAGAGGTTCCAGGTGTTCCGGGGCTGCTGTTCCACGAACCGGATCTTGACAATGGACTTGACGCCCTTGAAGCCGTACTTCCACGGCGTGATGAGGCGGACCGGGGCGCCGTTCTGGTTGGGCAGGGTCTTCCCGTAGACTCCGGTGACGAGCAGCGTCAGCGGGTGCATCGCCTCATCCATGCGGAGCCCCTCCACATAGGGCCATTCCAGGACGTCGCGGCGCTGGCCGGGCATCTGCTGCGGATCGTAGAGAGTGGTGAACTCGACGTACTTCGCCTTGCTGCCCGGCTCCAACCGCTTGATCAGGTCGCGGAGCGGGTAGCCGTTCCAGGGCACCACCATGGACCACGCCTCCACGCATCGGAAGCGGTAGACGCGTTCCTCGAGTGCCAGCCCCTTGAAGAGGGAGTCGACATCGTAGCTGCCGGGCTTCTTGACGTCGCCCTCCACCTTGATAGTCCACGGCTTGGGCCGGAGGGATCCCGCGTTCTCCTTCGGATCCTCCTTGCCGGTCCCGAACTCGTAGAAGTTGTTGTAGCCCGTAACCTCCTCCCAGGTGTTGGGCTTGAGGTCGGCATCCTGGACGGAGCGGCGCGGGAAGGAGCGGAAGGGCGGAAGCAGCGCCACCGCCCCCAGGCCAAGCGAGGTGAGCCAGTCCCGGCGAGTCCAGTACAGGGACTCATCGGTGATATCAGCAGACAGCACGTCCGGCGGGCGGCGGATCAGCACGGGGTCACCTCGGGATGGAGATAGCAGGGCCGACCTCCACCGGAAGCCGGCCCACGAATCGAGTCAGGTTGCTACGGACAGGGAGGGATTCGAACCCTCGGTACGCTTTGAGACGTACACACGCTTTCCAGGCGTGCCTCTTAAACCACTCGAGCACCTGTCCCGGGCGCGGGAAACTAGCGGGAACCGCTCACGGTTTCCACTTTTCCGCCCCCGAGGCCGGGCTCCACGGATGCTTCGGTTCGAACGATAACCAGAGCAACGCCGACACCTTCCTGATCAGTTCGAACCCTTCGTTCCCCGGCTCCCAGCTGGTGTCGGTCTGGTTCTTCGTGATCACGCAGAAGACATAGTCCCCTGACGGAGCGTTGACGAGCACCACCTCGGAGCGAGACTGGTCCACCGCCCCCTGTTTGGCCGCCGCCTGGACCCATGGCGGCAGCCGGGAGAGCGCTTCGCCGTTCCAGTAGATCCGGGTCAGGATGCGGTACATCTCCTCGCTGGCCGCCGCACTGACCGCTCGCCCCTCCCGGATCCGGACCAGCAGCTCGGCCATCTCGCGGGGCGTCGTCTGCCCCCACCCGTACGCCTCCCGGTCCTGCTCACGGCCCGGCGTGCGCGAGTTAACCCGGGTCTGCGCGAGGCCGTTGGCATCGAGCCAGCCGTTGATCGCCGTCCCGGTCCCCGCCAGCGCCTGAAGCCAGAGCGCCGCGGTGTTGTCGCTGGTGGTGATCATCAGCATGGCGATCTTGGACAGGTGGATCTGGGCACTGTCCCTGAGGGCGCCCGCGATGTCCTCGCCCGGGTAGAGCAGCGAATCGCGATAGGTCAGCGTCGCGTGCCAGTCGAGCGCGCCCCGCTCCGCGGCGTCGAAGGTGGCGACCAGGATCGGCAGCTTGATCATGCTGGCCGTCGGGAAGACCTCGTCGGCCCGGATGGCGGCGGTGCGGCCGGTCTTGAGGTGGCGGACGTAGATGCCGACGTCGCCATGGAAGCCACGCACCAGCGAGTCGAGGCCGTGCTGCAGCTTCGGGTCCGGACGCTGGGCGGCTGCCCCCGAGGCCCCGAGCAACCATGCCACCAGGGCGAGGCAGGTCGCGCGCCTCGGGACGGTGGCTCGCACTACTTGGCCTTGGCTGCCTTGCGCCGAGCCGGCTTCTTCTTCCCGCCCCCCGCGGCCTTCCGGGCCGCGATCAGTTCCACCGCCTCATCGAGCGTGATGGAGGCCGGGTCGCGGCCCCGAGGAATGCTGGCGCTGATATCGTCATGCTTCACGTAGGGTCCGTATCGCCCCTCATACAGCTGAATCGGCGCCTTGTCCTCGGGGTGGAGCCCGACCTCTCGGAGCGGCTTGGCCTCCGCCCGGCGGCCGCGACCCTGCTTGGGCTGGGCCAGCAGTTCCAGGGCACGGCCCAACTCGACCGTCATGACATCGTCCTCGCCCTTGAGCGAGCGGTAGTCCTTCCCGGCCTTGCCCTGGTCGTTCAGGATGTACGGCCCGAAGCGGCCGAGCCCCGCGTAGACCTTGCCGCCGGTCTCGGGATGCTGTCCCAGCAGGCGCGGCAGCGACAGCAACGAGAGCGCCATCTCGAGGGCGACCTGGTCCGGCGTCACGCCCTTGGGGAGCGACATCCGCTTCGGCTTGGGAGCATCGTCCACCACCTCGCCGAGCTGCACATACGGGCCGTATTGTCCGGTCAGCAGGTAGACGGACTGGCCACTGACCGGGTCCACGCCGAGCTGGGTGGGCCCCTCGGCCTTCTGGCGGAGCAGTTCGTCAATCCGGTCACCGGTGAGGTCCGCCGGCGCCAGGTCGTTCGGGATGCTGACCCGGAGCACCTCGCCGTCCTGACCGCGCTCGACATAGGGTCCGAACCGCCCGATCCGTACCTTGGCGTCGAGCCCGAGCAGGTCAATGCTCCGCGCCTCGATGGGATCGATGGAGGTGGCCCGCACCTCCACCTGCTGCAGCAGGCCGTCCTTCCCCTTGAAGAAGCCGGTCAGGTACGGCAGCCATTCGACCTTGCCCTCGGAGATGTCATCGAGGGTCTGCTCCATGGCGGCGGTGAACTTCGGGTCCACCAGGTGTTCGAAGTGTTTCTCGAGCAGACAGGTGACCGCGATCGCCGTGAAGGTGGGGACCAGCGCCTGACCCTGCTTGACCGCGTACCCCCGCTCCAGGATGGTCCCGATGATGCTCGCATAGGTGCTCGGCCGGCCGACTTCGTCTTCTTCGAGCTCCTTGACCAGGGTCGCCTCGGTGTAGCGCGCGGGCGGCTGGGTGACGTGCGACAGCGCCTCGAGAGACTCGCAGGCGGGCCGGTCTCCTTCCTTGAGATCCGGCAGCAGCATCTCCTGGTCCTCGAGCGCCGCTTCGGGATCGTCGGAGCCCTCGACGTAGGCGCGCAGGTACCCCGGGAAATCGATGCGCTTGCCGGTGGCGCGGAACTGGGCCTCGTCCACGTCGATGGTGACGCTGAGGCCGGTGACGCGGGCATCCGCCATCTGCGAGGCCACGGTGCGCTTCCAGATCAGCTCGTAGAGGTCGCGCTCGCGGCCCGCGAGCCTGGTCTCCTCGGGCGTGCGGAAGTGCGAGCCCGCCGGCCGGATCGCCTCGTGCGCTTCCTGGGTATGGGTGGCCTTGCTGCTGTAGAACCGCGGCTTGGCCGGCAGGTACGGCTGGCCGTAGAGCCGCTCGATCAGCTCCCGCGCCGCGCTGATCGCCTGGCTCGACAGGTGCACCGAGTCGGTGCGCATGTAGGTGATGTAGCCCTGCTCGTAGAGGTTCTGCGCCACCCGCATGGTGTCGCGGGCCGAGAGCCTGAGCTTCCGGTTGGATTCCTGCTGGAGCGTCGACGTGGTGAACGGCGCCCAGGGACGCCGGATGGAGGGCTTCTCCTCCCGGCCGGTGACCGTCCAGGGCCGGGCGAGGAGCCGTTCGCGGAGCGCCTGGGCCCGGGCCTCATCGAGCAGCATGACCGCCTTGCCCTTGGCGATCCGCCCGGTGTGCTCGTCGAAGTCCTTGCCGGTGGCGATCCTGGTCCCGTCCAGCGAGACCAGCTGGGCCTCGAAGCCCTGCCCGGTATGGCGGAGGGCGGCCTTGAGATCCCAGTAGGTACCGGCCCTGAAGGCGCGGCGTTCCCGCTCGCGAATCACCAGGAGCCGGACCGCCACCGATTGGACCCGGCCCGCCGAGAGCCCCCAGGCGATCTTCTTCCAGAGCAACGGTGACAGAGTGTAGCCCACCAGCCGGTCGAGGATCCGCCGCGTCTCCTGCGCGCGGACCAGCTTTTCGTCCACGTCGCGGGTGGCGGCCAGGGCCTCCTGGATCGCCTCCTTGGTGATTTCGTGGAAGACCATCCGCTTGACCGGGATCTTGGGCTTGAGCTCCTGGAGCAGGTGCCAGGAGATGCTCTCGCCCTCGCGGTCCTCGTCGGTCGCGAGAATCAGTTCATCGGCCTCCTTGATGGCCTCCTTCAGCTCCTTGACGACCTTCTTCTTCGAGGTGGGGACTACGTACAGCGGCTCGAAGTCCTTCTCGACATTGACACCGAGCCGGGCCCATTCCTGACCCTTGTACTTGGCGGGCACGTCCTTCGCCCCGTCCGGCAGGTCCCGGATGTGGCCCATCGAGGCTTCCACACGGAAGCCCCGGGGGAGGAAGGCCCGGATGGTTCGTGCCTTGGTCGGTGACTCGACGATGACCAGTGTCGACATGTGACTCCACGACGATACAGCCAGTGAATCGGGCGACAGGCCATCACGGTGGCACACCCACCCGCCGAAAAACGCAAGCGAAGGAACCTCGCCTCAGGAGGACCTTCGCCGCGGGGGAATGTATTACACGGCGGACGGTACCCTTGTCAATTGGGCGCCCGGCAACCCGTTGGAACACGGGCACATGGAAATACGCGCCAACCCGTCGATCCCAAAGCGGCAAAATTGCTTACCTTATCTATATCCCCACCGAGAAACAGGCCATGACAAAACTCATCTTCGGCGCCCTGCTCATCTTCGTTTCCCTGATGGTCCGGGCCGTCGGCAAGTCGCCCGGCCGCCTCCCGGGGGCCCTCATCAAACTGGTATCCACCACCCTGCTGCTCATCGGTGCGTTCGTCCTGCTCACTACCAGCACCGTCGTCATCGACGCCGGGCAGGTGGGCGTTCGGCATGCCTTCGGTAGCGTCTCCCCCACCCCGCTCCTGCCCGGCATTCGCTTCGTGCCGCCCTGGTCGGAGATCGAGCGGTACTCCACCCGCGAGGAGCAGTGGCCTCGCGCCGCCGCCGAGGCCGAGATCATGGCGGCCCTCTCCGCCGAGCAGATGAGCATGCAGGTGGACGTGGCGGTGCGCTGGCAGATCGACCCGATGAAGGCGCCGATGATCTTCATGGAGCTGGGCACCGAGGAACAGATTCACGCCGTCATGCTGAACGCCATCCGCAAGGGCGTCCGGGACGGCATGGTCCAGTTCTCGATCAACGACATCGCCAAGCGGAGCGAGATCGCCCGGATCATGGAGGCGGCGGTGGACACGGCGCTGGTCACCCAGCCGCGGGCCGGGGGGCAGCCATTCCGGATCGCGACCGTGACCGCCTTCTTCCTCCGCAACCTGGAACCCCCCAAGCAGGTGGTCGAAGCGATCAACAACAAGATCGCCCAGGAGCAGCAGATCCAGACGGAACGGCACCGGGTCGAGGTGGCTCGCCTGCAGTCGGAGCAGCAGAAGCTGCTGAATCAGACGCTGACGGCGGAGCAGCTGATGAAGCAGTACCTCGAGGTCCTGCACGACATGAAGTCGTCGAACAACCTGGTCGTGCTGATACCGACGGAAGGTGGGATGCCCCTGCTCGATCTGGCGAAGTTGCGGCAGAACCTGAAGACGCCCTGAAGCAGCGCCGGCAGGGCCGCCGGAATAGTCAGGCGGCCCGGGCCCCGGCAGCCGGTGCGCGCAGCTGCCCGAGCAGTTCTGCCTGGAGCTTCCGAGCGGCCTCGACTGTTCCCTGCTTGACGTGGCCGTACCCCCTGATCCGATCGGGGAGCTCGGCCAGTAGCACCGCGGTGGCGTGGTTGGCCTGGTTCAGGGCATCTGTGACGTCGTCCATGAGGCGCTCGTAGTCCACGATGAGCTGCCGCTCCAGCGTTCGCTCCGCGCTCCGGCCGAAGATGTCGAAGGGTGTCCCGCGCAGGCGCCGCATACCCCGCAGCACCCGGAACAGCCCGAACACCCAGGTTCCATATTGGCGCTTCGGCGTGAGCCCGGTCTTCGGGTCTGCCCGCGCGAAGAGCGGCGGCGCCAGGTTGACCGCCACCCGGTAGTCGCCCTCGAACTCCTCCTGTAACCGCCGTTTGAAGGCATCGCTCGAGTAGAGCCGCGCGACCTCGTACTCGTCCTTGTAGGCCAGCAGTTTGAAGTAGTACTTCGCCGCCGCCTCGGCCAGTCCGCTCCGCCCCGGCGCCCGGGTGCGTTCCTCGGCGGCTACGCGATCCACCAGCGCCCGATATCGCCGCGCGTAGGCCGCATCCTGGTAGGCAGTCAGGATCCGCTCGCGATCGGCCACCAGGTCCGCCAGCCCGAGCGGCGCGGCGACGCCGCGGTTGCCCAGGAGAGGCTCGAGCCGCTCCGGAGCTGCAGCGGCGACCCGTCCAAGCCGGAGCGCCTGCCGGTTGAAGTCCACCTGGACGCCGTTGAGCTCGATCGCCCGCTCGATCGCCTCGAGACCGATGGGCAGCAGTCCCAGCTGCCAGGCATATCCGACCAGCATCATGTTGGCGCCGATCGTGTTGCCGAGCAGGTGCTGCGAGGCGCTGGTGGCATCGAAGACATGACACCGGGCGTCGCCAACCGCTCTTCGCAGCGCGGTGAGCATCGCCGGCTGCTGGAAGTCGACATCGGGCTGCTGCTGGAACGCCGCCGTTGGCACCAGCGCGCCGTTGACCACCGCGGCGGTCTGCCCGGCGGCGACCGTGCCAAGGGTGTCCTTGCCCGCGGCCACCACCAGGTCGCACCCGAGAATCACTTTGGCCTGTCCCGCCCCGATGCGGGCCGCCACCGGCTCGCCGGGGTGGGCCGTGAGCCGGACGTGACTGAAGACCGCGCCTCCCTTCTGGGCCAGTCCGGTCATGTCATAGATGGAGACGCCGCGCCCCTCGAGGTGCGCGGCCATGCCCAGCAGGGCGCCGACGGTGACGACACCGGTGCCGCCGATGCCGGGAATCAGGACGTCGTAGCTGCCGGCGATGGCTGGGAGTACCGGCTCCGGCAGCCCGGCAAAGAGCCCCGGGTCGACGGTCGCGCCGGCCCGCCGGCGTGGCGCTCCGCCGTGGATCGTCACGAATGAGGGGCAGTGCCCCTTGAGGCAGCTGTAGTCCTTGTTGCAGCTGGACTGGTCGATCCGGCGCTTGCGCCCGAATTCGGTTTCCACCGGGGTGACCGAGAGACAGTTGGACTGCACCGAGCAGTCGCCGCAGCCTTCGCAGACCGCCTCGTTGATGAAGACGCGCCGGGGCGGGTCCGGAAATTCATGGCGCTTGCGCCGACGGCGGGCTTCGGCGGCGCAGGTCTGTTCGAAGATGATGACCGTCGTGCCCGGTATCTGGCGGAACTCGCGCTCGACGGTCAGCAGCTCGTCGCGATGATGCACCCTCACCTCCCGCGGCAGGATGGCATCGCCCGAGTACTTCGACGGCTCGACACTCACCAGTGCCACCCGCTCGGCTCCCTCGGCGAGGACCTGCCGGGCGATCTGTGCCGGCGAGAGGTGACCTTCGACCGGCTGACCGCCGGTCATCGCCACCGCGTCGTTGTAGAGGATCTTGTAGGTGATGTTGACGCCGGCGCTCACCGCACCCCGAATTGCCAGCAATCCGGAATGGAAGTAGGTCCCGTCGCCGAGGTTCTGGAAGATGTGGGGCGTGGCGGTGAAGGGCGCGATGCCGGTCCAGTTGAGCCCCTCGCCGCCCATCTGGGTCGGGGTCATCGTGTTCCGCCCCATCCAGATGACCATCGCGTGGCAGCCGATCCCCGACATGGCCAGGCTGCCCTCCGGCACCTTGGTCGATGTGTTGTGCGGACAGCCGGAGCAGAAGTAGGGCAGCCGAGCCAGTGGGCCCGGCACCCGGGCGTCGCGCTCGGCCAGCAACGCCTCGAGGGCACGCTGTCGCGCCAGCACGGCATCGTCGGCGGCGCCGAGTTGCCGGAGCCGTGCGGCGATCACCCGGGCGATCTGGGCGGCGTCGAGCGGCACGTCGGCGGGCAGCAGCGGCGCGCCCGATTCGTCCTGCTTCCCGACGATGCGCGGCCGCTGCCCGGCCGGCAGGTTGAAGAGCGCGCTCTCCGCCTGTGGCTGCAGGAAGGCGGCCTTCTCCTCGACGAACAGCAGCTCGACATGTCCGGTGGCGAACGCCGTCAGGCCAGCGGGCTCGAGCGGCCAGATCAGCCCCGCCTTGTAGACGCTCACGCCCAGCTGATGGGCACGGGCCTCGTCGATACCCAGGAGCCGGAGCGCCTCCATCACGTCCAGGAAGCTCTTGCCGGCCGTGACCACACCGAGTCGGCGCTCTGCCGCGCCGATGACGACACGGTCGAGCCGGTTGGCGCGACCGAAGGCGTGCACCGCAGGGAGGCGGAAGCGCACCTGCCGGATCTCCTCCGCCAGCGGGTCGAAGGTGATCCGGGCATGCAGCCCGGCCTCCGGCAGACTGATCCCTTCCGGCAGGGTGAGCTGCCAACGGGTGGGATCCAGATCCACCGTCGCGGTGGCCTCGGCCGTTTCGTTGACGCACTTGAGGGCCACCCACGCGCCGGAGAACCGGGAGAGCGCGAATCCGGCCAGCCCGAAGTCCAGATACTCCTGCACCGTCGCGGGATAGAGCACAGGGACGCCGTGAGCCGCCAGCGCCTGCTCGCTCTGGTGCGCCACCGTGGACGACTTGCCCGGATGATCGTCCCCCACCACCAGCAATACCCCACCGTGCTTCGAGACACCCTGCCGATTGCCGTGCTTGATCGGGTCCCCGGAACGATCCACGCCGGGACCCTTGCCATACCAGATGGCAAAGACCCCGTCGTGCTTGGCGCCAGGCAGCAGGCCCAGTTGCTGCGTTCCCCACACGGCGGTCGCCGCCAGATCCTCATTGACCCCGGGCTGGAACTTGACCCCCGCCTGCTCGAGCAGCACCCGGGCGCGCCAGAGTTCCATGTCATAGCCGCCCACCGGCGAGCCGCGATACCCGCTGATGAATCCGGCGGTGTTGAGGCCGGCGGCACGGTCCCGCTCCGCCTGCAGCAGCGCGAGCCGAACCAGCGCCTGCATGCCGCTGATGAAGACGCGACCGGCGGGCTGCGTGTACTTGTCCTGGAGCTGGACCTGGGCGAGCGGCATGGCGGACCTTGGGAGACTGGAGGCCGACCCACAGTATTATGTAGTCGCACCCCCACGGGAGCCAACGCGTGCCCATGATTTCGTTCGGGCAGGATCCGCTCAAGGCCTGCCGCAACATCGCGGACCTGCGGGAACTGGCGCAGAAACGTGTCCCGGCCCCGATGTTCCATTACATCGATGGAGCCGCGGAGGACGAATGGACCCTCCGCCACAGCACCGCGGCCTTCGACGGCTGGAACCTGGTGCCCCGCACGCTGGTGGACGTGAGCCAGCTCGACACCACCACCACGGTCCTGGGCCAGCAGCTGGCCCTGCCGATCCTCTGCGCCCCGACAGGCATGTCGCGGCTCTTCCACTATCAGGGCGAGCTAGCGGTAGCCCGGGCGGCCAAGGAGGCCGGGGTTCTCTACTCGCTTTCGACGATGGGGAGCACCAGCATCGAGGACGTGGCGGCGGTCTCCGACGGGCCGAAGATGTACCAGATATACGTGCTCAAGGACCGGGAGCTCTGCCGGGAGTTCATCGCCCGGTGCAAGGCGTCAGGCTATACCTCCCTTTGCCTCACGGTGGACGTACCGGTGCCGGGGAACCGGGAACGGGACCTCCGAACCGGCATGACCATCCCCCCGCAAATCACGCTGCGGAGCGCATTTGACGTCGCCCGACACCCCCGCTGGCTGTGGCGCTATCTGACCAACCCCCGGCTGGTACTGGCCAACGTTGTCCACAAAATCGCCCAGGGCAGCCGGGACGTCAGCACCCTGGCGGCCTATATCCACAACCAGTTCGACCGAACCGTCACCTGGGACGACGCGGCCTGGATGGCGCGGGAATGGGGCGGGCCCTTCATGGTCAAGGGCATTCTCTCGGCGGGCGATGCCCGGCGCGCAGTTGATGCGGGAGCAACCGCGGTCGCGGTGTCGAACCATGGCGGCCGACAGCTCGACGGCACCCCGGCGCCGATCGACGTGCTCCCCGAGATCGTCGAGGCCGTCGGTGACCGCGCCGACGTCATCCTGGACGGCGGTATCCGGCGAGGCGTGCACGTGCTCAAGGCGCTGGCTCTCGGCGCCAAGGCCTGCATGATCGGCCGAGCCTATCTGTATGGACTGGGCGCCGGTGGCCAGGCCGGCGTGGCACGGGCCCTGGAGATACTCCGCACCGAGCTGGAGCGCGACATGGCGCTGCTCGGCACGCGGAGCCTGGCGGAGATTACGCCGGAGAGGATCCGGCGGAGGTAGGTCGGGGAACGGACAGGGAGGGATTCGAACCCTCGATACCCTTGCGAGTATACCGGTTTTCGAGACCGGCTCCTTCAGCCACTCGGACACCTGTCCAGCGAGGGGCGGAAACTGACCAATGGCAGAGGGTTATGCAAGTAGGCGTCGGGCCCCGAAGAAGTCACGCAGCAGGGCCGCGCACTCCGCCTCCAGCACCCCGCCGATCACCTCGGGCCGATGGTTGAGCTTCGGGTGCCTAAGCAGGTCACCGACTGACCCGGCCATGCCGGCCTTGTCGTCCCAGGCCCCAAAGACCACGCGCCCGACCTTGCTCAGCACGATAGCGCCGGCGCACTGCGCGCACGGTTCCAGGGTGACGTACAGGGTGGCACCGGTGAGCCGGTCCACGCCGGTGGCGGCCAGCGCCTGCCGGATGGCCAGCACCTCGGCATGTGCGGTCGGGTCCTTCCGCGCGACGGTTTCGTTGTGGGCCTGACCGATGGTACGCCCCTCCTGGACAACCACCGCTCCGACCGGCACCTCACCGAGCCCAACCGCACCGCTGGCCAGGTCGAGGGCGGCTCGCATTCCTTCGAGGTCATTCCCGGCGATCGGGGGGGTCATTCCGCGAACGCCAACTGGCCGCCACGCGCCACCACCTTGATGGTGCTGCCCTCCGGGAACTTCCCTTCCAGCACCTCCAGCGCGATCGGATTCTGCAGCTTGTTCTGAATCACCCGCTTGAGCGGCCGGGCCCCGTACACCGGGTCGTAGCCCCACTCGGCCAGCTGCGCCTTGGCTTCGGCCGTGACCTCGAGCCCGACATGCCGGTCGGCCAGGAGCTTCGTCAGCCGCACCAGTTGCAGCTCCACGATCTTGCCGATGTCTTCCCGGCTGAGCGGCCGGAACACCACGATGTCGTCTACCCGGTTCAGGAACTCGGGGCGGAAGTGGAGCCGGAGGTCGCCGCGGACCTTGTCGGCCACGGTGTCCCAGGGAGACTGCTTCGCTGCGCCCGCAGTGACAGCCCCCTCTTCGCCCTTCCACCCTTCCGCCCACTCGAGGATGTGACCTGAGCCGATGTTGCTGGTCATGATGATGACCGTGTTCCGGAAATCCACCAACCGTCCCTGGCTGTCGGTGAGCCGTCCCTCGTCGAGAATCTGGAGCAGCACGTTGAAGACGTCCGGGTGCGCCTTCTCGATCTCGTCGAAGAGGAGCACGCTGTAAGGCCGACGGCGCACCGCCTCGGTCAGCTGACCACCCTCCTCGTAGCCAACATACCCGGGAGGCGCACCGATCATCCGCGCCACCGAGTGCTTCTCCATGTACTCCGACATGTCGAGCCGCACCATGGCGCGCTCGTCATCGAAGAGGAATTGGGCCAGCGCCCGTGCCGTTTCGGTCTTGCCCACGCCGGTGGGGCCCAGGAAGATGAAGGAGCCGGTCGGCCGGTTCGGGTCCTGCAGGCCGGCCCGGCTCCGCCGCACGGCATTGGACACGGCCGCCACCGCCTCCTCCTGCCCCACCACTCGATGGTGCAATTCAGCCTCCAGGCGGGTGAGCCGCTCCCGGTCGGACTCGAGCATCTTCGACACCGGGATGCCGGTCCACTTCGACACGATGTCCGCGATGTCCTCCGCGTCTACCTCCTCGCGGAGGTACTTCGCGGTCTTCTGGACCTCCTGGAGCCGAACCTCTTCAGCCGCGATATCGCGCTCCAGCTGCGGAACCCGCCCGTACTGCAGCTCCGCGGCCTTCTGCAGGTCGCCACGCCGGGTCGCCTGATCCACTTCGTTCCGGAGCGACTCGACCTCGGCCTTCTTGCCCTGGAGGACCTCGATGGTCTGCTTCTCCGCCTGCCACTGCGCCTTCATGGCGCCACTCTTCTCCCGGAGCTCCGCGATCTCCTGTTCGACCCCTTCGCGCCGCTCGATGCCGGCCTTGTCCTTTTCGCCGAGCAAGGCCTGCCGCTGGATCTCCAGCTGGACGATCCGGCGCTCGACCTCGTCGATCTCCTGGGGCAGGGAGTCGATCTCGATGCGGAGCCGACTGGCGGCCTCATCCATCAGGTCGATCGCCTTGTCGGGCAGGAAGCGGTCGCCGATGTAGCGGTCGGACAATGTCGCCGCCGCAACCAGGGCGTTGTCGGTGATCCGGACGCCGTGGTGGACTTCGT
>Ga0315273_10000612_pt1 | contig 38258 bp, 33 predicted proteins | sample YL17G02_0_MG_FD_205753 | JGI IMG/M metagenome (GOLD analysis project Ga0315273, IMG submission 205753) | Sediment microbial communities from Yellowstone Lake, YNP, Wyoming, USA - YL17G02_0 | ecosystem: Environmental > Aquatic > Freshwater > Lake > Sediment | place: USA: Wyoming | collected...
GCCGCCGGGGTGAGGATCGGGGAGTCGATGTTGACGTAGTTGCGGCGGTAGAAGAAGTCGCGGATGCCGTACGTCACCTCGTTGCGGACGCGCATGATCGCGTGCTGCCGCTTCGAGCGCAGCCACAGGTGACGGTTGTTGAGGAGGAAGTCGGGGCCGTGCTCCTTCGGCGTGATCGGGTACTCGGGGCAGAGCTGGATGATCTCCAGCGCCGTGACCTCGAGCTCGACGCCGCCAGGGGAGCGCTTGTCCTCCTTGACCTTTCCGGCCACCTTGAGCGACGACTCCTGGGTTGCCCGCTCGGCCTCGGCCCAGAGCTGCTCGGAGGCGGATGGCTTGAAGACCACCGCCTGCAGGTAACCCGAGCCGTCGCGGACGACCAGGAAGCGCACCTTGCCCGACGAGCGGGCGTTGTACAGCCACCCGTGGATCTCGACCTCCTCGCCGATCAGTCCCGAGAGCTCGCGAATCTCCGCCTGGCGCATCGACAACCTCCGCAGTAAGGGCGGATTCTACCGCAGGAACGGTCGCGCTGACCGCCCTCGCGGGCTAGAACGCCAGGGCCAGGGCGGCGAACCCCTCGTGGACGAGGAGGTGCAGCCCCGCCGCTCCGGTCAGCACGGCGAGCGGGTGAGGACGCCAGCGCAGCAGCACGAGAAAGGCCGCGGCGGCGATCGCCCACTCCGTCGCATCGTGCAGACCCGCTCGGCCGAGCGCGAGCGCCGCGCTCGCGAGCAGGCCGACGACCGCCGGCTTGATCCCGGCGAGAAAGGCGGTGACGTGCTCGTTGTGGGCGAACCTGTCGAGCGCCGAGCCCGCCGCGACCGCCAGTATCCCCGGCGGGAGGAACACTGCGACCGTGGCGACCACGGCGCCGAGGAGGCCGGCGACGCGGTAGCCGATGAAGGTGGCGCTGATCACCACCGGCCCCGGGGTCACCTGGCCGAGCGCGATGGCATCGGCGAACGCGGTGTGGTCGAGCCAGGCGTGGCGCAGCACGACTTCGTGCTCGATGAACGGGATCATCACGAAGCCGCCGCCGAAGGTGGCGGCGCCGATGCGCAGGAAGACCGATCCGAGGGCCACGACCGTCCCCAACGACGCGCCGCCGAGGAGCAAGGAGCCGAGCCACGGCGGCGCCACCACCGCCGTCGCTCCAGCCCGGCCCACCGCGGCGGACGCGATGCCGACGAACCCGGCCAGCAGCACGATCTCCAGTACGCCCGCCCAGTGGAATGCAGCCGGCAGGAACGAGCCGATCGCGACGACGACGTCGAGCCGCGACGCCACTGCGCCGGCCCGCCCGAGCTGCAGGGCGGTCGCGGCGACCAGCGCTACCACCGCGGCCGTCATCCCGATCAACGCCGAGTCGGCGTACGGCAGGTAGCGGAACGCCGGGTAGGTAACCGCGAGGAACAGCATCATGAGAAACGAGGGCAGCACGAACCCCCAACCTGCCACCAGGCCGGCCCACCACCCGGATACCCTTGTCCCGAGGATCGTGATGGCGTTGACAGAAACCGCTCCGGGGAGCGCCTGGGCGAGGGCTGCCATCTCGGCGAACTCGTCCTCGCCGACGACCCGGCGCCGTTCGACGAACTCGCGCCGGATCATCGCCAGCACCGCCAGGCCGCCGCCGAAGCCCACCGACCCGAGCTTGAGCCCCGCAACGAAGAAGCGCAGCCAGCCCACGCCCCGAGCGTACCACCTTCCCTCGGGCCCACCCTCGGGAGGGGCTACCTGCGTTTTGGGGTCAGCGCTTTGGGGTCAGGTCTTGAATTAGCACTCTCCGAGCGCCCAGGCGAACGGAATGTGATATTTCAAGACCTGACCCCAATGGCTATTCGAGGTTGGCAAACTGCTCGCGGAGCTTTTCGAGCGCCGACTTGGCCGCGACAACGCGCTCGCCCATACCCACCTCGCGGCACTTGGAGGCGGTGGTGTTGACCTCACGGAGCAGCTCCTGGAGGAGGAAATCGAGCTTCTTGCCGACCTGCCCGCCTCCCGTAAGAAGCGCGTCGAGGTGAGCGAGGTGGGCGCCGAGGCGCTCGACCTCCTCCGATACGTCGGCGCGATCCGCCAGCAGCCCCGCCTCGACGACGATGCGCTCCTCGGGCACGGTCGCGCCCTCGAGCAGCCGCGCCAGCCGCTCGCGCAGACGCCCGAGAAGCGCCGCAGCCACTTCGTCGTTGGCGCCCTTGATCCAGCCATGAAACGCCACGAGCTCGGCGATCACGGCGCGGATCCCCGGCATCAGCGCGGCGGCCTCGCGCTCCCGCTCGACCACGAGTGCGTCGCGCCCCTGGGCGATGATCGCCAGCAGCGCCGTGCGCTCCTCGTCGGTGAGCGCCAGTGTGCCGCCTTCGGCGAAGCCGGGCAGCGCCAGCAAGTCGCGCAGCGACAGCGGCGCCAGCTCGAGCCCTGAGGGGCGCCGCTGCAGGGCGCTCATCAATGCGTCGGCCACCTCCCAGTGGAGCTGCAGGGCGGCGTCGGCGCGGCCCGCGGAGCGCAGCTCGACCGTCAGCAAGACGCGCCCGCGGTCGAGCGCCTCGCCGAGCACCCGGCGAGCCGCCGTCTCGAGCTCGTCGACGTCCAGCCGCGGCACGACCCGGAGGGAAACCTCGAGAAACCGGGCGTTGACCGCGGCGAGGCGCACGCTCGCGACGAGACGCTCGGAGAGCTCTCCCTGGGCCGATCCGAACCCGGTCATGCTGCGCAGTGGCTTCATCGCTACCGCCCTTCGTCCCCGTCACGAACCAGGAGAGGCACCATAATGATAGAATCTTCTTCCGCCGTCGAACCACTGGGATAGGCATCGCGAGAGACCATGAGCTCGAAATCACACGGCCAAGACGACCAGGGCGCCACTGCGCGGACCCCGATCTGGACGCTGCGTCTCTGGGGGCTGGAGAACCGGCGCATCGATCTCGCCGCCTCGGCGATCACGGTCATCGTCCTCCTCGTGACCCGCTTTGCGTTCCTCGCTTCGGGTCCGTGGGAGTGGGACGAAACCCTGTTCGCGCGGGGGATCCTGAGCTTCGATATCCGCGCCCATTTTCCGCATCCGCCGGGCTTCCCGCTCTGGCTCGCTCTCGGCTGGCTGGTCAAACCGTTCGTTTCCGAGCCGCTGGTCGGCCTGCAGCTCCTGTCCGCCGCGATGTCCGTGCTGACCCTGTGGCCGCTCTCCGCCCTCGCCCGCCGCGCCGCACCACCGCTGGTCGCAACCGCGACGACACTCGTGTTCCTGATGCTCCCCGGCGTCTGGCTGTACGCGCCGCGCGGCTTCTCCGAGACGCCTTCGGCGTTCTTCGCGATCTGGGCGGCCGCCCTGGTTGTCGACGGCCTGGAGGGGCGCCGCGCGACGGCGTTCAGCGCGCTCCTCACCGCATCGTTCCTGATCAGGCCGATCCTGCTGCCCTCGCTCGGCCTGCTGTGGATCGCCGGCGCCCTCACCGTGCGCCCGCGCCGGCGGCTGCTTCCCGGCGTTGCCGCCGGCGCCGGAGCCGCGATCGTCGCGACGGCCGCCATGGTGGTCATCCAGGGGAGCTGGGCGAGCTTCACCGCAGCGTTTGCCGACCACGCCACGCGCCACGCGCGCGGCCTCGCCGAGAACGTCGCCGGCTTCCCCAAGCTCGGCATCGTGGCGGGGACGGGCGGCGTCTGGGTCGCAGTCACGTTCCTTGTTCTCGCGGCGCTCGGGTTGATCGTCTGGGCGCGACGCCGCGGCGCCCGGTTCGCCGCCGCATGGGCCGCGGTGTGGATCGTCGGCGTCGCCCAGCTCGTGTGGCTTCAGGACCGCACCTACCCGCGCTATGCCGTTCCCTTCCAGCTCGCCGCGGCGCCGCTCGTGGCCGCGGCCGCGGCGACGGTAGCGCCGGCCGCCGCAGCGGCATGGGGCATGGCGGCGCTCGGCGTCTTCCTGTCGGCGGCGGCCTATCCCGCGGTGGTCGAGCAGCATGCCACGGAGATGCCGGCCTGGGCGGCGCTGCGCTTCGCGGCGCATGTCGCCGAGCGCCACGGCTACGACCTGGTCGTCGAGCCCGGCCTCGCGCCGTTCACCTCGTACCTGCAGGAGGTCGACAAGAGCCACGGCCGACCGTGGAAGGCGAGGGCTCACCTGGCGCCGACCCCGTCGATCGTCAAGACACTGCCAAGCGGGCCGTACCTCGTCGTCACCGACAAGCCCCAGCGCTACCTGCCGGCGATCGAAGGCCGCGCCTGGCTGTTCTCCGCCGAATCGGAGGAGCTCGACGCGCTCGGCCAGGGCCGCTTCGAGCGCGCCATGGTGCTCGAAAACCCGCCGCTGCCGATCTCGGGTTGGCAGACCGTTCGTCGCGACGAGAGAAAGATCCCGTTCGTCTGGGGTGGAACCCAGGCGCGGCTGCTGCTCCCGCCGTTTCCGGCAAGCGTCAGCGTTGCGCTTGACGTCGAGCCGACACGCGGGCCGGCCTCGCTCGAGCTCCAGGTAAACGGCGTCAGCGTCATGGTCAGCTCCGGGTCGATCGGCCGCCGCACGATCTGGCTGGACCCCGGCCTGCTGGTGCCGGGCCGCACCAACGAGCTCGCGTTCTCGCGCGAGGAGGGGTACTCAACCGGCCAGGCCGGCAAGACGCAGGGGCTGCGCCTCTCCGGGCTGCGCGGCGCGGGAGGGCCGTACGGCTGGAGCGGCTCCGTGATCACGCCGACAGAGCGGTACCGACTCGGCGTCGCCATCGAGGCGGACGCCGGCGCGGTCTCACCGGCCATCGACATCACCGGTACCTACCCCGCCGAGCGGTTCCCCGCCGGCGTGGCCACTTGGACCACGGCCTCGTCGCACCTGCACGCGCCGGCGAGCGCCGGCATCCTGCGCCTGATCGCCTGGGCGCCGCGGCCGACGCCGGCGCGGCTCGAGGTGTGGCTCGACGGCAAGCCGTTCGCCGGCCCGCTGGCGTTGGCTGCGAAGCCCTCGCCGCTCGCGCTCTGCATCGGCGACGAGGCCGCCGGCGCACGCATGAACATCGAGCTGAAAAGCACGCCATGGGTGCCGGAGCCCTCGACGGCATCGGCGCACGGCCCGCTCGGTGTCGTGCTCGGCGGCATCGACTTCGCGGCAATACCGGGTCAGGCCGACCAGACGTGGGGCGGTGACATCGACGAGCGCGGCCGCGGCTGGTCGTTCAGGATGGACTCGGAGGGGATGTACTCCGAAGAGACGTTCGCCGGAGCTCGCGGTGCGTGGACGAAGCCCTCGGTCACCCTGCGTCTGCCTGGTGGACCGGGCCGCGTTACGCTCACAGCGTGGGCGCCGCGCCCGGTGCCCCCTCACCTCGAGATCTGGTCAGGCGGCCGCCGCCTGGCTGGCCCAATGGAGCTTCCAAACGCTCCGGCCACCGTGACGATCGATCTGCCACGTTCGACACCCGCCGACCGCCTCGTGGAGCTGGAGCTGCGCTGCGCGCCGTTCGTCCCCGGCGGCCGCGACACCCGGCAGCTCGGCGTCGTGATCTCCGAGATCGCGTACACGCCGGCCGCTGCGCCGCGGTAGGAGACTGCTGCCAGTTGTCCATGGTCCGTTTTCAGGCCAGGCATGGGCGCCGGACGGCCGTGCCGCACCTCGTAACGGTCAACGGTCAACGGTCAACGTCTTGACCACCGCGCGGGCGGCGCGCTCGCTGGCGCCCGGCTCGCCGAGGCGGCGGCTGACGTCGCGCAGGCGCTCGCGGACGGTCTCCCCCTCGGGGCCGAGCAGCCGGCGGATCTCCCGGCCGAGCGCGTCGGCGGTAAAGGCGTGCTGCACCAGCTCGGACACGACCTTCTCCCCGGCAGTGAGATTGACCAGACTGACGAACGGCACCTTCACCAGGCGGCGCGCGAGCTGATAGGTGAGCGGGTGAAGGCGGTAGCCGACCACCATCGGCACACCGAGCAGCGCGCACTCGAGCGTGGCGGTGCCGGAGGCCACCATCGCAGCCGCGCACGAGGCGAGCCGGCGATGGCGGTTCTCGGTGACCAGCTCGACGCGCTCGCGCTGGTCGCCCAGCAGAGCGTTCAGCCGTTCGATCGACAGCCCGGGAGCGACGATCAGGCGCACCCGCAGGGAGGGCCTCTCGGCGGCCAACGCGGCGCCCGCGGCGAGCATCGCCGGCAGCAGCGCCTCGACCTCGTGCCAGCGCGAGCCCGGGAGGATGGCGAGCGCCTGCGGATCGGGTTCGGGAGGCGCGGCCAGCACCGGCGCCAGCTCGTCGACCAGCGGATGCCCTACGTACTCGGCGGCGACGCCGTGGCGCTCGTAGAACGCCACCTCGAACGGGAGGATGCACAGCACGCGCCGGACGTCGCGCCGGATCTGCCGCACGCGGCCGGCGCGCCACGCCCACAGTTGCGGCGACACGTAGACGAGCGCCGGGATGCCGGCCCGCCGCAGCACGCGCGCCAGCGGCAGGTTGAAGTCGGGGGAATCGACCAGCACCGCCACGTCGGGACGGAACGCGACGGCGGCCCGCCGCACCTTGCGGGAGAGCGTCAGCAGCCGCGGCAGCTCGCGCACCACCTCCGCGAGCCCCATCACCGACAACTCCTCGCTGTTGGCGATGCACTCGAGGCCGGCGGCGCGCAGGCGCTCGCCGCCCACCCCGTGCGCCTCGACGCCGGGATCGAGCCGACGCAAGGCAACGAGCAGGTTGGCGCCGTGGAGATCGCCGCTCGCCTCGCCGGCGACGATGAGCGCCCTCATCGCGACTTCCGGCCGGCGGCGATGGCTACGCCGATGGCCGCGCCGACCGCGTCGGCGGCTACGTCGCGCACCTCGGCGGTGCGCGTCGGCACCAGCATCTGGAGCAGCTCGAGCAGGCAGCCGTGGGCGATTGCGTACCCCGCGGCCCAGGGAGCGGCCGGCGTCACCCCGAGGACGGTCGCGGAGCGTGATGCCAGGAAAGCCACGACAGCATAGGCGGAGCCGTGGGTAGTCCAGTCCGGGACCCGGCGTAGCGCATCGGGCATGCGCGGCCGCGTCCCGACGACCAGAATCGCGATCGAGACGAGCACCGACGCGGCGAGGGTCAGGGTGCGGCGACGGCTGTCCATGCGGCGCTCCCGACTCCGCAGATCAGGTGCGGGGGAAGGGGTACATCAGCCAGCCGAGGGCGATGGCCCCGAGGCTCAAGGCCAGGAACACCTTCCAGAAGTAGCGCCAACGCGCCGCGCTCTCGCGCTTCCACAGGAACGTGAAGAACACCGCGATGAGCAGCGCGTGCAGCAGCAGCAGCGACAGGTGATCGAGCATCACCAGTCCTTCTTCCCGACCACGATGTCGTGGGTGTCGAGGACGAGCAGTAGGTTCATCATCCCCGCGGTGAGCAGGAAGGTGTTGCCGTACTCGTACGACACCGCGGTCACCACGCCCCCGCCGAGGCCGGCCATCCTCGCGATGAAGAACAGCACGCCGGAGCCGAGGTTGGCGATCGCCGCCAGGTAGGACAAGGGGTCGCCGGCGCGCGGCAGGATCAGCTCGCCGTCGAGAGCGATGCCGACGATGAACGCGATGAGGATCACCGCCGCGAAAACACCAGCCCGCTGTCGACGTCCGAGCAGGAGATGCCCGAGGCCGGGGACCAGCCACGCCGCTACCATCAGGGCGGGCAGCGGTAGCCGGGCCGCCGGCGGCGTCCGCTTCTCGCCTGCCTTAGCGACCACCCTGCGCCTCCAACGCGGCTCGGAGCTTACGGAACGTCTCGGTGAGATCCTCCGGGATCACCCGAATACCGCCGCTCACGGTCACGAAGCTGGTGTCCCCCCGCCAGCGCGGCACGATGTGTAGGTGGAGGTGATCTGCAATCCCGGCACCGGCCGCCTCGCCGAGGTTCAAGCCGAGGTTGAAGCCGTGCGGCCCGTAGATGCCGCGGAGGGCAGTCACGACCCGCGCAGCCATGCCCATCATCTCGGTGAGAACCCCGGGATCGAGGGCGTCGATCTCGGAGGCGTGCGCGTACGGCGCCACCATCGCATGTCCTGAGGTGTACGGAAATCTGTTGAGGAGCACAAACGCGTGCTCGCCGCGCAGCACCGTGAGCGTCTCCTCGTCGCCGACGGCGGCGGCGCAGAAGATGCATTCCTGGGTGCGCTGAGCGTTGGTCACGTACCCGAAGCGCCAGGGCGCGAAGACGTGCTGCACCTCGCCCCCGCTCACCCCCCGAGAACCTCGCGGAGCTGCTTGCCCGGCTTGAAGTAGGGAACCACCTTGGACGGCACGCTCACCCGTTCGCCGGTGCGCGGGTTGCGTCCCTGGCGCGCCTGGCGCTTGCGGGTGCGGAACGACCCGAACCCGCGCAGCTCGACCTTCTCGCCGCTGCCGATCGCCTCGATGACGCCGTCGAGCACGATGGCGAGCGTTTGCGCCGCCTCGCGGCGCGTCAGCCCAACCTCGTCGGCCAAAGTTCTCACGATGTCTGCCTTCGTCATAGCTCGCTCTCCTCCTTCTGTGCCACCACCACGAGAACCGGCCTACTACTCCCCAGCGTCTCCCTCGCGCCCGCCACCCTCTTCACCCGCCTCGCCGGTTTCGATTTGCTCGGGAGCTGCCTCAGGCGCGATCTCCTCGGCTTCGAGCTCGGGCTCGGAGTCGGCCATCGCAGTCTGCTCAGGCTGCGGGATCCCCCGCAGCGAGAGGCCGATGCGCTTCTCGTTCCAGTCGACGCGGATCAGGCGGCAACGCACCTCCTGCCCGCGATTGAACGTCCCCGACAGCGGCTGCGTACCGTGCCGCTCGACCTCCGAGACGTGGCACAGACCCTCCACCCCCGGAGCCAGCTCCACGAACAGCCCGAAGTCGGTGATGTTCGTGACGAAGCCGTTGACCTCGTCGCCGACCTGGTGGACGGTGGCGAACGTGTCCCACTCGCTCGGCAGCAGCTCCTTCAAGGAAAGCGAGATACGCTGATTGGCGACGTCCATGGCGATGATCATCGCCTCGACTTCCTGGCCCTTCTGCACGACCTCGGAGGGGTGAGCGATGCGCCGTGACCACGCCATGTCCGAGACGTGGATCAGGCCATCGACGCCCGGCTCGAGCTCCACGAAAGCGCCGAAGTCGGTGAGGTTGCGGACCGTGCCCTTGACCTTGGCCCCGACTCGGAAGCGGGCGGCGAATTCCTCCCAGGGATTGGGCTCGGCCTGGCGGAGCGACAGCGACAAGCGCCGCTTCTCGACGTCGACCTCCGTGATGACGACGTCGACCTCCTTGCCGCTCTGCAGGAAGCTCTTCGGGTTCTTGATCTTCTTGGTCCACGACATCTCGGAGACGTGGATCAGGCCCTCGACACCCTCCTCGAGCTCGATGAACGCCCCGTAGTCGACCACGTTGGTGACCTTGCCGGTGATCTTCTTGCCCACCGGATAGCGACCCTCGACGTGCGTCCAGGGATCCTCGAAGCGCTGGCGGTATCCGAGGGAAACGCGCTCCTTGTCCTTGTCGATGCGGAGCACGACCACCTTGACCTCGTCCGCAACCTTGAAGTACTCGGACGGGTGGCCGACGCGACCCCACGAGATGTCGGTCACGTGGAGCAGTCCGTCAATGCCGCCAAGGTCGATAAAAACCCCGTAGTCGGTGATGTTCTTGACTCGGCCGGTGATTATCGTACCCTCCTCGAGCTTGCCGAGGGTCTCGTCTTTCTGGTGCGTGAGCTGCGCCTCGAGCACAGCCTTGCGGGACAGCACCACGTTGGAGCGGCGGCGGTCGAAGTTGATGATCCGGCCCTCGACCTCCTCGCCGATGTAATCCTCGAGCCGCCGGGTCGGGCGCATGTCGACGAGCGAGCCGGGCAGAAACGCCCGCACGCCGATGTCGACGGTCAACCCGCCCTTGACCCGCTCGAGCACGCGCCCGCGGACGAGCGACCCGTCGCGGTACGCGGCCTCCAGCACCTCCCAAACGCGGATCTTCTGTGCCCGCTCTCGGGAGAGCCTGATCTCGCCCATGGACTCGTCGAAGCGCTCGACGAGCACGTCAACCTCATCGCCCGGCTTTACCGTGATGCGCCCCTGGCGGTCGGAGAACTCGGACCTCGGGATCATCCCTTCGGACTTGAACCCGATATCGACAACCACGTCGTTCTCGGTGATCGCGACCACCGTGCCCCGCACCACATCTCCCTCGTGCAGGTTCTGGAACGACTCCTCGACCAGCTCGCGGAGGTTGTTGCGGGTTAGCTTCTTGCTCTCCTCCTCTTCTCTGGGCGCATTCTGTTGGTTGTTGTCCTGAGTGTTTACCACCGGGCCTCCCTGACGATGCCCCCGCAGGGACATCTAACTGCTTGTTTCACAAGCGAGAAACTATACGTGGGACGTGGTTTTTCTGTCAAGTAGCTTTCTCGGGGGAGGCCTGCGGCCACCCCCGAGAAAACTAGTAGATAGAAGGAAGAAAGCTGCCCTCGTGCCGAAGCCACGCACGCGACGGCGCCGATTTTGAGACAGCGTCTCGCTTACCGGGATTCAAGCCAATGGTCTTACCAGGTTCAAAATCTTGAACGCGGGCTCCGGCCCGCGTTCAGGATTTTGAAGGCACGAAGCGGACGTGCGCGAGCACCACGCCGAGCTCGCGGGCGTCGCTCGAAATCCCCTCCTTGGCCGGACAGAACGGTGTGGCCTTGAGGTCGAGCTCGACGACACCCTTGGCCACCAGCGCCGCGGTCACCGGAATGTCCACCTGGATCGGGTCATGCCCAACCTCGAGCGGACCGGCCACCTTGGCGCCCCGCACCGAGATCTCCAGCACCGGAGGCTTGGGGCGCGGCGCCCACATCGTGATCGTCAGCTTGCCCGGTCCGGCGGGCAGAGCGAGCTTCGCTTCCGGCTTCGTCCACACGCCTCGCCCCTCCGGGAACTCCTCTGGGTCGAGGACGCCTGTCGCCTTCACGAAGCAGCGCGCGCGCTCCTCCTCGGCGGCCACGACGCCCGCCCAGATCACACCCGGGCCGACGGCGCGCACCCCGAAGAGCTGCACCGACAGCGGTCGGAGGTCGCGGTCGGACGGCACATAACCCTGGACACGCGCGAAGACCAGGCGGTTCTTGCCGTCCGCACCGATCGACTCCTCGCCGACCCAGTAGCGCTGGCGCAGCGAGTTGCCTTCGATCTGGCGCACCTTCTTGCCGTTGAGGACGATCTCCAACGGCGCCTGGCCGCGGTGCGGCATCAGGTCCAGCTCGAGCCGAGTGCCGCGCGGCAGCGATGGCAAGCTGACCTCGGCGGCGGCGCCGCCCCACACGAACCACTCGCCGTTCGGCGCGTGCTCGGGCTCCCACCAGTCCTTGGCCAGGGTGGCGACGCCGGCCTGCACCATCTCGCCCCAGTCGACGCCGACCTTCGCTTGCTCGGGGGTTGCTGCCGCAGCGGCTGCCGCGACTTGTGGGTTGTCCTGCTGGTTCTTTGCCACCGGCCCTCCTCAAGATGCCAAAAACACGGCACTTAGCTTTGCCACCACGGACCTTTGACTATAACGATCGGCTGCTCCCGGTGTCAAGGTCCCTCCGGCGCCGCCCGGCCCGACGTGTCCGGGGCAAGATGGAAAGCCGTCGATCATCGACTCGCCGGGCGTTCGAAAGACGACCGCTCGTCGATGATGGCAAGCAGCTTCCCGACTACCTGCTCCAGCGTCATCGAGCTCGTATCGACAATCACCGCGTCCGGCGCCGGAACCATCGGCGAGTCCGCCCGCGAGCTGTCGCGCAGGTCGCGCTCCCGCTGCTCCGCCTCGACGCTCTCCCACGTCGCCGCGACACCACGCCGGCGCAGCTCGTCGAAGCGCCGCTGTGCCCGTACCTCGACCGACGCGGTGACAAAAAACTTGAAGCGGGCGTGCGGGAACACCACGGTGCCGATGTCCCTGCCCTCGACGACACCGCCGGTGAGCGCCGCAATCTCGCGCTGTCGGCGCACCAGCTCGCGGCGCACCGCCGAGATCGCCGACACCTGCGAGGCGAGCTGCGACACCTCGGGACTGCGCAGCGCCTCGGTGACGTCCTCGCCGCCGAGGGCCACGCGTTGGGCGCGCGGGTCGCCGCTGAAGGCGATGTCGAGCGAGCGAGCAGAGCTTTCGAGCAACGCTTGCTCGGCGGCGTCGAAGGGGTGGACGAGACCGGCACGCCAGGCCAGCAGGCCCACCGCTCGATACATGGCGCCGGTGTCCAAGTACGGCACCGAGAGCTGCAGCGCCAACTCCCGTGCCGCCGCCGACTTGCCGGCGCCGGCAGGACCGTCGATCGCCACGACCAGCGAGCTCCTCGGCACGGCGGGAGTGTACCTGCGACCGGCCGCGTGCGCGAGGTTCCCGTTGTACTCTCGGTCGGAAATGCGGCGACGCACCGAGAACGTCGATGCGCCGCGCCCGTAAGGCGTGCGACTGAGGCGTATGGACTTCTCATACGCCGCAGGGAGCGCAACGCAGCGGGCGCGGATGCAGCGGCGTTCGAATGCCGCTGTATTTCCGGCCGAGAGTACCTAGACTTCCCGCATGCGCGTCTACCTCGCCGCAGCGATGACCAACCCCGACCGCGACCTCGATCTCCTCGGCCGAGTCCTCGAGCACATCGAGGCCGGCGGCCACGTCGTGCCGACCCGTCACATCGTCGCTCCCGACGGGAAGCAGCGCGACAGCGCGCTCACCGATGCGGAGCTGGCGCGCCGCGATCTCGACTGGATCGCCGGCTGCGATGCCCTGGTGGCCGAGGTGTCGACACCCTCGCACGGCGTCGGCGTCGAGGTCATGGCGGCGCTTGCCCGCAACATGCCGGTGCTCTTGCTGCGCCGCGAGGGTATCCCGGTCTCGCGCCTGCTGCTCGGTCTCCCGGGGGTCGTGACCGCCTCGTACCGCTCCGTCGGCGAGGCCAGCGCCGCGATCGACGGGTTCCTCGCCGGTGTCACCCTTTAGACTCAGGAGGGGCCTGACGAGTGCTTCACGCGCTCTTCACAGGGGTCCTCTAGCTTCACGTCCGGCACGGCGTTCGCTCTCGTGCGCCGACTACGTGAAGGAGGAGCTGACATGCTCATCGTCGAGAAAAGCACCTACCGGAAGCCGGGCCGCGCGGTCGCGCGCCGCCTGACCCAGTGGCTCGTTGCGGTCGTCATGATCGCGAGCGCCGCCATGGCCGACGCCCAGGTCATCGGCCTGTACTACCAGGAAACCGAGAAGGACGGCCGCATCTACGTGTTCAACACACCCGAGCGCTTCAAGATGTGGCAGGCCAGCGGCGAGATCGGCACGTCCGTCACCCTGATCGGCCGTGGTCCCAACGGCGAGACACTCGTCGGCGAGAACGAGACCGCCATCGACCTGTTCCTCTTCCGGCACGAGCTTCCCGCCTACGACCGGCCGACGCCGAAGCCGACGCCCACGCCGGTGGTGTTCCCGCAGGTCAAGGTGGGCGGCCTGGCGTACATCTCGTACCAGGACGGCACCTCGGGCGGCAAGGACTACGCCAAGACCGTCCTCAAGCGCGGCTACCTCAACGTCGACGCGAAGATTCTGCCGTACCTGTCGGCCCGCATCACCCCCGACGTCACCCAGGACTCGACCGGCGACTGGAAAGTCCGCCTGAAGTACCTGTACGGCAAGTTCGACCTCGGCACCGCCTCGCTGCTCAACAAGAACTACGTGGAGTTCGGCCTCGCCCACATGCCGTGGCTCGACTTCGAGGAGCACATCAACCTGTTCCGCCTGCAGGACACCATGTTCATGGAGCGTAACGGCCTATTCAACTCGGCGGACGTCGGCGTCATGTGGGGCGCCAACCTCGGCGCGGACTTGCCCGACGACTACATGAAGAAGGTCAACAAGGCGTACGCGGGCCGCTGGGGCTCGGTCCAGGTCGGCGTCTACGACGGCGGCGGATACCACGCCACCGAGGCCAACACCAGCAAGGTGGTCGAGTGCCGCATCACCGTGCGGCCTCTGCCCGACGTCCTGCCGGGGTTCCAGGTGACGTACTTCGGGATCAGCGGCAAGGGGAACACCGCGGCCGAGCCCGACTGGACATCGAACACCGGGCTGCTCAGCTACGAGTCCGAGCACGCCGTGGTCACCGGCCAGTACGTCGACGGCAAAGGCGACCAAGGCGGCAAGGCCGTCGACGCGGCCGGCAAGGCGCTCCCACGCAAGGGGTGGTCCGGGTACGTCGAGGGCAGGCTCACGCCGGCGTGGAGCGTGATCGGCCGCTACGACGAGTTCGACCCAAACAGCGACGCGGCCAACGACAAGAGCCAGCGCCGCATCCTCGGCGTCGCTTACAAGTTCAACAGCAGCAACATGCTGCTGCTCGACTACGACGAGGTCAAGTACGACCAGGCGGGAAAGCCGAAGGACAAGCGCGCCCAGATCACACTCCAGCTCAGCTTCTAGGCTCCCCTGCCGCAGCACTCCAGACCCCGGTCGGGAATAACCCGGCCGGGGTCGCGCGTTCTCCGGCGCGGAGGGCAACCTCCACCGAGGTTCAGCCTCGGGTGGGGCCGCTGACTGGGGGGAAGGCGGCCCCATTTTTTCATTCATCCAGGAAGAGCGAGATAGACAGGGTAACGGGCGCCCTTACCATCTTGAGGTCGACCAAGACCCCGGCAGCGCCTCGGGGTCAGGTCTTGAATTATCGCATTTCTTATAATTCAAGACCTGACCCCTTCTCTTGTCTGCACAGCCTGGAGGGCAAGACCGCTTTGCTCCTGCAGCCCGGGAAGCTCCGGATGCTCTCGTTCGAGATGGCACCCTGCACAGCCTCATGGTCGTCGCTTCGGTCAGGGCGCCGTGGCCGCCTGGGTCGGCCTCCAGTTCACCACCACGGTGATCCGCGGATCGGCCGCCCCCTCGACCCGGGTGTTCACGAGAAACCGCTGGCCGTCCGCGCTGACGTCGTAGTCGAAGCGACTGAAGTACCGGACCGGACGCACGGCGAAGAGAGGAGTGGGCGCCGAGGCCTCCACCGTGGTCGACAGCGACACTCCAACGGCCATGACCTTCGAGTCCGCCGAGAGGTAGAACATCTCCTTCTCGTCGCCGCGCCAGCGCGGCTGCGAGCCGCCCACAGAGGAGATCTGCCACTGCCCCGAGCCGGACGGAAACGGCCGCAGGTACACCTCCTGACGGCCGGACTCGTCGGACGTATAGAGGAGCCAACGGCCGTCGGGGGAGATCTGGGCGCCGCCCTTGCTGGCCGGGCTCACCACGAGCGGCTGCGGCTCTCTCGCGCCGTCGAGCGGCAGGGCGAAGAGGTCCCAGTTGCCCTGTATCGATTCTCGCTCGAAGACGACGACCCGTCCTCCGTTCCCCCAGGCGTCCGGCATCAATATGTCGTTGGCGGGCGACGTCAGCGCCTCGCCGTCGCCGGTCGAGCTGACCGCCTTTCGCACCAGCCTCAAGAAGCCCTCACTTAATGAGGCGAAGACGATCTGGCGACCGTCGGGCGACCAGGTGGGGCCGAGCTCCCACTCCGAGTGCGCGGTCAGGCGCGACGTGACGTCGCGCTTCGGGTCGTGCACCCAGACATGTCCAGTGCCGGTCGCCGGGTCGAGCAGCTCGAAGGCCACCTCGGATCCGTCCGGCGCCAGGTCCACGTGCACGTGCGCGCCCGTAGAGGCGAGGGTGCCGACCCGCTGCCCACGGCGGTCGAACCAGACGAGGTTCGTGCGCAGGTCCCCGGCAGTGGCGTAGGCCAGAGTACCGTCACGCGAGATCGAGAAGAGGGCCGCCCAGAACCCTGGGAACTCCCACACGTCGTCCACCACCGGGAAAGGCTCGCCGTGCACCCGCATGCGCTCGATGTCGAACGGCTGCGCGAAGATCTTCCCCGCCCGTGCGAACAGGAGATGTCCGGACGGCGCGTATGCGACGTTGGACGTCGCGTCCATAACGCGCTCGACCCGGTCGGACCCGAGCTCGCCCGCAAAGATCGCCGATTGTCCCGGCACGGTGCTTGCCGAGACAAACAAGAAGCGGCGGCCGCCGGGGAGGAACGTCGGCCACATGTGGCCCACCTCCCCGCGCGACGGGTCCAAGCGGGTGACGGCAACCGGCGCTCCACCCGTGACCGGGACACGGGAGAGGCCAGTGCCGATACCTCCGAGGAGCATCTCATCGCCCCAGGCCACCATCAGGGGTCCCGGCGCCGGGCAGATCTCGCGAGGCGCTCCCCCTGCGATGTCGACGCGCCAGAGCCGTCCGCCGCCGAGGTACGCGATCGACCGGCTATCGGGTGACCAGGAGGCGAATGACCCGTACTCCGTACCGGCGAGTGGATGAGAGCTCAGCTCGTCAAGACCGCGCTGGAAGAGCTGGTACCGTCCTTCGGTGAGCGCGAAGAAAGCGAGGCGGCGGCCGTCCGGGGAAATGGCTACCGGTCCGGGGAACTGGTAGAGAGTGGCGTTTTCGGGTTGCGGCACGAGAAAGCGGATCGTCGGCGCGACCGGCGCCGCCCTCGGGAGATAGCGTCCGGCAAGGAGGCCCGCCGCGGCGAGACCCGCGGCGAGCAGCAGCCAGGCCAGCCTTTCACGGCTGGCTGAGCGTGGCGGCGCCGGGGCAATCGCGGCCGCCACGGCACTCGGCTCATCCCGACCGGCGATGGCGTCCTCGATCTCGAGCCGGGCGTCCCTGACGTCCTGAAGACGGCGGCTCGGGTCTCTCTCCAGGCACCGGCGAAGCAACCGCAGCACTGCGGCTGGCGTGCCCGGCCACAGAGCGCCCCAGTCCGGATCGGCCGTCAGCACCCGCGCCAGAGTGTCGCCGGTCGTCGGACCCGAGAATGGTCGCCGTGCCGTGAGCATCTCGAAAAGGACGACGCCGAACGCCCAGATGTCCGCCCGCCTGTCGACCGGATCGCCCCTCACCTGCTCCGGCGCCATGTAGGCAGGTGTACCCATCATCGCCCCGACTCGGGTCAGCCCCGCGTGCGTGCTCGTCGGCGCATGCGCGGGGTCGCCGGCGACGACTCCGGCGCCGGCGTCCGCCACCTTTGCCAGGCCGAAGTCGAGCACCTTGACGGCGCCATCACTGCGCACCTTGATGTTGGCGGGCTTGAGATCCCGGTGGACGATGCCACGATCGTGCGCTGCGGCGAGCGCGTCGGCGACCTGCGCCGCGATCGCCAGTGCCTCACCTTGTGCGAGCGGACCCTGATCGATCCGATCAAACAGCGTCGGTCCGTCGACCAGCTCGAGCACGAGCGCCCTGGTGTCGCCGATGTCCTCCATCCCGTAGATCGCGCCGATGTGGGGATGGTTAAGCGATGCCAGCACCTGTGCCTCGCGCTCGAAGCGCGCCAGCCTCTCGGCGTCCGACGCGAGCTCGGCCGGCAGCACCTTGATAGCAACATCGCGGCCAAGCCGCTCATCGTGCGCGCGCCAGACCTCTCCCATCCCGCCCACACCCAGGCGAGCGACGATCCGGTAGGGACCGATGCGGGAGCCGGTTTCCAGATTCACGAGTCTGCAGGAAGATCTTAGCCGGTTTCGGTCGCGGAGGGCGCCCGTTCCGATCCGCGGTACGATCGTGGGGGCAGGAGGTACAGGGGATCATGCGGGAGCACGGGGTCTTCCTCGGTGGGACGTGGCAGGCCGGCAGCGGCGCCTTCCTGGTTCACTCGCCGTACGACCATCGCGAGGTGGCGCGCGTCGCCCGCGCCGGCGAGGGCGAGCTGCGGGCCGCGCTCGACGCGGCGGATGCGGCGCGTGAGGCGATGGCGGCGATGGCGCCGCACCGCCGCGCCGCCGTCCTCGAGGCGGCGAGCCGCGCGGTGCTGCAACGGCGCGACGAGCTGGCTCAGGTCATCGTCGAGGAGGCCGGCAAGCCGCTGTCCTTCGCCCGCCTCGAGGCGGAGCGCTGCGCCGAGACGTTGGCGGACGCGGCACGCGTCGCCCGCTCGCCGCACGACGAGCTGATCGACCTCGGCGGCTTCCCCTCGGGCGAGAAGCGGATGGGGCTACTCCGCCGTTTCCCGGTCGGGGTTGTCGTCGGGATCTCGCCGTTCAACTTTCCGCTCAACCTGGTGGCGCACAAGCTCGCGCCCGCCGTCGCGGCCGGCTGCCCGATCGTGCTCAAGCCGGCGTCGCAGACGCCTTCGCCGGCGCTGCTCCTCGCCGAGATAATGCACGCCGCCGGTCTCCCCGACGGGGCGATCGGCGTCGTGCCGTGCGGCGGCTCGCAGGCTGCGACGCTGCTCGCCGACCCGCGCGTCAAGCACGTCACCTTCACCGGCTCGGCGGCCGTCGGCTGGGAGCTCAAGCGGACGCTGTGGGACCGGCGCGTCACGCTGGAGCTGGGCGGCAACGCCGCCGTGATCGTCGAGCCGGATTCTGGCGACCTCGGGGCGGTGGCGAAGCGGATCGCCTCCGCCGCCTTCGGCTTCGCCGGACAGTCGTGCATCTCGGTGCAGCGGATCCTCGTCCAAGAGGCGATCGCCGGCGACCTGCGGGACGCCCTGGTGGCGGCCGCGGCGGCCTGCACGACCGGCGACCCCTCGCGGGAGGACGTCGTCTGCGGTCCGATGATCACGGCCGGCGATGCCGACCGCATCGAGGCATGGGTGCGCGATGCGGAGGCGGCCGGCGCCCGCCGTCTCACGCCGTGGCGGCGCGAGGGCTCGCTGGTGTGGCCGACGCTGCTCGAGGGAGCTCCCCGCGACGCCGCGGTGTGGGCCGAGGAGGCGTTCGCCCCGATCGCGGTGCTGGCGACCTACCTTGACCTCGAGGACGCGCTCGCCGCCGTCAACGACTCGCGCTTCGGCCTCCAGGCGGGGATCTTCACCAACGACATCGACACGATCCAGCGGGCCTTCGCGGCGCTCGAGGTCGGCGCCGTCATCCAGGGCGACGTCCCGTCGTGGCGCAGCGATCCGATGCCGTACGGCGGCGTCAAGGAGTCGGGGATCGGACGCGAGGGCGCCCGGTTCGCCGTCGAGGAGATGACCGAGCCGCGCCTACTCGTGCTGCGCCAGAAGTGACGGTCGCGCGAGCCGGCGGAATACGAGCCGTCCGTGCCGTGCTTTTCAAGCATAGGAGTGATCATGCCCGAGCCGAGCCGTTCATTCTCGCCCCTCGACGACACGAAGAGAACCTGGAAACAGGCTGTCGCCGCCTACCAGAACCCGGACCTGCGGCGCAGTCTGTGGCAGCTAGCCAACAGCCTGGCGCCGTACTTGGCGCTGTGGTACCTGGCGTACCGGCTGCTCGCCGTCTCGTACTGGCTGACGCTCGCGACCACCGTTCTGGCGGCCGGCTTCCTCGTCCGCGTCTTCATCATCTTCCACGACTGCGGCCATGGGTCGTTCTTCAAGTCGAAGGCGACCAACGACACGATCGGCTTCATCACGGGGATCCTCACCCTGACGCCCTACTTCGACTGGCGCCACGAGCACGCCATCCACCACGCCACCGCCGGCGACCTCGACCGGCGCGGGCGCGGCGACGTGTGGACGATGACCGTGAGCGAGTACCGGGCGGCGTCGTTCTGGCAGCGCGTGGGCTATCGGCTCTACCGCAACCCCCTGGTGATGTTCGGCATCGGTCCGCTCTACGTGTTCCTCATCAAGCAGCGCCTCCCCCGCCCAGGCAGCGGCACCCGCGAGCGCATGTCGGTGCATTTCACCAACCTGGCGCTCACCGGCGTCGTCGCCACGCTCATCCTGACCATCGGTCTCAAGGCCGTCCTGCTGGTGCACCTGCCGATCATGGCGATCGCCGGCGCGGCCGGCGTCTGGCTGTTCTACGTGCAGCACCAATTCGAGGGGGTGTACTGGCAGCGCGGCGGCCAGCGGGACTACGTCGATGTCGCGCTCAAGGGCAGCTCGCTGTTCGCGCTGCCCCGCGTGCTCCAGTGGTTCTCCGGCAACATCGGCTTCCACCACGTCCATCACCTCAGCCCGCGCATCCCCAACTACCGCCTCGAGAAGTGCCACCGCGAGCAGCCGCTGTTCCAGAATGTCGACCGCATCACGCTATTGGGAAGCCTGCGCACGCTGCGACTGCGGCTGTACGACGAGCAGGCGCAGCGCCTGGTAGGGTTCGGCGCCCTGCGCACCGGCCTCAACTCGTAGCGAACTCCGACCCGCCATCCCGAGCCAAGCCATGCCGCAAGCACCACACGCGCGAGTGGTGTGGTGCCGGCATCCTGCCGGCACTTTTCGCGGGGCTCCCGAAAAGTGCCCCCAGCGGGGACAAGCGGGCTGGAAGCCCGCACCACACCTCGCTCGCACGCGGACCGGCCTCAACCCCCAGTAATCACGCTGAGCCGGCGGGGCAGGCACTCGACCTCGATGTCTGCGCCGGCCGTACAGATCGTCTCGCCGTCGGCGTGCACCGCGAGGCCGCCCTCGAGCGCCTCGACCGTCACCCGCTCGGTCCGGGCGGTGCTGACGAACCGGCTCCCCGCCTGGGTGCCATGCACGTAGCGGACGAAGAGGCCGATCATCCGCGCCCGACCGACCCGCTCGGCAGCGCAGACGTCCAGCAAGCCGTCGTCGGTCGCGGCGGAGGGCGCCATATGGAAGGCGCCACCCATCCGCCGGCCGTTCATCAGCGAGACCATCGTCATCCGCCGGACGATCTCGCGGCCGTCGAACCGCAGGCGCAGGAGCGGCGCCTCGGAGTAGATCGCCAGCAGCTTGATCGCCGCGCAGGCGTAAGCCGCGGCGCCCGACATCCGCTTCATGCGGGCGGCCTCGAGGCCGACCAGGGTGTCGAAGCCGACGCCGACGCCGTTGCCGAAGTAGCGCCCGTCCGGGTAGTCGCCGCCGCGCACGTGACCGACGTCGAACGCACGCGTGCGTCCACCGGCGAGCGCGGCGACCGCCGCAGCGAGGTCCGCCGGCACGCCCATCCCGAAGGCGAGGTCGTTGCCCCGGCCGATCGGCAGCACGGCGAAGGCGGGCCCCGTCCCCGTCTCGCCCCGCGCCGCCATCAGGCCGTTGATCACCTCGTTGCATGTGCCGTCGCCGCCCGCGGCCGCGACCGTGGCGAAGCCGTCGCGCGCAGCCGTCTTGGCGATCTCGGCGGCGTGCCACGGCCCACTCGTGAGCTCCAGCGAGAAGTCGAGGCCGCGCTCGCGCAACAGCGCGGCGAGGCGGTCCACCTGTCGGGCGGCCGCGCCCTTGCCCGCCGCCGGGTTCACGACGACCTTGCAGCGCATCACCGATTGCCTCCCGGGGTCACAGGCAGCTCCACAGCAATAGCCACGCCCACGCCACCGGCGCGGCGAGGAGCAGCGAGTCGACAATGTCGAGAACGCCGCCGACGCCCGGGATGAACGACGAGGAATCCTTGACGCCGCATCGACGCTTGAGCGCGGAGTTGGTCAGCCCCGCGACGATCGACGCGGCGCCGATCAGCACGCCGAAGAGGACGGCGGACGCCCCGCCGCCGAGCAGCTCGGGGAACGGCCCGAGCAGCGTGTTCAGGCCGACCGCCGTCCCGGCCGAGAACGCGATGCCCCCGGCGGTCCCCTCCCACGTCTTGCCAGGCGACACCGACGGGATCATGCGGTGCCGGCCGATCGTCTTGCCGAGAAGCCAGCCGCCGATGTCGCTGGCCTTGGACGTGAGAACGACGAGGGCGATTCGGCGTGCGCCGGCCGGCCCGTCGCCGAGCTCGCGCAGCAGCCCGAGCAGGAGACCGACGTAGACGACCGGAAACAGCGAGGCCGCGAGCCGCTGCGCGTCCCCGTCTCGGGGCGCCCGCAGGTGCGGCATGAACGCCGCCACGACGGCGGCCGCCAGCAGCAGCGCGCGCGCCGTGCCGCGCGCCGCGGGGTCGCCCGGGAAGACGAGGCCGAGCCCGGCGAGCGCCGCCGCCAGCCCGACCGGCATCGCCACCGGGATCCGCGTGCCGGCGCGGGAGAGTATCGCCGCCACCTCCCACGCCGCGAGCCCGGCGAGCAGCGCCATCACCGCATCCGTCGGCGCCGACCGTCCGAGCCGGTCGTGCCACCACAACACGGCGACGGCCGCGGCGACCAGCGCCGGTCCCACCGTCAGCCGCAGCAGCAGCTCACGCCGCGCTGGCGCCGCACCGCCCGTCATCGGCGCACCGCGATCGCCAACCGCGCACCCCTCACCTGGGAGGCTCCCACTCCCGGCTTAGTACACGATCCCGCGCCGAGGATCAACCCGCGCTCGTTGTCAGCCCTTTCCACCCTCTGCCGCCACTGCATCCCTCTTCGCTATCGCGTAGTTGTGTCTTTCAGACCGGTTACCGACCGTCGTCGCCGTCGACCGGGCCATCGCCGGGTTGCGCTCGCGCCCAGCCGCTGGGCGGATCAAGACAAAATCACTCGTAGCGAAGCGCCTCGACCGGGTCGAGGCGTGAGGCTTTGACGGCCGGCCAGAGGCTGAAGAAGATCCCCACCCCCATCGACACCCCGAGACCGACCAGCGGCGACCACAGCGGCACGTCGGTCGGCAGTGGCAAGCCCGAGAGCGACGCCGATTACCCCGCCCACCGACGACAGCGTCACCGCCACGACCCATGCGCCCAAGAATGAGCCTCAGTATGCCTCCCAGATGTGATAGTATAAATACAAGAAATCTCTATGCAGTCAGAACTCGTGCACGACCCGGGCGGGGAGGTGGCCATGGTGGACTGCGGTCCCTGGAGGTATGGGGTTGTCCGCAACTTCGGCTCGGTCCGAGGGTGGCTGGGTGCGGCGCTGCCCGTTGCCGTTGCGCTGGTCGCCACGCCGATGATCACCGGCGGCCAGTCGGCGCCGACCTGGCCGCCTCCAACGCTGCGCGACACCGGGCTCTATTCCGACTGGGCGACGAAGACCGTCGCCGCCGAAAACCTCCTGTACAGCCCCCAGTACCCGCTGTGGACCGATGGCGCCCGGAAGTCCCGGTGGCTACGCATCCCGAAGGGCACTTTCATCGACGCCTCGAACCCCGACGTGTGGCGGTTTCCCGAGGGCACGCGTGTCTGGAAGGAGTTCCGGTTCGGCCGCCGCGCCGAGACCCGCTTCATCGAGCGTACGCGCGCCGGGTGGCAGTTCGCCAGCTACGTGTGGAACGAGGACGAGACCGAGGCTCCGCTCGCGCCGGAGTTGGGCATCTCTCAGAGCGTGCCTATCCGCGACGGCATCCGCCACGCGATCCCCTCTCGCATCGACTGCCGCGTCTGCCACGAGGCCGGGCCCGTGCGGCTGCTGGGAGTGACGACGCTCCAGCTCTCGCCCGATCGCGATCCGAACGCGCCGCATGCCGAGGCGCTGCCGCCCGGAGCGGTGAATCTCCCGGCGCTCGTGGCCCGTGGCCTCGTGCGCGGGTTGCCCGCACGCCTCACCGCCACCCCGCCCCGCATCATCGCCCGCTCGCCCACGGCGCGCGCCGCGCTCGGCTATCTCAACGGAAACTGCGGTGGCTGCCACACGGGCCTCGGCCAGCTCTCGTCGCTCGATTTCGCACTCAACTACCCCTTCAATCGGGCCGAGAGCGAAGCGGCGCCCGCGCTGCTGACGACGGTGGGGCACATGAGCAAGTTCAGGGTGCCGGCGGCCCCCGACACCGTCGAACGCGTATGCGCGGGGCATCCGGAGAGAAGCGTCCTCGTGGCGCGCATGTCGTCGCGGAACCCGCTCGTGCAGATGCCACCACTTGGCACGCAAATCGTGGACGAGGAGGCCGTCAACTTGATCAGGCGGTGGATCTCCGAGGACACCGGCTCACCCGAGCCGGCACCAGCCGCCAGGGAGCAGCAACGATAAGGAGAAGCGCGATGCGACAGGGTGTAGCAAGGCTCGTGACGATGACGGTAGTGGTTGGACTGATCGCGTTTGCCGCGGGGTCGACCCCCACGGCGGCGCAGGCAGGCGGGGCGACGCCACAGACCGCGCCCGCGAAGCCAGCCGCCGCGAAACCGGCGGGCGCTGGCGCCGCCACGCGCGGCAAGTACCTCGTGACGGTGATGGGCTGCAACGACTGCCACACTCCGTGGACGATGGGCGCCAACGGGCCGGAGCCCGACATGACGCTGATGCTCTCCGGGCATCCGGCGACCATGACCCTGCCACCGCCGCCGGCGCCGAGCGGTCCCTGGATTGGCAGGTTCTCCGCATCCATGACCGCGTGGGCCGGCCCGTGGGGCATCAGCTACACGAAGAACCTCACGCCGGACAAGGGGACGGGCCTGGGCTCGTGGACGGAGCAGCAGTTCGTCGACACGATCCGCAACGGTCGCGAGCAGGGCCGCGGCCGGCAGTTGCTGCCGCCGATGCCGTGGCAGATGCACCGCAACCTGACCGACGGGGACCTGAAGGCGATCTTCGCCTACCTCAAGACGATTCCGGCGATCAGCAACAAGGTGCCGGATCCGGTGATCGCGCCACCGCCGACGCACTAGGACGGCAAACTCGGCTACAGGCTGCGGGCTGCAGGCGTGTCGGGCAAGGGCTAGACAGTGCCTGGCAGCCTGCAGGACGCAGTCTTTCCTGCTGAGATGGGTGCCACCCAACACTCTTGACACTTCTCGGCTGGACAGGTGATCGAGGCGGGACGCGACGCCGCGGAAGTCACGGGGCTTTGTGGAAAGCGCGATGTGCCTCGTCTACAGCCGCGTCCTCGCACGGCTGGGCATTGGATGCTGGGGGGCTCGCGCCGCCGCCCTCTTCGAGGTAATGGTGCGTCGCCCCGAGGTGCAAGTCGTTGGGCCGCCCGGGCCGGCGAGCTGCGAGGCGCGGATCCGGAGTTCCGCACGATGTACGAGACCCTCGATTCGGCGCTGGCGACGCTAAATCCAGCGTCATAAGCAAGAGTGTCAAGAGTGTTGGGCCTGGCACCGAAGCAGAACGGGTGGGGGGATCACCCGGCTGCTGCTGTTGGACGAACGAGTGAATGCGAGTGGGCGGCTAGGTGCTGCGCGACGGCGAGGATCGCGAGGGCGGCGGTTTCGGCGCGGAGGGTGCGGGGGCCGAGCGGGAGGCCGACGAAGCCGGCGCGGTGGGCGGCGGTGATCTCGTCGGCGGTGAAGCCGCCCTCGGGGCCGACCAGCAGGGTCACGCCGGCTGCGGACGCGGCGGCGGGCTCGGGCGCCGGCGCACCCTCCTCGGCGAGCAGGCACAGGCCGGCGGCGCCGGCGAGGAACGCCTCGAGCGGGTGCGGGTCGGCGATCGTCGGCGGGCGGGAGCGGCCGCACTGGGCGACCGCGGCCTCGGCGATGCGGCGCCAGCGCTCGATGCGGGCGTCGTGGCGGCGCCCCTGGACGCGGGCGGTGAGCAGCGGCACGACCGTGGTGGCGCCGAGCTCGGTCGCCTTCTCGACCAGCCAGTCGAACGCCGCGGTGTGGAGGATGCCGACCCCGAGCACGACCGGCGCGGCGGGCTCGCCCCGCTCGCGCTCGACGCGGTCGACGGCGACGCGGCAGGCGCCGCCTTCCCAGCGCAGCAGCCGGCCGACGGCGACAGCGCCGTCGAGGTCGAGCAGCTCGATCGGCTCGCCCGGCGCCACCCGGGTTACGCGGGCATGCTTCGCGACCGCCGGCGGCACCAGCACCTCGCCCGGGGCGAGCGCCGCTCCCGGCAGCACCAACCTGGTGACGCTCATTGCAGTGTCGGGTGCTGCTTCTTGCCCTTGCCCTTGCGGGCCACGGGCCACGGGCCACGGGCCACGGCCTTGCAGACGAGCCCCGCCCACTCGCCCAGCTCCAAGCCGCTGATGGGCTCGAACCCGGCATTGGCGAGGTCCGCCTCGACGGCGGCGCGCTGATCGACCATCAACCCGGACACCACGAGCTCGCCCCCCGGCGTGACCAGCGAGCGCAGGTAACCGAGGAGCGGCTGAACCTGAGCGGGGAGGAGGTTGGCGAGGATCAGGTCGAACTGCGGCTCGCTCCGCAGCGCCGCGGTCGAACCCGCGAACAGGACGACGTCCAGCCGCTGCGGCTGGCTGGCCACGGTCTGGTGGGCGACGAACATCGCCTCGAGGTCGATGTCGAAGCCGACGACCCAGGCGGCGCCGAGCGCCCGCGCAGCCAGGGCGAGGATGCCCGAACCCGTGCCCACGTCGAGCACCCGGCGCGCCGCCAGGTCGAGCTCCTCGAGCAGCAGCAGCACGAGCTGCGTCGACTCGTGGCTGCCAGAGCCGAACGCCTGACGTGGCTCGACAAGCAGATGAATGCGGGCGTCTGCCGGAACGGTCGGCTGCTGCGGATGCGGATCAACCCAGAAACGCGACCCGACCGCGCGCGGCGTCACGGTGCGCCGGTAGCCGGACAGCCAGTCCTGCTCGGCGAAGCGTCCGCTGTCCAGCTCGCTGGCGCCGAGTGCCTGCAGCCCTTCGCAGACCATTGCGACATCGCCCAGGCGCCGCTCGTCGAGGAACACGGTGACGTCGACCTCACCGCCGGCATCCTCCACCTGGCAGCCGAGCACCGGCCAGCGTTCCAGCGCCTGAGCCAGGTGCTCCTCGGCGGACGCAGGAAGACGGCAGGTGACGGTGAGGTAGTCGGCCATCAGCCGTTCCCCTCGATGAACTCCTTGACCCGGCGAAAGACGCCCGGCTTCTCCTCCTCAGCGACCGCCTGCTGGAGCAGCTCGCGCTGCTTCGCTGAGAGACGGCGCGGCACGATCACCCGGAAGTGCACGACGAGGTCGCCCTTGCCGCCGCGTCGCAGACGCGCTAGTCCCTTACTGCGCAGCGTGATCGTGTCGCCAGGCTGCGTCCCCGCCGGGACCTGCACCTTTTCGTGCGCATCGAGGGTCGGCACCTCGACCTCGGTGCCTAGGGCCGCGAGGAGGGCGGAGATCTCATTCTCGACGTGCAGGTCGGCGCCCTCACGCACGAACGTGTCGTGCTCCTGAACGTGAACCACCACGTAGAGATCGCCCGACGGGCCGCCCCGCAGCCCGCCCTCGCCCTGGCCGGTGATGCGCACCCGGGTACCGTCCTCGATCCCGGCGGGGATCGGTACCCTGACCTGGCGCGTCTTCTCCAACCGCCCATGGCCCTGGCAGGCCGGGCACGGGTCGGAGATCACCTGCCCGACGCCGCCGCACTGCGGGCAGGTGCGCAGCATGGTAAGGAACCCCTGGCTAACGCGGAGCTGGCCCCTCCCGCCGCAGGTGCGGCACTGAGCCGGCTTGCTCCCTGCCGGGTGGCCGGCGCCGCCGCACGTTTCACAGGTTTCCTCGCGCGGCACCGTGATCGTCCGGTCGACGCCGCGCGCCATCTCCTCGAAGCTGATCGACGCGCGGGTGCGCAGGTCGGCGCCGCGCTCAGGACCCGTGCGCCGTCGACCGCCCCCAAAGAAACCCTCGAAGCCGAAGAGGTTGCCGAGGATGTCGGAGAAATCGCCGAAGACCGACGCGTCGAAGTCAGTAAAAGGCTGCTCGCCAACGCCGGCGTGGCCGAAGCGGTCGTAGTGGGCGCGCTTGTCGGAGTCCGACAACACCGCGTAGGCCTCGGAGGCCTCCTTGAACTTCTCCTCGGCATCCTTCTTGCCGGGGTTCTTGTCGGGGTGGTGCTTCACGGCCAGCTTGCGGTACGCGGCCTTGATCTCCTCACGAGGGGCGTCGCGCGAGACCCCGAGAACCTCGTAGTAATCGCGCTTCGTCGCCATCAGGCTGCGCCCCCCTCGCCGCCGCCGCGGCCCAGCATGGCGAGGAACTGCTTGGGATCCATGAGCATGACCTGCGTCAGGTGGCGCGACGCCTCGTTGACGGCCGCGATCCCCTGCTGGATGACGGTTGCGTCTTCAGAGTCGAGCAGGTTGCGGCCGCGGTCCAGCGCCTCCCTCACCTGCTCGCTGACGGTGCCGTCGAGCATGTTGCCGAACTCCTTGAAGACGCGCTCGTTGGTGTAGAGCAGCCCCTCGAGGCGGTTGCGCAAAATGTGCAGGTCCTTGCGCTTGGTGTCCTCGCGGCGGTGGCGGTCGGCGTCCGAGATCATCCGCTCGATCTCCTCGCGTGACAGGCCCCCGGCCGGGTTCACCTGGATCGACTGCTCGCGTCCGCTCACCAGGTCCTTGGCGGTCACCTGGACGATGCCGTTGGAATCGATGGCGAACGTCACCTCGATCTGCGGCACGCCGCGCGGGGACGGCGGGACGCCGACCAGCTCGAACTTGCCGAGCAGCTTGTTTTCCTTGGCGAGCTCGCGCTCGCCCTGCAGCACGGTGATCTCGACCGAACGCTGGTTGTCGCTGACCGTCGTGAAGATCTGCGACTTGCGAGTGGGGATCGTCGCGTTGCGCTCGATCAGCTTGGTGAACAGGCCGCCGTGCGTCACGATCCCGAGCGATAGCGGCGTCACGTCGAGCAGCACCAGGTCCTTGATCTCTCCCTGGATGATCGCGCCCTGGATCGCCGCGCCCACCGCCACCACCTCGTCGGGGTTGATCTCGCGGCTCGGCTCGCGCCCGAAGAACTCCGCCACCGTGCGCATCACCAGCGGCATGCGCGTCTGCCCGCCGACGAGGATCACCTGGTCGATGTCCGCCGGCTTCATCCGGGCGGCGTCGAGGGCGTTCTTGCACGGCTCCAGGGTTTTGAGGATGAGGTCGCGGACCAGGTCCTCGAGCTGCTCGCGGGAGAGCGTGTACGACAGGTGCAGCGCCTGCCCACCGTCGGTCGCGATGAACGGCAGGCTGATGGTCGCGACCTGGGCGGTGGACAGCTCGCACTTGGCGGTCTCCGCCGCCTCCTTCAGCCGCTGCATCGCCATCGAGTCGCCGCGCAGGTCGACCCGGTGCTGGCGCTGGAAGTGCTCGAGAAGGAAGTCGATGATGCGCGCATCGATGTCCTCTCCGCCGAGGAAGGTGTCGCCGGCGGTCGACTTCACCTCGTAGAGCCCCTCGCCGATCTCCAGGAGCGAGATATCGAAGGTGCCGCCGCCGAGGTCGTAGACCGCGATCGTCTCGGTCTTGCCGCGACCGAAGCCGTAGGCGAGCGACGCCGCGGTCGGCTCGTTGATGATGCGCAGCACCTCGAGGCCGGCCAGCGCGCCCGCGTCCTTGGTCGCCTGCCGCTGCGAGTCGTCGAAGTAGGCGGGAACGGTGATGATCGCCTGCCGCACCTCGGCGCCAAGCGTCGCCTCGGCGTACTCCTTGATCTCCCGCAGGATGAACGAGGAGATCTCCTGCGGCGAGTGGACCTGCTCGCCGACCTTCACGTAGGCGTCGCCGTTGGAGGCCTCGACCAACTGGTAAGGGACCAACTGGTGAGCCCGCTGCACCTCTTGGGTGTTGAATTTCCGTCCGATCAGCCGCTTCACGGCGTACACCGTGTTGCGCGGGTTGGTGAGCGACTGGCGGCGGGCGATCTGCCCGATCAGCATCTCACCGTCGGCGGCGCGCGCGACAACCGAGGGCGTGGTGCGCCCACCCTCGCGGTTGGGGATGACGACAGGCCTGCCTCCTTCGACGGTGGCGGCGCACGAGTTGGTGGTGCCGAGATCGATGCCGATGATGCGACTCACGCCTCACCCTCCGTCTCCGCCTGCAGCGGCGCAGTCGTGCCCGCCGGCGCGGCGACCACCACCAGCGCCGCGCGCAGGAGCCGCTCGCCGAGCCGATAGCCCTTCTGCAGCACCTGCACCACGGTGTTCGGCTCGGCCTCGGCCGTGTGCAGCCGAGAGACCGCCTCGTGCGCCGAGGGATCGAACATCTCACCGAGGGGATCGACCTCGACGACGCCGTGGCGCGACAGCACGTCCTTGAACTGCCGCAGCGTCAGGTCGACGCCGGCGCGAATGCCGCCGATGTCCTCGGAACCGACGGCGAGCGCTCGCTCGAGATTGTCGACCACGGGGAGGAGGTCGCGCAGCATCTCGGCGTTCGCCTGGCTCCGGAACTCGGCCATCTCCTTGTCCTTGCGCTTGCGGAAGTTGTCGAAGTCCGCGAGCTTGCGCAGGTACAGCTCGCGCAGGTGCCCGGCCTCCTGCTGGAGCCTGGTCAGCTCGGCCTGGACCGGGTCCTCGCCGCCCTGCTCGACGATCTCCTCGGCGTCGGCCTCGATGGCGAGCTCGACCGAGGTCTCGTCCTCGCTCATCGCGGCGGCCGTGGACTCGTCGACAGGTTTGTCCTCTTTCATCCTCACCCTCCCTAATCGGGGCGTGGCTCGCCCAGGCAATGGCCCACATACTCGACAACCGGAATGATGCGCGGATAATCCATTCGCTTCGGGCCGATCACGCCGACGAGCCCGTGCTCGCCGGTGGCCAGGCTGAACGACGTCACGATCAGCCCCACCTCGCCGCCGGCCGCCAGCGCAAACTGTGATCCGCCCAGCGCCCGCGCGTCGCCGACACCGAGAAACTCGTTGAGCACCTTGAGGACCAACGCCTTGTCGGAGAAAGCGGCGAGCAGGCGCCGGAGCGCTTCGAGCTGTCCCGCCTCCGCCCGCTCGAGGAGACGCTCGGCCCCCTGGAGAAAGACCTCGCCTCCCGATGTCACCTCGCTCTCCACGGCACGCTGCGAGAGCTCTATGGCGCCCTGCAGAAGCTGGTCGTAGCGCGCCCGCTCCTCGGCCAGGAGCGACAGCAGCCGAGCCCGGATCTCGGTTAGGGTCAAACCGCTGAACGTCTCGCTGCAGTAGGAGGAGATCCGCTCCAGCTCCGCCGGCGAGTAGTCGCGATCGACCGACAGGAGCCGCGAGTCGACCAGCCCGCCGCCGGTCACCACCACGGCGACGACGCGCTTGGCTGCGACCTTGACGAAGTGGAGCGACTTCAGCGTCGCCTGCTGCGGCGCCGGCGCAACCGCGACGCCCACCGCACGCGAGACGTGGGCGAGCACGCGACTGATCTGGTCGAGCAGCTCCTCCAGCGTCCCCTCGAACGAGAGCTGAGCCCTCAGGTGCCGCCGCTCCGCCGGCGACAGCGCGGCGCTCTGCAGCAGCTCGCCGACGTAGTGACTCAGTCCACGCTCGGTCGGGATGCGACCCGCGGAGGTATGTGGCTGGACGAGGAATCCCTTCTCGTCGAGCTCAGCCATCACCGTCCGGATGGACGCCGACGACAGCCCGCTGGCCGAGCGGTGGGCGACACTGGCCGAGGCGACGGCCTCCCCCCGATCGAGGTAGAGCTGCACCACCTCGCCGAGGATCCCCTTCTCCCGATCCGCCAGGGTCTCGTTCGTCATGAATGTCATACCCCGCACCTTCGTCGGGACGCTGGTAGAGTAGCATGCCCGACATGGTAACTCGTTGGCTCATCGTGGGCAGCGGCCGCTGCGGCGTACAGCTCGCCCGGGCGATGGTTGCAGCCGGGATGCCGGTTGCCGGGATGACCGCCCGCGGCGCCCGCGGACGCTCACGTGTCCGCAGGCTCCTCCCCGGCCTCCCGGCCGTCTCGCTGACCGCGCCGCTGCCTGCCGCCGAAGCCCTGCTCGTCGCCGTGCCGGACGATGCGCTCCGTGCGTGCGCCGAGGAGATGGCTGCGAGGGTCGCGCCGTGCACCCGGGTCGCCCTGCACACCTCCGGGCTGCACGCCGGCATCGCTCTCGCCGCCTTGCGACAACGCGGGATCGCCGTCGGTTCCTTTCACCCGCTGATGAGCTTCCCCGCGCCCGGCGGCCCCCCGGTGGCGCTGGCGGGAGCGCTTGCGACCGTGGAGGGCGACGCCGATGCGGTCCGCGCCGGCCTCGACCTGGCGCACGCGCTGGGCATGACCGGGCGCCGTCTCGCCGCGGCCGACAAGCCTCTCTATCACGCCGCGGCGGTGCTGGCGGCCAACCTCACTCACGTTCTGGTCGCCGAGGCGCGCTCGCTGCTGCTCCGGATCGGGCTCGATCGGGAGGAGGCCGCCCGGGCGCTCCTGCCGCTGGTCCAAGGCTCCGTTGCTGCCGCGCTCGCCGCCGACGGTCTGGAGAGCCTGACGGGCCCGCTATCGCGCGGCGACGCGGCCGCTGTCAGCGCCCACCTTCACAGTCTCGACCGTCCGCTCGCCGCCGCGTATCGGGCCGTGGCGCGACTGGCGGTGGCCCGCCTGCGCCGGGCCGGCGGGGCGACAACGGTCACGAAGTCCGCTCTGGACAGCGTGCTGCGCGCGTTGACCGTCACCAGGGCGTGTGGTAGCGTGCCCGCTGATGGGCTGGATTGAGGGCCAATAGCGATGGTGTTTTTCAACTGGGCCACGATGCAGATGGCGGCCAAGATCGTGTACTACGGCCCCGGTCTGTGCGGCAAGACCACCAACCTGTCGTTCATCTACGCGAGGACCTCGCCGGGATCGCGCGGCGAAATGGTCTCCCTGGAGACCGAGACGGACCGAACGCTCTTCTTCGACCTGCTCCCCATCGAGGTGGGCAAGGTCGGCGGCTTCCGCACCCGCCTGCAGCTCTACACCGTTCCCGGCCAGGTGTTCTACAACACGACGCGGAAACTGGTGCTCAAGGGAGTGGACGGGGTCGTCTTCGTCGCCGACTCCCAGCGGCCCATGTCCGAGGCCAACGTCGAGAGCCTGAAAAATCTCGACGAGAACCTGCGCGAGCTTGGCCTCGACGTTTCCGGCATGCCTTTGGTGTTGCAGTACAACAAGAGGGATCTGAAGAACGTCCTGTCCGTGGAAGAGCTCAACCACGCCCTCAACCCGGACGGGAAGTGGGAGTGTTTCGAAAGCGTGGCGGTCGACGGCACCGGCGTTTTCGAGACGCTCAAGGCGATCACCAAGCAGACGTTGAAGTCGCTGCGTCGGCGGATGGCCACGCAGGAAACCACGACCGCACCGCTGCCGTCGCCGCCGTCGGCGACCGGCCGACCGCAGGTCAGCTTCAACCCGGCAGGGCTCTCCGCTGCCGTCGCCGAGGGCCTCGCCACCGAGACACCGGCCGCACCGCCGCCGCCGAAACGCGGGCGCGGGCGCCATTACGACGAGCCGGCGCCGGCGCGGGAGAGCGAGCGCGAGGCGGCCCCGGCGGCCGTCGCAATCCCGGGGCCCGAGGCGCCGCCGCCCGTCGAGACCGAGCCCGTGCCGGCGCCCGTGCCAGCGGCCGTCGCGAAGGCCGCTCCCGAGACGCCCCCCGACGCCGAGGAGCTGCCGCCGGCCGCGGAGCTCGCTGAGGCCGTCGAGGTCCTCGACGCGCATTCGGCCGAGCCCGCCCCAGAGCCGGCGATCGAGGTCGCCGAGGAGGCCGTGGTCGAGTTCGCCACGACGCCCGCGGCGCCGGTTGCCGTCGCGGCAGAGGTTCGGCACGTAAAGGTGGCGTCTCCGCTGGACATCCTCGCCGAGCTCGATGCGCTGCGCAAGGCGAGCACGTCGAAGCCAACCCGCGAGAGCCGGCCACGCCAGGCCGCGCCGGGCCTCGATCTCGACTCGCTGCTCCAGAGCTCCCTCAACTCGCGCTACGAGGTCAAACGGCGGGTTGAGCAGGATGTCGGCGATGCCCTCCGCAGCGCCGCCCGCTGCCTCGTTCAGATCCAACTGGTCGACACCAACGGTAAGCCGCTGTCCGAGCTCTCGCCGGTTGAGGTTGAGCTCAAGCCCGGCGAGCGCCTGCGCCAGCTCGCACTGACCTTGAGCGTCAGCCTGCGCGGGACATGAGGCGGCGCCTCAGCGTCCTCGGGCTGTTTCTGGCCACCGTTGTCGCGTGCCAGACAACCACCCCGAGGCCCCAGCGCACGGTCCCGATCGCCTCCACCGCGGCGCGTTTGTTCGATCGCGCCGCGTGCAACGGCGTCCGCGAAGAGGTCGATCTCCTGCTGGAGAACGCCCAGGAAGCGGCGGCGGGCGGCCAAGGCGACGAAGCGCGGGCATGCGAGGCCGCCGTGTTCGCGGCGCTCTCCCGCTGCGGCTCCGACGGCTTCAGCGATCCCCAGCGCGCCTCATACCTGGCCCAGGTGCTCGAGGACCTGACGCTGATCGCCGACGCCACGCAGACCGCCGAGAGCGGCGACCAGGCTACCGGAGACCTCGAGGCGGAGCCGCCGGAGCCGCAGCCGGTCTCCCTTGAACACGTGGTGGCGGAGCGGGAAAAGGCCAGCGAAACCACCTTTGACCTCCCCGTCGTCGTCAACGCCGAGGTGACTTCGCTGATCGAGTTCTATACCGGCTCGTACCGGGAACGTTTTGCCGCGGCCATGGAGCGCTCCGGCCGCTACCTTCCGTTTATCCGCGAGGAGCTGCGCAAGGCCAAGATGCCGCTCGATCTTGCCTACCTGCCGTTCGTCGAAAGCGCCTTCAACCCGCGCGCCCGGTCGCGCGCCCACGCTCAGGGGCTGTGGCAGTTTATCTCCGGCACGGCGCGGTTGTACGACCTGCACTGCGACCGCATGGTGGACGAGCGCAACGATCCATACCTCGCCACCAAGGCGGCGGTTGCGCATCTTGCCGAGCTGAACGCGATGTTCGGCGACTGGGAGTTGGCCCTGGCGGCCTACAACTCGGGCCCCGGCCGCGTACAGCGGGCGCTGCGCCGCGCCCACGGCGCCACCGAGGACTTCTGGGATCTGCGCCGCTTCCTGCCGCGCGAGACGCGCAACTACGTCCCGGCGCTCTGGGCGGTGCTGGTCGTCGTCAAGAACCCCACGGCGTACGGCTTCGCGCCGATCGTCGAGGCGCCCGAGTGCCTGGGCCGCGTGCGTGTCGCCGGCGCCCTCGACCTCGACGTGCTCGCCGAACGGACCGGGGTCGACGTCGAGCTGCTCGCCGCGATCAACCCGGCGCTCATTCACGGCATCACCCCGATCGACGGGTACTACCAGCTCGCCGTGCCGTGCGGTCAGCAGGAGCGCTACACCGCCGCCCTCGCCTCCATACCGGGCGACAGAAGGGTGCGCAGCTTCGTCCACGTCATCGAGCGCGGCGACACGCTCGGTACGATCGCCCGCCGATACGGCTCGACGCCCGAAACCATCGCCGCCGCCAACGGGGTGCGCAACCCGCGTTCGCTGCGCGTCGGAGAGACGCTCGTCATCCCGAGACGGCCGGGATCGTACAGGTCCTCTGCTGCCCGCACACGCACGACGGTCGCCGCGGCCGAGCAGCCTGCCCTCACGACGAAAAAGCGGCGCACGGCGACGGACCATCCCGAGCGCTACCGGGTCTGCACCGGGGACTCGCTGTACTCGATCGCGCGCAGGTTCGGCGTCTCTGTGGAGCACCTCAGGGGTCTCAACGGCCTGACGGGCAACTTCATCAAGGCCGGCCAGTGGCTGCGCCTTGCGACGATGTAGCTAGCGGCGGAGACCACGGAAGAGCAGCAGCAGGCCGACCACCACCAGCGCAGCCGGCCACCACGTACGCAACGCCATGACGACGCTCGGGGGTAGCAACGTGAACTCTCGAACATAGCGCGCGGCGACGATTGCGATCAGCACACCGGCGACGATCAGCGGCCAGGGGTGGCTCCTCAGCTTCAGCAGCAGCGCGATCACATAGATCCCGAGGAAGCCGGCGGCAAGTCCGGCGAGGATCCAGGCGCTCATCCGCCACCCGGCGACCGCACGGTCCCCGAGCACCATTCCGGCGCCGAGACCGAGGAGCACCATGCCGCCCACCAGCGAGCCGTAGTGGCGCCGCACGACGGCGATCAGGGCGAGTGCAAGACCGAGGCCCAACATCCACGTCGGGGCGGCCTCAAGCGCCACGAACCGGGTGACGAGCATGATTCCGCCTACCGCCAGGAGCAGTATGCCGAGGGTGATCTGCGACGAGGTCGAGCGCGCCATTGGTCCTCCAAGCTTCCTGCGAATGATACGCTCCAGGGCGGGCCCCTCGGTGCGTGGCGGCGTCCCGAGCGGCCTCGGCACCTGTTGCTCGCGAGCGCCGCCGGACGGCACCGGTGCGCTAGAATGCGGCTCGGACAATGCAAGGGCTCCCCTCCGGCAGCGCCTTCTCGGCACGCTTGCTCGCCTCGCTTCGGGCGGTTGCCGCCGGCCAGCAGAGCGGCACTCTGACAGTGCGCGGCAGCCGCAACACCAAGAAATTCTTCTTCCACGACGGCCATGTGCTCGCCGTCGCCTCCGCCGAGCCGAGCGAGCGGCTCGGGCACTACCTGGTGGAGTGGGGGGTCCTGACGACGTCGCAGCTCGCGGCGTTTCTCGAGGAGCAGCGCAATACGCCGCGCGGCCTCGGCGAGCTCGTAGTCGCGCGGCGGTTGATCGACCGCAACGCCATGAGCCTGTTGCTCCGAATCCGCGCCGAGGACGCGCTTTTCGACCTGGTGCGTTGGGACGAAGGCGAGTGCCGCTTCGCCCGCGATGTGATCCCGGTCCGGGGCTACCTCGAGCTGCGGCTACCCGTCGAGCCGCTGGTCGCCGACCTCGAGCGGCTGCTGGCAGCGTGGAACCGACTCGGCGCGCGCGTGCCCGGCCCGTGCGACGTGCCGCACGTGGTCCCGCGGACCGAGTTCAAGACGCTCTCTATGCGCGACGCCGACATCCTGCGCCTTGTGGACGGCCGGCGCAGCCTGAGCGAGGTCGCGATGCTGTGCCGCACCTCGCAGTTCGAGGTCGTGGTGATCCTCCAGAACCACGCCTGGGACGGGCTCGTCCGTTTCGCGGCCGCGACGCCGGCGGCAGCGGCGTCCGCGAGTGAGCCGCATTGGGTCGACACGCTGCGGGAGGCGGAAAACAGTCTCGCCTTCGCGGACCTGCTTGAGGCGTACGACCTGCTGTGCCGCGCCCTCGCCACTGCCGACACCTCGCGCGGGCTGCAGGAGAAGGCCATGAAGATCGAGGAGGCGATCCGGCGCCAGGTCGATCTCCCCGAGACGGCCGTGCTCCGGCTCGAAGGCGCGCCTGTCGCCGCGGCCACGCTCGGCCGCGACGAGGCGAAGCTGGTGGAGCTCGCCGACGGGCGACGGACGCTCAGCGAGATCCTCGATCGGGCCAGCGGCGACCGGATGCGCCAACGCCTGGTCGCCCACTCGCTGGTCCAGCACGGCATCCTCAGGGTTGTCGGGCCGGAGCCGCCGAGCTCCTGAGCCTCAGCCGAGGCCGAGCAGCGAGGCGGCGGTGAGGAACAACGTCATGAGGATCAGCGAAACCACCAGCACCCAGGCGACGACGTTGAATGTTCGCGAGTTGACGTGCTCGCCGAGGAGGTCGCGGCGGTTGGCGAGCGCCAGCATGAAGACCAGCACCACCGGCAGCAACACGCCGTTGGCCACCTGCGAGAGGTAGAGCACCTTGAGTAGCGGCAGGCCAGGGACCATGACGGTACCGGCGCCGAGAACGATCAGCGCCGTGTAGATCGAGTAGAACTGCGGCGCCTCGCGGAGCTTGTGGTCGATCCCGCGCTCCCAGCCGATCCCCTCGCACACCGAGTACGCGGTCGACAGCGGCAAGATTGCGGCGGCGAAAAGCGAGGCGTTGAACAGGCCGAACCCGAACAGCAGGCCGGCGTAGCGGCCCGCAAGCGGTTGCAGCGCGTGCGCGGCATCGGCGGCGTCGCGGATGGTAATGCCGGCTGCGTGCAGGGTGGCGCCGCAGGCGACGAGAATGAACCACACCACCGCCACCGCGCCGATCGTGCCGATGCCGACGTCGATGCGTGCCTCGCGCAGGTTGCGGGTGGTGATCCCCTTCTCCACCACGGCCGCCTGTTGGTAGAACTGCATCCACGGGGCGATCGTGGTGCCGACGATGCCTACGACCATGAGCACGAACGGCAGCGACGCCTCGAAGCTCGGGGTCACGGTGGACTTCGCCACCGCGAGCCAGTCCGGCTTTGCCATGATGCCGGAGATCACGTACGCGACGTAGAACCCGGAGGCGAGTAGAAACGCCTTCTCGACCACGCGGTGAGTGCCCCAGGTCACCAGCCACCAGACGAACGCGGCGCCGACCGGCACCGAGACCCAGCGTGGGATGTGCACGATCTCGAGGGCGGTGGCGAGGCCGGCGAACTCGGCCATGGTGTTGCCCAGGTTGGTGAGAAGGAGCACGAGCATGAGGTAGACCGTCGCCTTGACGCCGAACTCCTCGCGGATCAGATCGGCCAGGCCCTTGCCCGTCACAACGCCGAGACGCGAGCACATCTCCTGCACCACGAACAACGCGATCGCCACCGGGATCACGGTCCACAGGAGACGGTAGCCGTAGTGCGCGCCCGCCAGCGAGTACGTCGTGATGCCGCCGGCGTCGTTGTCGACGTTCGCGGTGATGATCCCGGGCCCGACCACCGCGGCCAGGATCGTCAGGCGCTGCCAGCGCGCGGCAAACCACGACCTCATTGCCCCCTCCCGCCCGGTCTAGGAGCCTGTCGGGGAAACGGGGTGGGCCGCGTTACGAGCGCCGCGGGGCCAGGTGCCAGGCGCCGCGACGACGGCGATGTGCCTCCATCGCCGAGGAGCGGCAACGCCGCAGATGGCCCCGCGCCGCTCGTAAC
>Ga0315273_10000614_pt1 | contig 38189 bp, 47 predicted proteins | sample YL17G02_0_MG_FD_205753 | JGI IMG/M metagenome (GOLD analysis project Ga0315273, IMG submission 205753) | Sediment microbial communities from Yellowstone Lake, YNP, Wyoming, USA - YL17G02_0 | ecosystem: Environmental > Aquatic > Freshwater > Lake > Sediment | place: USA: Wyoming | collected...
GGCTCGGCACCGTGCTCGACCTCTCGCGCGTCGAGCGCCAGGCGCTCGCCCGGTACACGCAGGACGCGGGCAACCACGTGTCGATCCAGGTCAAGCCCGCCGCGACCCTCGCGGTCCCGTAATCTCGGGTTCCTGGCCGGCGAGGGCTCCTGCGGGCCAAGCCCGCCTCCGCCCTCGCCTGACGTCGCGCCCCAGAGACCCGAGATGAAGATCCTCTTCCTTGCAGACGTGTTCGGGGCGCCCGGGCGGCGGGCCCTCGAGGTGCGCCTGCCCGCGCTGCGCGAGGAGCTGGAGGTGGCGTTCTGCGTCGTCAACGGCGAGAACGCGGCCGACGGGCGCGGGATCACGGCCAAGCTGGCCGAGCGGATCCTCGCCGCCGGCGCCGACGTGATCACGCTCGGCAACCACACGTGGGCGCAGCGCGACTTCGCGCCCTACCTGAGCGGGACGGAGCGCGTGATCCGGCCCGCGAACCTCTCGGCGCGCACGCCCGGGCGCGGGCTCACGGTGCAGCCGGCCGCCGACGGCACGCCGGTCGCCGTGATCAACCTGCTCGGGCAGCTCTTCCTCGATCCGGCCGCGGGGCCGTTCGAGGTCGCCGAGGCGCTGGTCGAGGAGGCCCTGCGCGAGACGCCGATCGTGATCGTCGACTTCCACGCCGAGGCGACGAGCGAGAAGATCGCGCTCGCGCGGCTGCTCGACGGCCGGGCGACCGCGGTGCTCGGCACGCACACGCACGTCCAGACCGCCGACGCGCGCGTCCTCCCGGGCGGCACGGCCGCGATCACCGATGCGGGGATGACCGGCCCGCACGACTCCGTGATCGGCGTGCGCGCGGAGCTCGCGATCCAGCGGATGCGGACCGGGATGCCGGTGCGATTCCATCCCGCCGAGGGCGACGTGCGGCTCGAGGGTGTCCTGATCGAGTGCGGGGCAGACGGGCGCGCGACCTCGTGCGAGGCGGTGCGCGTGCCGGCCTAGAGAGGCCGGTTCTTCAGCGCCAGCACGTTCGCAACGAACGTGCGCGTCTCGGGGTAGAGGCCGTTGCTGCGGACCGCGCGCTCACCCTGGTACCAGGCCGCGAGCGCAAGCCGCTCGTTGCCCCCGAACACGCCGAGCAGGTGGTGGAGCAGGGCGGTGCCGACGTGGACGTTGCCCTCCGCCGTGCGAGGGACGCGCCGCCCGATCAGCGACGCCTCGACGTAGCTCCAGGTGCTCGGCAGGATCTGCATCACCCCCCAGGCCCCGACCGGCGAGGTCACGTTCGGGTTGTAGCCCGACTCCATCCAGGCGAGGGCCCGGGCGAGGCTCGGGTCGAGCCCGTAGTGCCCCGCCCAGTGGTCGAGGGTGGCGCGGACCGTGGCCGGGCTCGACGACACGAGCGCCCGCCGCCGCTCGAGGGGCAGCGGCACACCCGTCCGCGTCCGGAAGGCCGCGAGGGTCGCCGGGCCGGCGACGCCGTCGGGCACGAGCCGTGCACGCCGCTGCCAGCGCCGCAGCGCCCGCTCGGTCGTGGGGCCGAGGTAGCCGTCGATCGCGGGCATGCGCAGCAGGAACTGCAGCACGGACACGTCCCAGCCGAACGCGCCGCGGACGAGGCGCCGGCGGCCGAAGAGCGGGTGCCCGAGCGGCCCGAGCGCGGCGCGCGTGCGCGGCCCGGCGAGGCCGTCGGGCTCGAGGCCGGCCCGGCGCTGGAACGCGCGCGTCGCGGCGACGGTCGCTGGGCCCGCGATCCCGTCCACCGGCGCGAGGTAGAGCCCGTATGCGCGCAGGGCGACCTGCAACCCCGCGATCTGTGGGTTGGACGCGTGCGCCTGGCCGGCCAGGAGGAGGGGCGCGACCAGCAAGGCGCCGGCGAGTGCGAGCACGCGCAGGCGCATCATAGGACCGCCCCAGTTCGACTCCTAGGAGCGGGCTCCTTCGCGCCCGGGTAAGACCAACGTAAAAAGAAGCGCGAGCAGCACCAGGTCGCGGACGAGCACGAGCCACGACGCCGTCACGTCGAAGTGCAGGGCGTAGTCCCAGTAGCGGAACGGGAACCAGAGCTGGGTCAGCACGATCGCAACGAGGAGCAGGGCCGAGGCGGCGAGGCCGCGGCGGCCGCGCACGAGCGGGACGAGCGGGACGAGCCAGATCAGGAACTGCGGCGAGACCACCTTGCCGAGCGCGACGAACGCGACCGCCGCCGCCGCGCAGGCGCGCAGGAGCTCCTCCCGGCCGCCCCGGCCGCGTGCGAAGGAGGTCCAGATCCAGACGAGGACGCCGATCTGGAGCAGCGTCTGCAGCACGCCGATCACGTCCGGCGCCGCGCCGTCGAGGTTCTGGGAGCCGTGGCTCGAGCGCATCGTCGCCGCGAGCCCGGCCGCATGGTGGAGCGCGATCAGGACCGCGGCGCCGAGGCTCTCGATCTGGAGCGGCCGCGTGGCCTGGCGCACCACGCTCGCCCACACGCCGCCCGGCGCGAGCGCCAGGAACGGCCCGACGACGACGACGATCACGGCGACCAGGATGCCGAGGCAGACGAGCGCCTCGCGCCGGCCGCGGCGGCGCCACACGTGCGCGACCGCGAGCGGCACGAGCACGGCCGGGTAGACCTTCGCCGCGATCCCGAGCCCGAGCAGCCCGTGCCCGAGCCGGAGCCGCCCCGAGACGAGGGCGGCCAGCGCCGCCGCCGTGATCGCCGCCGGCCACAGGTCGAAGCGGGAGAGCACCACGGACCCGAGCGCGAGCGGTGCGAGCGCCGCGAACGCGAGCGCGCCCGCGCTGCGCGTTCCCGAGGCGCCGACGGCGCGCAGCGCGAGCGCCATCGCGAGCAGCATCAGCGCGCCGCAGGCCCACATCAGCGCCTCGAACGCGCGCCGGAACGACGCGAACTGCCGCTCCTGATGGTGGCCGAGCGCTGGGATCACGAACACGGGCAGCGCCCCAGGCGGGTACTCGAGCCCGAAGTCGCGGTACGGCACCTGCCCGCGCGCGATCGCATCGCCGTAGCGCTGGTAGACCGGCGTGTCGATCACCTGCGAGCGCGTGTAGAAGCCCGTGTGGAGCACGCCCCACGAGGCGGCGAAGAGGCCGAGCGCGGCCGCCGCCAGGAGCAGCGCGCGCCGGGGCTCAGTCGGCAGCGACCGGCTCATGCTCCGCCGCAACGGGGGCGAGGAAGGCAAAGGCGAGGAACGGGAAGACCCAGGGCAGGTAGAGGTAGAACCAGTGGGTCAGCACGAGCTCGAACCCGCCGAGCAGCGCCGCGGTCAGCGCCGCGAGCTGGAGCGGCGACTTGCGCCTCGGCACGAAGGCAAGGACGACGGCGGCGGCGACCACGACGCCGCCGAGCGCCCACTGGAGCAGGTGCAGGTCGGGCAGCCCCGCGCGGTACTGCCGCCAGTCCCAGATCGAGAAGGGCGACTCGCGACCGACCTGCCAGCGCAGCGTCCGGTCCCAGAACACGTGCGCCGTGTGCAGCGGGTGCGGGTCGAGCAGGAGGATCGAGAACGCCGCCGCCGTCGCAAGCACGAAGCCGCCGAGGTAGGCCAGGCCGGAGCGGGCCTTGCGCTCCGGGTAGGTGAGCCAGAGCGGCGCGACGACGAGCGAGGCGAACTTCGTCCAGCTCGAGAGCGCGACGAGCGCCCCGCGCGCCCAGGGCCGGCCGGCCAGCCAGAGCCCCCAGATCAGAAAGGCCGGCGGGATCAGGTCGTTCGTGTTCGAGTTGGACGCGTACTGCGTGAACGGGTAGGCCGCCCACGCGAGCGCGAGCACCGCGCCCAGCTCGCGTCCCCCGTAGCGCAGCCCGACGAGGAACATCCCCGCGAGGCAGAGCAGGTCGAAGAGCCCCGACGTGACGTGCGCCGCCGGAAGGTCGTCCCACTTGCCACTCCAGCCCCGCAGCAGGTACCCGGGCACGTAGGCGAGGTAGGAGACCGGGCCGTAGGTGTCGCCGCGCGGGTTCGCCGACTCGCAGCGGCCGTTCGCCTGGATGCGGTTGCGGACCTCGCCGGCCTGGTCCGCGGGGCCGCAGGCCTTCAGCGCGTCCTCGATCGGCATGTGCCCGTAGGGCGGCTGCCCGTGGACGATCCGCTCCGCGCCGATCACACCGGCGTAGCCGACGTCGATCACGTTCGAGGCCTCCGCGTTGAGCCCGATCCGGAACCCCGCCAGGAAGACCGCGGCGCCCAGCAGGAGCCACACCGGCCAGGTCGCCCTGGTCGTCGTCGCCCGGCCGCGCAGGCCGATCCAGGCCGCCCGCGCCACGAGGTAGAGGAGCGGCGGGTAGACGAGCGGCACGCTCCAGAAGATGTCGCCGCGGTTGAAGAACCACAGGCTGACCGAGAACGAGAGCAGCGCGAGCAGGTCGAGGGTGCGCACCGAGAGCGGCCGCCGCCAGTCGATCAGGCCGAGCAGGAACAGCGCGCAGAACCCGAGCCACACGGGCAGGCTGTTGATCCGCTCGCCCCCGAAGGCGCCCGGAGCGCCGCGGGCCATCTTCCAGGCGACCTGAGGGCCGGTCCACGCCTCCAGGACGCTCGCGCCCCGATCGTCCACGCGGCCGGTCGCGACCTCGCCCGCCCTGCCCGACCAGACCCCGACCGTCCAGCTGCCGCTCTTCGGGTCGTACGTGGCCGAGGTGATCCGCCCCTTGCGGGGGTAGTGGCGCAGCCAGTGCGCCACCTTCGGCACCGCGAGGAGGAGCGCGGTCGCCCTCGCCTCGGTCAGCCGCGCGGTCGCCGGCGGCGGTGCGAACGGCGTCTGCACGAGCCTGCCCCGACCGTCGTACACCGGCCCGGTCGGCGACACCGCCGCCGCGGCCGTCCCCGAGAGCGCGAGCGCGCAGAGGGCGGCGAGGACGACCCGGCGCACTACCGCCGCCTGAAGCTCCAGAGCTTGTTGCCGAGGAAGTTGAGCGGGGTGACGAGCACGATCGCGATCGCCTGCGCGACGACCTTGCCCGCGCCGAGCCCGACGAGCACCTGCAGCACGACGAGGTTCGCGCCGAGCGAGACGACCGCCACGACGAAGAAGCGCATCCCCTGGTAGGCGACGCGTCCGCGCTGGCCGCGAAACGTCCAGAGCCGGTTCCAGAGGTAGTTGTTGGAGACGGCGACGAGGAACGAGCCGGTCGCCGCGGCGAGGTAGTGGAGGCCGGCGCGGAGGAGCAGCCAGTAGACGGCGAGGTTGACGATGTAGCCGCTGGCGCCGACGACCAGGAACTTCGCGAGCTGCAGCCAGTTTCCGCGCGTGCGCAGAGCGCTGCCGGCGCGGTGGCGGATGCCCGCCTGCGGGCGGGCGGCGGCGGGCGAGCGCTCCATCGGCGCGGCGAGCCTAGCAGCGCTCACGCCGCGCGGAGCGCCGAGCCCGCGCGGGGGCGGCGCACGCGCTCGCCGCCGATCTCGACCACGAGCCCCTCGACCTCGCCGTCGGGGCCGACTACGAGGTCGCGGAGCGTCCCGTGCTCGGCGCCCCGCTCGACGGAGGCGCCGCGCAGCGAGCGGAGCGTGGCGCCCCGCTTCCGGTAGAAGGCGCCCTCGGGATCGGCCAGCAGGGTCAGGGCCGAGTCCACGGCGATCTCGCCGCTCAGCACCGCCGCCGCCCGCAGCGGCAGGAACCGGTGGACGTCGCCGCCGCAGAGCACGTCGACGCCGAGCACCCACTCACCGGCCGCGTCCAGGATCAGGTCGACCGGGAGCCCGAGCCGGACGCCCTTGTGGCGCACCGGCAGCCGCAACAGCTCCTCCCCCAGTAGCGACCCCATCGCGGGGAGTCTGCGCCGCCGGTCGGACGCTAGCGGGTCAGTCGCGGGCGAGGATGCGGAGCCCCGCGTGACGGCCCCCTTCGCGGCGGCGCAGGCGCACCGCGAGCACGGGGATCACGACCGCCTCGAGGTAGCCGACCACGGGCACGAAGGCGAGCGCGGCCACGCCGACGCCGGCGAGCCCGACGACTGCGGCCGTGCCGCCGCGCGTGCCGCCGCGCCGAAGCGTCCCCTGGACGATCCCGGCCGCGCCGAGCGCGCCGAGCACGCCGCCGAGGCCGCCCCCGAGCGCCTCCTCCCAGTCGAAGAAGCCGAGGCCGACCGCCACGCCAACCGCGGCGGCGAGGACGACGGCGACCGCGATGCCGGCCCGCGAGGCGGCGAGCAGCCCGGCAAGGAGCACGCCCGCGCCGACGCCGATCCCGACGCAGACACCGATCGTGTACCAGGCGCCCATCGGGGCCAAGTCTAGTCCTGGAGCCGGGCGATCACGTCGAGGCAGAACGCGGCGGCGCGGGCGCCGTCCACGACCCGGTGGTCGAAGGTGATCGAGACGTTGCCGAGCGGGCGGACGACGACCTCGCCGTCGCGCACGACGGGGCGCGGGCCGATCCGGTGCAGGCCGAGGATCCCGACCTCGGGGTGGTTCACGAGCGGTGTGACGAAGAGGCCGCCGAGCTTGCCCGCGCTCGTGACCGTGAAGGTCGAGCCGCGGAGCTCCTCCGGCAGGAGCGTCCCGGCGCGCGCCGCCTCGGCGAGCCGCTGCACCTCTGCCTCGAGCTCGTCGACGGAGGCCGTGTCGCAGCCGCGCACGACGGGGACGATGAGACCCTGCTCGGTCTGGACGGCGAGGCCGAGGTCGTAGCGGTCGAGGTAGACGATCTCGTCGCCCTCGAGGCGGGCGTTCAGCTCCGGGAACTCCTGCAGCGCGAGCGCGGTCGCCCTGAGGGCGAGCGGGACAAGGCGGCCGAGGTCGACGCCGGTGAAGTCGCACTCCTCGACGAAGGTGACCGCAGGCACCTCGCGGTGGGCGCGGGTCAGGTGCTCGGCGATGAGGCGGCGGACGCCGCGCAGCGGTTCGCGGCGCCCCTCGCCGGCCGGGACAGGTCCGGGTGCCTGACCCCCGGACACGGCCGCGCCGCGCACGTCCTGCTCGGTGATCCGGCCGTCGGGGCCCGTCCCGGCAAGGGCGGCCAGGTCGACGCCGAGCTCCCTGGCGATCTTCTTGACGAGCGGCGTCGCCCGCCCCTGGCCGGCCGGGACACGGCCGGATGCCTGACCCTGGGACACGGCCGCCTCGGCCACTGGCCCGGCTTCGGAGGCCTCCTCGCCGATCACGACGAGCAGCGTGCCGACCGGGACGACATCGCCCTCGGCGACGAGGATCCGGCTCACGACCCCGGCCGCCGGGGAGGGGATCTCGACCGTCGTCTTGTCGGTCTGGATCTCGACGAGTGGGTCGTCCTCGGCGATCTCCTGGCCCTCCGCGACGAACCAGCGCGCGACCTCGCCCTCGGTCAGGCCCTCGCCCAGATCGGGAAGCCGGAACTCGTACGCCATCAGAAGGCCAGCAGCCGCCGCACCGCGTCGCAGACGCGCGCGACCGACGGCATGTAGTGGTCCTCCAGCGCCCAGTACGGGTACGGCACGTCGTACCCGGTCACGCGCAGCACGGGCCCGCGCAGGTCGAGGATCGCCTTCTCGGCGAGCGTGGCCGCCAGCTCGGCCGCGTACCCGCAGGTGCGGGGCGCCTCCTGCACGATCACGACGCGGCCCGTCTTCGCAGCCGAGGCGAGCAGCGCCTCCTCGTCGAGCGGCTTCAGCGTGCGCACGTCGAGCACCTCGACCGAGGCCTCGTCGGCGAGCGCGTCCGCCGCCCGCTCGCAGAGCGGCACCATCGCCCCGTAGGCGACGAGCGTCACGTCGGTTCCCACCCGAGCGAGGCGCGCCTTGCCGAGCGGGACGACGTAGTCGCCCTCCGGCACCTCGCCTCTTGCGGTGCGATAGACGAGCTTCGGCTCGAGGATCACGACGGGATCCGGGTCGCGGATCGCGGCGGCGAGCAGCCCCTTCGCGTCGGCCGGGGTCGACGGGATCGCCACCTTCACCCCGGGCGTGTGCACGTAGTAGGTCTCGGGCGAGTCGTCGTGCAGCTCCGGCGCGCGGACGCCGCCCCCGTAGGGCATGCGCACCGTGATCGGGAACGAGAGCTTCCCGCCCGTGCGCCAGCGATAACGACCGACGTGGGTGATCAGCTGCTCGAGGCAGGGGTACGAGAACGCGTCGTACTGCATCTCGCACACGGGGCGGAAGCCCGCCAGGCAGAGTCCGACCGCGCCGCCCAGGATTCCGGCCTCGGCGAGCGGCATGTCGACGCAGCGGTCGGCGCCGAACCGCTCGCGCAACCCGGCGGTGGCGCGGAAGACGCCGCCGGCGCGCCCGACGTCCTCGCCGATCACCATCACCTTCTCGTCGCGGCCGAGCTCGACGTGGAGCGCGTCGTTGACCGCCTCGACGAGGGTCAGCTCAGCCATCGGCGAGGATCCTCCGCAGCTCGGAGAGGTCGTGCTCGAGCGCGGGCAGCGGTTCGGCGTAGGCGTGCGCGAACACGAGCCCTGGGTCGGGCGCGGGCTCGGCCTCCGCCTGCGCGATCGCGCCACGCATCGTCTCGGCGGCCTCCGCGCGCACCTCCTCGGCGAGCGCGTCGTCGAGCAGGCCGCGGCGGCGGAGGTAGCCCTCGTAGCGCCCCAGGCACTCCGTCCGGCGCGCCTCCTCGACCCGGGCGGGGTCGATGTAGACGCTCGGGTCGTCGGCGGTCCCGTGCGGTGCGGAGCGGTAGGTGACCGCCTCGACGAAGGTTGGCCCGCCGCCGGAGCGCGCCCGCGCCGCGGCCTCGCGCGTCGCCTCGTAGACCGCGAGCACGTCGGCGCCGTCCACGCGCAGCGCCGGAATCCCGTACCCGGCCGCCTTGTCGGCGAGCGTCTCGGCCCGCGTCTGGGACGAGAGCGGCGTCGAGATCGCCCACTGGTTGTTGTTGCAGAGCAGGATCAGCGGCGCGCCCATCACCGCTGCGAGGTTCGTGCCCTCGTGGAAGGAGCCCTCCGAGGTGGCGCCGTCGCCGAAGTAGACGATCGCGACCCGGTCCTCGCCCTTCAGCTTCGTGCCCCAGGCGAAGCCGGCCGCGTGCGGCACGTGCGTCCCGATCGGCACGCAGATCGAGGCGACGTTGTGGTCGGCCGGGTTCCACCAGCCGGTGGGATGGCCGCGCCACCACGAGAGGACCGTCGAGGCGGGGATCCCGCGCAGCAGGCCGATCGCCGACTCGCGGTAGCTCGGGAAGAGCCAGTCCCGCGGCTCGAGCGCGGCCACCGAACCGGCCTGGATCGCCTCGTGGTTCCAGAAGATCGCGTAGGTGCCGATCCGGCCCTGGCGGTGGTAGACGACCGAGCGCTCGTCGTAGGTCCGCAGCAGGACGAGCGAGCGGTGGAGGGCGAGAAAGTCGCCCTCGTCGAGCCCTTCGACCTCGCCGTCCGGGGTCGTCTCACCGTCCCCGATCACGCGTCGAAGGTCCATCGCGCCGACTATACGAGAACGCTCACGGCGTCGCGCTCGCACTCGAAGAGGACGTGCTCGACGTCGCCGAGATCCTCCCCGTCGGCCTGCAGCGGCACCGGCCCGAAGCAGGAGAGCTCTGCCCGGTCGACGTCGTGGAGGTAGTGCACGTTGTCGCCGCGCAGCCGCTCGCGGCCGCTGAAGAGGTACCCGGCGAGCCGCGGCACCTCGCGCGGCGCCACCGCGCCGGGGGCAACGATGTCGAGCCCGAGCTCGAACCGGGCCTGCGGCGCGATCCGCAGCGCGTGGCGGCCGACGTAGGTGAGGACGTCACAGTTGCACGCGACCGCGAACGAGACCGGACCGACGCCCTCGAGCTCCGCGGCCGGCTCGTACCGGAACCGGTGGTCCCAGAGCATCTCGGCGATCGTGAGCAGGAAGCGGGCATCGCCTGGGCGCTTGCCGCCGTCCCGGCGGCCGAGCGCGTCGAAGCGGCGAACCGCCTCGGCGTCGAACCCCAGGCCCGCGTTGAAGGCGAACCGGCGTCCGTTCACACGGCCGAGCGAGATCCGCCTGGTGCGGCCTGCGCCGGCGGCCTCCCGGAGCCGCCGGGCCGCGGCGAGCGCGTCACGCGGCAGGCCGAGCGCGCGCGGGAGGACGCTCGTGCCGCCCCCCGGGATGAAGCCGAGCCGCACATCGCTGCGGGGCTCGATCCCGTTCAGCACCTCGTTGCTCGTGCCGTCGCCGGAGAAGACGAAGAGGGTGTCACACCCGCCCGCGCAGGCCTCGCGGGCGAGCTCCGTCGCGTGCCCCCGGTGCTGCGTGAGCAGGGTCTCGAGCTCGCCGAGCTGCTCGAGCGCCGCCTGGACCTCGGCGAGCCTGCGCTCGGTCACGCCCGTTGCGAACGGATTCGCGATCAACACGGCGCCTGCCATACCGGGTGAGCCTACTCAGGCGTCGAGTAGCCGCGCATCCCGTCGAGGAGCACCGCGAAGAAGCGGTCCGCGAGCGCGTCCGTGTCGACCCCGGCTCGCAGCCAGGTGTAGGCCCAGTTGGCCGCCGAGAGCGCGAGCAGGGCGGCACTCGCGTCGTCGAGGTCCGCATTCAGCTCGCCGTGCTCGCGCCCGTCCCGGAAGAGCGCCCGAAAGCGCTCCTCGTACCGCCGCCGCTCGGCGAGGATCGCCTCGCGCCGCTCGCCCTCGAGGTAGCGCCATTCGCGCACGAACACGGTTGCGACGTCGAGCTGCTCGGCGACGACCCCGAGGTGGCCCCTCAGTGCGAGTCGGATCCGCTCGGTCGCAGGCAGCTCCTCGGGCACCGTGTCGAGCGCGGCGTGGAAGGCCTCGGCGCCCTCGCGCATCGCCTCGTACAGGAGGTCCTGCTTCGAGTCCATGTGCGCGTAGAGCGAGCCCTTCTGCACGCCCATCGCCTCGGCGAGGTCGCCGACCGACGTGCCGTGGTAGCCCTTCTCGGCGAAGAGCCGCGCGGCCTCCCGTGCCAGTTCCGTCCGCCTGGTGCTCATGCGTACAATCGCACCCTAACGATCGTTCGGTAAGGAGCGCCGTGAGCGAGCAGGAGTTTCTCGAGTACGTGCAGGAGGGCGGCCAGGTCGAGGTCGGCGACTGGATGCCCGACGAGTACCGGGCCCGGCTGGTCAAGTTCGTCGAGATGCACGCCAACTCGGAGCTGATGGGCGTGCTCCCCGAGCGCGAGTGGATCCTGCGCGCGCCGACGCTGCAGCGCAAGCTCGCCCTCACCGCGAAGGTGCAGGACGAGGTCGGCCACGCGCAGCTCCTCTACCGCGTCGTCGAGGACCTCGGCAAGCCGCGCGAGGCCTGCCTCGACGACCTCCTCTCGGGCAAGGCGAAGTTCCACAACGTCTTCCACTACCCGACCGCGAGCTGGGGCGACGTCGGTGTGATCGCATGGCTGGTCGACGCGGCCGCGATCGTCTCGCAGAAGGCGCTGCTCAAGTCCTCATACGCGCCCTACGCGCGGATCATGAAGAAGATCTGCTGGGAGGAGTCGTTCCACGTCCTCCACGGCAGGGACGTCGTGCTCGCGCTCGTCACCGGCACGGCCGGGCAGCGCGAGCTGGTGCAGGAGGCGCTCGGCCGCTGGTGGGGGCCGCTGATGCAGTTCCACGGCAACCCGATCCCGCGCGACGAGGACCCGATGTATGTGTGGCGGATCAAGAGCCAGGGCAACGAGGAGGCACGCCAGCAGTTCCTCGAGGGCTACGTGCCGCAGGTGTGGGAGCTCGGGCTCGAGCTGCCGGACCCGAAGCTGCGCCGCGGCGAGGACGGCGTCTGGGCCTACACCGAGCCCGACTGGGAGGAGCTGCGCAGCGTCGTCACCGGCCACGGCCCGATGAGCGAGCAGCGGCTCGACTTCCGCCGGCTCGCGCGCGAGAACTCGGCCTGGGCGACGCGGCTGCTGCTGGCGGAGGCCGCGTGAAGGTCTTCGAAGTGTTCCGCCAGGAGCGCAAGGGGCAGCCGTTCCAGCACGCGGGCTCGATCCCCGCGCCCGACGCCGCCTTCGCCGAGGCGTGGGCGCGCGAGCAGTACGGCCGCCGCGGCGAGTCGGTTGCGCTCTGGCTCGTCCCGCGCGACGCGGTGCAGGTCGTCGAGGACTTTCCCGACGAATTCGATCTCAAGTACCGCCGCGTAGACGGCTACTCGATCAAGGCGAGGCTGAAGGAGGCGCGTGAACGAGCGGGTACGGCTGCTCCTGGAGATCGCTGACGACGAGCTGATCCTCGGCTGGCGCGACTCCGAGTGGACCGGAATCGCGCCGTACCTCGAAGAGGACGTCGCCTTCTCCTCGATCGCGCAGAACGAGATCGGGCATGCCCGGGCGCTGTACGAGCTGGCCGCGGCCGAGCTCGGCACGACCGCCGACGCGCTCGCGCTCGACCGGGCGCCCGAGGACTACCGCTGCGCGCCGCTCGTCGAGCTGCGCCGGCTCGAGTGGGCGCGCACGATCGCGCGGCACTGGCTCTACGAGACGGCCGACGGCGTGCGGCTCGAGGCGCTGAAGGCCTCCGCCGACCCCGAGCTGGCCGGGCTCGCGGCGAAGATCGACCGCGAGGAGCTCTACCACCGCATGCACGCGGAGCTGTGGATCGAGCGGCTGCTCGCAGGCGACGAGGGCCGCGGCAAACTCGAGGAGGCGATCGTCGAGTTGTGGCCCTACGCGCTCGGGGTGCTCGACGACGAGCTGCGACCGGTCTTCGCCGAGCGCGTCCGGGCGCGGCTGCCGTTTCCGCTGCCCGACGCCGAGCCGGTCACGCGCGGCCGGCACACGGCCGAGCTGGCCGAGCTGCTGGAAGAGATGACGAGCGTGCGGCGCTCGGCGCCGGGAGCCGAGTGGTAAGCGCCAAGGCGGTCTGGGCGGCGCTCGCGGAGATCCCGGACCCCGAGATCCCGGTGATCTCGCTCGTCGAGCTCGGCGTCGTCAAGGACGTGGCGATCGACGGCGACCGGGTGCACGTGGACTTCACCCCGACCTTCCTCGGCTGCCCGGCGCTCGAGCGGATGCGCTCCCAGATGGAGGCGGCGATCGCCGCGCTCGGCGCCGAGGCCGAGGTCGAGGTCGTGCTGGACGACTCCTGGTCGACCGACCGCATCACCCCGGAGGGGCGCGAGAAGCTGCGCGCCGCCGGCTTCGCCCCGCCGCCGCCGCGCGCCGACGGCGAGCCCGCGCTCGTCCAGCTCCAGAGCGCCGTGCACCGCTGCCCGTACTGCGGCTCGACCGAGACGCGCCTCGACAACATCTTCGGCCCGACCCCGTGCCGCAGCCTGCGCTACTGCACGAGCTGCCGCCAGCCGTTCGAGCAGTTCAAGACGATCTAGTCGGCGCAAGAAGACGTCACTGCATGCCGCACCAAGGCGGGTTCCGCCCCGTCAGCCGCAACTTGGTCCGAAATTCTGTACGGATCACCGAGTACCACTTGGACGTAGGAACCTCGCTGGCTAGAGTCATTATTTCAACCTGAAGGTTGAGGATCGCTACCGCAATATCAACCTTTAGATTGAAATATTGAGCCTATATTTCAACTTATAGGTTGGTTTTTCTGCTACCGTTAGGCCATGCGCTCCTTTGCCCGCGATCGCGAGATCCTTGATCGGCGACTGTCAGCCTGGAAGACCGTTCCCGCCGCGACACCGCCGCGCGGCTGGCTCCGGTCTCTGCGCCAGGCCCTGGGCATGCCCCGTCACGAGCTCGCCCGGCGTCTCGATGTCACGGACCAAGCGGTTGCCAAGCTTGAGACCTCCGAAGCAGACGGCTCGATCAAGCTCGCGACGCTTCGGCGTGCCGCTGAGGCAATGGACTGCACTCTCGTCTACGCGCTAGTTCCGAACAGCTCGCTCGAAGAGATCATCGACCGGCGCGCGCACGAGGTCGCGCGCCGCGAAATCGAGCGTGTCCGTCACACAATGCTCCTTGAGGATCAGCGCGGTGGCGAAGAGGACGAGAAGCGCCTGGCCAACGAACTCGCCGAGCAGGCGAAGCGCTCGTCCGCTCTTTGGCGGAACTAAGAAATAGGTCTATGCAGTACCTTGCGGGCGCCGCCGACGGGCAAACTCCACTCGATCCGGACGAAGCCGCCCAGCTCCTTCGGAGCTCCGTTACCACACGCGGCGACCTGGACATCGTCGAGCAGGAAAACATCGCGCAGGCGATCCGATGGGCGTTCGCCCGTACACGCAAGCCGTATGCCGTTCTCGACGAGCCCTTCCTGCGGCGGCTTCACAAGAGGATGTTCGGCGATGTCTGGCGCTGGGCCGGCGTGTATCGGACGACCGCCCGAAACATGGGCGTCGACGCGTGGATGATCCCTCAAGAAATCGGGGGGTTGATTGGCGATGCACGCTATTGGACCGCTCACCAGGTGTACGGCATCGACGAACTCTGTGTGCGATTCCACCACCGCCTCGTCGCGGTTCACCCATTCCCCAACGGCAACGGCCGCCACTCCCGGCTGGCGGCAGACATCCTCTCAGTCGGTCTCGATGCAGAACCGCTGAGCTGGGGCCGCGAGCTGGATCTCGAACCCGACGCGCTTCGAGCGCGATACATCGGTGCCCTGCGGGCCGCCGACAGTGGCGAACTAACGGACCTGATCGCGTTCGCACGCTCGTGATCCAGCCGGTTGTGTTGCCCACATTCGGCAGCCGTGCTGTCAAGACGATCTAGAGAGCCTCGAGCTCCTCGAGCTCCGGCCCGGTCAGGTGCCAGTTACCCGCGGCGGCGTTCGCGCGGGCCTGGTCGGGGCTCGTCGCCCCGGCGATCACGCTCGCGATTCCCGGGATGGAGGCGAGCCCCCCGATTGCGAGCTCGAGCAGCGTGTGACCGCGCGCCTCGGCGAAGGCCTCGAGCGCCGCGACCCGCGCGAGCGTCTCGTCGCCTAGCCGCTCGTCGCCCGCGGCGATCCGCGCTCCCTCGGGCGCCGGCTCGCCGCGCCGGTACTTGCCGGTGAGGAGACCGCTCTCGAGCGGGAAGTACGGCACGTAGCCGATCCCGAGCTCCGCGCAGAGCGGCAGCACCTCGGCGTCGTCGTCGCGGTGCATGAGGCTGTAGTAGTTCTGCACGGCGACGACCCGGTCGAACGCGGCCGCCTGCCCGATCTGCGCGGCGTCGACGTTGGAGAGGCCGAGCCATCGCACCGTGCCCTCGTCGACGAGCTCCTGCATCGCTGTGAGCGTCTCCTCGAGCGGCGTCACGCCGTCGGGGCGGTGGTAGTAGTAGAGATCGACGCGGTCGGTGCCGAGCCGCTCGAGCGAGGCGGCGATCGCGCGGCGGATGTATGTGCGCGACCCGCCGGGCGCGTCGCCGTTCCGCCCGTGCATGTCGTGGCCGAACTTCGTCGCGAGCACGACCCGGTCGCGGCGGCCTGCCAGCGCCTCGCCGAGGGAGCGCTCGCTGTCACCGAGGCCGCCGTAGATGTCGGCCGTGTCGAGGAAGTTGATCCCGGCGTCGAGCGCCGCGTCCACCACCGCACGCGTGCCCGCCCGGTCGACCCGGCGCCCGAAGTTGTTGCAGCCGAGGCCGACGCGCGACACCTCCAGATCCGAGCCGCCCAGGCGCATTCTCCGGCCGAGCGTATGCGCCGTCCCGCCGCAGCGCAAACCCCGATTGCGTGATCGTTGGACGCGCTAGGCTTCAGGACGTGGCGAAGGTCGAGATCTTCTACTGCCCGGTCTGAACGGGCTACGACACCCGGGCCGCGAGTCTCGCGGCCGCGATCAACGCGGGCTCCCCGCACGAGGCGACGATCGTCCCCGGTGAGACGAGCCAGTTCGACGTCGTCGCCGACGGCAGGCTCGTCTTCTCGAAGCAGCGCGAAGGACGCTACCCCGAGGAGAGCGAGATCCTGGCCGTGCTCTAGACGGGCTCCGAGCTGAGGCTCGGGTAGCGCTGCGTGAGCAGGAACACGTACCCCTGCGTCTGCTCCCTGTACCGCAGGCAGTAGGAGCTGAGGCTCTCGAACCCTTCCGGCATCTTCCCCGAGAACAGGCAGACGAACCAGGCGAGGAAGCCGATCAACTGGAGCAGGTAGTCGAGCACGGCCGCGATCAGCAAGGCCGGGATCGCGAGGATGAAGCGGAAGAAGACCTTCAGCCGGCTCTGCTGCTCGGGCGCGTCCACCTCGAGGTCGACCGGGTAGCCGGCCGAGCCGGAGAAGGCCGGGAAGGGGTCGGCGAGCAGGTAGTAGTAGGAGTACACGTGCGTCTGGTAGCGGATGTACGAGGCGAGGAAGCCGTGCAGGCCGTCCGGCACGCGGCCCGTGAAGATGGCGACGACCCAGGCGGCCAGCCACGCGAAGGCGGCTGCGATCCCCCACAGCGCCAGCCAGATGAAGTGCGGCAGTGCGAGGAAGAGACGGAAGAAGACGGTCAGGCGGGAGCGGCGCAGGTCGTCGGTGACGACCAGGCGGATCGGGTGGGGCTCCATCTCAGGCTCCTTTGAAGGTGGGCGCCCGTTTCTCCAGGAAGGCGGCGACTCCTTCCGCGAAGTCGCCGGTCTGGGCCGCCGCCGACTGGAGCTGCGCCTCGAGCTCGAGCTGCTCGTCGAGCGTCGCCGTGGTCGCGTGGTCGAACAGGCGCTTGTTCCAGCCGATCGCCCTCGTCGGCAGCGCCGCGAGCCCGGCGGCGTACTCGACGACGCGCGCCTCGAAGCCGTCGGCCTCGACGACCTCGGTGACCAGCCCCCAGCCGAGGGCCTCCTCGGCCGAGATGCGGCGGCCGGAGCTCATCCACTCGAACGCGCGTGCCGGGCCGAGCAGGCGCGAGCTGAAGTAGGTGCCGCCGGCGTCGGGGACGAGACCGATGTTCACGAAGCCCGGGGCGAAGAACGCCGCGGTCGAGGCGATGCGGATGTCGCACGCGCACGCGAGCGAAACGCCGGCGCCGGCGGTCGCGCCGTTGACCGCCGCGATCACCGGCTTCTCGAGCGAGCGCAGCGCGTGCACGGTCGGGTGGTAGGTCGCCCGGAGCGCGGCGCCCACGTCCCCCGCGTCGGAGAACTCGGTCAGATCCTGCCCGACGCAGAAGCCCCGGCCGGCCCCGGTGAGGACGACCGCCCGCACCTCGGGGTCGGCCGCGGCCTCCTTGAGCGCGGCGCGCAGGCCGGCGTGCACGGCGCCCGTGAGGGCGTTGAGCACCGCCGGCCTGTTCAGCGTGACCGTTAGAACGGCAGCTTCGCGCGCAACGAGAACTTCGGCTTCTCCTGCCACGGCAGGCGGAGCCTATCGCGCTGTGCGTATCGCCTGCGCATCGCGCGGCCCAGGTGCGGCCGCAGTCCGATCCGCATCGCGAGACGCGGCCTGATCACGATCGTCTTGTGCGCCTGTGCGACGCGCACCGAGCGCCACGCGGCGAGCCCGACCATCGCGGTCAACTCGCCGATCACCAGCACCTTGGTCGCGTCGATCGCCGGCTTCCAGCTGACCGCGCCCTCCTTGATCACCCAGGCGCCGGTCGGGTTGCCGGCGATGCCGAAGCCGCCGCCGCCGGCCGCGCCCTCCTCGTCGGTCCCGCCGCCTCCGCCGCCACGCACGCTGGCCGCCGGGACGACGGTGACGCCGTTCTCGTGCACCGGATCTCCGTAGACGCGCTTCGCCTCGATCGACGAGCGCACCTGGTCGAGGACCTCGGGCATGTTCATCACCCACCTCCTTCGGTACGTACCTGATCGAGGATCGCACCTCGCGCCCGCCATGGCATCCGCGGATTCGCGGAACTAGCGACCGGTGAAGTCGGGCTTGCGCTTCTCGAGGAAGGCGGTGAGACCCTCCTTCGCGTCGTCCGAGGCGAACACGAGCGCGAGCGAGCGCCGCTCGAAGTCCACGCCGAGCCCGAGCGTCCCCTCGTAGGCGCGGTCCACGGCCTCCTTGGCGAGCAGCGTCGCGACCGGCGCCTTGGCGGCGATGTCGCGCGCGACCTCCTTCGCCGCGTCGAGCCACGCCTCGCGCGCGACGACGCGGGCGACGAGCCCGAACCGGAGCGCCTCGCGGGCCGAGAGCAGGCGCCCCGAGAGGATCACGTCCATCGCGACCGCCTTGCCCACCGCGCGGGTCAGCCGCTGCGTGCCGCCGGCGCCGGGGATGATCCCGACCCCCGTCTCGGGCTGGCCGAAGCGGGCCGTCTCGGAGGCGACGATCAGGTCGCAGAGCATCGCGAGCTCGCAGCCGCCGCCGAGGCAGAAGCCCGACACCGCGGCGACGAGCGGCGTGCGCACGGCCCGGATCGCGTCCCAGCGCTCGATCCGGCTCGAGAGGGCGAGCTCGACCGCCGAGGTCTGCGCGAGCTGCGCGATGTCGGCGCCCGCCGCGAAGGCGCGCTCGCCGCCGCCGAGGACGATGCAGCGGATCGCCTCGTCGGCGTCGAGCTCCCGGAGCGCCGCGACGAGCGCGTCCATCAGCGCGTCGGAGAGCGCGTTCAGCTGCTTGGGGCGGTTCAGCAGCACGACCCCGACTGGGCCGTCCCGCTCGACGACGACTATGGCTTCTTCAGGAATCGCTCCACCGCCTCGTTCGCCTCGTCGCCGAGCATCGAGAGCGCGAGCCAGTCGCGCGCGTGGCCGATCGTCTCGTGCCAGGAGATGTCGCGCCACCAGTTGAGCTGCTGCTTCGCGTAGCGCGTGGTCTGCGGCAGCTTGCGCGCGAGCGTCTCGACCCAGGCGTCCACGACCGCGTCGAGCTCGGCGGCGGGGACGGCCCTGTTGATCAGTCCCCACTCCGCCGCCTGCCGCGCCGGAATCTCCTCGCCGAGCAGCACGATCTCGCGCGCGCGACGGTCGCCCACCATCAGCGGCAGCCACTGCGTGGCGCCGCCGGCCGGCACCGAGCCGTGGTCGAGGCCGACGTGGCGGATGAACGCGTCCTCGACCATCACCGCGAGGTCACACGCCATCTGCAGCTCGTTGCCGCCGCCGACGGCGATCCCGTTCACGCGCGCGACGGTCGGCTTGCCGCACTCCCGCAGCCGGTCGTGCATGTCCTTGAACGCGCCGAACCACTTCCAGTACTCGGTCGGCTTGCCGAGGTAGTCGGCCGCCCACGACTTGAGGTCGGCGCCGACGCAGAAGGCGCGGCCGGCGCCGGTGACGACGAGCACGCGGATCTCGTCGTCCCAGGAGACGTCCTCGCACGCGCGCGCGAGCTCGCGCAGCATCTGGAAGTCGAAGGCGTTCAGCACCTCGGGGCGGTTGAGGGTGATCGTCGCCCGCGGCGGGGCCTTCTCGTAGACGATTCGCTCGAAGCCGAGCTGCTCGGGCGAAACGGGGCGGGGGTGCGTCGGCTGGCTCACGGTGCTGTGAGCTTAACGCCGCGCCGTAGACTCTTCCCCGTGACCGGCGGTAACGCTATCGCTGCGGTGCTCTCGCTCAGCGCCGGCCTCGCCGCCGCGGCGCAGGTGGCGATCTTCGGCCGCTTCGGCGACCGGGTGGGCACCCTGCCGGCGGTCGCGTTCTCGTGCGTGGTGACGGCGGTGGTCGCGGCGCTCGCGCTCCTCGTCGCGACGCGTTCGCTGGGAGGCCTCGCCACGGCCGCGGCCGCGCCCCGCTGGATGTGGCTCGGCGCGGTCGCGGGCACGTTCATCGTCTTCTCGGTCACGCTCGCGGCGCCGCGGATCGGCACGTTCGCAACGCTGGCGCTGATCATCGCCGGGCAGCTCACGCTCGGCGCGGTGATCGACCGCTTCGGCCTGTTCGGGCTCCAGCAGATCCCGCTCACCGCGTACCGCGTGGCCGGGATCATCCTGCTCGCGACGGGGGCCGTGCTGGCGCTGAAACGGTGAGCCAGAAGACACGGGTGTGGGTCGCCCTCTGGACCGTCTACCTGATCTGGGGCTCGACCTACCTCGGGATCGAGGTCGCCGGCGAGACGATCCCGCCGGTCTTCGCCGCCTCGATCCGCTTCATCGCCGCCGGGACGGTGATGGCGGCGTTCGTGGCCTGGCGCCGCGGGCCGAGGCTGCTCGTGCCGGAGCGGAAGGCGTTCCTCTCGGCGGCGGTCGTCGGCTTGCTGCTGCCCTCCGCGAACGGGCTGCTGTTCGTCGCCGAGCGCCACGTGCCGACCGGGACCGCCGCGCTCGTGATCGGCTCGGTACCGCTCTGGATCGTTCTCCTGCGGGTCGCGACCGGCGACCGGCCGAAGCGGCGCGCGCTCGTCGCGGTGGTGGTCGGCTTCCTCGGCCTCACGATCCTCGTGCGTCCGGGCGGCGGGACGAGCGTGGCCTGGCTCGGGCTCGTGGTCTGCTCGGCGCTTGCATGGGCGCTCGGCTCGTTCCTCTCGAGCCGCCTGCCGATGCCCGCGGACGCCTTCGCCGCGACCGCGCTCGAGATGCTCGTGGGCGGCCTCTTCATGCTGCCCTTCGGGCTCGCCTTCCACGGCAGCGAGTCGCTGAACCCGGCCGACTTCTCGAACCGCTCGATCTTCGGCTGGATCTACCTCGTCGTGTTCGGCTCGCTACTCGGGTACACGGCCTACGTCTGGCTGCTCGGCCACGCGCCGATCGGGACCGTCGCCACCTACGCCTACGTCAACCCGGTGGTCGCGATCCTGCTCGGCGCGGCGATCCTGCACGAGGCCGTCACCTGGCGGATCGTCGCGGGCGCGGCGGTGATCCTCGTCTCGGTGGCGGTGGTGATCCGGCAGGAGGCCGAGAAGGTGGTCGAGCCGTTCGCCGAGTAGCCACCGACCGAACGGGTTGATCGGCCGCGGGCCCTGGAGACGATCACGCTCTTGGTCTCGAGGTGTCTCTACCCGCGCTCGAACAGCGCCGCCTGGCCCTGGCCGACGCCGACGCAGAGCGTGGCGAGGCCGTAGCGGCCGCCGCGGCGGCGCAGCTCGTGTAGGAGCGAGACGACGAGGCGGGCGCCGCTCATCCCGAGCGGGTGGCCGAGCGCGATCGCGCCGCCGTTGACGTTGACGCGCTCCTCGTCGAGGCCGAGCTCGCGCATCACGTGGAGGCTCTGGGACGCGAACGCCTCGTTCAGCTCGACGAGGTCGAGGTCGGAGACGGCGAGCCCCGTGCGGCCCAGCAGCTTGAGCACGGCGGGAACCGGGCCGATCCCCATCACCGTGGGGTCGACGCCGGCGACCGCGGAGGCCACGAAGCTCCCGAGCGGCTCGGCGCCGAGCGCGCGCGCCTTCTCCTCGCTCGCGATCACGAGCGCGGCCGCGCCGTCGTTGATCCCGCTCGCGTTCCCGGCGGTGACCGTGCCGCCCGGGCGGAAGGCGGGCCTGAGCGCCGCGAGCTGCTCGACCGTCGTGCCGGGGCGCGGGTGCTCGTCGCGCACGACGTCGCCGACCGGGACGAGCTCGTCGTCGAAACGGCCCGCCTCGGCGGCGGCGGCCCAGCGGGCCTGCGAGCGCGCGGCGAAGGCGTCCTGGTCCTCGCGCGAGACGCGGTGGCGCTCGGCGACGTTCTCGCCGGTCTCGCCCATCGACTCGAGCGGGAACATCGCCTCCATCCGCGGGTTGGGGAAGCGCCAGCCGAGCACGGTGTCGTAGACGACCTGGTTGCCGCGCGGGAACGCCTTGTCCGGTTTCGCCAGCGCGAGGGGCGCGCGGCTCATCGACTCGACCCCGCCCGCGACGAAGAGGTCGCCGTCCCCGGCCGCGATCGCATGGCACGCCGAGACGACCGCCGAGAGCCCCGAGGCGCAGAGCCGGTTCACGGTCACGCCGGCGACCGACTGCGGCAGCCCGGCCAGCAGCGCCGCCATGCGCGCGACGTTGCGGTTGTCCTCGCCGGCCTGGTTCGCGCAGCCGAGGTAGACGTCCTCGATCTCCTCCGGCGGCACCGCCGCCCGCTCGACGGCCGCCGCGACCGCGAGCGCGGCGAGGTCGTCCGGGCGCACGTCCGAGAGCGCACCGCCGTAGCGGCCGATCGGGGTGCGGACGGCGGAGAGGATGACCGCGCGGCTCACAGGCACGAGCGTACCGCGACGCGGGGAGCCGGGGCAGCGCCGGTCCCCATCCCCAACCCCCACCCACCCACGGGGGTTGCCAGAGTAGCGGGCGCGGGCGCACCGGATCGTGTCGAGTGTGTGCCGACTCTGCTACGGGGCGAACTCGACCCGGACCGGCGCCTCGTAGGCGCCGCTCGCCTCGGCGCGACGCAGCAGCTCCGCCACCGCCTCGCGGCCCTCGCCGCCGAGGTCCTCGGTCAGCTCGTTCACGTACATCTCCACGAAGCGGTCGGCGAGATCGGCCTCGATCCCGCGCCCGAACTTCATCGCGTAGGCCATCGCCTCGTCGCGGTGGGCGAGGCCGCAGCGGATCGACTCGCGCAGCACGCCCGAGAGCTCCTCGATCACCTCGTCGCCGAGCGAGCGCCGCACGACGTTGACCCCGAGCGGCAGCGGCAGCCCCGTCTCGAGCAGCCACCACTCGCCGAGGTCGAGCGTCTTTGCCAGGCCCTCGTCGGCATACGTGAGCTGGGCCTCGTGGATCACGAGGCCGGCCTCCGCCCGGCCGGAGACGACCTCGTCGAGAATCCGGTCGAAGGGGAGCGCGCGCCAGGCGAACGGCGCCCCGAGCGCCATCCCCAGCACGAGGAACGCGGTCGTGTTACGGCCGGGGACGACGATCTCCGTGCGCGCGAGCTCGTCCAGCGTGAGCGCCCGACGCGACACGACGACCGGCCCGTAGCCCGCGCCCATGCTCGATCCGTGCGGGAGCAGCAGGTACTCGTCCTGGACGAGCGGGTACGTGGCAAGCGAGATCGCCGTCACGTCGAGCCGCCCCTCCAGCGCCCACTCGTTCAGCGTCTGGATGTCCTCCTGGACCGCCTCGAACGCGAAGCCGTGGGTGTCGACCGCGCCGGCGTCGAGCGCCCAGAACATGAACGCGTCGTCGGGGTCGGGGCTGTGGCCCAGTCGGATCTGCATCGGCGGCCGACCCTAGCACCAGCCGCCTACACTGAGGCGCACATGACGAGGCCGCCCCTCACCGAGGCGATCCAGGACTATCTGAAGGAGATCTACAAGCTCCACTCGGAGACCGGGCGGGCGACCGTCACCGCGCTCGCCCGGCGGCTCCGCGTCTCCCCGGCCTCGGCGAGTGCGATGGTGAAGAAGCTCGCCGCGCTCGAGCTCGTCGCCCACGCGCCCTACCGCGGCGTCGAGCTGACCCCCGCGGGTGAGCGGGTCGCGCTCGAGGTGATCCGCCACCACCGCCTGCTCGAGCTGTATCTCGCCGAGACGCTCGGCCTGCACGTGGACGCCGTCCACGACGAGGCCGACCGCCTCGAGCACGTCCTCTCCGAGGAGCTGGAGGAACGGATCGACAGCGCGCTCGGCTTCCCGACGCACGACCCCCACGGCGAGGCGATCCCGAACGCGGCGCTCGAGTGGCCCTCGGGATCGGCACGATCTGCCGGTTAGCCACGCGGCATCCCCGTGCCCTGAGGCGCCGCTGCCGGTGCGGGGCCGGAGGGCACAGTGTGGAAACACGGGCTCGGAGAGCACCGTGCCGGCAGCGGCGTCAGGCGGCGGCGGAGCTGGGCTCCGCCCAGCGTGAGCCGTCGCCGATCAGGGTGCGGGGCGTCGCCCGAAGAACCAGCGCTCGAGGGGGCGGAGCAGCTCTTCGCGCGTGAACGGCTCGATCTGCTCGGCGCGGCCGTCGCCCTCCGACACGCGCAGGTCGTCGGCGAGCGCGCCGTTGGCGGCCTCGAGCGCGTCCTCGAGCTCGTAGCCCTCGAACACGTAGTCGTCGGGGCGCGGCTCGTCGCTCGGGCGGTGCTGGGAATTCACGGTCCGGCCCACCGCCCAGACCGCACCCTGCTTGCGCTCGACCCAGATCACGATGCGCTCCTCCGCTCCGGTGTCGTCGACACCGCGCAGCTCGCGCTCGGCGAACCGGCCTTCCTTTGCGCGCCCCTTCACAGGAGGGAGGATACAATCGCAGCGATGGCCGACTGGCGGTGGAACCCGTTCTCCTTCCTCTTTCAGCGCTCCTCGGCCGAGGAGCGGGTTGCCGCCTACGTGATCCGCGAGCACGAGCGCGGGCGGTCGCTGAAGGAGATCCTCCAGGACCGCTACGTGCAGAACCGCCTCAGCCCCGAGCAGCAGAACCGGATCCTCGACCGGCCCGAGGTGATCCGCGCGATCGGCGACGACCCGATCGAGGCCGCCCGCCGCGGGGACGAGCTCCCCTCCTCGACCTAGCTAGATGGTCAATGCCACACCTGCGCACGTCTGGGTGGTGGCCCAGACACGGCGCAGGATCAGAGCTCGAGCCCGACGCCGCGCTCTCGCGCCCGCTCGAACGCGGCGGCCGCGATCGCCACGTCCCAGGCTGCCAGGCCGTTCGACTTGAAGACGACGATGTCCTCGGGATCGGCGCGCCCCGACACGTCGCCCGCGACGACCTCCTGCAGCTCGTGCACCTCCAGCCAGTCGAGCACGCCGCTCGCAACGGGCTCGATCAGGTCGCCCGACTCGAGCTTCGCGTTCTCGAGCGAGTCGCAGCAGACGAAGGCGGCCCGCTCGAGCACGACGTTGTCGAGCTCCCGCCTGTTCGGCACGTTGGCGCCGACCGCGCAGACGAGCGCGCCCTCCCGCAGCCACTCGCCGCGCAGCACGGGGTCGCGCGACGTGGTCACCGTGACGACGACGTCGGCGTCCGCGGCGTCGCTGTTGCTCTCGGCGGGCTCGGCGCCGACGCGACGGCAGAACTGCTCGAGGCGCTTGCGGTCGCGCGCGTACACCTGGATCCGCTCGATCCCCGGCAGCGCCGCGCGGACGCAGGCGATCTGCGTCTCGGCCTGCCACCCGGCGCCGATCACGCCGAGGCTCGAGGCGCCCGGCCGCGCAAGGTGGCGCGCGGCGACGCCGCTCGCGGCGCCCGTGCGCAGCTGCCCGAGCCTGTCGGCCTCGATCAGCGCGACGAGCTCCGGCGCGTCGGCGCGGAAGAGGCAGACGACGAAGCGCGCCCCGGAGGCGAAGCCGGCGTAGGTCTTCACCCCCGCGTAGCCGAGCCCGCGGTCGACCGCGGCCATCACCGCGAGCGCCCCCTCCTCGAGCGGCAGCCGGTAGCGCGGCCGGTTCACGACCTCGCCGGCGGCCAGGCGCCGGAAGGAGCCCTCGACCGCCCCGAGTGCATCCTCGATCGTGAGCAGCTCGGCGACGTCGTCCTCGGTGAGGTAAAGCGGCACGGCGGTAGTGCGCCCGGCAAGATTCGAACTTGCGACCTCTGCCTCCGCAGGGCAGCGCTCTATCCCCTGAGCTACGGGCGCGGGGGACGGCCTAGTGTAGCTGGCTGGCGGCGGCCGAGCCGACCGTGAGCGCCGCGTCGAGCGGCACCTCGGCGCGCACGTAGGCGAGCGCGACGATCCCCTCCCGGCCGCGCGCGGCGCTCGTCACCCGGCCGACCGGCCTCCCCTCGTGCAGTACCTCCACGCCGGCGCCGGGGACCTCTGCGCCGTCGTAGGCAAGAACCCGCAGCCCGCGGTTGGCATGGCCTCGGTGGTGAAGCCGGGCGACGGGCTCCTGCCCCGGATAGCACCCCTTCGTGAACGAGACGTGCGTCTCGTCGAGCCCGGCCTCGGCCGGCAGGATCGTGTCGTCGAGCTCCTTCCCCCAGGCGGGAATGCCGGCCTCGATCCTGATCCGCTCGAGCTCGTCCGCGCCCAGGGTCGGTTCGAGCTTCGAGTCCAGCACCTCCACCGCTCCCGGCAGTTCGCTCGGAATCCCCTCGGCGTCACCGAAGACCAGCGTCGAGGTGTGCTCCTCCGCCTCGATCTCGCACTTTGCGGAGAAGCGCCCGCGCACGAGAGTCAAGCGCACCGCCTCGCCCAGCCCGGGCTCGGTGAGCAGCAGGAAGTCGTCGGGCCCCCGACGCCACGCCCGGAGCGGCGCGATCAGCCGCCCTTTCGGCGTCAGCAAGAGAGCGGCGACGACGTCGCCCTGGGTCACGTCGTTCGACAGGAACCGCTGGAGCAGATCCTCGGCGTCAGGCCCCGCGACGCGCACGTACGCGCGCGGTCGCGACGCGATTCGCGACGTCGAAACGGCCACGGTGACTAGTGTAGGCGCCGTGCCCCTGTTCCGGTCGAAGGCAGAGCAGAAGGTCGCCGACGCCGGCTTCGACCCCGGGCGGCTTCCCCCGGGCCAGTACCTGACCGAGAAGTGGCCGGTCCTGCACGCGGGCAGCGTGCCGCGCACGGACCTCGCGACCTGGGATCTCCGCGTCTTCGGGGAGGTCGAGCAGGAGCTGCGCCTCACGTGGGACGAGGTGCTCGCGCTGCCGGCGGCCGAGAACGTGCAGGACATCCACTGCGTCACGCGCTGGAGCCGCTTCGACACACGCTTCCGCGGCGTCCACTGGGCCGAGGTGGCGAAGCTCGCCGTGCCGACGGGCGCCGCGCGCTTCGTCGTCGCCCACGCGGAGCAGGGCTTCACGGCCAACGTGCCGCTCGGGTTCCTGGAGGACGGGAACGCGCTGCTCGCCTACGAGGCCGACGGGGAGCCGCTCACCCCCGAGCACGGCTGGCCGCTGCGGCTCGTGATCCCGGGCAAGTACTTCTGGAAGAGCGCCAAGTGGCTGCGCGGGATCGAGCTGCGCGCCGACGACCAGCCCGGCTTCTGGGAGCGCTACGGCTACCACAACGAGGCGGATCCCTGGAAGGAAGAGCGCTACGGGTTCTAGTGGTTTGACCGGTAACGTTGCCCGGCGAACGTTGCCGATCAGATCACTAGCCCGGGTGTCCCTCGTTCGAGGGACTCAAGACCGGCCCCCGGCCGCCGATAGTGAGGGTGAACCACCTCCCCCCTCACGAAAGACGGCGCCCCACGGGCGCCGTTTTTCTTGGTCTAGGCGATGTGGGGGCTGCGCCGCTCGAGCAGGAGCGTGTCGTGCCAGGCGCCGTCGAGCTGCGCGATCCGCTCGCGGCGGCCCACGACCCTGAAGCCGCAGCGCTCGTGGAGAGCGACGCTCGCCGCGTTCTCGGGGAAGATCGCGGCCTGGAGCGTCCAGATCCCGGCCGCCTCCGACCCGGCCACGAGCGCCTCGAGCAGCGCCCGGCCGATCCCGCGGCCCCGCGCCGCGGCGGCGACGTAGACGCTGACCTCCGCGACGCCCGCGTACGCGGGGCGCGAGGAGACAGGCGAGAGGACCGCCCAGCCCGTCACCTCGCCGTCCGCGCCGCGGGCGACGAGCGCCTGCCCCTGGATCGCCTTCGCGGCGAAGTCGTCCCAGCCGGGCACGTCCGTCTCGAAGGTGGCCATCCGGGTCGCGATCCCCTCGGCGTAGATCGCGGCGATCGCCGGCCAGTCGGCGGGCAGGAGCGGCTCGATCGTCATCCCCCCATAGAACCACGAGGGGCGGCCTCGCGGCCGCCCCTCGCACGATCCCCGTGGGGATTCGTTACATCATCCCGCCCATGTCGCCCATGCCCGGCATGCCGCCGCCGGCGCCGGCCTTCTCGGGCACCTCGGCCACGATGGCCTCGGTGGTGAGGATGTTCTTGGCGATCGACGCGGCGTTCTGCAGCGCCGAGCGCGTCACCATCGTCGGATCGATGATCCCCGCCTTGACGAGGTCCTGGTACTCGCCCGTCTCGACGTTCAGACCCTGGCCCTTGCCGGCCTCGCGGATCTTGTTGACGACGACCGAGCCCTCGAGGCCCGCGTTGTGGGAGAGCTGACGGATCGGCTCCTCGAGCGAGCGCGCGATGATCGCGGCACCGGTCCTCTCGTCACCCTCGAACTCGTCGAGCTTGATCGAGGCGACCGCGTTCAGCAGCGCGACGCCGCCGCCCGGGACGATGCCCTCCTCGAGGGCAGCGCGGGTGGCCTGCAGCGCGTCCTCGACGCGATGCTTCTTCTCCTTCATCTCGGTCTCGGTGGCAGCGCCGACCTTGACCACTGCGACGCCGCCGGCGAGCTTGGCAAGCCGCTCCTGCAGCTTCTCGCGGTCGAAGTCGGAGTCGGTGTTCTCGATCTCGGCCTTGAGCTGCTTGATGCGGCCCTTGATCGCCTCGCCGTCCCCCGCGCCGTCGATGATCGTGGTCGAGTCCTTGTCGATCACGACCTTGCGGGCCTTGCCGAGCTGGGCCAGCTTCGTGTTCTCGAGCTTGAGGCCCATCTCCTCGGTGATCACCTCGGCGCCCGTGAGGATCGCGATGTCCTCGAGCATGCGCTTGCGGCGGTCACCGAAGCCCGGCGCCTTGACCGCGACGGCGGTGAACGTGCCGCGCAGCTTGTTGACGACGATCGTCGCGAGCGACTCGCCCTCGACGTCCTCGGACACGACCAGCAGCGGACGACCGGCCTGGATCACCTGCTCGAGCACGGGCAGGAGGTCCTTGACTGCGCCGATCTTCTGGTTCGCGACCAGGATGTACGGATCCTCGAGCACGGCTTCCATGCGCTCGGCGTCCGTGATCATGTACGGCGACAGGTAGCCCTTGTCGAACTGCATGCCCTCGGTGAACTCGAGCTCGAGGCCGAAGGTCTGGCCCTCCTCGACGTTCACGACGCCGTCCTTGCCGACCTTCTCGATCGCGTCCGCGATCACGTCGCCGATCTCGCGCTCGCGCGCCGAGATCGTGGCGACCCGGGCGATGTCCTCCTTGCCCGAGATCTCCTTCGACTGGCCCTTGAGGTCCTCGACCACTGCGGCCACGGCGGCCTCGATGCCGCGCTTGAGCGCCATCGGGTTCGCGCCGGCGGCCACGTTCTTGAGGCCCTCCCGGACGATCGCCTGGGCGAGCACGGTCGCGGTCGTCGTGCCGTCGCCGGCAACGTCGTTCGTCGCCGTGGCGACCTCGCGGACGAGCTGGGCGCCCTGGTTCTCGAACACGTCCTCGACCTCGATCTCACGCGCGATCGTGACGCCGTCGTTGGTGATCGTCGGCGCGCCGAACTTCCGGTCGAGCACGACGTAGCGACCCTTCGGGCCAAGGGTGACCTTGACCGCGTCGGCGAGGATGTTCACGCCACGCTCGAGCGAGCGGCGTGCGTCCTCACTGAACTTCAGCTCTTTGTGAGCCATAGTTTCTCCGTTCCTCCCTGTTCCTAGACTGCTGCGCGGTCGCCGACGACCTTGGCCAGCACGTCGGACTCGCGCAGGATCAGCACTTCCTCGATGCCGAGCTTGATCTCGGTCCCGCCGTACTTGGAGAAGATGACCTCGTCACCCTCCGCCACGTCCATCTTGATGTACTCCCCGTCCTCGTCACGAGGGCCCGGGCCGACGGCCAGGACGCGGCCGCGCTGCGGCTTCTCCTTGGCAGTGTCGGGCAGCACGATGCCGCTGAACGTGATCTCCTCTTCTTCGAGGACCTCGACGATCAGGCGGTCACCAAGCGGCTGAAGGTTCATGCAAACGCCTCCCTGTGTGTCCTACTTTGTGACACCTACTGGCACTCTCACATCGAGAGTGCCGACCCAGTGTAGACGATCCGGTGCGGTTCGGGAAGGGGTCCAGCCCGGACCCGGCCGGCTGTGTCACAAACCCGCGACGGAGCGCGAGTTCTCCGCCGTAGGCGTGGTGCTCACCTACGGCGACGAGGCTCTATGATGCTGCGGCCGTGCCGTCGTACGCGTTGAACTTCTACTCGCCGATCGTGGCCGACCAGCTGCGCAACGGCCGCAAGTCGGCGACGATCCGGCTCGGGGACAAGTCCCACAAGTACGAGAAGGGGATGATCGTCTCGGTCCTCTGCGGCACGCGCTTCGGCGCGCGCGAGCACATCTTCGACGCGGTGATCGACAAGGTCGACGTCAAGCGCCTCGCCGACCTCTCCCCGCGCGAGATCGAGCACGACAACCCCGAGATCAAGCGCGCCGACGACATGGCCCACTTCCTCGGCACGCTCTACAACCGCGAGGTCACCGACGACGACCTCGTCACCGTGATCCGCTTCTCGCCGATCCGCCAGGCCTAGCGGCCTGATGTGAAATACGGCCGGGCCAGATGACGCCCCAGACACGGCCGAATTACCCATCAACCCTCTAGGCGGCCGCGCTTCCGGATCGGGATCCCGAAGAGCTCGTTCGGGCGCAGCGGGGCGCCGCAGGCCTCGCAGTCGACCGAGAAGGTGGAGGAGAACGGGGCGCCGCATGCCTTGCAGCGGTGGAGCAGCTCGCCGCCGCAGGCGGGGCAGCCGGCCGGAAGCTCCTGCTCGAACTCCTCGAACCACCGCACCGCGCCGCCGCAGCGGAGGCAGACCGCGACCCAGTCGCCGAGCACCTTGCGGCGCTCCTCGCGCAGCCAGTCGGATGCCTTACCCATGGCCGCCCGCACCGTAGATGATCGAGCCGTCGCCCGTGGTCGAGACCGTGATGCGAAAGCCGAGCGCGCCGAGCCGGCGCTCGAGCTCCTGCGGGTCGTAGTAGTGCTTGACGATCCTGAACTCGCGCCCGTCGGCGAGGCGGCGCAGCTCGGTCGGCGACCCGGGCTCGACCGCCGCGTGCGCGCGATGCGCCCGGCCCCAACCGCTATCCACGAAGAAGACCCGCCCGCCGGGCCGCAGCCAGCCGCCGACGCGCTCCCAGAACTCGGCGAACCGCTCCTCCGGCACGTGCGAGAGCCAGTAGCCGAAGAAGCACACGTTGTAGCGATCGGGGAGCTGCAGGCCGAAGAGGTCGGCGCAGAGGTACTCGACCGCGCCGTCGCCGACCCGGGCCTGGTTGAGCTCGATCACCTCGGGGCTCGCATCGACGGCGGTCACGTGCGCCGCGGTACGCGCGAGGTGGCGCGTCCAGAGCCCCGTGCCGCAGGCGAGCTCGAGCACCGCGCCGGTGGCTCCGAACCGCCCGAGCGCGGCCTCGGCCTCGGCCACCTCCGCGTCCCAGCGCGCGTTCGCCTCCGGACCGTCGTCATAGCGGCCGCGGCGGAACCACCAGTCGTCGTACTCGGCCGCGCGCGCCCGGTAGTAGTCGACCTGCCCTGCGAGGAGCTCGTCCACGGCGCGACGATAGCTCCCCCTTCGTGGCGTTGCCCGGACGCACCGGCTCGGCCACCCTGCGCGGATGAGGACGCGCGTTGCGATCGGCGCGGCTGCGGCCGCCATCCTGCTCACCCTGCCCGCCGCCGGCGCCGTGGGCGGGTACGCGGGCCTGCGCGCCGCCGGGCCCGAGCAGGTCGTGTTCGACTGGAGCCGCGACTCCTGTGTCGAGGGCGACATCCCCGACGTGCCGGCCCGCGCGATCCGCAGCGCCGACGGGATGGTGCAGCTGATCACGAGCGAGACCAGCACCCGGAGGCTGGTCGGGCGCGACCTCGACCACGTGAGGCGCGACTGCACGGTCGTGATGCGATCCCGCCACGACGCCGACCCGTCCGCCTGGGACGACAACTCGTGGCTCGAGGCGCCCTACACCGTGGACGGGAAGACCGTCTATGCGCTCGTCCACGACGAGTACCACGGCAGCGAGCACCCGGGACGCTGCCCCTCGGCCGACCTGGTGAAGTGCTGGTACAACGCCGTCACGCTCGCCGTCTCGCACGACGGCGGTGCCTCGTACTCGCACGCGGCGGCGCCGGCGCACCTCGTGGCCGCGCTCCCGTTCCGGTACGTCCCCGACACCGGCCCGGTCGGGATCATGGGCGGCAGCAACATCGTGCGCAACCCGCACGACAAGGCCTACTACGCGTTCGTGTACCAGGAGCACCCGGCTCGCCGCGGCGCCTGCCTGATCCGTACCAAGACGCTCGCGCAGCCCGGCTCGTGGCGGGCCTGGAACGGGAAGGCCTTCGCGCTGAAGCTCGCCGATCCGTACCGGGCGACGGCCGCCGACCCGTACGGGCGCCTCTGCGCGCCGCTGACCCCGGCGCTCGTCGAAAGCGTCTCGTGGAACAGCGCGCTGGGGCGGTTCGTCGCGATCGGCTCGGAGCAGCTCGGCGGCGGCGGCGCGCGGATCTTCTACGCGCTCTCGGCCGACCTCGTGCACTGGGGCCCGCTGCGCACGCTCCTCCCGGTCGAGCTCACCTTCACCTACCGCTGCGGCGACGCAGACCCCGTCGCCTACGCGAGCCTGCTCGACCCCACGAGCCCCTCGCGCAGCTTCGACGTCACGGGCGCGCACCCGTACCTCTACTTCACGCGCTTCAACTATGCGAACTGCCAGATGAACTTCGACCGCGACCTGGTGCGCGTCCCCGTCGAGCTCACGCCCTAGCCTCGCACGCGGCCCGTACCCGCACTGCAGCCGCCGTGACGCGGCGGTTCGCCGCCACGAGGTTCTGGACCCGCCGCATCGCGTAGCCGCCCGAGTCGCCCTGCTGCGTCCGCTCGAGCGCGGCCACCAGATCGCGTGCTGCGACCGTGGCGAGGTAGGCGCCGGCGGCGTCGCGCAGGGCAGGCTGCGTCCTGGGGGCCGCGGCGAGCCTCACCGCCGAGACACGCGGGTGCTTGCCGAACCCGGCACACGACGCCTGCAGCGCCGAGGCGGAGCCGGCAGTGCCGCCCGAGCAGCCGACGGCGAGCACGACGAGCGCGACGAGGGCGGGAGCTGCGGGAGACCGGGCCACGGCGCGCGGGATTCTAGCCGGGGGGCGCGAGAGCCCGGACCGGGTGGTGGAGCGGTTAGAGTTCGGGGGCCATGGCAGTCAGAGAAGCCGAGCCGGTCGGCTCGCTCAGCGAGGTACGAGAGGCAGGGCTCGACCGCGAGGATCTCCTCGGCGTCTACCGGAACCTGCTGATCACGCGCGGCGTCGAGGAGCGCGGCCACATCCTCTACCGGCAGGGGAAGGTGCCCGGCTCGTTCTACACCGGGCGCGGCAACGAGGGCGCGGCGGTCGGCGTCGCCACGGCGATGGGGCCCGAGGATGTCGGCACCCCGATCCAGCGCGACATGGGCGTCCACATCACGCGCGGCGTCGAGCCGTGGCGGATCTTCGCCCAGTACATGGGCCGCGTCGACGGGCCGACGCGCGGCCGCGACGGCAACGTCCACATGTCCGACGCCAACCTCGGCCTGCACGCGATGGTCAGCCACCTGCCTGCGATGCTGCCGGTCGCGGTGGGGATGGCGCTCGCCTTCCGCATCCGCGAGGACCCGCGCGTCGCGATCGCCTGGTGCGGCGAGGGCGCGGCGGCGCGGGGCGACGCGCACGAGGGGATGAACCTCGCCGGCGTCCGCCGGCTCCCGGTCGTGTTCGTGATCGACAACAACCAGTGGGCCTACTCGACGCCGTCGCACCTCGAGTACGCCGTCGAGCACCTCGCCGACCGCGCCGCCGCGTATGGCTTCGAAGGCGTCGTCGTGGACGGCACCGACGTGCTCGCCGTCTACCGCGAGGCGAAGCACGCGATCGAGAAGGCACGCGAGGGCGGCGGCCCGACACTGATCGAGTCGGTCACGCTGCGCATGGAGGGCCACGCCGTCCACGACGACGCCTCCTACGTGCCGAAGGAGCTGTTCGAGGAGTGGGCGAGGAAGGACCCGCTCGAGCGCTTCCGCACCTGGCTGCGCGACCACGCCGACCTCACCGACGAGGAGGAGGGCGAGATCACGGAAGACGTGAAGCGCCTCCTCAACGAGTCGCTGCGCCGCGCGGAGGAGAGCCCGCTCCCCGACCCCGCGACCCTGCTCGAGGGCGTCTACGCCGAGCCCGAGGAGCTCGAGACGCCCCACCACAAGTAGATATGGCTCCCCCGGCGACCTCCACCGCACCCCTGGCAGCCGCTAACCGGCGCCAGGCGTCGTCCTCAGTCGCGCCCGTAGCTTCGGCTACGAGCGCTCCCTGCGTCCTACCCTGGCTTGGTTTTCGGCCGTCAGGGTCACGGTAAGGCCACCGGAGGAACCATTCGTGGCCGAGAAGACCTATCTGCAGGCGATCTCCGACGCGCTCCGGCAGGAGATGCGCCGCGACAAGCGCGTGTTCGTCATGGGCGAGGACGTCGGCGTCTACGGCGGCGCCTTCAAGGTGACCCAGGGCTTCCAGGAGGAGTTCGGCCCGATGCGGGTGCTCGACATGCCGCTCTCGGAGACGGCGATCGTGGGCGGCGCGACCGGCGCGGCGCTGATGGGCCTCAGGCCCGTCGCCGAGATGCAGTTCGCCGACTTCGTCTCGTGCGCCTGGGACCACCTCGTCACGGTCGCGGCGAAGCAGCACTTCCGGGTCCGGACGCCGGTTCCGATCGTCGTGCGCCTGCCCTCGGGCGGCGGCTTCTCGGGCGGCCCCTTCCACTCGCAGAACCCCGAGAGCTCGTTCGCGCACGTCCCCGGCCTCAAGGTGATCTGCCCGGCGACGCCGGAGGATGCGAAGGGCCTGCTCGTGAGCGCGATCGAGGACCCCAACCCGTGCCTCTTCTTCGAGCACAAGCACCTCTACCGGCGGATCAAGGGCGAGGTGCCCGACGAGCGCTACACGACCCCGATCGGGAAGGCCCGGATCCACCGCGAGGGCGCCGACGTGACCGTGATCACCTGGGGCGCGATGGTCTACACCGCGGGGGAGGCCGCCGACGAGCTGGCCAGGGACGGCGTCTCGGTCGAGATCGTCGACCTGCGCACGATCCTGCCGTGGGACAAGGAGGCGGTGCTCGAGAGCGTGCGCAAGTGCTCGAAGGTTCTCGTCCTGCACGAGGACGTGCGCACCGGAGGCTTCGGCGGCGAGATCGCGGCGACGATCGCCGAGGAGGCCTTCGAGGATCTCGACGCGCCCGTGAAGCGGATCGCGGCGCCCGACACGCCGGTACCCTTCTCGCCGCCGCTCGAGAAGGCGTTCATCCCCCAGGCAGCCGATGTCGTCGCAGGCCTCCGCGACCTCGTCGAGTACTAGGAGCGTAGAGCCGTGGCCACAGGAACCGCGATCGAGGTCGTCATGCCCCAGATGGGCGTCTCCGTCACGGAGGGGACGATCACGAAGTGGCTCAAGCAGGAGGGCGAGGCGGTCGCCGCCGACGAGCCGCTGCTCGAGATCTCGACCGACAAGGTGGATACCGAGATTCCGAGCCCCGGCACCGGCGTCGTCTCGCAGATCCTCGTTGCCGAGGGCGAGACGGTCGAGGTGGGGACGGTGCTCGCGGTGATCGCCCCGGATGGCACCGCCGCCGCGACCCCGCCCGCCGCGCCGCCCGTGCCCGAGCCGGTCGCCGAGGAGGCGCCTGCGGCTCCGGTCGCCGAGCCCGAGCCCGAGCCGGCGCCCGTCGCCGGCGAGCCCTCGGACAACGGCAAGACCTTCGTCTCGCCGGTGGTGGCGCGCATCGCGGCCGAGCACGGCGTCGACCCCGACGCGATCGCGGGCACCGGCCGGGGCGGCCGTGTGACCAAGCAGGACATCCTCGCCTTCATCGAGGCCCGCGGCGCGGCGCCCGCGGTCCCGGCCGCGCCCGCGGAGGCAGCTCCGGCTCCGGAAGCTGCCGCCTCCCCGCCGCCGCCCGCCGCAGCTCCCGCCGCCCCGGCCGGAGCCGGCGAGCTCGTCGAGCCGATGAGCGCGATGCGCCGCGGCGTCGCCGACCACATGCGGCGCTCGCTCGACACCTCGGCCCACGTCACGACGGTGTTCGAAATCGACCTGACGAAGGTCGTGAACATCCGCCAGAAGCTGAAGCCGGAGTTCCAGGCAGGCTACGGCGTCAACCTCACCTACCTCGCCTTCATCGCCCGCGCGACCGTCGCCGCGATCACCAACTGGCCGTGGGTGAACGGCGAGATCCGGGGCGACACGATCGTGCAGAAGCAGTTCGTGAACCTCGGCATCGCCGTCGCGCTCGAGGGCGGCAAGGGCCTGATCGTGCCGGTGATCAGGAACGCCGAGGGGCTGAACCTGCTCGGAACCGCCCGCGCGATCGCCGACCTCGCCGAGCGCGCACGCACGAAGAAGCTCGTCCCCGACGACGTCCAGGGCGGCACGTTCACGATCACGAACCCCGGCGGCTGGGGCGCGATCATCGGCACCCCGATCATCAACCAGCCGCAGGTGGCGATCCTCGACGTCGAGGCGCTCGTGAAGCGGCCCGTCGTGATCGAGGACGAGAACGGCTCCGACGCGATCGCGATCCGCTCGATGATGAACCTCTGCCTCTCGTACGACCACCGGCTCGTGGACGGCGCCTACGCGGCGCAGTTCATGAAGGAGCTGCGGGAGAACCTCGAGGGCTGGGGCGAAGACGACTACTAGGAGCCTTCGCGGCGCCTATCTGATGCAGCTCGGGCTCACGCCGTACGCCGAGGCGTGGGAGCTGCAGCGCTCGCTCGCGGGCGCGGTCTCGCAGGGGGCGATCCCCGACACGGTGCTCTTCCTCGAGCACCCGCCGGTGGTGACGCTCGGCCGCCGCACCGACGAGGGGGAGCTCCATGTGCCCGAGGGGGCCGAGGTCGAGATCGTCGAGACCGACCGCGGCGGCAAGTCGACCTACCACGGCCCGGGCCAGCTCGTCTGCTACCCGATCCTCGACCTCAACCGGCACGGCCACGATGTGAAGCGCTACTGCCGCGACCTCGAGGAGGCGGTGATCCGCACCCTGGCCGCGCTGGGCGTCGAGGGCGAGCGGATCGAGGGCCTGACGGGCGTCTGGCTCACCTCCCCGCCGCGCAAGATCGCCTCGATCGGCGTCCACATCTCACGCTGGGTCACCACGCACGGCTACGCGCTCAACGTCGATCTCGACCCGGCGCCCTTCACCGAGTGGATCACGGCCTGCGGGCTCGAGGACGCCGCCTTCACGACGATCGCGCGGGAGCTCGGCCGGCCCGTCGCCGTCGACGACGTCCGGCCCGCCGCGGTCCAGGCCTTCGCCGACGTGTTCGGCCTCACCTTCGAGGAGCTCCCCGCCGAGGACGGCGCGGGGCTCTGGGAGCAACCGGTGCATGAGAAGCTCGCTGCCAGTCGCTGATACAGCACGTATGCGGCGCTGCCCACGCCACGCACCTGCGAATCTGCCCGCGCGCGGAGCCGGGCTTGGCCCGGCGGGAGCGCACGCTCTGCCCGGGCCGGGGGAGCTGTGAAGGAGGGGGCCCACGGGGGAACCATGGGTTCACCCGTGCTTTCGCTGCCCGTAGCTGAGCGGCCCCGGCGGCCGGAGTGGATGAAGGTCCGCGCCCCGAGCGCGGACTCCCGCTACTTCGACGTGAAGAAGCTGATCCACGGCGCGAGCCTGAACACGGTGTGCGAGGAGGCGCGCTGCCCGAACATCGGCGAGTGCTGGGGCCACGGCACCGCCACCTTCCAGATCCTCGGCGACACGTGCACCCGGGCCTGCCGCTACTGCTACGTCCACTCGGGCAAGCCCGAGCACGCGCCCGACCCGCTCGAGCCGCTGCGGCTCGCGCAGGCCGCCGCGCAGATGGGGCTGCGCCACGTGGTCGTCACCTCGGTCGACCGCGACGACCTCGCCGACCGTGGCGCCGGGCACTTCGCGGCGACGATTCGTGCCTTGCAACACAAGGTTCCCGAGGCGAAGGTCGAGGTGCTGACGCCGGACTTCCTCGGGGTCGAGGAGGAGGCGCTCGCGACTGTCCTCGCCGCGCGGCCGGAGGTGTTCAGCCACAACATCGAGACCGTGCGCCGCCTGCACCGCCGGATGCGCGGCGCCAGGGTCGACTACGACCGGGCGCTGTGGCTGCTCGCCCGCGCGAAGGAGGTCGCCGGCTACCCGGTGCTGACGAAGTCGGGGTTGATCGTCGGGCTCGGCGAGCGGAACGACGAGATCGTGGACACGCTGCGCGACCTGCGCGCCCACGGCGTCGACGTCGTCACGATCGGCCAGTACCTGCAGCCCTCGTCGAAGCACGTGCCGATCGACCGCTGGGTGCACCCCGACGAGTTCCGCTGGTTCCGCGAGCAGGGCGAGGCGCTCGGCTTCGGCTCGGTGTTCTCCGGCCCGCTCGTGCGCTCGTCCTACCGCGCCGACGAGCAGCGCCGCGCGGCCGAGACGGGGCAGGGCGCGGTCGCGTACTAGTGGTTTGGCCGGTAACGTCGCCCGGTTCCTGGCCTGCGAGCACCAAGCCAGAGTTCGTCATCGCCCGCAGGCAAGGCCGGTTGGCCTTGTCAAGGGCGAGGGCGGGCTCTGGCGCGGCGTGATCGCGGGTCAGGGGCCCGGCGAACGTTGCCGGTCAGACCACTAGCGAGGTTCAGCCGGTCGAGTTGCCCGGCGGGTTGCACTCGGCCGGGCCGATGCGGGCGAGCGCCGTGCTCCCCTTCGAGCCGGTCGCGCGCAGGACAAGCCGCCCGCAGTCGAGCGGCACCGGCCGCGTCAGCGCGACGCGGAACGAGCCGGCCGCCGAGGCCGTCACCGACGCCGTCGAGACGGTCCGGCCGACCAGCCGCAGCTGGACGCGCTCGCTCGGCTGGAAGCCGAAGCCCTTCGCGACGACCTGCGGCCGCAGCGCGACCACGGAGAGGGTGGGCTTCCCCGCTGCGGATGCGGCGGTCGCTGCAAGCAACACCGCCGAGACTCCGATCAGGAGCCCGCGTCGCATGCCTCCA